>Ga0207714_1002526_pt1 | contig 10992 bp, 8 predicted proteins | sample PonA232FremontCA_2_FD_187270 | JGI IMG/M metagenome (GOLD analysis project Ga0207714, IMG submission 187270) | Marine sediment microbial community from Fremont, CA, USA - Pond A23 Sediment 2 (SPAdes) | ecosystem: Environmental > Aquatic > Marine > Unclassified | place: USA: Fremont, California... | reverse complement strand
CCTCTCGGTCGTCGACGGCAACGCGGTCGGCGACGACGGCGGGATCCCCGACGCGGTGCTGGCGGACGCGAACCGGACCGAGGTCAAGAACATCTCCAGTCACAAGGGTGCACAGAAGGCCCTGTCCTACGAGGCACAGCGACAGAAAAACGCGATCAAACGCGGCCGGGTCGTCGAACAGGAGACCCGCCACTGGGACGAATCCCGCGGCATCACGGTTTCGATGCGCTCGAAGGAAGCAGAGAAAGATTACCGCTACTTCCGCGAGGCTGATCTGCCGCCGCTACAGGTCGCGGACTGGCGGGAGAAAATCGACATCCCGGAGCTGCCCGACGCCCGCCGCGAGCGGTTCCAGTCGGAGTACGGCCTCGGCGAGGAGGCCGCCGACAAACTCACGAGCACCAAACAGGTCGCGGACTTCTACGAGGAGGTCACTGCGGAATTCGATCCCGACCTGGCCGCGAGCTGGGTCGCCGACGAACTGCTCGGCGAACTCAACTACCGCGAGATGGCGATCACCGACGTCGACGACCGTTTCGAGGAGATCAAACGGCTGGTCGAACTCGTCGCCGACGAGGAGATCACGGCGAAAAACGCCCGCGAGACGGTCCTGCGGTCGATGCTCGACGACGGACGCGATCCCGATACGATCGTCGAGGAGGAGGGGCTCGGCAAGACGAGCGGCGACGAGATCGCCGACGCAGTCACAGCCGCGATCGAGGAAAACCCCGGCGCTGTCGAGGACTACCACGACGGCGAGGACGGTGCGCTCAACTTCCTCGTCGGCCAGGTGATGCAGAAAACCGGCGGCAGTGCGGATCCGGGCGACGTGAACCAGCTGTTGCGCGAGGAACTCGCCTGACGGCGTTCATCGGGGTCGTCGATGACCGCCCCTGCCGGACCTGTTCGATATGGCTCCGGACCGAGCGGGTCAATCAGAGGGCGTTTTCGACGGCCGCTGCGACGGTTCGCGCTTTTTTTGCGAGTGGTTCGGGAACCCTGCCGGCGTCGACGGCCGCGCTCAGTTCGTCGTCGTCGACACGCTCGACGGTGCCGTCGGGACGTTTTATGACGTCGACGTGGAGGTCGACGTACCGGACCTCCTCGGGAAACACTTCGACCGGCGTACAGATGTTGACGTAGGTCCCCTTCGAGGTGCCACCGCCCCGGTAGACCGTCGGATACCACCACCGCCCTTCCTTGAATTTCGTCGTGGCTGTATCGCCGGGCTCGCGCTCCGTCCCGAGCGCGTCGTACGTTCCACGCGAGGACATCTCCCGTTCGACTGTCAGCTGTCCGTCCGGCTCCCGCCCGGTGACCTCGCCGGGACCGAGATCGATCACACGGCCGGCCGGCTTCCCGTGGCCGATCCCGATCCTGTCGCCCTCCGCCGGGCCGAACTGGCGGGTTGCGACGTCGAAGGGGAACTCACCGCCGACGTCGCCACAGAACTGCTCGACGAAGTCAACCGCCGTACTCGCCGACTCCGACCCGGTCTTGATCCGGTGGTGGCCGACCATCGTCGTCGTCGCCGCCCCCCGTTTCTCGTCGAGTTCGAACCGTGACTCGCGGCCGAACCAGAGCCAGGTCGTCCGGGCACCGCTGTCGTAGCGTTCGGGGGCGACCGCTTCAGGCTCCGGCGCGTCTTCGAGGGCGTCGTCGACCGCCACTGCACGCGCTCCGAGTGCCTCTATCGCCGCGGAGAGTTCGTCGAGGTCGGCTTCGTCGGCGGTGTGATCCCAGTTTATCGCCCACCCTTCGGGCGGTTCGGCCGGGAGGATATCTGCCAGCTCCGGCTGGCCGGACGCCACCGTTCCACCCCGGACCAGCGTCGCGAGTCCACCCGCGACGCGGATCGTCGTATCGAGCAGCGGCCGCTGGTCGCTCCAGGGTGGCTCCGGCTCGGCCACCTGGACGCGGAGGACGTCCCCCTCTTCGATCCGGCTGTCCGTCTTCGAGTACGGGAGAAACCCTGCCCGCTGTTCGTCGAACGGTACCGGCGCGTCCCAGTCCGGTGGGTCCGCCCTGCAGGCGACGACGGCGCCGCTGCCGAGTGTCTCTACCACTTCACCGGCGAAGATGCCCCCCCGCGGGAGCTGTGCCCGCCACGCCAGCGTATCGATCGCCAGTTCACGGAGCCGGGAAACCGTCCCCGACCCCTCGTCCCCGCTCACGTCGTGCACACCAACCCCTTGCCTGTCCGCCGTGGTTTCGACCGTGACGTCGGCTGGTCCCATCGGAAACGAGTCGTCGAACCGCCGTCTGATCGGCGGGGAGGCCTGGACGATATCATCGAGAACGGCTGTGAGTGCCGTCGCGTAGATCCCGCGAACCCGAACAGTCATCGCTCGGGGGTCCGGGCCGGAGGGTCAAAGTTTCTCCGGGTTGGCGTGGCCGACTTCCGAGACGGTGCTAAAACTGCTCGCAACCACCACGATCAGAGACGCCGCTCAGGCGAAGGCGTTGAGCAGGAGGACGAAAACACCGAGGAGTGTGCTGAACGCGACCACTGTTTTCGGGTCAAGACGCAGTCCTCTGTTTTCGTCGGCGTCGAAGTACCGGACGAGCCCGGCACTCGACATCAGGCCGCCGTCGCCGCTGTTCGAACTCATAGAGGTATATCGATAGTCAGCAGAGGTAAACGTTTCGACCGTGGCTCACCGATCACCTACCTCGGCGTGACGCCGAGGTTTGTCAGTGAACTCCCGGTCTGTCCACTATACCGTGGAAGGCGAGTAGTCGCCGTTCCCGTTCACTGTTCCCGACTTCAGGGCAAGGTGATAGGTTGCCCCTCCAGAACCAGACTTGCGCCGATTCTGGATGTATTTGTGTGCGATATTTCGCGCCGCATTGTAGTCACTATGTAGCTCTTTGCCACATTTCTGGCACACGAATACATCACCGTCACGGTTGTCCTCATGCGTGAAACCACACCCCGTTTCCGAACACCGCTGACTGGTGTAGGCTGGATGGACTGTTTCAACTGCAAGCCCGTGTTGTTTGGCCTTGTATGTGACTTGGCGTTTCAGTTCGTTGAACGCCCACTGCTGGAATTTCGAGGCGTTCGAGATACGGTCACAAATATTCTCCAAGTCCTCGAACACAATGGTCGTACAACCCTGCGACACAGCTTCGTTAACCAGTTTTTTCGATGCTTGGTGTAAGAACTCTTCAGACCAGTTGGCAAAGGTGTCTCCGATTGACTGGATGGTGAGGTGTGCGCTCCGTGTTCCTTGTTGTTGGAGACGTGCGCGGCGGCGTTCGTACTCGCGGCGCTTGTGATTCAGCAGGTCGGCGTTTCCGATAAACGCGCCTGTACTGGTGACAGCGAGATACCCGTCCACGTTCCTGTCTACGCCGAGAACGGTTGATTGGTTCTCGGCTTCTCCCGGCGAATCTTCGCATTCCTGCTTTAGGGAAACGTGGAGATAGTAGGTGTCAGTCTGGTGGTCGTAACGGAGTTTTGCGCCCTGTTTTGTCCACTCGTCGCTTTCCATGTACTCAGCTTGAACAGAGTCATCTGGATAGACGTATTCGGCATGAACGCGACTGCCACCATACGCGGCAAGTGAGCAGTAGCCGTCGAAGTACGTAATCGCATTCGTGTTGTAGACGGTTGTGTTCGACGTGAACACAGGTTGTGAGACCCGTTCACCGTCTTTCATCTTTTCGACAACCGACGAGAGAACGTTTGCGGCATGATTAGCGGCCCCTACACACAAGTCAGCGTGAAGGTCAGTGTCCTTGCGTATGTCGTCGTACACGAGTCGCTGGAGATGATTACCCGAGGTAATCACGTACCCATCGTCGTCGCCGTCCCATCCACGGTCTGTAAACCGCTGTGTTGCGTCCCGAAACGTGTTCATTGTGCGTTTCAGGTCGTCACGTCGGTCGCTAGGGACGGAGAGTTTGACGACTGCGGTACGATTTATCTCCATCTATATGCCACTTGTGGCTTTATGTGTATAAAAACTGGGGGAGTTGGCCGGGCTGTTGAGTGTTGTGTGATTCTCAGAGTTTACGCGATTCCCGCCCGCCGTGAACGGCGGGACTCCCTCGCTGAATCAGGTGGCTCCCGGAGACCGGCGAGTCCGTCCGCATACTGATTGTTTGGAGTCTGTACACGAAGATAACCGCCACAACCGGTATCACTCCCGGAGTGACTTCCGCCGGATCTTCCCGGTCGAGGTTGTCGGTAACTCATCGACGAACTCGATGTGTTCGGGGTACTCGTAGGCTGCGAGTTCGTCCCGGACCAGCTTCCGGATCCCCTCGCGCAGGGTCGCCGGATCCTCGGGCGGTTCGGTCGGCTGGACGACGGCCTTGATCGCCTCGCCGGTCGTCTCGTCGGGGATGCCGACGACACCGACCTGCTCGACGTCGGGGTGTTCGAGGACCGCCGACTCGACTTCCATCGGGCCGACGCGGTACCCGCGTGTGAGGATGATGTCGTCAGCTCGCGAGACGAACCAGAGATACCCATCCCCGTCGCGTTCGACCAGATCGTCGGTCAGAAACCAGTCGTCGTCGGTCCGTTTCCGTGCCGTCTCCTCGGGGAGGCCGAGATACCGATCAAAAAAGAGCCGCCGGTCGCCGGGCCGCACCGCCAGCTCCCCGGTCTCGCCGCTCGGGAGCGGTTCGTGGCTATCGGGATCGAGCACCGCCACCTCGTAGCCCGGCAGTGGCTTGCCCATACTCCCCGGCCGGGTTTCGAACCACGACGAGTTTCCGACGACGAGGTTCAGCTCCGTCTGCCCGTAGAACTCGTTTATCGCGACCGACTCGAAGGAGTCGGCGACCCAGTCGACGATCTCGGGGGTCATCGGCTCGCCGGCGGCGGCGAACACCTCGACGCAGAGATCGAACCGTTCGGCGGGGTCGTCGACGCGCATCAACAGCCGCAGCGCCGTCGGCGGCAGGAAGGCGTGGGTCACGCCGTGGCGTTCGAGACAGCCGAAGGCCGCCTCGGCGTCGAAGCTCCCGCGTGGCCAGCCGACGACCGGGCTTCCGTAGTGCCAGCCGGCAAACAGCGTCCCGCCGAGTGCTGCCCCCCACGCCCACTCTGCGGGGGTCCAGAGCGTCCCGTTTTCCAGCCCGCGGTCGAAGTAGTTGTACGCCGCGGCCGCCCGGCCGAGCCAGAGCGCGTGGCTGTGGACTACCCCCTTCGGCGGTCCGGTGCTCCCGCTCGTGTACAGCACCGCCGACTCGGTCTCCGGTGTCGAGTCGTAGACGTCGATACCGGGTCCGTGTGCGCCCACCAGCGCGTCGAACGCGTGTGCATCGCCGTCGGCCGAGGAGTCGACTTCGATCACGTGTTCGAGTGCCGGACAGTCGTCGCGGACCTCCTCGACGGTCTCGCGCATCTCCGGGTCGGCGACGACGGCTTTCGCGGCGCTGTCCGCGAGCCGGTACCGCAGCGCCTCGGGGCCGAACAGGACCGTCAGCGGGACCGAGACGGCCCCGAGTTTCCAGTTCGCGAGGTGGGTGATCGGGTTCGCCGGCCGCTGCGGGACGACCACGCCGACCCGATCGCCGGCCCCGACACCCAGTTCCGCGAGCCCGGCAGCCAGCCTGTCCGAGCGGTCGTCGATCTCGCCGAACGTGATCGAGTCGGTCCCGCTTCCGGTGTCGTACCGGAGTGCAACGGCCTCCCGGTCGTGTTTCCTGCAGCAGTCGACCGCCGGGTTGTACGACGCCGGGAGGTCCCAGGCAAACTCCTCGCGGGCCCGTTCGTAGCTCCCGTACGTCCCCATCACCTGCCAGCTCATACGCCCCACTCCGGCCAGCCGTCGCATAGAGGCTTTGATCCCTGCGTAGCCTAGTCGTCGTCCGCGAGCGGCAGCGTAACGTAGACGCTCGTGCCCTCCGTGGTGTCGAATGATAGCTCACCGCCGGAGGCCTCCACTGTCCAGTGGGCGAGCCACAGTCCCAGTCCGTTCGCGTGTTGCAGGTTCGTCTCCTCGCCACGTTCGATACTCCGGCGTTCGTTACTCGGGAGTCCGGGGCCGTCGTCGTGGATTTCGAGGACCGCGACGTCCCCACGGCGTTCGAGATCGAGTTCTACGTGTGGCTCGTCGCCGGCGTGTTTGAGGGCGTTTTCCAGCAGTTCCCACAGCGCGTCCTCGAAGATGCCGGCGGCTTCGACCGTCGCGGTCCCGTCGAGTCCGTCGAGAGTCCCGTCCGGGTACTGTTCGGCCGCACGGGCCTCCAGCGACGAGACGACGTCGCCGAGGTCGTACCGGTAGATCTCGACGTCGTCGAACGCGCGCTCGATCCGCCGCGCAGTTCTGGCGGTATCGAGCAGTTCCGCCGTCGTCTCCCGGGCGACCGATATCGATCGCTTGTCCGGGATCGCATCGTTCTCGATCTCCTCGAGCACGGCGTCGATCACCTGGAGGTCGTTGCGGAGGTTGTGACGCAGGACGCGGTTGAAGATCTCGAGGCGTTGCTTCCGGCGTTTTCGCTCGGTGACGTCCCGGACGTTCACGAGTGCCGCCGGCGCCCCGTCGCGTTCGATCTGCGACACTGCGATCTCGACCGTCCGGCGTTCGCCCTCTCTGGTCTCGATACCGAGCTGGTACTGGGCGACGGGTGACTCGCCCCGGAGCCGTTTCTCGTACCGCTCGCGGGCTAGTTCGCGGTCCTTGGGGGCGACGACCGTCTCGAAGGAGCGCCCGAGCAGCTGTTCGCGCTCGTAGCCCGTAATATCGAGGAACTGCTCGTTTGCGAAGACGTACACCCTGTCCTGGATGACCGCGACCCCGTCGTTGCTCTGCTCGACGAGCGTGGAGTACCGTTCCCGTTCCGCCTCCAGTTCGGTAATGAACCGTTCGAGATCCTCCTGCATCGTCGCCATCGACTCGCCGACACTGCCGGGGACCTCCTCGTCCAGCACGTCGGCGTCGAACTGCTGTTGCGAGAGTGCCTCGGACTGTTCGGCGATCGTCTCGATGTACTCCTGGGTGTTTCTGAAACTCGCTTCGAGTTCTCCGACCTCGTCGATCCGGCCGGACTGCTCGATCTCGACGTCGAGTTTCCCCTCGGCGATCGTGTTCGCCTGTCCGGAGAGCCGTTTGATCGAGCGGATCGGCCCGTACTGGATGACGAGTCCGATCAGGAGGAAGCCGAAAAACATCGTGGTGATCAACACCAGGAGATCGTTCTGGACCCGGCTCGTGAGTGCGAGCGCGTTCGACCGCGGGGCCTCCTTGACGACGACCCAGTCGGTCTCCTCGGCCGGCACGCTGTGGTACCCCCTGACCTCGTCGTCGTCGAGTTCGGCGCCACTCAACGTCGCGAACGGGTCGTCGCGTTCGAGGATCCGTCTCCCGACCTCGGTGCTCTCCCTGTCGCCCTTGTACCGCTGGAACTCGTCGGGGTTCGTCTCGTCGAAGAGGACGAAGGCGCTCACCCCGCCGAGAACGACCGTCTCCGTCCCCTCGATGACGCTCGTGAACGCTTCGGCGCGGGTACTGGTCCGGTACTCGCCGATCAGGACGTGTTCGCCGTCGTGGACTGGCGAGGCGACGGCGACGGTCTGTTCGTCACCGTCGAGATACACCCAGGAGAGGATCACGTCGTTCCGTCCGTCGAAGGCGTACTGCCTGTCGTCGCCGTCGGGATCTTCCCCCCAGTTGATGTTCGTCTCCTCTAGGGGGCCGCCCTCGAGTTCCGGCTGTGTGCTGACGACGACCTCCTCGGTAGTACCGTTGGTCGGTGGGTCGGCCGGCCGCTTGGCGACGTGTAACGCTGCCAGCTCCGCCGACATCTCCGACAGCCTCGAGTCGAGTGTCGCCCGGGTGCTGGCCGGCGCCGCCGGATCGACGCCCTGTGCGGTCGAGAGGATCCGGATCGATTCCTGTTCGCCCTCGATCCACTGTGCGAGCGCGTTCGCTTCCAGTTCTGCGTTCGCCTCGACCGAGCGCAACTGCTCGTCTGTCACCCGGTCCGAGAGCTGTACTGTCATCACGGCGCCGATACCGACGATCACCGCGACGATAAGCACGGAGATACCGAACAGCTTGAACGCGTATTTCGACCGGAACCGATCCGGGAGCAGCTGTTCGAGACTCATCGTTGTGGCCTGCTCGCTCCGCTTGAGGGCGTCGGGTTATGCCATCCCCCTGCCACGAACATACCGTTGTTACTGTGATGAACTGCATAACATTTTCCCTTGTTCCGGTCAGGGCGACCACTCGCAGGCGTCGCCGGTCGTGAGCCCCTCTTCGTCGATGTACGTGGCGAGACAGGCGGCGTTACAAAAATAAAGCGGTGAGCCACACTCTGCGGTGCAGTCGCGCACGCAGATCGGATCGTGATCGAAGATCTCGGCGTCGCAGTATGCACACGGTTGCGACCTGTCCGGTGTCTCGATTGTCGTCGACATACGCCCCGTTGGGGCCACAGGTTTGATACTGTTTGTTGCGATAATTTTCGTGACCACGTCGGATATCGGCCGTGTAACCGATATAACTGCCACGCCGATTTATACTAGCGGCTCCCGTAGCACCTGTATGCGACTGACTGACGAACAGCGACTCATCCGGGAGACGCTCCGGGAGTTCGTCGGGGAGGAGGTCCGTGACCGCGCCCGCGAGGCCGACGAGCGGCAGGCGTTCCCGGAGGATCTCTGGGACGAACTCGCCGATCTCGGCTTTACCGGCCTGACGGTGCCGGAGGCCTACGGTGGGTTCGACGCCGACCAGCTCACCTACAGTCTGATAAACGAAGAGCTCGCGCGCGGCGACCTCTCGCTGGCGACGGCGCTTTCGGTCCACTGTCTCGCGACGTCCTGTATCCGTGAGTTCGGCACGGAGACACACCGGGAGCGCTGGCTCCCGGAGATGAACGAGGGCCGACCCGTGGGCGCGTTCGCGCTCTCGGAGCCACAGGCCGGCTCGAACCCGAAGGCGATGCAGACCGAGGCTAAAAAAGAAGGGGCAGAGTACGTCCTGAACGGCACGAAGCAGTGGATCACCAACGGCGAACGGGCCGGTGTCGTCGTCCTCTTTGCGAAAACCGACCGCGACGATCCGGAGACGATCACGCAGTTTCTGGTTCCCAAGGAGACGGCCGGTGTCAGCGTCGGCAAGAAGGAGGACAAACTCGGATTGCGCGCCAGCGACACGACCACCCTCGTGTTCGACGACGCGCGGATCCCGGCGGCAAACAGGCTGACGCCGGTCGGCGCGGGACTCAAAGCGGCGCTGTCGACGCTGACCGACGGCCGCATCGCTATCGCGAGCCAGGCGGTCGGGGTGGCAGCGGCCGCGTTCGCGGCGGCCGTCGAGTACGCCAACGACCGCGAGCAGTTCGGCCAGCCGATCATCGAACACCAGACAGTCGCACACACGCTCGCGGAGATGCAGACCCGTATCCGGGCCGCCCGGCTGTTGACCCGCGACGCCGCCCGCAGAAACGAAGACGACGTCGACCCGGTCGCGGCGTCGATGGCGAAATACTTCGCGAGCGAAACCGCCGTCGACGTGACCGGCGAGGCGGTCCAGATCCACGGCGGCTACGGCTACACGAAAGAGTCCGACGTGGAGCGATACTTCCGGGACGCGAAGGTGACGACGATCTACGAGGGCACGACCGCGATCCAGAAAGAGCTCATCAGCCGCCATCTCAAAACGTGACATCTTCCGCGCCGTAAACAGGGCGGGGCTCTCTCGCTGTTACCGGCCCGTGGTGTCAAATCTCACAGCGAGATCCGGTCGCCGATCTCTACTATCGAGAGTTCCTCGGGGTACGGGAAGCCGTTGGCGTGGCGGTGAAGCACCGTCGGGTCTGCGGTGAGCCCTTTCCACATGTCCCAGTGTGTCGGGACGACCCGTTCGGCCCGTAGTTCGTTCGCAGCCTCGACGACCATGTTCTCGTCGCTGTACCAGGTCGTCCGGGTCGGCTCGCCCGTCTCCTTGTCGTCGATCAGCCCGGTCGAACCCATCGCGAGCACGGCCAGGTCGACGTCGTACCCTGCTCCGATCGGCTCGAACTGGCCGGGTCTGGCGTCGCCGCCGTGGACGAACGTGCCGGCGTCGTGTTCGATCACGTACGCGACGGGGTGGTCGGCGTCCGGATCGTTCGCCGGCTCCGCGGTGATCGTCAGATCGCCGATCTCGATGGTATCCCCGTCGTCGATCTCGGTGAGCTGGTCGGCGGCGACCTCCCAGTTGTCGGTCCACCCCTCCTCGCGCGTGACCTCGATCCCTGCGTCGGGCGCGTAAAACTGCGCCCCCGTGTTGGCGAGGATCGGCGCCTGGCTCGGGCCGTGGACGTGGTCGGTGTGTTCGTGTGTGCCGAGCACTGCATCGGCCTCGCGGACGTCCTCGGGATCGAACGGGACGGGGATCATCCGGATCGTCCGCGGTGGATCCCCCAGCCCCAGGTAGGGATCGATGAAGAGGGTCGTTCCGTCGGCACTCTTGAGCGCGAAGCCGTTACAGCCGAAATACCAGAGGTCGACGCCATCCGGGTCGGCGTCCGCGATCGCATTCGGGAGCCACGCTCCCCAGTCGCTGTGGATCGTCATGTGCGTACATCTGATGGGTCGGGAGTAAGCGTTTCGTCTTTCACGCACCTGGCACGCCCGAGAGGAGTTACACCTCGGCGACCACGACACCGGTAATCTCGAACCGTGCACCGCCGTCGGTGCTTTCGGTTACCGAAACATCCCACCCGTGTGCGTCGACGACCCGCTTGACGATGCTCAACCCGAGCCCGACGCCCTGCTCGGCGGTCGAGTGGTCCGTCTCGAACACCGATCCGTGCTCACCGGGCGGGATGCCGGGGCCGTCGTCCGCGACGTAGAAGCCGTCGTCCAGTTCGCCGACCGTCACGGTGACGTCCGCGCCGCCGTGTTCGACTGCGTTCCGGAAGAGGTTCTCGAACAGCTGGCGGAGGCGGGCCTCGTCAGCACGGATCGCGCGGTCGATATCGGCCCCGATTGTCGCGTCTTTCGTCCTGACGTTCTCCCAGCAGTTCTCGACGACC
>Ga0207714_1002525_pt1 | contig 11000 bp, 11 predicted proteins | sample PonA232FremontCA_2_FD_187270 | JGI IMG/M metagenome (GOLD analysis project Ga0207714, IMG submission 187270) | Marine sediment microbial community from Fremont, CA, USA - Pond A23 Sediment 2 (SPAdes) | ecosystem: Environmental > Aquatic > Marine > Unclassified | place: USA: Fremont, California... | reverse complement strand
TTCCCATTAATATTATATTTCGGGAAGGGCTATCTCAATTCCTCTTGATTTTTCATTAATTTTTATATCAATATCATAGGCTTGACCGAGATTAGCACCCGTCATAATTTGCTTTGTATCCCCGTCAGCCATGATATTACCGTCCTTTACTATTATTACTTTATCACAGTATTTCATAGCTAAGTTAGGATCATGTAAGGCCATGATTACTCCTGTATTACTGTTTTGAGTTAGTTTTCTAATCTCTCTCATTAAAAGATTTTTATTTTTGAAATCCAAATGTGATGTGGGTTCATCCATGATCAGATAACCAGTATCTTGCATTAAAGCTCTAGCTATTAAGACTAATTGTTTTTCTCCACCACTTAACTGGTTATACTGTCTATTTGCTAAATACTCAATATCAAGTTTTTCTAAAATATTCATCGCCTTAGCAAAATCATGATTGGAAGGCATCTTTCCAAAACCCAAATAAGGAGTTACTCCCATTGTAACAACATCTAACACCTGATAAGAAAACACTACAGAATGCTCCTGAGGAACCATACTAATAAATTGTGCAATTTCTCGTTGGTTTAAGTCATCTAAATCAGTATCATCTATCCTAATCTTTCCTTTATCTTTTTGTAAAACACCATTTAAACATTTTAATATGGTCGTTTTACCAGAGCCATTAGCCCCTAGTAAACAGGCAAACTGTTCTCTTTGTATTTTAAAGTTTATATCCTTAATTGCTTCAGTATTATTATATGAAAAACTCAAATTTTTTACTTCTAACATCTATTTCACCTTCGATTTATTGTCATTATAATGAACCGCCGCCTAACTCTTTATAACTCTTATCATAAAGAGTATTGTAATATTCTTCAACTACTTGCTCAACATTTATATCTTCATATTTTTCTGGATATAATTTTTCAGCTAACCAGACAATTCCCAAATATGAAGACGGACTTGGAAAGTCCCAAGGTTCTACTTTAGAAGGAAACCTGTAGACATTTTCATTTTTTATTGCTTTAAGTTGCTGTAGTTCTGGTCTATTTAATAACTCTTCAACCGAGCCGCTGTAATATTGTGAAACTACAATGTAATCTGGGTTCCATTTTAATAATTCTTCTAGAGAAGTTTTAATAAAACCGGATTTTACATCTTTTGCAGGATTAATTCCACCTGCCAACTCTATCATGCTAGTTTGTAACATTCCTTCACCTACAGTGTCTAATAGTTCAGAGTTAGCAAAATATACTTTTTTCTTGTCTGCAATATCTCTGCTATCCACAATATTAATTATTTTATCATATTGGTTGATTACATTTTCAGCTCGTTCTTCTACCCCAATGGCTTTACCTAATATTTGGGTTGTTTCTTTAATCTGCTCATAGCTTTCAGGTTTAATTATTACAGAAGCGATATCATAATCTTTAAGTCTTTTTGCAACTTCCGGGCCAATATTGTGTGGAAATAAAATAACTAAATCAGGATCAACCTCTAAAATTTGTTCTATATTAATACCTCGGTTTTTAGATCCGACATTTGGTAAATCTTCTCCATCATATAACTTTCGGAATAATGAAACTTTTTCAAAGCTTAAATCCGAAGCTGCTAACCGATCTTGAACTCCTAAACAAAAAACAAATTGAGTAGCAGAGCGATAAGTGGTAACAATTTTATTAACCTCATCTGGAACTTCTACTTTTCTTCCTGCCATGTCTGTAACTATCTTCTCTGCAAAAGCTGTTGTAGAAATTGATACACTAAATACTAGAATAAAGATGAAAAGTAATGTTAATTTTTTAGTATGAAATTTCATTAATATGCCTCCTTGTATAATTCGTTATTTGTGACCACGTATAACGGTTTTAAAAAATTTATTCCTTTAATTTTTTCTTAAAATTATCATCAAAGTGCTTCGCCTCTAATTTTGACATTTCACGCTGGGCTTCACTACGAAATTTTAAAAAAGTATCCATGAGTAAACGCCCTTTATTTGTTAAAGTGGAACCCCCACCTTCAGAGCCTCCAACCTGCTTTTCTAATAATTTGAAGCCCAACTTTTCCTCTAGAGAATCTATAAGTTGCCAAGCTTGACTATAGGACATATTAATCTCTGCTGCAGCTTTGCTTAAAGAACCTAGTTGATCTACAAGTCTTAAGATATCAGCAGGTCCATCACCAAATAATTTGTTTTTATTTTCTTCTAACCATAATTTATAATTTAATTTCATCTAAATTCATCCTAGTCATACTTATTTTTATAATATTGATAATCCTCATAATAATCAAGATCAATAATAACCTTTTTATCATTAATGGAATAATGCTCTACTAAATCCTCATGCTCATCTAAAAAAGGTTTTAGTCCCATAGCACCATCTAGTTTCTTTATTTCTGGTAAAAATTTAGTACTTATTATCACGGGATGTCCTGGTTTTTCATTATAACTTGGTAACATTATCTCTGAAGAAGTTTCTTCAAATCTATTTATTAGCTTATCAAAAATATCAGATGTTATCAATGGTTGATCTCCCAAAAATATTATTAAATTTTTTGTGTTTTCTGATAAATATTTTATACCTGTTTGTAAACTAGAACTCATTCCCTCTTTATAATCAGGATTTTCTTTGACTCTAAAGCGTTCATCTTCATAATAATCTATTTTCTCTTTTACTCTTTCTGCTTCAGCACCTAAGACCACCCTGATCTCATCATCAATATATTCACTCTCTAACACATTATCAATTACTGTTTCTAATATAGTCTTATCTTTCCAGGGTAATAACTGCTTTAATTTTCCCATTCTATCAGCTTCTCCAGCTGCAAGAATTATAGCCGTATACATTATTATACACCTCTTTAGTTAAAAAGGGAGGGGGTTACCCTCCCCTTTATATTATCTTTTTAATTATTAACCTCAATCAGATAATAATCTAAGTTTTTATACTAACCATAAGAAATAAGCTACAAAGACAATACCTAAAGCATATACTATCCAATGAACGTCTTCACCTTTACCTGTAAATAATTTTACTAAAGGATAAATAATAAATCCTAAAGCAATACCATTTGAAATAGAGTAGGTTAAAGGCATTGCTATCATAGTAATAAAAGCAGGTAGGATTTCAGTGAAGTCATCCCAGTCCAACTTAGTTACATTAGACATCATCATTGTACCTACAATTATTAAAGCAGGAGCAGTTGCAGCACCTGGCACAAGACCAACTAGTGGTCTAAAAAACAAGGCTAAAAAGAAAAGTATTGAAACAACTACACCTGTTAAACCTGTTCTACCACCTTCAGCAACACCAGAAGCAGACTCAATATATGTAGTAACAGTACTGGTACCAAATAGAGCTCCACCAGTAGTACCTACAGCATCTGCTAATAATGCATTACTCGCCTTTGGTAAGTCACCATTGTCATCTAAATATCCTGCCTGTTGACTTACACCAACTAAAGTACCGGCAGTATCAAATAAGTCAACAAATAGAAATGATAATAGGACTCCGACCATACTTAATCTTAAAGCAGAGGCTATATCTAATTGGAATAATACTTGGTTCCAATCCCCCATTTTAGGCATCGCAAAAAAGCCATTAAATGCGGGGGTTACTCCATTTGTCCAGCCAAAAGCAGTCGCAATTAAAATACCCCATAAGAGAGCTCCTTTAATTTTCATAGCATATAATATACCAGTAATAATCAAACCAACGAGTGCGACTAAAGCAGGACCTGACATTAAATCTCCCATGGCTACTAAAGTTGCTTGATCAGCAACAACTATATTAGCATTTTGTAGTCCAATAAAAGCTATGAAAAGTCCGATACCTGCACTAATACCAGTTTTAAGTCCCATTGGGATTGCATTAACTATTTTCTTTCGAACCGGCGTTACACTCAGAATAATAAATAAAACACCTTCTATAAATACTATACCTAAAGCAGTCTGCCAAGGTACATCCATTCCAATAACTACTGAGTAAGCAAAGAAAGCATTTAGACCCATTCCTGAAGCTAGAGCAAAAGGATAATTAGTTAAAAACGCCATAGCTAAAGTACCTAATATAATACCAGCAATTGTAGCAATAAATACTCCATTGAAAGGCATTCCTGCATCACTAAGTATGCTTGGGTTTACAAATATAATATACCCCATTGTCATAAACGTTGTAAAACCAGCAATTACTTCGGTTTTCACATCAGTATTGTTTTCCTTAAGATTAAAAACACTTTCTAGAATACCTTCCTGATTGTTCCCGTTCATTAAATTCCCTCCTTATGTTTGTTGAATTCACTTACCAAAACAACACCATATAACCTATCAATATAATCCCTCTTTAACACCTCCTCTTTACTTAATCCTCTATTCCAAGGGAAACAAATTTATTTTCGTCAATATCAAATAAACCTTGATCAGTTATCTTTAGAGAAGGGATTACCGGTAAAGCCATAAAGGACAATGTCATAAATGGACTTTGTCTGGTCACTCCCATAGAATAAACTTTTTCTTTCATTTTTCTTAATTTCTTAGCAACTTCTGGTATTGAATCTTTGGACATTAAGCCCGCAATCTCTAAGGGAAGACAATCTATCAATTCACCGTTGTTAACAACAGCTACTCCACCTTTGAGTTTTTCTATCTCTTTTACAGCTTTATACATATCTTGAGAATTTAAACCAATAACAATAATATTATGAGAGTCATGACCAATTGAAATAGCTATAGCACCTTTTCTTAAACCAAAACCTTTTAAAAGTCCTAAACCTACATTCCCGGTCTTTTTATGTCGTTCTACAACTCCTATCTTTACTAAGTTGTTGGCCACTAAATCATCAGTTTTAACTTGTTTATCAAAATTAATTACTTCTTTACCAGTTACTATTTGATCTTTTATTAATTTTATTACTCGATACTTTTTATAATCCGGTAAATCAAAGTCTTCTTTTTTTAACTTACCAATATTTACAGAATTAAATATTTTTTCCGATTTTCCTTCTTTTATTTCTGGTAAGTTTACAATTAAACTTTCATTTTCTGCTACTAATTCTCCATCTTTAAATACCTTTTTAACATTAAAATCTTTCAAGTTATCCAATATCACAAGATCAGCTTTATATCCTGGAGCAATTGCACCTACATTTTTAAGTCCTAATGCATCAGCAGAATTAATAGTAGCAAGTTTAATCGCCCTTAAAGGAGAAACACCATTTTCTATAGCTTTTTTAATCACAAAATTAATATGTCCATTTTGATAAAGGTCTTCAGGATCTCTATCATCTGTGGCTAAAAGAAAACTAGAAAGATTAGAATTGTCTACTGCGGGTAATAAATTAACTAGGTCCCTAGTAACAGAACCTTCTCTTATCATCACATACATACCTTTAGTAACTTTCTCTTTAGCCTCTTCGGGAGTCGTACATTCATGGTCTGCCATTATTCCACCTAATAAGTAGGCATTGAGATCCTTTCCACTAACTCCTGGGGCATGACCGTCAATAAATTTATCTCCCACCATATCAATTTTATCCCAAATTTCAGAATCCCCGTTTATAACACCTACAAAATCCATTACTTCCCCTAAACCAAAAATTCCTTCGGCATCTTTTAGTTGGGATAAGTTGTCAGCTGATAATTTCGCTCCTGAAGTTTCATTAGCAGTAGAAGGAACACAGGAGGGGAGCATTAAATTAAAATTCCAAGGTAATTTGTTCCCGCGATCTAGAAAATATTTTATACCTTCTAGCCCTGCAACATTAGCAATTTCATGAGGATCAGCAAAAATTGTAGTCGTTCCTCGTGGAACTATCCAGGCCGCAAATTCATCAATTTTAACCATTGCACTTTCTAAATGCATATGCCCATCTATAAATCCCGGCGAAATAATATTTTCTTCAAAATCTATCTCCTTAACTCCATCATATTCACCAATCCCAATTATTTTTCCATCAGCTATTGCGATATCTTTTTTTATTAATCTTTCATTAAATACATCCACAATTCTACCATGTTTTAAAACTAATTCTGCGGGAATCTCTCCCTTTGACATCTTTAATAATCTTTTTCTATTCATTTAGGACCCTCCCCTCCTCAATTCTTGAACATTCACTAAGTAATTTATTCTAATTTTAAAGCTCCAAAATTACATCTTGTAATACATAATCCACAACCTGCGCATTTCTCAGAATCAATAACAATATAATCTTTACTTTCATCTAAAGTAATTGCGTCATATACACAACTTGTTATACATAGACCACAGGTTGTACAATTTTTTTCTATTACAGTCGGTACAACAGTTTCATACTCTGCTTCTTCACTAACTACTTTGGCTGTTAAACCTTTGATATCATTTACACTTTCATAACCATGTTCATCTAAAAACTTGTTTAATTCGTTTACTATTTTTCCATAAACACGTGGACCATTAACTATAGCTTCTGTACAAACCTGTACAGCAGAGGCACCAACCATAAACATCTTAGCTGCCTTCAAACCACTGTCAATACCACCAACACCGATAACAGGTATATCAACACTATTAGCCGCTTGGTATACAGCTCTTAAAGCTAATGGGAAAATTGCTTCTCCTGAAAGCCATCCAAATCCGTCTTCACTACCCATCAGAGGTTTACCAGTTTCAGGGTCAATATCTAAAGTCGGACCAAATGAATTTATGAGAACTATTCCATCTGCTCCTGCTTTCTCTGCCGCACGAGAAAATTGTGGGATATCAATACCTGGACTTAACTTAACATAAACTGGAATATCCACTTCTTCTTTAGCGGCTTTTATACTTTCTTCCATTGGAGTACTATCATCACCTAAGTAATGGGTTGATAATTCTAAAGCATCAGCATATTTTTCTACTTTACGTGCTAGTTCTCTAATCTGATCTTTTGTATATCCGATACCTGCAATAACAGGTAAACCTAACTCTTTAATTTTTGGATATTCTTTTTGTAACCAATGTTCTGGAGTTTGTTCAGCCCAAAGTTCAGTATTTAAAAAACCACTTTCAGTTCTTGCCATATTTGGACGGGGAACTTTTGCTGCTGTAGTTGAAATAGTCTTAGTTACCAAAGCACCTGCTCCACCTGCTTTAGCTCTCTTAGCAGCTGTAAAATCTTTTACTGGTGGACCTGCTGCTGGCATTACGGGATTGTCTAACTTAAGTCCTGAAAATTCTACTTCTAAATTAGCCATTACACTCACTCCTTATTTTTATTATTGATAATGTTCTCTAGTTTTTCATATATTTTATCAAAAATTATATCATTGTTATTCTTTTTTATTCTATAAATGTCTACATCTTCCCTGCTTCTAACCTTATCTAAAAATTTATTATGCTCATCTTTTAGAACAGCTATTACAGGAGTTGGGATATCAAGTATTTCAAAAACTTTTTTTTGAAATTTATTTGCTTTTAATTCAAAACGACCCAATTCATCCATTAGTACTATATCTCTATGCTGTAAGCCATTTTCTAAAAGTTCAACACCTAAAGTGTCAAACACATCTGGACGTATATCCCATTTCTCTTCCACATTACCTCTTTTCGCAAAAATCTGACAATTCTTTTCAAAATTAAAACTCTCGTCCTTTTGTTTTTCATAATAAGCAAGGGGATCGGATAAGTAAAAACTAAGCCACTGGTCAAAGCTACCGTTTCTACCTACCACAAACCCTCCTGCTGTTAAATTTAATTGCTCAATAAGTTCTCTTACAATTGTACTTTTACCGACATATTTTTCACCGGTAATGACAACATTGTTAGGCATTACTTTCTTTTCTCCTCAAGAGCATCTAAGATTTTATCAGGTGTTATGGGTAAGCTTTTAAACCTCACTCCAATTGCATCAAAAACTGCATTAGATAAAGCAGGACTTGCTGCAATTATGGTCGGTTCTCCTACACCTTTGGAACCAAAGGGACCACCCGAATCATTATTTTCAATTAAAGTACTATCGAATTCAGGAATATCTTGAATACTAGGAACCAAATAATTAGTCATATCTGCATTAACAGTTATTCCTTCGTCGATAACCTGATCTTCCATCATAGCCATGCCTAGACCTTGTACAGTTCCTCCCTCAATTTGACCATGTACATTTTGAGGATTAATCGCTCTTCCAACATCAAGAGCAGTATATACATTCATTACTTCTATAAGACCAGTATCAGTATCTACTTCTATATCCATAACTTGTGTCATAAATGTATAAGCTACATATATTTTTTCACCTTGACCAGTCTTTCTATCTGGGGCATAAGTTTTCGGGAAAAATGTTGCTTCTGACTTTAATTCTTCTCCTCTTTGTTCAACTATTTCTGCCAAATCCCAATAAGTGATCTTTTCGCATTCATCACAAGCATATAACTCACCATCTTTAACAGTTAGTTCAGGATGGTTACTGTTGAAATAGAGGCTACCATAATGGTAGATATCCCCCATCACTTCTTCAGCAGCTTCTCTTACTGCATTGCCAGAAAAGAAGGTCTGTCTTGTAGCAGAAGTAGATCCAGAATTTTTAGCTTTATGGGTATCCTGTCCTACAATCTCTATATAGGAAGGATCAATCTTTAATACTTCCGCTGCAATCTGGGTCATGGTAGTTAAAAATCCCTGGCCCAAATCAGCTCCTGCAGTTCTTACTTTAATTTTTTTATCTTTTGTAATTTCAACTTCAGCAGTGGAATGATCAGGAAATCCTTCCCCATATCCAAAGCCGAACATTATTGACGCCATTCCTCTTCCTTGTTTTTTCATTCTTTAATCTCCCCCTCCCATTGTGCAAGATCTGTAGCAGATTCTATTGTTCTTTTTAGATTTACACTCTTGCCTAGTTTCTGACCATTGGGAGTAGTTGAACCTATATCATATGCATTTTGATATCTAAACTGAGCAGGATCCATATCTAATTTATGCGCTATAATATCAATCTGAGACTCATAGGCAAATGCCATTTGGGTTGTTCCAAAACCTCTCATAGCACCACCATAGGTATTGTTTGTATATACAGCATAAGAATCTCCTCTTACATTGGGAACATTATATGGTCCTGTGCAATGATACATCCCTTTGTGCACTACAGCAGGACTACTTGAAGCATAAGCACCTGCATCACCAATGACTCTTACTTGCCAAGCGGTTAAATAGCCATCATTGGTAACACCAGTTTTGGCTTTAATTGTAAGAGGATGTCTTTTTGACTGTGAAATCATTGACTCTTCCCTAGTATAGACTAGTTTAACAGGTCGTTTAGTGTGTCTAGCTGCTAGAGCAAGGTGGATATGAACAGAAACATCTTCTTTTTTACCAAAGGCACCACCAATTGCTGTTTGAATGATTCTAACCTTTTCTTTGGGAAGATTTATTGATTGAGCAACATCTGCTTGAGTATCATGTAACCATTGTGAGGCTGCCCAAATCTTTATCACATCATTGTTTTCATCATATAAAGCATATCCTGCTTCATTTTGAATGGGAAGCTGATCAATATGCTGGGTCTGGTATTCATTTTCAACTATAAAATCAGCTTCTTCAAAGCCTTTTTCTACATCTCCTTTTTCTAAATGATGATCCATTAATATATTTTGCTTACCTACATCAGGGTCTATATAATTCGTACAGAGATCCCCTATATCATTATGAATAGTTGGGGCATCTTTTTCTAAAGCCCGCTGTGGATTTGAAATAACTTCTAGTTTTTCTACTTCTACCTCTATTTTATCTCGCGCTCTTAAGGCTGCCTCTTCTGTTTCAGCAATAATAATTGCCAGGGCATCCCCCATAAAACGCATTTTTTCTCCTTCTTTGACCAAAACAGGTTGATCTTTTATAATTAAACCAAATTTATTTAAATCCGGATAATCCTTTTCAGTAAGGATATCCACAACTCCTTCAACTTGTTTTGCTTTACTCACATCAAGCGTTTTCAAAATAGCATGAGGATAAGTTGCTCTTTTGATCTTAACATGTAAGTAATCTTCGAATTTTAAATCAGATGGATACTGAGCTTCCCCAGTAACTTTATCCTTTGCATCAACCTTAAGCACATCTTTTCCTACATATTTTTTAGACATTCTCTTCACCCCCACTTTTAATTTTGTGGGCTGCATCTTTAACTGCATCAATTATTTTTACATAACCCGTACACCTGCATATATTACCCGATAAACCTCTTTTTATGTCTTCATCGGTAGGATTAATATTTTCATCAAGTAGTTTTTTACTGGACATTATCATCCCGGGAATACAGAAACCACACTGAACAGCTCCTTTTTCAATAAAGGACTGTTGTAAGGGGTGGAGCTTATCTTTGCCACCTAAACCTTCAATAGTCTTTATGTCAGCTCCATCAGCTTGTGGTGCTAATACCAAACAAGAAGCAACCACCTTGTTATTCATAATTACAGTACAGGCCCCACATTCTCCTTTTCCACAACCTTCTTTGGTACCTGTTAAACCAAGATCATCTCTTATTAAATCAAGTAACCTGGTTTCTGGTTTAACATCAACTTCTCTTTTTTCACCATTTACAGTTAATCTTATCTTCATTGGTTAATCACCTCTTGTAAGGCGCTTTTTGTTATATTAAAGGCAACTTTTCTACGATAATCAGCTGTACCTCTTATATCATCAATTGGAGATATCTCATCTGACACAATTTGAGCTATTTCTTCTATATTAATCTTTTTAATTTTCTTATTTTTTAAATTTTGTTCAGCTTTTTCAATTCGAAGTGGAACTGGAGCTGCTGAACCCACACAAAACTTTGCATCCATAATCTCTTTATTATCATTAAATACCAGATTAAGAGCTAAACTTATTGAAGATATAACCAAGGCTTTTCTTTTTCCAATTTTAACCCAGGCTCCCCTGGATTCATTATCTTCAAGAGGAAGAATTATTTTTTCTACAAGTTCTCCACTTTCTAATACATTCTGTTTAGGTCCTGTGAAAAATTCATTGGCATCTACTATTTTTTCTCCATCTTTTGAA
>Ga0207714_1002524_pt1 | contig 11002 bp, 8 predicted proteins | sample PonA232FremontCA_2_FD_187270 | JGI IMG/M metagenome (GOLD analysis project Ga0207714, IMG submission 187270) | Marine sediment microbial community from Fremont, CA, USA - Pond A23 Sediment 2 (SPAdes) | ecosystem: Environmental > Aquatic > Marine > Unclassified | place: USA: Fremont, California... | reverse complement strand
CGGCAGGCTGGTGTAGGAGCCGTCCTTGAGCTGGACGTAGCGCTTGCCCTGGGTCCAGGCCTTCCAGATCTTCTCGATGGGGACGGAGATGTCCTCGTACTCCACGTTGATGTTCAGATCGAACCAGTCGCCGTTCTCCTCGTCCTCCTCCACGTCGGCGACGACCTTGGGGCTGGTGTGCCGGACCTTGTAGCGGGAAAGGTTCTTTTCCCCGAAGACCCGGTAGGTCTGCACCAGCTGGGGATAGGAGTCCAGCAGGAAGGTAATGGCCTCCTCGGGCTCCAGGAACCAGATGGCGTTGTTTCGGGGCTTGAAGCTCATCTCCCGGAGCTCCTGGAGCAGGGCCTCCTCTTTGGCCTGATCCCGACGCAGGAGAAAGGAGCGGCCCTCGAACTGGTAGCTGCCGGTCTGCAGCTCCGGATTGGGGCCGTCCATGGGGATTTCCCCGTGCTCCGTCTCGTAGATGTTCTGGATCTCCAGGGTCAGGAGGCTTCCTTCCTCGTTGAGGAAGAGCTTGGGGTCGTACCGGGCCGGCACGAAAATGGGCTTCATCCGCTCCAGGAAATCCTCCTGGCCGTAAAGGCTTGAGCTGGGGATCTTGGTCCAGACCCGGTCCAGGAATTCGGAAAGCTCGGATTGGGGCACCAGCGGCGGGTCGTTGACCAGCTGCTGGATGAGCCCGCTGTCCAGGGCGCTCAGCACGGGATAGAAATTGTTCCGCCACAGCACCCACAGGGGGAGGTTGCCGTAGAAGTAGACCTCTTCCCCGGTGAGGGAGACCGGGGTCTTGTCCTCCTGGCTGAGCAGGAGCTCAAAGGTAAGGCCTTGTTCCGTGATCTGGGGCTTGAGCTGGCAGCGCAGGCTCTTGGGGACGATGTTGACGGGCTCGTCCGTGTCTCCCCAGAAAAGGAAGTGCTCGTTGCGGATGGACCAGAGGAACCAGCTGACCAATCCGGAGGGGATCTCCATGCGCTGGCCCATGTAGTCCATGTACTTGCCCACCTGGAAGGCAACCTGGGGCAGCTCCGGAGACAGCTCGCACCATTCCGGATGGTTGGTCAACTGCTCGAAACTGATGGGATTCTGGATCTTGGATAGCCCGGTCTTGTTCTGGCGCACTCTGTAGACGGCCACCTGCAGCCTCTGGGGCTCGGGGTAGAAGCGGAAGAGGAGGTAGGTGTGGCCCGCCTCGGGTTCGGGTGTGGTCGCAAAGAAGCTCCGGAAGCTGTTCCGCCAGTCCGTTCGCTGCGCTGGGGCCCTGCCCTCGGATTCGTTCTCCTCCAGAGAGGAGCGGAGGTAGAGCATCGTGGCCCCGACATGGGGGCAGACGCCGGAGAAGGAGTCGGGACAGTTGCAGAAGTAGTTGACTGTCGACTCCTGAAGATTGATTCCGATTTCCGGGTTGTATACCTGGAATTCCTCGCCCTGGATCTTGCTGTCGATGTCCCAGTAGGAATCCCGCTTGATCAGATCCAGCTTGTCCACTCCGTGACTGGAGAGGATATCCCTGGACGCCTCGAGGATATATTCGGGGAGGTTTTCCTCGAGGAATTCGTTTATGGTTTCGATAGCTTGGGTGTCCATGGCCTTTTGACCGTTGTGGTTCTGGTTTTCTGCTTGGATCGGTTGATCAGCATTATATAACACTAACTTGTCCCCGTGGTTTTGCAAATGCGTTTTTGTGATGCACACAGGTCGTCATCACTCGTCCAGATAAAACACGTCCTCTCGGAAGATATGATTGGGCGCTCGCTCAATACTTGGCTCAATCGGATGTTCCATGGAACAAATATCGGCTGCTGATCCCTTGGACTTGAGAGCGGGCGAGGTCACGAGGAACGGGAAAAGGGCCATCATCGCTCTTGTTGAACAGGACCCTGTCGCTCCCTTTCATTGCCCTCGGCTCGGCTGCACACGGTATGCAGTATCCAAACCAGGGATGAGCGGTGCAGGAGGAATTGAAGGCGCTAGCGGGTGCGTTTGTCGAGGTGACTTGCCGGTTGTTACGCGTGCCTCTCCTTGCCGTTTTCTGCTCTGAATGAGCGCCGGAGCTCGAGCAATCGATCGAGGAGCCAATCCCGGTGCAGGGTTGAATTGGCGTAAAATCAACAAAATTATATAATACAAATTCTTGTTCTTGACAAGAGCTTGTATTCATCTGGAAAGGAGCTCCCCTTTTCTTTTCCCAAAAAAACAAAAAAGTGGTGATATAATCTGCTGATTTTTCCTGCTTCTGTTTTTGCTCCAAGAAAAAGAGCACCTCGTTCGCATCCGGCGAATTTCTTCGCCTGATGCGAACGAGGTTCTTGACATATTTGATCCATGTCCAAGAAGTGATCTTTTTCCCCGGCAAAAAGGCTTTTTCAAGGACTCATCCACAGGCCCTCCTGCTTGTTTTTTGGGAGGAAAATGATTAGTATTTCAAGTGTGAGGGGTTGAAGAATCCATCGATTTTTCAGTGTGTAGACTTTTAAAAAGACTTGAAAAGAGAGTCGCAGGCTTTTTGTGTATGTCCTCCCATGGCGAATACGAAATGGAAAAGCTCCAGATAGGCCAGGAGTCCGAGCAGGGCAAGACGGTCCGCATCAACGACATCCTGGACAAGGTCTCGGAATTTCTGAGCAGCACGGATCAGGCCCTGATCCAGAAGGCCTATGTCTTCTCCGCGGCCAAGCATTCCGGACAAGTGCGGCTTTCCGGAGAGCCCTATCTGTCCCATCCCCTCGAGGTGGCTGACTATCTGGCCCAGATGCGTCTGGACGCTTCCACGATCGCCAGCGGTCTGCTCCATGATACCATGGAGGACACGGATGTGGGCAAGGAGGAATTAAAAGAGCATTTCGGCGAGGAAGTGGCTGAGATCGTGGACGGCGTGACCAAGATCGGACAGGTTACCTTCAACTCCAAGGAGGAGGCGAAGGCGGAGAACATTCGGAAGATGATCCTGGCCATGGCACGGGATATCCGGGTGATTCTGGTCAAGCTCGCGGACAGGCTGCACAACGTGAGCACTCTGGGGGCCCAGGGAGTGACCAAGCGACGGCTCATCGCCCAGGAGACGCTGGACATCTATTCCCCCATAGCCCACAGGCTGGGGCTCTATTGGATCAAGGTGGAGCTGGACGACCTGAGCCTGAAGCATCTCAAGCCGGACATCTATAACCGCATCGAAAAGGGGATCCAGGAGGACCGCACCCTGGGTCAGGACTACGTGGACCAGGTTACCGGGGCCTTGCAGGATCTCATGGACCGCAACGAGATCACCGGGCGGGTCAGCGGCAGACAAAAGCATATCTACAGCATCTATCACAAGATGCAGCGCCAGAATCTCGATCTGAGCCAGGTCTACGACCTGATCGCCTTTCGGGTGATCGTGGAGTCCATTCGGGAGTGCTACGCCATGCTCGGGCTGATCCATTCCATGTGGCAGCCGGTCCCTGGTCGGTTCAAGGACTACATCTCCATGCCCAAGGCCAATCTCTACCAGAGCCTGCACACGACGGTCGTCGGCCCGGAGGGCGAGCACATCGAGATCCAGATCCGCACCGAGGAAATGCACCGGATTGCGGAACACGGCGTGGCGGCGCACTGGAAGTACAAGGACGGAACAACCATCGTGCCCAAGGACGAGGACCGCTTCAGCTGGATCCGGCGCATACTGGACTGGGAGCACGAGATGAAGGATCCCCGCGAGTTCATGGCTTCGCTCAAGGTGGATCTGTTCCAGGACGAGGTCTACGTCTTCACTCCCAAGGGTGAGGTGCTCGAGCTTCCAGTCGGGGCCACGCCCGTGGACTTCGCCTACCAGATTCACACCGAGGTGGGAGACCGCTGCTCCGGGGCGAAGGTGAACGGCAAGCTCGTTGCCCTGGACACCCAGCTTTCCAACGGGGATACCGTGGAGATTATCACCAGCACCCACCACAGGCCGAGCAGGGACTGGCTCAAGTTCGTCAAGACGGCCAAGGCGCGGGGCAAGATCAGACACTGGATCCGCACCGAGGAGCGGGAATACAGCATATCCCTGGCCAAGGAAATGCTGGAGAAGGAGGGTCGGCGCCTGGAACTCAACTTCACCCGGGAGCTGAACTCGGGAAATCTGGATAAGGTCGCCGAGGAGTTCAGCTACAAGAGCGTGGAGGACATGCTCTCCGCCGTGGGTTACGCCAAGCTGACCCCAAAGCAGGTGCTGCACCGCCTGCTGTCCAGGGAAAAGCGCGGTGAGAAGGCCCGGGAAAAGCAGGAAGACGCCGACGTGTCCGGAGGCGAGAAAAAGGGCAAGGAGTCCAAGGAGTCCAAGAAGAAGGGCGGAAAGAAGCAGCTCGAGGACGGGATACGGGTCAAGGGCGCTGACGACGTGCTCATCCGCTTCGCCAAATGCTGCCAGCCAGTACCCGGCGACCCCATCGTGGGCTATATCAGCCAGGGGCGCGGGGTGGTGGTGCACACCACGGACTGCTCCAATGTGCGGAAGAGCCCCACCTCCCGATTGCTGGACGTCTCCTGGGCAGCGGAGGAGCAGAAGGAGGTCTTCCCTGCGGCGACCAAGCTCATCTGCAGGAATAAAAAGGGCGTTCTGGCCGAGGTGAGCAATCTGCTGCTCAAGGAGGGAATCAATATCCAGTCAGGGCACTTCCAAACGGATATCGAGGGCAAGACCGAGCTCATCCTCAATCTCGAGGTCAACGACTCAACCCATCTCTATCAGGCCCTGCAGAAGCTGAGCAGCCTGGACAACGTGTACGAGGCGGTTCGGACCTCGGGGGAGAAGGCATAGTTCGACGTTCCCCGTTCAGGGTTCCCCGTTCCCCGTTCCCCGTTCAGGGTTCCGCGTTTCCCGTTCAGGGTTCCGCGTTACCCGTGTTGGCGTTCTTTATTTGGCGTTTGAGGGATATGTCGATTTGAAAAGTGTCAAATGAAAATCGAGAACTTCGAAGGTATCGAGGCTTGGCAGCTTGCGCGAGAATTGACCAGAAAGGTCTATCAATGAATCGGGAAAGAACGTTTTGCGAAGGATTGTGGGTTCAAGGACCGGATACAGAATGCAGCCGGTTCGTCAATGCACAATAGAGCGGAAGGATTTGATTCAGATCTGTAACCACACCGCCAAACGAAGAACGGTGAACGCTGAACGCAGAACGGGGAACCTACAAACCGGAACCGTGCTTCTCCAGCAGCCGTTTCTGCTGTGTTTGCAGGCTCTCGCTCACGTGGACCGGGTAGGGGTTTTCTGCGGGAGTGATGGAGAGGATTTCCCGGGGAAGGCAGGCCAGCTCACCGCGGCATCTCTGCTGCATGGTCTCCAGGTCCTCTTTGGCCGAGTCCAGGATGCCGCCCCTGTCCATAACCTTTCTGAGGAGCGGAGTGCCGGGGTGATCCTCCTCGCGGGGGCAGATGACGTCTCCGCTGCAGATGCCGTTCTGCGTGCTTCGGAAAATTTGTTTGCGGCCCGGCAGGGTCTTTTTGCCCGGTGAGGACTTCAGGCGGCCCTCTCCGGCGTATTCCGTGAGCTTATACACCAGGTCCAGGTAGGGCGCGTCGTCGGACACCCCCATCTTGGTGCCCACGCCGAAGCCGTCTATGGGCGCCCCGCCCTGCACCAGCTCAGCGATCCCATCCTCGTCCATCCCGCCGCTAACCACGATTTTCACCCCGGAAAGGCCGGCCTCGTCCAGCATGCGCCGGACGCTGCGGGTGGTGTTGTGCAGGTCGTCGGAGTCCACCCGTACGCCCTGGATGGCGAAGTCGTCCCCCAGCTCCTCGGCCAGGCGGATGACGTTTCGCACCCCCTGCAAGGTGTCGTAGGTGTCCACAAGAAGAATGGTGGAGGGATAGACCGCAGCGAAGTTGCGGAAGGCCTCCATTTCCTCGCCGTGGGCCTGGATGTAGCTGTGGGCCATGGTGCCGGTCACGGGCAGGCCCAGGTTGGAGCCGGCGTAGACATTGCTTGTTGCGGAGACGCCGGCAATGGCGAAGGACCGCGCCGCCTGGATACCGGCCTCGAGGCCGTGGATGCGGCGGAATCCGAAGTCCACAACCCGTCTGCCTTCGGCGGCGGTGACCACGCGCGCGGCCTTGGTCGCGGCCAGGGTGGCGTAGTGGATGCGGTTCAAAAGCAGGGTTTCCAGGAGCTGGGCTTCGCCTATGGGGGCCTCTACCTCCAGAATGGGCTCATCCGGAAAGACTACGGTGCCCTCGGGCACGGCGTACACGTCCCCGCTGAAACGGAAGGCGCGCAGCCATTCCAGGAAGGGCTCCCGAAACATATCCAGGGAGCGCAAGTATTCGATGTCCGCGTCGGAAAAGCGGAGATTTTCCAGATAGTCCAGCACGGGCTGCAGGCCGCAGGCGACGAGGTAGTTCCTCCTGGCCGGAAGCTTGCGGGAAAAGAGGCTGAAGACGGCCCGCTCCCGCATGTCCTGCTGGAAGTAGGCCTGTAGCATGGTCAGCTCGTAAAGGTCTGTCAACAGAGGGGAATGGGTCGAAAAATCCGAATGTGTCACAGCTAGGCTCCACTGATGCAGTTTGCTCCGGCTCGCTCCAGCTCCCGGATCGTATTGTTCCCGGACTCTTCGGTTACGGCCCGGCAGCCGTCGAGGATCACCGAGACCTCGAAGCCCGACCCAAGCCCGTCCAGGACGGAGGCCCGGACACAAACGTCCAGGGCCAGGCCCAGAACGATGAGCCTCCCGGTGCCGTCACGCTCCAGGCGGTGGGCAAGGCCGGTTTCCTCGAAAACCGAGTTCTGGTCCTTGTCGAAGCGAACTCCCTTGGTCACGATCCGGGCAGACTCCGGGACATTCAGGTCGGGATGGAATTCTGCCCCCCAGGTTTCCTGGATGCAGTGCGGAGGCCAGGACCCGCCCTGCTCCTGGAAGCTGGGGTGCTCGCGAGGATGGAAGTCCCGGGAGCAATAGACCGGGATCCGCCGCTCCTGGGCCGCCAGGATCCAGAAATTGGCCACGGGCACGACCTCGTCTCCTCGCGGAATGGGCAGGGCGCCCCCCGGGCAGAAGTCGTTCTGGATATCCACGACCATCAGGACGTCATTGCTTTGAAGGCTGATCTGTTCCTGGCTCATAAACAGGACCCACCTTTTGGCTATGTATTTTCCCGGCGGATTGTGGGGGTTCGGGGAAGGAGCGTCCTGAAGTCATTCCCCTTTTTGGGTGGAACACCGGGTGCTCAAACAACAAACCGGAGGTTCCTCGGAGTAAGCCGTTGGAACCACTTGATTTCACTTTAACTTCTATACAGTAATCCATTCGCGCAGACGCAGTCAACTCGAGAGGCGCTGGTGTCTCGATTGACCTAAGGGGCTCCCGCGATTCGGCGCAGGATCAGCGAAAGATCATATACGTGGCGGTGGCGTGGGCGTAGACTCTGCCGGACTCGTCCTCGAGGTTGGCCTGAGAGGCCCCGATGCGGCGGGTAAGCTTGATGACCTCAGCCTTGGACCACAGGGAAGTCTCCACGGGAACGGGGCTGAGCATTTTCACGCTCAGGTCCACTGTGGCGATGCCGGTCTCCGCGTCCAGCATGGTGCGCAACACGCAGCCTGTCGCCGTGTCCAGGACCGTGGCCGCAAAGCCGCCGTGGACCCATCCCGTGGAATTGAGGTGCTCCGAGTCCGCCCGGGCCGAGAGCAGGATGTGTCCCTCCTCGGCCTCCACAAGGTCGATGGGGATGGTCCGGGTCATGGACGGCTTGGACAGGTGCTGGGAAAAAATGTCCCGAATGCGCCGCAGGCCTTCCGGAATTTCCTGGTTCATGGATCGGCTCCAATCAGGCTGCTTGTGTTCCCGGAGGAACCATGGAAGCCTGAGCGGCACGAGTGCGAGCTCGTTGCCTAACGTGTGGTAAACTACGCTAGTGAAGGCGAACAGGGGTGTCAAGGAGGGGGCAAGGCCGATTTCGGGGATTGGTTCAGGCCCCGGAGAAACCCGTCTGGTCCACTTCCTGGACGGACAGGGGATAGTCCACCCCCTGCACCTCGCGGCTCAATAGATCCATGATCCGCAACGTGTCGTCGTAGATCCTTCTGGCCACCTCGGGATTGCACCAGTCCTTCCATTCTTCACCTGTGGGAGCAGAGGCGGCGTGGGGTGTTGAGGCAGTGCGGGAGTAGGATTCGATTGTGCCCTGATTCAGCGAGTGCTTGAGGTTGATCGCCTTTTCGAAGGATTGGAAGGGACGCTGGGAAAAGTCCTCGGAAATACTCAGCTGGGAACAGATCACGTTAAGCTTGTTGACCGAGGTGAGGTGTCTCTCCAGCTCCTCCCAGAAGTCGAAGACGCAGCTGCCGATATAGTTCAGAAACGCATCCAGGGTGAAAGCGGAAAATATGATGCAGGACATGGAGGTGTGGAAGGCATTCTGTTCGTTGTTTTCGCTTTCGCGCAAATGGAATTGGGCGCACTCCTTGAGGTAGAGAAAGGGGAGCATTGTGTGGGTTTGGGATGTGGTTTTGGACATGCTTTCCTCGTCGCGCTTTAAAGGTGTATTCGCTACGTATGGTCAGAGGAGGAGAAATCCGCATGGATATTGATGGTGTCCGCCAGGGTTACCTTGTCCGCATCGATGTTTTTGACCAGTGCGCTGGAATGAGGAGCTTTGCTCTGGTTCTGCAGCAGCTTGACCACCTCGCTGCTCAGTCCTTCGTCGTTCTGAAGCTTTTCGGCGATCCGGGAGGCGAGCTCCGATGATTCCGGATCCTGCCGCCAGCCGAGTTTTTCCCTGATAGTGGCCCACAGCTCCTTGCCGGCCTCGCTTGCGGTGTCCGCGATCGCCTCGATACCCAGGTTGGTCGCCGCGGAAGTGATCGTCGCCAGGGAAATCGGGTCCATTTTTTTCGTGCTCCAGGGGTTCAGGGCGGAAGGCGCGCCTTGTGTGCCGGTAGAGCCGTTCATGGCGCACCGCCCGTTCAGTGAGAGTGGAGGTTGCGTTGTGAAAAGGATATCCCATGATCGTGGAATAGATGGGAGGGCGCGTCAAGCCGAGCCGGCGTCGCGCTGGGTGTGGCGGCTGCAGGGCGGATGTGAGAGATTTCGACAAAAAAGGGGGCTGCCTCGGGCAGCCCCCTTTTGCAGTCGGGATGGCAGGATTCGAACCTGCGGCTTCAGCGTCCCGAACGCTGCGCTCTGGCCAAGCTGAGCTACATCCCGGAATGTCCATCTCTATCTGAATTCGGAGCGTTTGGCAAGGGGTGGCTGAGCACTGTGAGCACACTGTTCCGAATAGCTTTGCCTTGCCAGAGCCCGACAATTTGCCTAGGATGTGTGAAAATGGAGATCCGCTGTGTAAAAGGGACCTTTGTTTTCAACCTAATCGGCATTGCGGGTCTGTCAATCCTGCACCCATTTTCCTGAAAATGGGTGCAGGGGGCTAGGCGCAAAAGGAGGCAGATGATGAGTACGCCCATTGTGATCGATCTCGGGGAAGTGCAGCTGCGCGGAGAGCTTTTGGACAACGAGGCCGGCCGCAAGCTCGCGGAGATGCTCCCCTTAAGCGCGGACATGGGGCGTTGGGGAGAGGAGCTCTACGGTCCGGTGGAACCCGCAGTGGGAACTATCGGCTCAGAGACCCAGGAAGTTATGGACCTCGGGGATTTGGCCTATCACGACGACACGGGATGGTTCTGCATCTTTTGGGGTCCCACGCCCTCCAGCAATGGAGACGAGATCCGGGCGGCCTTCCCGGTGCAGAAAGTGGGCGCCGCGGACGGGGATTTCGACGCCGTCGCCGAGTTGAGCCCGCCGGTCACGGCCACCGTCCGGGCTGCTGAGTAAACCGCTTGAGCCCGCCGTGCGCCGCATACAGACCGGCTCAGGCGGGCTCGCCCTCCTCCATGACCCGGATGGGATCGCCGGGACTGACTGGGCCGTCCTGAAGAACCCGGATAAAGATCCCTTCCCGGGGCATGACGCAATCCCCTGTTTGCTTGAGGATTTCGCATTCCCCGTGACAGCGCTTGCCGATCTGGGTCACTTCGCCCACGGCCTGGGGGCCGAGGCTGAGCCGAGTCCCCACGGGCAGGTTCAGGAGGTCGATGCCCCGAGTGGTCAGGTTCTCCGCGAAATCCCCGGGCGCGAGGTCAAATCCCCGCGCGCGCATCTTGTCGATGCTTTCCTCGGCGAGCAGGCTGACCTGCCTGTGCCATGTGCCTGCATGGGCGTCGTCCTCCAGGCCGTGCTCGGCGCGAAGGAATCCGCTGTCGATTTCCTGCTTGCGGTATCCCTGGCTCTCGCTGCGGCAAACCGCGATGATCTTGGCCATATAAGCTCCTTTTTCCTCACCCTTCGGAAGGTCCCTGAAATCCATTTACTCACGACGCTTCGCGATTCCCGGTCCAGGAGCCCCGCTGGATGAACACCCGCAGCAGGGACAGGGCTGCCGGGGTCATGCCCGGTATCCGCGAGGCCCGGCCCAAGGTGTCCGGATCGTGCTCACGGAGTTTCTGGCGGATCTCGTTGGACAAGCCCGGAAGCTCGTCGTAGTCCATACCCGCCGGGATGGCAATGTGCTCCAGCTCCCGGAATCGCTCCACCTCGTTCATCTGGCGGGCCAGGTAGCCCTCGTACTTGGCCTCGATCTCCACCTGCTCCGCCTCGCTCGGATCCAGCGGTTCCTCGGGAGGAAAGCGGCCCCGGACGAAGGAATAGTCCAGCTCAGGCCGCTTGAGGAGCTTGGCGATTGTCACAGGGGTGTTCAGGGGGCTGGTGCCCTGCTCCTGCAGGAAGCTGTTGATCTCCGGGCCCGGCGTGATCTGGGCGGCGTGGAGGCGGTCCAGCTCCTGCCGGATGGCCCGGCTCCTTTGCTGCAGGTCCCGGTAGGTTTTTTCGTGGTGCAGGCCGAGCTCGTATCCCTTCTCCAGCAGGCGCAGATCGGCGTTGTCCTCCCGAAGGAGGAGGCGGTATTCCGCGCGCGAGGTGAACATGCGATAGGGCTCGTTCACGCCCTGCAGCACCAGATCGTCGATCATGACCGCCATGTAGGCCTGGGA
>Ga0207714_1002523_pt1 | contig 11003 bp, 12 predicted proteins | sample PonA232FremontCA_2_FD_187270 | JGI IMG/M metagenome (GOLD analysis project Ga0207714, IMG submission 187270) | Marine sediment microbial community from Fremont, CA, USA - Pond A23 Sediment 2 (SPAdes) | ecosystem: Environmental > Aquatic > Marine > Unclassified | place: USA: Fremont, California... | reverse complement strand
GCGTCGGGGACGCGTTCCGGCAGTTCCGCGAGCGAGACGGCCGCCGCGGGCGTGTCGACCGACTCGGCGACGACCTCCGCGTTCCGGACCGTCCGGTTCGCGACGACGATCTCGCCGACCGCCGTGTCGTCGAGCGCACGCGCCGCGAGCGTCCCCATCTCGCCGGCACCGACGACGACGGCCGACCCGCCGGAAAGATCCGTCTCCGCGGCGGCGAGTCGGACCGCCGCGGAGCCGAGGGAGACGGCCCCGTCGTTTATCGACGTCTCGGTGCGGGCGCGCTCGCCAACGTGGAGCGCCTTCGTCACGGCGTCTTCCAACACCGGTCCGACCCCGCCGGCGGACCGCGACTCCTCGTACGCCCCCCGCAGCTGCCCGATGATCTGGTCTTCGCCGAGCACGAGCGACTCGAGCCCGCAGGCGACCCGCATCAGGTGTTCGAGGCTCTCCTCGTGGTCGAGCCGACGGACCGCGTCCCCGCCGACGGCCGGCGCGACAGACGCGAGCGCCGCGGTGCCGTCCGCGGGCTTGTCCGTGACGACGTACGCCTCCGAGCGGTTGCACGTCTGGACCGCGAACGCCTCCGCGACCCCTTCGCGCGCGAGCAGGTCCGAGACGGTCGCGCGGACGCCGTCGCCGCCGGCGGCCTCGATCTCGTCGACGGTCGCGCGGGGATGTGCGACGCTCACGCCGGCTATCGCGCCCGTCTCTCTCACCGGTCGAGCACCTCCTCGATCACGGCCTCAGCCTCGTCGCGTCCGTTGGATCGGCCCTTTTGTAAAGCCTTCCACACCCCCGGTGACCGGACGACGCGCCGGACCGCCTCGCGCCGGCGCTCGGGCGCGACGCCCGCCGAGTTGAGCTCCTCGCGCAGCGACCCGGAGAGTTCGGCCATCGCGCCCGCGCCGTCGATCTCGGCTTCGATCCGCTCGCGGAGCGCCCGCGCGAGCGCCGGGCTCGTCCCCCCGGTCGAGAGCGCGACCGTCACCGGCTCGTCGTCCACCGTCGCCGGGACCACGACGCTGCGGGGGTCGCGACCGCCGGAGACGTCGGTCCGGTTGACGAGAAGCCCGCGGTCGAGCGCGGCGGCCTCGACCGCCGCGTTGACCGCCGCGTCGTCGGTGGCCGCGACGGCGAGCGCCGGCTCGATCCGGTCGATCCAGCCGCCGACCGCGTCGGGATCAGGGGCGGCGCGAACGAGTCGGACCGTCCGCGCCGGCCCGTCGGCCGCGGGCTCGCGCAGCCGCTCGGCGAACGTCGGGCTGACGACGACGACCCGGGCCGCGTCGGCGAACCCCGCGGCCTTGCGGGCACCGACGGATCCGCCGCCGAAAACGACCACCGTCTCGCCCTCGAAGTCGTGGTACAGCGGCGTCACGCCGCGCCTCCGCCGGCCTCGCCGCGGACCGCGACACCGCGGGTCACACCGTGTTGCTGTCCGCGCGGTCGGCGATCCGAATGCCGGTCTTTTTCAAGATTCGCGTCGAGAACAGCGTGTCCCAGTCGTCGGCCCCCACGTCCCAGTGGTCGTCCATCAGGTCCCGGACCGCCGCGATCCGGCGCTGGCTCTCGGCCTCCGTGCGACCGTGTGTCATCGCGAAGAAGTTGTACTCCCAGACGCCGGCGTGGCGGGGGCGCTCGTAGCAGTGGGTGACGAAGTCGAGGTCCGCCACCGCCGGGCCGACGTCGTCGAGCGCGTCCGCGGGAACGTCCCAGACGGTCATCCCGTTCTCGGTGTACCCGAGCGCGTAGTGGTTCGGAACGACGCCGACGCGGCGCACCTTCCCCTCCCGCTCGAACCGCCGTACCGTCTCGATCACCCAGTCGGTGTCCGCGTCGATGGCGGCCGCGACGTCCGCGTACGGCGTCTCCGTGATCGGGAGTCCCCCCTGGATCTCGACGACGAGGTCGCGCTCGGCCGGGGTGAGCGTCGACCGACCGGTCGGCGACATCGCGGGGCCGCGGTCCGAGAGGTCCACGTCGCCCTCGGAGACGGGCCCGTCGACGAGGAACTCCGCGCCGACGTGGAACTCCCGCAGTTTCGGGAGGTTGAACGTTTCCTGTCCCGTCGCGGCCTCGATCTCCGCGAGCACCTCCGTAACCCTGTCGTGGCCGTCTTTGTCCGGGTCCGGGTGGTCGGCGACGCTCACGACGAACCACATGTTGAGATGGGGGTGTTCGCGCTCGTAGTTGTGCGCGACCGCGGTGAACTCGTTTACCGTCTCCGCGATCTCCTCGTAGCGGTCCGCCGGCGCGTGCATCGCGACGAGCGACGCCGCGCCGCCGATCGCCTCGGCGTTGACGAGCGCTCCGAACCGCGAGAGCACGCCCGACTCGTCGAGCGCGCGAACGCGGGCGCAAAGCTCCGGGCCAGTGACCTCGACGCCGCGCTCCGCGAGCGCGGTCGCCGCCGCGTCGAACGGGCGCGCCGCGACCGGGAACCCGCCCTGAAACGCGTTGATAACGGCGCGGTCGAGCGTGCTCAGATCGGCGTCGATCTCCGCCATGCCGGGCGGTCGTATCCGAGCGAGAATAAGCGATCCGGCCGGGACCGACCGTCAGCCGTCGAGGTCGCGCGCGATGTCCGCGAGCGACGACCGCGGCCCCCGGGTCGCGTCGTAGACGACGCGCTCGCCGGGGGCTCGCAGCCCGTACAGCTCGCCCGGCACGACGACGTCGAGCACGACGCTCGCGCCGGGCGCTAAGCCGTTCGCGTCGAGCCACTCGACGAGCCGGTTTGCGCCCGTGCCGGGGTCGCGAGCGCGCCGTCGGTCGTCGAACGCCCCGCGAAACAGGCGTCCGGTGGCGTCGGCCGCGACCCGCGCGTGGCGCTCCGCGCCGTCGATCACGACGCGGACGAGGTCGCCGGCCGCGACGCCGAGGGCGTCACAGCGCCCCGACTCGACTCTGCCGCCGAGCGCGTCGTCGTCCGGGAGCCGCACGCAGGGCCGCCGGGTGCCGCCGCTCCGGGCGACGGACACGCGAACCGACGGTACGTCGTCCGCGTCGGAGGGAACACGGGGCAAGGGCGGGACTACTCGTTCGGGTCGCTCTCGCCGAGCGCGCCCGCGACGTCGCCGTCGCCGTCGACGACAGAGACGTTGATCTGTGCGATGTCGGCGTCGACCTCGCGTCCGCGGACGGTGACGCGCTTGCGCTCGCCCTCCCGGGACGGCTCGAAGCCGACGCCGCCGTCTAAGAGGAGCTCCTTCAGTCGGGTGCCGGAGACGTCCTCGCGCATCGGCCGCCCGGTCTCGTCGGAGCCGCCGGTGATCGCGACCGTGTGGTCCGAGAGCCCGACGGCCCCACCGTCGACCTCGTCGCCGATCTCTCGACCGAGGAACCGGTTCGCGTCCTGTCCGTCGGCCGATCGCTGGAACGTCTCGCCGGTCTCGGGGTCGGCGACGACGACTTCGAATTCTGCCATGTCCGCGGATCGGCTCCCGCCCATCAAAAGCACGTCGAAACCGCGGTCCCGACGGCGGCGGCGCGGGACCGGGCGTCGCCGGTCAGGGGGCGTCCCGCGAGAAGCCCGGAAGACCGTCGAGGACGGCGTCGAGGCCGCCGTCGCCGGACAGCTCGGCCGAAAGTGCCGCGACCGGTCCGCGGTCCGCGCGGTCGGGCGCGGCGCGGACGGCGACAGGCTGTACACCGACCGAGACGAACCCACAGCCCAGCCGCGCCGCGGTCTCGCGCAGTCCGAGGCCGGCGTCGGCGTCGCCCGCGAGGACCGCGCGGGCGGGGCTTTCCACCCCGTTCACCGTCCGCTCGTAGCCGTCGATCCGGTCGGCGAGGTCGCCGCGAGCGGTGCCGCGCTCGGCTGCGAGACCGTCGAGCGCGGCGTCGAGGCTCCGTCGGAGCCCCGACACCGACGGCCGGTTCCGAAACCGGAGGTCGCCGTCCACGAGGTCGGCGAGCCCGTCGACGCCGGCGGGGTTCCCGTCGGGGACGACGAGCCCCCACTCCCGGGTCCAACCCCCGAGTTCGACGGCGTCGACGTCGCGGTCGGTCGGGCCCGCAACGACGGCGACGTCCGGGACGCCGTCGCGGAGCCGCCGGAGCCCCTCTCGGGACCCGACGGCGAGGTACCGCGGGTTCGCGAGGCGGTCGAGGAGGCGGTTGAACGCGGGGTCGTCCTCGCCGACGCCGAGGAGGGTCGGCGGGCGCACGTCCGGCGAGAACAGGTCGACCGACACCGACTCCCCGGCGTCGAGGTACTCCGTGTCCGGGTCGACCGCGACGACGCCGTCCGCCTCAACGAGACTCGTCGTCGCGCCCGACCCCTTGTCAACGGGGTAGACGAGCGGGGGGTCGCCGTCCGCCACGTCGAGTAACCCGACCGGCATCAGCCGCATGCGGCCCTCGCCGTAGCGCTCGCCGACGCCCATCCGTCCCGCGACGGTCGCCGTCGCCGGCTCGGGTCGGCCGGCCGCCTCGCGGATCGCGGGCGCGACGAACGTCCGGAAGATCGTGAGCGCGGAGACGGGGTAGCCGGGGAGACCGACGTACGCCGACTCGCCGCCGCGCGGGTCGGCGTCGGGGGACGCCTCGCCGCTCCGGTCCAGCCGCCCGACGAGCATCGGCTTCCCCGGCTTGACCGCGACGCCGTGGAGGAGCAGCTCGCCGCGCGCCTCGATCACGCGGTAGATGACGTCGACCGCGCTCGCCGAGGTCGACCCCGACGAGAGCACGAGGTCGCACTCGTCGGCCGCCCGGCGGAGCAGCCGCTCCATCTCGTCGTAGTCGTCGCCGGCGTGCGGGTAGCGGACGGGCTCGCCGCCGGCCTCCGCGACGCCCGCGGCGATCGTCGTCGAGTTCACGTCGTATATCTCGCCCCGGCTCGGGTCGAGCTCCTCGCCCGGCCGAACCAGTTCGTCGCCGGTCGAGACGATCCCGACCCGCGGCCGCCCGCGGACCGGGACCTCGTCGACGCCGAGCGCGGACAGCAGCCCGATCTCGCGGGGCGTCAGCCGCGTGCCGGGGCCGAGCGCGCGAGCGCCGGCCGCCACGTCGGTTCCGGCGGTCATCACGCTGTCGTCGGGGGCGACCGAGGTTCGGACGGCGACGCGGGCGGGCCCTGTGTCGTCGTCCGCGCCGACCTCGTCCGTGCGCTCGACCATCACCACGGCGTCGGCGCCGTCCGGCATCACGGCACCCGTCGACACCTCGGCGCAGGTGCCGGGCTCGACCGCGACGTCGGGCGCGACACCGGCGTGGACCGCGCCGACGCGGTCGAGCTCGACGGGGTCGGCCTCGTCCGCGCCGAAGGTGTCACGCGCCCGGACCGCGTACCCGTCCATGGAGGCGCGGTCGAATCCCGGCACGTCGATCGCGGCGTCGACGCGCTCCGCGAGCACGCGCCCTCTGGCCTCGCGCAGCGGGACCGTCTCGGACGGAGGCGAGAGGTCGAGCGACTCGATCGCCTCGCGAGCGGCCGCGGGGGTCGCGAGGTCGCGGAACTCCTTGCGGTCGCTCACGCGTTCACCTCCCAGAGCTCGACGTCGACGACCTCGCCCGCGTCGAGCCCCTCCCGCGACTCCGGCACGACGACCCAGCCGTCCGCGAGCGCGACGCTTGAGAGGATACCGGAGCCGCTCGCGCGGGTCGGCGTCGCGGTCGGGAGCGCGCCGTCGCTCTCGTCGGCTCCCTCGGGAGACCCGAGCGTCACCCGCGCGAACGTCCGCACGCCGGGTTCGCTCGCCACCTTCCGTTCGAGCGTCGCGCGCCGCGTCGGGAACGCGTCGGCGTCGGTCCCGCCCGCGCGCTTCAGCGCGGGCCGGAGGAACTGCGCCGCGTTGACGATACACGCGACCGGATACCCGGGGAGCGAGACGATCGGCGTCCCCTCTGCGCGGCCGAGACAGACGGGGTGGCCGGGCTTCAGGGCGACGCCGTGGACGAGCACCTCGCCGAGGCCGTCGACGACCTCGGGGATCAGGTCGCGCTCACCGACGGAGGAGCCGCCGGTGGTGACGACCACGTCGGCGTCGAGGTCGGCGTCGACCGCCTCGCGGAGCGCGTCCGCGTCGTCGGTGACCACGTCGCGGTAGCGCGCCTCGCCGCCCCAGCGCTCGACGAGCCGGGAGACGGTGAGCCCGTTTGTCTCGATCACCTCGCCGGGGCCGGGGTCGGACTCGACGAGCTCCTCGCCGGTCGGGATCACGGCGGCCTCGGGGGGCTCCCGGACCGTGACCTCGTCGAGGCCGACGGAGCGCAGGAGCCCGACGTCGGACGGTCGGAGCGCGTGGCCGGGCTCGTAGAGCCGCTGGCCGGCCGCGACGTCCTCGCCGGCCGCGCCGACGTTCTCGCCCGTCGCGACCGCGTCGAACACTTCGATCTCGTCGCCGACCGCCTCGACGTGCTCGATCATCACGACCGCGTCGGCCCCCTCGGGGACCGCGCTGCCGGTGTGAACGCGCGCGGCCTCGCCGGGCGTGACCACGTCCGATTCGGCGGCCTTGGCCGCGAGGACGGCCGGCGACCGGTCGCCCGCGCCGAAGGTGTCGCTCGCGCGCACCGCGTACCCGTCCATCGCGGCCCGGTCGTAGCCGGGCACCGGCGCCGGCGCGTCGACCGGCTCGGCGACGACCCGGCCGTCCGCGTCGCCGACCGGAACGGTCTCGGTCCGGTCGTGGGGGTCGACCGCGGCGAGCAGGGTCGCCCGCGCGTCCGCGACTCGGGTCCGCCGCTTGAACCCGGCCTCGCGTCTGTCGTGGCTCATACCCGTGTCTTTCGCGTCCGCGGGCAAAAACCCGTTCTCCGCGGGCCGGGGGGGACGACTCAGACGAACCACGAGAGCGCGCGGCGCGTCCGATGGGCTCCCTGGATCGCCGTCACCCTGGCCGCGGCGAGCGCGCTCGCCGCCGTGTGCTTCGTGGTGTCGACCCCGCGGGCCGCACCGGTTCGGGCGTAGTACGCGGACCGGCGCCACGCCGCCGCGACGTAGTGTTTCGCGGCCATCGGGACGGGGGCCCGCCGCCCGCTGACGGCCGTCGTCCCGCGCCGGAACGCCGCCAACACGTCCTCTGCGGTGGCGGCGGCGGCCGACTCGACGCCGTCGACCGTCAGCTCGGTGAACGCCCGACCGACGTACGCGAGGTCGTGCGCGTCGCTGGCGGCGACGCCGGGGTAGCCGTGGGCCGCGGCGAACCGCCGCGCGCGCCGGTTGCGATAGCCCGTGAACAGCCAGGCGTTGAACACCTCTATTGCGTCGACGGCGGCTCGGCCGCCGGCTTCCGCCGCGACCGGAATGTCGCGTTCCCGGACGCCGTGACGAGAGCGCTGAAACGGGTGCGGAACGACCGCGACGCCGCCGCGGTCGTGAATCCACGCGACGGTCTCGCCGTAGGGGCGACCTCGCGGCGGCATCCGCTCGACGCCGAGCGCGAGCAGGTGGCCGTGTGCCGTCGACACCTCGACGCCCGGGATCCCGACCAGCCCGAACTCCGGGGCCAGCTCCGCGGCGCGTTTCGACTCGCCGATGACGTCGTGGTCGGTGATCGCGACCGCGTCGAGCCCGATCTCCGCCGCGTGCGCTAAGATCAGCTCGATCGGCTCGTGGCCGTCGTAGCTGTCCTCGGAGTGGACGTGCGGGTCGATCCGGAGCGTGACGCCTGACACGGGACCCGATACGCGACTCGGTGTACATAAGGACGCGGTCGCTGCGGCCGTCCGCCGCGGTCGTCTGTCCGGCCGCGAGCCACCGTCGCGCCGAGACCACGCGAACCGTTAGGTGTCCGGGGCCGAACGTCACGTTATGACCGACACCGACGAACTCGGCGCGCCACCCGCAGCGGACCCCCCCGCGGACGCGGCCGACCGGGCGTACGTCGACCGGGCGATCGAGCTCTCGAAGGCGGCCGTCGAGGCCGGAAACACGCCGTTCGGGGCGCTGCTCTCCGTCGACGGCGCGGTCGTCCGTGAGGCGCGAAACGAGACGCGGACGGGCGACGACGTCGCGGCCCACCCGGAGCTGACGCTCGCGCGGTGGGCCGCGCGGGAGCTCGACCCCGCCGAGCGCGCGGCGTGTACGATGTACGCCAGCACGGAGCCGTGTCCGATGTGCGCCACCGGGATCCACTACGCGGGGATCGGCCGGATCGTCTTTGGCGTCGACGGCGAGACGCTCGACGGGCTCGCCGGCGGCGTGGTGACGATCCCCTGTGAGGAGGTACTCCGTCGCGCCGGCGGCGACGCGAGCGTCGCGGGACCGATCGCCGTCGACGCCGCCATGGCCGTCCACGAGTCGTTTTACGGGTAGTCCGGCCGAGCGCCTCGGGGGCGACCGGAGGGCGTCCCGGCTCCGCCGGCCGGTCTGCCGCGGAAGGTACAAACCGATCGTTGCCGTAGAACGGGTATGAGTACGCCGCTTGCGGACCAGCCGGTCGAACCGGCCGCGGACGATCCGGAACCGCTCACCGACGACGCGTGCGACGAGTACGCCGCGTCGCTCGGCGACGCCTGGGCGGTCGTCGACGGCCACCACCTGACGGCGAACTACGAGTTCCCGGACTTCGAGACCGCGCTGGCGTTCACGAACGACGTCGGCGAGCTCGCGGAGGCGGAGTGGCATCACCCCGACATCGCGCTGTCGTGGGGCGAGGTCGGCGTCGAGCTGTGGAGCCACGACGTCGGCGGACTCACCCGCGCAGACTTCGCGATGGCGGCGCGAATGGACCGGATCTACGCCGACCGCGACACGGAGTGAACGCCCCGACCGGCCCCGGGAACCAACGAACGGGTTTAAATCCCTCCCGGCGGAACTGCGGGTGATGAGCGAGAACGTCTTCCTGGTCCCGATCGACTCGGAAAACTTCGATCGAACGGTCCGGTCCCCGGTCGACCTCACCGAGTACCCGGACCGACCGGCGGCGCTCGCGGACCACGAGGAGGCCCGGCTGTGGGCCGTCGGCGACGACATCGGCACGGGCTCGACGTTCGAGAAGATGCGCGAGGGCGACCTCGCGCTGTTTTACACCGACGGCGAGTACGTCGCCACCGGGCGGATCGGGACGACGTTCGAGGACGACGACCGCTGGGCCAGCGGGTCGTTCTGGACCGCCTTCCCCGCCACGCGGGTGTACACCGTGACCGACTTCAACGGCGTCTCCGCCCCCAAACGCGCCGTCAACCGGATATTCGACTACGCGTCGTCGTACACCCCGGGGTTCATGCGGGTCGCCGACGGCCGCGTCGACGTCGACCTCTCCTCGATCGAGTCCGCGCTTGACCACTACACGAAACGCCGGGCCTGAGCTCGCCGTCGTCTCGCCGGTCGGCCCGCGGTCTCACCGTCTGGACGCGTCGACGAGCGCCTCGTAAGCCGGTCCGTACTCGGTCGCGACGCGCGCGGGGTCGCCACGGAGCGCGCCCGAGAGCGCCGGGAGGTCGACGGTCGTCAGCGGCTCGATCATCTCCGTCACCGCGTCGACGTGCTCCTCGCGGCTCCCCTCACGCGGGCTCCCGGCGGCGACCGTTCGCGCCTTCGCGTAGCGGTCGCCCGCGTAGAGACGGGCGCGGCCGGGGTCGACGACGGCGACCGCGTCGGGCGCGACCGGGCCGTCGCGGGGGAGCGTCCCCGCGACGTCGGCGTACGACTCGACGACGACCGGGACCGGCGTCCGCGCCACGCGCGCGGCGAGGCGTTCGATCGCGGGGAGGTGCGCCTCGGCCATCACCTCGTTGAACGCCGGCACGTCGCGCACGCGGGTCGCGTTCGCGAGAGGGAGCCGCTCCGTGAGCGCGTCGGGGAGTAGCCCCGCCTCCTCGGCCGCCCCGTTGACGACGAACCGCGACCCGGAGTCGGTCGTCACGCGGTCACAGAGGACGGTTCGGTCGGCGTCGCCCAGCATTCCCGTCCGGCCCAGCGTCGGTCGCCAGAGCCGGTGGACGGGATTGATCGACTCGGGCGTGATCGCCGAAGGCGACGGCGACGAGTCGTCGACCGCCGTCAGGGCGCGGGTGTTCGCGGCCGCGAGGGTCCGGGCGTCCTTCCCGTAGAGGCGGCCCGAATCGGTCGCGACTCGGTAGTCGTCGTGGTCGAACCAGTAGTCGTTGCCCGCGCGGGGCTTGACCCCGACCGCGTCGCCCGCGCGCTCGGCGAGGTGGGCGACCAGTCCCGCGGAGAACGTCGTCTTCCCGGCGTCGACGCGCGAGCCGCCGGCGACGAGGAACACCGGCGGATCCGAGGCGTCCCCGGTCACGCGGACTCGTCCGTGTCCGGGTCGGGACCCGCACCCGGTTCATCGTCCGTCGCCAGCCCGTAGTACCCCGGGCCGTCGTCGTGTAGCGGCTCGGCGACCACCATGTCCTCGGCGTGGCTCATCACCCACGGGACCGCCCAGTCGACGAGCACCGCCTCGGTGTCGGGGTCGACCGCGGCGTCCGGTTCGAGCCCCTGGAGGAGGCGGCCGATCTCGGGAATCGTGTACATCTGGTCCGGCTCGAACAGCTCTGCCGGCTCGTAGAACTCGCACGCGTAGGTGGCGTCGAACGACGCCTTCGGTTCGGGCATGCGCGAGAGTACGCGAGCGCGTCCGTAAACGCTGCCGATACGGTTCGAATCGATCCGACACCATCCGATCCGATGCGGTGGCGCGTGCCGGCGAGGCCGCTCTGCGGCCGAGTAGCACGCGCGAAGTCGCCGGCGCTACGCGCCGGCTGCCAGAGGGACCTTCGGTCCCTCGCTGGAGTCAGTCGCCGGAGTGAAGCGACGGCAACTGACAGGGCGAGAGCGAAACTCTCGCTTGCAGCCGGACGTAGTCCGGCGACGAGGCTGGGGAGGTGAGAGGCGCGGTGCGGGGTGGGACTCAAAGGGGCAGTCGCCGGCGACACCGCAGCGAGTGAGCGAAGCGAACGAGCGAGGAGCGTGGTTCGAGACGCCTCCGGCGTCTCGTCATCACGAAAGGCGATACGCGCCTTTCGAACGACAACGAGCGTGCGCCGCCCTCACGGCTGGGGCTTTGGAGGTGTCCTCCGGCGATCCGTAGTCGAGTGTTTATAAG
>Ga0207714_1002522_pt1 | contig 11003 bp, 10 predicted proteins | sample PonA232FremontCA_2_FD_187270 | JGI IMG/M metagenome (GOLD analysis project Ga0207714, IMG submission 187270) | Marine sediment microbial community from Fremont, CA, USA - Pond A23 Sediment 2 (SPAdes) | ecosystem: Environmental > Aquatic > Marine > Unclassified | place: USA: Fremont, California... | reverse complement strand
TAAATCTATATATATTCTTCTCTTATCAATATCAGCACTTACGCCGTTTTCTAATCTACCAGCTGAATGTAAGAAAAAGAAGAAGTTTTCAGAACCGTTTAGATCTTTAAAATCTTCATACCCTTGTCGATAGAGAATATCTTCACTATGGGCAACATAACTTGAATCAGTTATTTGCATTGCCGGAAGACTAAAATCTGACTTATTTGGACCTAGTGAGAAAAAGCGAACTAACATTTCTTTGTTTTGCATACTTCCATTAAGATATCCTAAAATTTCATCTAAACCTTCTTTTCGGTCAATTGTATTAATATCTAATCCTAAATCCAATTCTTCTTCTACTAAATATCGCGTATTTTCTTTGTCACGGGCTTGATCTTGATAACCATCAAAATGTACCGTATGTCCTTCCATTTCTAACGGCTTTTCTTCATCATTTTCTAAAGCTAATTCTCTTACATATTCAATATCTTCTTTACTGTCATTGATAATTGATACTTTATCCGGTTTACATAAATCAACTGCAAATTCCAGCAATTTTTCTACTTTATCATTATTTAATTTTTTTAGTTTTTTTTGATTAATAGAACTTAATTCCAATCTTATTCCCCCTTACTTTTAACCTTGCCTCTTTTCAAAAAACTTTTTAGCAACAGATGGAAAGAGTGCATAAGTTAAAACATCTTCCTCTTTTTGTATATATTCCTTTATTTCTTTCCGATAATCATCTAAGGCAGGTTCTAACTGATCTGCATATCTGCCCTCAATTACACTTTCCCCTTTAAGGATTTGTTCTTTCAACTCCGGATCAATCTCTCCAGGTGGATTACCGTACTGACCTTTTATATAATTTTTAATTTCTTTAGAAACCACACTATATCTTTCACCGGTTGCTACATTAAATACAGCCTGAATACCTATGATTTGACTGGTAGGAGTAACTAAAGGAGGAAAACCCATTTCTTCTCTAACTTTAGGAACCTCATTAAGTACTTCATCATATTTATCAAACATATTTTGATCTTTCAATTGATTTCTTAAATTAGAAAGCATGCCACCCGGGATTTGGCTTTTTAAAACTCTAGGATCCACGCCAAAAGAGCCAAGGAATTCTTTCTTTTCATCTCTAATACCTCGGAAGTGTTCATTAATTTCATTTACTTTATCAAAATCAATTTCAGTATCATATTCACTGTTTTTAAATAGATATATAAACGGCTCTGTAGGTGGTTGTGAACTCCCTGAACCTAAGGCCGATAAAGCAGTATCAATTACGTCCACACCTGCTTCAGCTGCTTTAAGATAGGTCATAGAACCTAAGCCGGTTGTATTATGAGCATGTAGTTGAATGGGAATATCAATTTCATTTTTTAATTTAGTTATCAAATTATATGCTTCAAAAGGAGCTAAAAGTCCAGCCATATCTTTTAAACATAATGAATCTGCCCCCATCTCTTCAACCGTTTTAGCAGTTTCTAAATAATGTTCTATATCATGTAAAGGACTGGTAGTATAAACAATAGTACCCTGGGCATGTCCTCCATATTTATTAGTAAATTCTATTGCTTTTTTGAGATTGCGAACATCATTTAAAGCATCAAAAATTCTAATTATATCTATTCCGTTTTCAATAGATTTTTCTATAAATTTTTCCAATACATCATCAGGATAATGCTTATATCCTAAAATATTTTGTCCCCTTAATAACATTTGTAAGGGAGTATTAATTGCTTTTTCTTTAAATCTGCGCAGCCTAATCCAGGGATCTTCATTTAAATATCTAATACAACTATCAAAAGTTGCTCCACCCCAGACTTCCATGGAATGATAGCCTAGTTTATCCATTTCTCCTATAACAGGCAGCATTTCATCTGTACCCATTCGGGTAGCTAATAATGATTGATGTCCATCTCTTAAAATAGTTTCAGTCAATTTTATTTTACCCACTATTTTGCCTCCTTATCTTTCCCTAGAGTTTCAGTAAATATATTATTAATATCCTATTAAAAAAAAGGGCCAAGATAGGCCCTTTATATTATTGCCTTAACACTTTTTGTCACCATTATAAACCCAGCCTCTCGCTTCCATCGCTGCAGTCAATCTACGGATAGCAACAATAAAAGCCGATACTCTCATATTAACTCCTAATTCTTCATGAGTATTATATACCTTTTCAAAGGCATCTACCATGATATCCTCTAATTTTCTATCTACTTCTTCTTTAGACCAATAATAATTAGCTAGGTTTTGAACCCATTCAAAATATGAGACTGTAACTCCGCCAGCATTAGCTAAAACATCTGGAATAATCATTACATTCTTTTTAAATAGTATTTCATCTGCTTGGGGAGTAGTCGGACCATTAGCAGCTTCAGCTATCATTCTAGCTTGAATATGATCTGCATTGTCCTTTGTAATCTGATTTTCTAGGGCAGCAGGGACTAAAATATCTACATCCATAGTAAGGAGTTCTTCATTTGTAATTTCTTCACAACCCACATAACCCTTTACACTACCAGTTTCTTCTTTATGTTTGGCTACCTCCACTGGATCAAAACCAGTTTCACAATAAATACCGCCTTTAGAATCATTAGCAGCGACTATCTTACAACCTAATTCACTTAAAAACTTTGCCGAGAAACTACCTGCATTACCATATCCTTGTACCGCCACTGTTGCGCCATTTAATTCAAGACCAATTGCTTTTGCAGCTTCTCTAACTGTATACATGATACCACGAGCAGTTGCAGAATGGCGTCCAAAAGAACCACCTAAAACTACAGGTTTACCAGTTACAAGACCAGGCGTATTTACACCTTTTAATTTAGAGAACTCATCCATAAACCAACTCATCACTTGAGCATCAGTATAAACATCAGGGGCTGGAATATCTTTGTCAGGACCAATGATCGGAGATATTGCTTGGATAAACCCCCTTGATAAACGTTCCAATTCATTACGAGAAAGATCTTTAGGATTTACCAAAACCCCACCTTTTGCTCCTCCATACGGTATTCCAACCAATGAACATTTAAAAGTCATCCAGGCAGCCAAGGCTTTTACTTCATCTTCACACACCTGGGGATGAAATCTGATTCCACCTTTTGTGGGACCTAAAACATCATTGTGCTGACAACGAAACCCTTTAAACACATGAATACTGTCATCATCCATTTTTACCGGAATAGACACAGATAAAGTTCTCATTGGTTCCTGTAATAGTTCTTTAACCTGAGGATCAAGATCCAACACTGTCGCTGCATTATCAAGCTGTTTCAACACGTTTTCATAGATAGTTGAGTTGGCCATTTTTAAAGTTTCCCCCTAATTAATAAATTAAAGACAATATTAAGCTGTATATTTAACTTATCTTGCAATTTTTTTCCGACAAAAGATTTCTTTTTTATGGGAAAATCCCCCTAATTTTTTTGGTTTCAACAATTCTATTTAACGCTACCATGTAAGCTGACATTCTAAATGAAACTTGTTTTTCTTCATAAGTTTTCCATACTTGGTTAAAAGCTTCAGTTAATAAATTCCTGAGCTTACGATTGGTTTTTTCATCTTCCCATCTTGCAGATTCTTTATTCTGAACCCATTCAAAATAGGAAACGATAACTCCTCCTGCATTTGCTAAGATATCAGGCATAACTGTAATATTTCTTTCTTCTAATATTAAGTCTGCATCTCTTGTTGTTGGACCATTGGCAGCTTCTACTACATATTTCGCATTCAGCTCTTTTGCAACTTTTTCTGTGATTTGGTTTTCTAATGCGGCCGGAATTAAAATGTCAACATCTAATCTTAAAAGTTCATCATTTGTAATATTTTGAGTTTTACTATCTTTTTCCATTTTTGATAAATGAGTTCGGTTTGCCCCAACAAATTCTCTTAATTTAACTATATCTAAACCATCTTCATTATATAAACCACCTGAAACATCACTTACCGCAACTATTTTACATCCTTTTTCCTGCAGTAGCTCTGCCGCAACTTGGCCGACATTTCCAAAACCTTGGATAGCTACTTTGGTTCCTTCCAAATCTTTTTCTAATTTATCAAAAAGATTTTCAACAGTTATCATAACACCACGGCCAGTAGCACCTTCCCGTGCTAAACATCCTTCAATAATACGTGGTTTTCCTGTAACTATACCAGGAATATTATGACCTTTTATCATACTATAAGTATCATATATCCAACTCATAATTTGTGCATTTGTGTTAACATCTGGAGCGGGTATATCTTTATCAATCCCTATAATAGGTTCTATCATAGTTGTATATCTTCTAGTAATCTTTTTCAATTCTGTCTGTGACAACTCACTGGGATCACATTGGATACCACCTTTAGCTCCACCATAAGGAATATCAACTAAAGAACATTTTAAAGTCATCCAGCCCGCTAATGCTTTTATTTCATCAATATTTACATCAGGATGGTAACGAACCCCACCTTTGTAAGGCCCTCTTGAATTACAATGTTGAACTCTGTAACCATCATAAACTTCTACACTACCATCATCTTTTTCAATCGGTATCGAAACCTTTAGTTCTCTTTCAGGTTTCTCTAAAATTTTATAGTCATCTTTTGGTAACCCTAGTTTTTTTCCTGCTTCGTCTATTGTTAATAAGAATTCACTATAAGGATTATATTCTTCTTTTGACAATTTAAATTCACTCCCATTTAAACAAACTTTTTTTATTTAAAATCTATACTATACACAAAATTTATTAATAAATTAGACAAGCCTCTTGAGCATTAATTCTTTTAAATCATTTTAATTTGGCAGGTGTTTTTGCCTCCTTTCCTAATCAATGGCTCATAAAATGATCATTTTAGTGTATTGATTTTTTAACATCAAAATATAATTCCCCTTCCAATAAATAATTCCTTTAATATATTTCGGAATTTATTAAAAATTATGACTTCTATAATTGCACTCTGGATAAGGAAATTATATATATGAGATATTATTCATTTCCACCCTCTAAATGTTGACATAATTCCATCAATACACCATTAGTAGATTTAGGGTGTATAAAAATAATCTTTTTCCCGCCTGCTCCAATACTGGCTTCTCCAATAAATTTAGCATCTTTTTCTTCCATACTCTCTTTTTTCTCTTCTACATTATCTACTTCTAGAGCTATATGGTGGATACCTTCTCCTTTTTTCTCAATAAATTTATGGATATTGCTATCTTCAGAAATAGATTCCAAGAGTTCAATATCGCTTTCACCTGTTTTTAAAAATGCTACTTTTAATCCTCGATCATCAAGTTGTTCAGTACCTTTAAGTTCTAAGCCTAAAGTATCTTTATAGAATTTGAGTGATTCATCTATACTCTTTACCGCAATACCAATATGATCTATTTTCATTTGTTATATCCTCCTTTAATCAAAAGGCATTAATTCTTCAACTGTTGTATACGGGTCCTTCTTTTTTTCATAAATTTGTTTGATATGTTCTGGAAACTTTTCATCTTCCAAAATCGGTTTTATGTATTTTTCATTTAAGGTTTTCTCCATTAAATTTATCATTTGAGCCTTAATTACCTGTTTACGATTTTCTTTTAATAACTTATTATCTAATAAATACTGGCGATGATTATTAATCCATTTTTTTATATCAGTAATCCCTTCATTTTTCAAGGCATTAGTCGAAATAACTGGAGGTTTCCATTCTTTTTCTTCATCTTTAAAAGACACTAACTGTTCTATTGTTAAAACCATTTGTTGAGATTTAGGACGATCGGATTTATTTACTACAAATATATCGCCAACTTCCATTAAGCCCGCTTTATAGGCCTGAATCTCATCTCCGGCTTCAGGTACTGTTACAAAAACAGTTGTATCAGCCAATTTTACAATATCAATCTCATTTTGTCCAACTCCAACTGTTTCAATAATTATATAATCAAAACCAGCTAAAGAAAATATTAAAACAGTATCATAAATAGAAGAATTCAGCCCACCTAAAGAACCTCGTGTAGCCATACTTCTGATAAAAACATGTGGGTCAGTAGAGATCTCATTCATTCTGACTCGATCTCCTAAAAGTGCTCCTCCACTAAAATGACTAGTTGGATCAATTGCTATAATACCAATTTTTTTATCTTGTTTCCTCCAAAGTTGGACTATCCTTTGAGTTAAGGTGCTTTTACCTGAACCCGGAGGGCCTGATATACCAACCATGTATGCAGGTTCTACATTTTTGTATATTTTTTTCATTAATTTTAGTCCATCTTTTGTTCCATCTTCTACCATAGAGATGGTTTGGGCAATAATGTTTTCATTCCCTTTTTTAATCTCTGCATACAGTTTTTCTATATCATTAGTCATTATTATTTTACCTCTTTTTCAATATACTCTACAATTTCTGAAATAGGAGTACCTGGTTGAAAAACAGCTTCAATACCAAGTTCCTTTAATTCTTCATGATCATCTTCTGGAATAATACCGCCCGCGATAACTTTGATATCTTCACGCTCTGCATCTTTAAGACGCTTCATAATTTCAGGAAATAGATGGGTATGGGCTCCAGAAAGAATACTTAAACCAATCACATCAACATCTTCCTGAACAGCACTCCTTACAATCTGCTCTGGGGTTTGTCTTAAACCAGTATAAACAACTTCCATTCCTGCTTCTTTTAGTCCCCGGGCTATCACTTTTGCACCTCTATCATGACCATCTAAACCCGGTTTGGCAATTAGTACTTTAATCTTCTTATCCACTATAACAGGCCTCCCCTCTTAAATATATTGTGCTTCATATTCGCCAAATTCATCTCTTAATACATTACTTATTTCTCCAATTGAAGCATAAGCTTTTACTGCTTCAATAATTGGATACATTAAATTCTCCTCATTTTTAGCTGCTGTTCTAACCTTATCTAAAGCATCATTAACTGCTTTTTCATCTCTTTTGTCTTTTATATTTTTCAAACCTTTAATCTGTTCGTTTTCAACTTCTTGATCAACTTTTAATAGATTATCTGCCTTTTTCTCTTCTTCTTCTGTAAATTTATTAACTCCAACTACAACTTTCTCGTTATTTTCTATTTTTTTCTGAACCTGATAAGCACTTTCTTGAATTTCTCTCTGGACATAGCCGTTTTCGATAGCTTTAGCCATTCCACCCAGGTCATCAATTTTATCAATATATTCTTTTGCTTCTTCTACAAAACGATCTGTTAATGACTCTACATAATATGAACCCGCCATTGGATCTATAGTATCTGCAGCTCCACTTTCATGAGCTAACACTTGTTGGGTTCTAAGAGCAATTTTTACGGATTCTTCTGTTGGAAGCCCTAATGCTTCGTCATATGAATTAGTGTGTAGAGATTGAGTACCTCCTAAAACAGCTGATAAAGCCTGTAAGGTTACTCTCATGATATTATTCATCGGCTGCTGTGCGGTTAAAGCCGAACCAGCAGTTTGAGTATGGAATCTTAACATTTTTGATTTATCTTTTTCGGCATCGAATCTCTCTTCCATTATTTCTGCCCATAGTCTGCGGGCTGCTCTAAACTTAGCAATTTCTTCAAAAAAGTCCATCTGAGCATTAAAGAAAAATGATAAACGTGGAGCAAATTGATCTACATCCATGCCAATATCTACGGCAGCCTGAACATATTCGATACCATCTGCTATTGTAAAGGCAAGTTCTTGTACAGCATTTGAACCTGCTTCTCTTATATGATAACCACTGATACTAATTGTATTAAACTTAGGCATTTCTTTTGAACAATAATCAAATATATCAGTAATAATTCTAAGTGATGGCTCAGGTGGAAATATATATGTTCCCCGAGCTATATATTCTTTTAATATATCATTTTGAATTGTACCTGCTAATTCTTCTGAACTTACTCCCTGCTTTTCAGCTACCACCATATACATGGCTAGTAGAATTGCAGCTGGGGAATTTATTGTCATTGAAGTACTAACCTCATCTAGAGGTATTTGGTCAAAGAGAACTTCCATATCTGCAAGTGTATCAATTGCAACTCCTACTTTACCAACTTCACCTCGAGCAAGAGGATGATCTGAATCATAACCAATCTGGGTTGGTAAATCAAAAGCAACACTTAAACCAGTTTGCCCCTGTTCCAATAAATAGCGGAACCTTTCATTTGTTTCCCGGGCATTTCCAAAACCGGCATATTGTCTCATGGTCCATAATTTACTTCGATACATTGTAGGATAAACCCCTCTTGTGAAGGGAAACTGCCCCGGGTAGTTAATTTTATCTTCATAGTCAATATCTTCTATATCTAAAGGTGTATATAAAGGTTTAATAGGTCTATCAGAATCAGATTTGAATTCTTCTTTTCTTTCTCCAAATCTATCTACAGTTTTTTTGTATTTATTTTTATTCCATTCTTCTTGACTTTTTTTAAGATCTTTTTCACTCACCGATATTCCCTCCTTCGGCCAATTCTTGTCCTACAGCAAAAGCTTTCATATTTACTGCAGTTGTATTCTCAGGCACTCTTTTTTTAACAGCTTTTCTTAAAGATGAAGTTCTAATTTGGGGTAATAATTTATCCAAAATACCTAAAACCATAATATTTGCGGTAAGCTTCATCTCTACTTCATTAATAGCCTTATCAAAAATAGGTAATTTATAGGTTTTAACTTCTTTTTCATCTGTTTCTATACTATCATCTACGATTATTATGCCCTCTTTTTTTACATCTTTATTATATTTATCATAAGCCTCTTGAGTTAATGAAACTAAAATATCGGGTTTAATAACCTTTGGAAAATCAATTATATCAGTACTTAACACTACCTCTGCCCTACTGGCCCCACCTCTTGATTCAGGACCATAAGATTGAGTTTGGGTAACATTTAAACCATCTTCATGTAAAGCAGCTTCAGCGATTATAATTCCTGCCAATATCATACCCTGGCCTCCGGCACCACTTAATCTAATTTCAAATCTTTCCATGGTTAGGCCTCCTCCTGAACAGAATCTATAATTTCTTGATACATTTCTGTGTATTCACGTTTATTGGCTTGATATATTATTCCAGTCGGAAACTTATCTTTTTTCTCTTCTTGAGATAATTTATCCCATTTTTTAATATTAACAGCCGCTTCTTTTTGCCACTTAAGCATTTCAACCGCTGTATCTATATTATTCCGGCGTCCATAATTAACAGGACATTGACTGATAGCTTCTATAAAGGAAAATCCTTTATGCAGTAAGCCGTCTTCAAATATTTCAATAAGTTGACGGGTATTAAAGGCAGTTCCACGAGCAATAAACGATGCACCCGAGGCCTTTGTTAAATCAGCCAAATCAAAATTTTGATCAATATTTCCATAAGGAGTTGTAGTTGCATTTGCACCCGTTGGAGTCATTGGTGAAAATTGCCCACTTGTCATCCCATAGATATGATTATTCATTAAAATCACAGTTAAATCTATATTTCTCCTGGCTCCATGAATTAAATGGTTACCACCAATTGCAGCTCCATCGCCATCTCCCATAATTACTATAACATTTAATTCCGGGTTACCTAGTTTAATTCCAGTTGCAAAGGCAATAGCCCTTCCGTGAGTAGTATGAAGGGTATCGAAGTTCATATAGCCTGTAGCACGACCAGAACAACCTATTCCTGATACTACAACTGTTTTATCGGGGTCTAATTCAGCTTTATCAATTGCCCTAGCTAAATTACCCATTATTGTACCATGACCACAACCAGGACACCAAATATGAGGTAACTTATCTTGTCTTAAGTACTTATCTATATCATACTTCATCTATTTGACCTCCTTAATCTTATTAAGGATTTCATCTGGTTTAATTAATGTACCGTCATATTTATTAATTCCATAGACATCAGCATTTCCAAATACATGTTCTTTAACTTCTTTTATTAACTGACCTCTATTTAATTCCGGTACGATAATAGATTTTGCATTTTTACTTATCTCTTTTACATATTCTTCAGGAAATGGCCACAGAGTTTGCAGTTTTATCCAACCTGCCTTAATTCCATTTTCCCTTGCCTTACTAACTGCGTTAATTGCTGAACGCATTGTCGATCCATAAGCAAGTACAATAACTTCATCATCTTCTCTGATATCATCTTCATACAGGCTTATTATATCCATATTTTCTTCTATCTTAGCCATTAACCTATCCATTAATTTTTTAGCATCTTCATTAGTTCCGCGTGGGAACCCTGTTTTATCATGAAAAAGACCGGTAGTATGATATCTATAACCGGTTCCATAGTCGGGCATAGGTGGAATATGATCTTCTGTTTCTTCATAAGGATTAAATTCTTCTGGGCTTTTTGTAGGTTTTTTGCGATCCCAGATTTCTATTTCATCTTCTTCAGGTAAAACAACCTTCTCCCTCATATGACCAACAATTTCATCTAATAATAGTATAACAGGGGTTCTAAACCTCTCTGCAAAATTGAAAGCTTTAACAGTTAATTCAAATGTTTCTTTAACTGAAGAAGGGGCCAATGCAATTACTGGATGATCTCCATGTGTTCCCCATTTAGCCTGCATTACATCACCTTGTGAAGGAGAAGTCGGTAGTCCGGTTGAGGGACCAACTCTCTGCACATTAACAACTACACAAGGGGCTTCGATCATCATTCCCAATCCCAAGTTTTCCTGTTTTAAGGAAAATCCAGGGCCACTTGTGGCAGTAATGGATTTTAGCCCACTTAAAGAAGCACCAATTACACAGGCCATACTTGCTAACTCATCTTCCATTTGAATAAACTTACCTCCATGGGCTGGTAATTTTTCAGCCAGTCCTTCCGCAATTTCGGAAGCTGGAGTTATCGGATAGCCAGCGAAAAACCTTGCACCTGCAGCTATGGCTCCTTCTACTACTGCTTCGTCTCCCTGTAATAATTTCGGTTTATTCGTCATCTTCTTCCACCACCTCTAATACGAAGTCTGGACAACTTAATTCACAGTTATAGCAGCCAACACAATTATCAATATCGGTAATGGT
>Ga0207714_1002521_pt1 | contig 11007 bp, 12 predicted proteins | sample PonA232FremontCA_2_FD_187270 | JGI IMG/M metagenome (GOLD analysis project Ga0207714, IMG submission 187270) | Marine sediment microbial community from Fremont, CA, USA - Pond A23 Sediment 2 (SPAdes) | ecosystem: Environmental > Aquatic > Marine > Unclassified | place: USA: Fremont, California... | reverse complement strand
CGGCGGGCTGCCCCGGCGCTACTGGGGCCCGCTCGTCCCGCGGTTCGCCGCCGACTATACCGTCGTCACGCCGGACCGGCGCGGCCGCGGCGAGAGCGGGAACGGAGAGAACTACAGCATCGAGCAGGAAGCCGCGGACGCACGCGCAGTCGTCGAGGCAGTCGAGAGAACGCCCGTTGTTCGGCCACTCCTTCGGCGGCCTGCAGGCCATCGAGACGGCCCGGCCCGCCCTCGTGGCGGGTGTCGTCGCCTACGAACCGGCCTCCCTCGTCGATGACGACCGCGAGACGGCCGATCCGGCGGCGCGAATGCAGACTCGACTCGACGCCGGCGAACCACGCGAAGCGACGAAGCTCCACCTCCGCGAGGTGCTTCACGACGACATCGACGACCTTGACGCGTGGCTCGACGAGTGGCCGGTCTGGTTCGCGCCCGTCGACCACGTCGAGAACACGCTCCGGATGAACCGGGCGCTCGAAGCCCACCCGCTGCCCGACGCGTTCGACGTCGACGTGCCCGCCCTCCTGTTGACCGGGAGCGAGGGCCCCGCCCACCTCCGCGAGAGCGTCCGCGCCGTCCACGACGCCCTCCCCGAGAGCCACCTCGTCGAGTTCGAGGGTGTGGGGCACCGCGGCCCGACCGAAGCCCCCGATCGCACCGCTGGGACGGTTCGTGAGTTCCTCGCGGACGTGACGCAGGCGGCGCCCCGAACGTAGCCCCTACGGCAGGTAACGCACGCTCACCACGCCCGGCGCCGACCGCACCACCACGCGCTCGACGCCGAGTCGGGCCGCGCGCTCGCGGAGGCCCTCCTCGTCCGCCAACAGGTCCGCGACGGCAGCCTCTGTCTCCGCCTCCGACACCGTGAGGACGTGAATCTCGCCGACTCCCGCGCGCTCCCGCTTCGTGAGTTCGCCCACCCCCTGCTCGGCGGCCAAGTCGTGCTCCAGCGTCGTCGGCGACTCCGAACTCTCCTCGACGCTGATGGCCCACTGCTCGGCCACGTCCACGAGTCGCCACGCCACCTCCATCGGCGGCTCCGGGGCGACGGTCCCCTCGATGGCCTCCCCGACGTCGACGCCGGGGTTCTCGGCGAGGGTGTGTACCTGTCCGTCGTCCACGTCGCTGAGGACGGCCGCGTCGTCGTCGGCTGCGGTGACGAGGAAGGTGCCCGTCTTTTCGTCGGTCATGGACCGTGGTAGGTGGGCGGTGGGTTTCGGGGTTTCGTCACGCCGGTGTCGTCAGCGGAGTAGCCGGTGTACCAGCAGAATCCCCACCGCGGCGACGAGCGGCGGTCCCACCCCCGCCAACTGCGGCAGGGCGAACAGCGCATCGATCAGAGGCGCGAGCGCCCCCGTCGGCGTCGTCTGCTGGCCCGGCGGCACCGAGATGACGAGGCCGACGTAGAGCGCGACGACGAACAGATAGCCCGCGGCGGCGAGGGCGGCGTCGTACCGGCCGTCCGCGGGGTCGTCGGGCTCGCGACGCCGGTGGCGACGCGCCACGAACAGCACGGGCGCCACCAGCGGCACCACGACGAACAGGCCAACGACGGCGACAAACGACCGCGAGAGCGTCAGGCTCCCGCCGCGGCCGCCGGTCGTGCTTGCGATGGCACCGATTACGGCGGCGATAAAGAGCAGGCTCACCGCGACGGTCAACAGCCCACCGAGGACGACGTACGACCGGAACAGTCGGGAGTCGCTCGCCCCGAAGGCGTACGGGAACGCGCCGACGACGCCGCGGTAGTCGTCTGCCATCGGCGGGGGTAGTCGTCGCGGCGAGTTAACGGCCGCGGATTTCGATCACGTGAGCCGATACCGGGCGTCGCAGTCGGCCTCGACCCGCTCCGCGGCGTCCAGCAGCACCAGCCAGTCGAGCAGGCGTTCCACCCGCTCGCGCCACACGGTCGTCCACTCCGTATTGCGGTGGCGCTCCCACCTCGGCACGCGCTCGCGGACGGCCTCGAAGGCGGCGTCGGCGGTCAGCGGTCCCTCGCTCGCCAGCGCATCGTGGACGGCGGCGGCGGCGAACACCCGGTCCAGGAGGGCCGCGCGACACCTCTCGACCGTCGGCCCCGCGTCGGTCCGTCGGTAGCCCGACGGCGTCTCCTCGGCGAGTTCGAGCGCCCGGAGGAAGGTGAGCCACGTCCGCGCAACGTCGCGGTCCGACAGGTCGAGGCGGTCGACGAGGCGGGCACAGCAGTCGTTCTCGGTGCCAGGAACGAGCGGCACCGCCTTCTGGACGCGGGCGACGGACGCGAACTCGTCGGGCGCGGGCGGGACGGGCTTGAACCTCACAGCCCGAACGACTCGGCCAGCAGGTCGTGGTTCGTCTCGCCCAGCGCGTACGTCGGGCCGTCGATGACGTCGATGGTCACTTTCGCGGGCGCGAACACCGACTCGGGCACCTCGTAGAAGTCCCAGTCGGCGTCCTCGAACACCTGCTCGAAGGGGGTGTCGTACTCCGCGGCGGCGGTGGAGGGCACCTCGTCGAACCGGTCGAAATCCTCCCGCACCTGCACGTACACCTGCCCGCCGTAGGCGAGAGCGTCGTTGGTGCGGCCCATCGCCACTCCTTCGTCGTGGCTCACGGGTGCGACGGGCGCGCTCCCGGCCGCCGACACCACGTCCGTCGGATCGTAGCCGAGTTCGAAGAGGCGAAAGAGGGCGAGTTCGGGCGCGCGGGCGGCGGCGCTGACGCTCCCGGCCATCGAGCCCGTGGCGTACGTCGGCAGGAAGACGCCGCTGGGCGCGATGCCGGCGCGGTCGGCCACCTGCTCGGCCGCGGCGTCGCCCGGCAGACTGTTGGCCTCGATGGCCAGGACGGTCAGGTCGAACTCGTCGTAGTAGCCGACGACTTCGAACTCGTACTCCTCGCCGACGAGAGCGCGCGCCGGCCCGGAGCCGAGGCCGTCGACCCCCTCGGCGGCGAGTTCCCACCCCGCCTTCTGCGAGCAGAGGAGCGCGAGCGCCGGCTTGTCGGTCGTGAGTTCGACGTGCGGGAAGGGCGTCCCGGCCACCTCGTCCATGCGGGTCTGAATCGTCGCGAGCCCGGCGGTCTGTATCTCCGCGAGTAGCAGTCCGGCCTCGAGGCCACCCGCCGCCTCGACGCCGAAATCGAGGACCGTCGCCCCCGAGTCGAGTTCGAACACGTCGACGTTGAGTTCGTCGGCGAAGTCGATCGCCTCGTCGACGAGTTCGACGGCCAGTCGGTTGAGACTCTCCATACGGACCGGTTGGGCGCTTTCGGTTAAATGGGTTGTCGGTGCGACCGCCGTCGAGGGGTGACCACTCTTCGAAACCCGAACGCGTAATCAGAACGGAATTAGGTAAGATGGCAGATATTTTGCATCATGTGCCCTAATATTGTTTAATTATTACGGGTAGATGCGGACGAATGGCCACACAAGTTTTTTGATCGATCGAAGTGCACTGTTTGCCGACTCCAGCAGTCATACACTGCGGAATCGCTCATGGTCTTGGATATACTACAGATAGAATTCGCAGAGAGTAGACGAACGGACTATTCGTTCCGTTCGGAGCGATGATGACCGATCCCGTTCCGACGACGTGCATGCGCTGTGCCGTCGGCTGTGGTCTGAACCAGCGTGGCGTCGACACCGGCTACGGCGTCGACGCCGTCCGCGGGAACGCGAATCACCCGGTCAATCGGGGGATGGCGTGTTCGCGTGGGATCGACGAGACGGCCGATCCGGACGGGAAGTGGCTCACGCGGCCGATGGTCCGCCGCGACGGCGAGTTGATCAAGACCACTTGGGACACGGCGCTGTTCGAGGCTCAGCGCGGCCTCGGCGAGACGATGGACCACGACCCCGACGCCGTGGCGATCCTCGGAAGCGGCCAGCAGACCAACGAGGCTGCCTACGCCCTCGGCAAACTCGCTCGCGGCGGCGTCGGCACCCGGTTCTACGACGCCAACACCACCCTCTGCATGGCGAGTGCCGTCACCGCCTACTACGACGCCTTCGGAAGCGACGCGCCGCCGCCGACCTACGACGACATCTCCGACGCCGAGACCCACGTCGTCTGGGGGGCGAACCCCGCGGTGGCTCACCCGGTCATGTACCGCTGGATCACCGAAAGCGCCGCGGACGGCGAGTTGATCGTCGTGGATCCGGTGCGGACGAAGACCGTGGGCGCGGCCGATCACCACGTCCCCGTCGACCCAGGCCGCGACCTCGACCTCGCCCGGGCGGTTCTCGCCCGCGTCGTCGAGACCGGCGGCGTCGACGAGGCGTTCGTCGCCGAAGCGACGACGGGGTTCGACGACCTGCGGGCCGCCCTGCCCGCCCCCGCAACGGCGGCCGACCGCGCCGGCGTGGGGATGGAGACCGTCGATCACCTCGCCGAGGCCCTCGCCGACGACACCCTGATCTACTGGGGGATGGGCGTCAACCAGAGCGTCCAAGGGACCGACACCGCGGGCGCACTGATCGACTGCTGTCTCGCGACGGGGAATCTGGGTCCGGGGTCCGGCCCCTTCTCGCTCACGGGACAGGCCAACTCGATGGGGACGCGGGTCTGCTCCTCGAAAGGTACTTGGCCCGGCCACCGCGACTTCGACGACCCCGACGAACGCGCCGTCGTCGCCGACGCGTGGGACGTGCCGGTCGACCGCCTGCCCGACGACACCGGTCCCGGCCCGGTCGGCACCGTCGACGCGATTCACGACGGGCCCGTCGAGGCGGTGTACATCGTCGCCACCAACCCCGCCGCGGGGATGCCCGACGCCACCAGCGTGGCCGACGCCCTCGACGACGTCTTCCTCGTCGTGCAGGACGCCTTCCGTACCGAGACGGTCGACCACGCAGACGTGGTGCTCCCGGCGGCGACGTGGGGCGAGTCGAACGGCACGGCGATCAACATGGAGCGCACCGTCTCGCGGGTTCGCCCGGCGAGTGATCTCCCCCGTGGGGTCCGAACCGACCTCAACATCATCGCGACGTTGGGGAACGTCCTCGTCGACGGCCTGTTCGACCGCCCGGCCGACCCCGCCTCGGTGTTCGACGAGTTCGCGGCGCTCACCGCCGGCACTGACGCCGACTGCTCGGGCATCAGTCACGAGCGACTGGACGAGGACCTCGCGGTCCGCTGGCCGGCGCCCGACGCCGAGACGAGCGCGGGGTATCGGTACTACGACGGTGAGGAGCCACGTTCCTCGGAGAGTCGGACGGCGTCCGGCGACGACGCCGAATCCGTCTGGACCTTCCCCACGCCCTCGGGTCGCGCCCGCTTCAGCGCGGGCGCGGGGCGTCCACTCCCCGAGTCGACCGACGAGGCGTACCCGCTCCTGCTCACCACTGCCCGTGAGGCCGACGGCTACAACACCGGCGTTCGCTCGCGCGAGTCGCCCGACGACCCGGGACCGCTCGTCGCCCGCGTCCATCCGGGTACCCTCAACGACCACCGCGACGTCGTCGAGCCAAACGAGGCTGACGACCTGTTCGTCCGCGTCGCGTCGCGACGGGGCGACGTCCTCGCTCGCCTCTCTCCCGACGACGCCATCCCGCCGGACGTGGTGTGGCTCCCTATCCACCACCCGGCGACGAACGACCTCACCCACCCGGCGACCGACCCCCGGTCCGACGAACCGAACCTCAAGCAGTGTGCGGTCCGGCTCACGTCGCCGGCATCCGACGCAGTGACGCCCGCCTTCGAGCGTGAGCGTCTCCCTCGGCACCCATGACGAACACACCGATCGGCGGCTACACCGTCGATCCCCGACGAGTACCGATCCGTCCAACCGCTCGCGTCCGTCGCACCACGGCCACTGATGTGCCTCCCCTCGCTCTGGGTGATGGCATATGAAGCGCCCGATTCGGATGATCAAGTACCGGACACTGCTTCTGGCGACCGTCGGGTTCGATTTCTCCTTTCTGATCTGGTTCTCGTTCGCGCCGTTCACCGGCGGGATGGCCGCGGAGTTCGGCCTCTCGACGGCAGAAATCGGCGTACTCGCGAGTTCGGCCATCTGGATGGCCCCGTTCGGGCGCATCCTCACCGGCTGGCTCTCCGACAAGTTCGGCGCGCCGGCGATCTTCGCCATCGTCCTCGGCTACGTCGGCGTGTTCTCGATCGCCAGCGCCTTCGTACGGGACTACTCCCTGTTTTTTGTCTCCCGGCTGATCGTGGCAACCGCGGGCATCACGTTCGTGATCGGTATCCAGCACGTCGCCGAGTGGTTCGAAGAGGAGAATTTCGGGGTGGCCGAGGGGATTTACGCCGGTATCGGCAACGCCGGGGCCGCCGGGGTGCGCTGATCCTCCCGCCCGTCTTCGACGCCGGCTGGAGCGGCCCGCTGTTCTCGACGAACCGGCGAGCGGCCTTCTTTTATACGGGCGTCGCCTCGATCCTCCTCGCTGTGGTCTACTTCGTCTTCGGCGAGGCCGCACGGACCGACGCAAAGCGCCAGGCGACGAAGGACAGCGTGACGCTCGAAGACTGGTTCTACACGGCCACGCGGTACGGGACCGTCGTACTCGCGGCCGCCTACGTCATGTCCTTCGGCCTCGAACTGTCGATGAACGGCTGACTCGCCACGTACTACCGCGAGGCCTTCGATACGAACAACCTCGTGCTGGCGGGTACGTTCGCCGCGACGTTCTCCGTGGCCGCCGGCCTATTGCGACCCATCGACGGGTACGTCGGTGACGTGCTGGCCCGCAAGGAACGAAACGTTCTCCCCGTTCTCACCGGGCGGTACCGCGAACAGTGGACGTTCTGTGGCCTGTGTTTCATCGTCCTCACGATGTTCGGGATGACGCTCGCCGGCGTCTCCGGCGTCGTGACGAACGCCGTCGTGGTCGGCTTCCTCGTCGGTGCTGGCTGTGCGTGGGCCGAGGGTGCCATCTTCGCGCAGGTGCCCGCGATGTTCCCGAACAGGTCCGGCACCGTCGCGGGCACCGTCGGCGGTGTCGGGACGGTCGGCGGTATCGTTTCCCCGCTGATCTACTCCGCGCCGTGGCTCACCAGCTTCCACATCGGCTACTCCACCGTCGCGGTATCGATGCTCCCCATCGTCCTGCTCGCGGCGTGGGTGTTCCAGCCGCGCATCGCGCCGGTCGCCAGCAGCGCCGGGTTCGTCGGCGAGCGCGACACGCCGGCGGCGTCGCCGGGCGACGACTGACTCCGCGCCCCGTTCTCACTCCCGCTCCCCCTTCGCCTCCCGTCCCAGCGCCGCCTCTACGCCGTCCACCTTCGACGCCGCCGACGCCGTACTCGTCCGCTTGTCGTCGATTTTCAACACGGTGCTCACTCGGTCCGCCTCGACGGCGCGGTGGGCGGCCTCGCAGGCGTCGAACAGGACGCCCGCGTCGTCGGCTTCGATTACCGTCCCCATCGGGTTGGTCTCGTAGCTCACGTCGAAGTCATCCAGTGCAGCCACCGCGTCGGCCACGTCCTCGGCCATGCTTCCCTCTTTCACCGGAGCGACGCTCAGGAGTGCAACGACGGTCATGGGAGCGGCTACGCCGGCCGAACGAATGTGCGTTACTCCCGCTCCGTCCCGACCACCGACGCCTCCTCGTCGAGGCGAACCCGGAGCGTGTCGCCCTTGCACGCCACCCGCACCGTCGCCCGCCACGGATCGGTGCCGGTGACCGTCGTCCGCTCGTCGGAGGCGGCGAACGGGAGCGTCCAGACGTGTCGGCGCGTCACGTCGACCCCGTGATCGTAAAAGAAGGAGACGACGGCGGGGTGGGTGACGAGCAGGCCCCCCAGTCGCGTGTAGATGGCGCCGTCGCAGGTGTCGCAGGCGTGCAGGACGCGGTGTTCGATGGCGGGGTTGTCGCGGTGGGGCATCTCGGCGTCCGGCGGGAGGACACGGGCGTCCATCCGCCCACAACACCACGGACAGACGTCGCGGGACATCGACGCGATTTCGCGCTGGATTCGCTCGTTGGCCGCGCGGAGGACGCCCTCGCGGTCCCGTTCGGTCAGGCTGCTCGGCGGACAGAAGTACTTGTAGAACACCGCACCACAGTCGCCGCCACAGCGCACGCGGAACATGCTGTCGTCGTAGGCGGCCTCCTGTGACGCGCCGCAGACGTGACAGTCGCCGTCGAGTTCGAAGGCGTCGATCCGCACGCGGTCGGTGAACGTCCCCGCCTTGATGGCCTGATACACCCGTATCCCGGGATAGCTCAGGCGATACCCTTCCGCCGTCTCCTCGACGAACTGTCCCTCCAACTTGCCGAGGTGGTAGTTGAACCGGCCGCTCCCCGAGATGTCGGCCCGGCGTCGCAACTCCGCGAACGGGAGCGTCTCCGGGACGCCGGGTGTGGAGGCGTCCCCGAGCGCTCTGATGATCTTGATTCGCGTCCCGTCGGCCAGCAGGGTGAACGCGTCGTCGGGACGTAGACTCTCCGTGTCGTCGGCCACCGTACAGAATCGGGGATGTCGACGTACATATACCCTCGGCCGTCGCCGACCGGCACGGAGATTTATACCCTCCCGCGTCCCGGAGACGGTATGGACATCCGTTCGTACGACGAGACCGAGATGACCGAAGCGGTGCCGGACGTGCGCCTCTCCCAACTGGCCGCGGGCGAGAAGACGAGCGTGCAAGGTTACGTCATCGACCCCGGTGCCGAGGTGCCCGAACACAGCCACCCGCACGAGCAGGCGGGCTACGCCTGGTGCGGTGAAGCCGTCTTCATCGTCGACGGCGAGGAACACGTCGTCTCGGCCGGCGACTCCTACGTCATCCCCGGCGGCGATCCCCACCGGGTCGAGAACCGCGGCGACGAACCGTTCGAGGGCGTCGATATCTTCAGCCCGCCGCGGACCGATCCCGACTGGCAGGAGTAGCTACCCGTCCCGCCGGAGTCGTCTCACCACGAACGACTCGTCGAGTTCGCCGAGGAACTCGCCCAGCCGCGGCCCCTCTGTGTCGTCGAAGAAGAGTCGATAACCCGCGGCGAAGAAGTCACCCACCTCGATCCCGTGTTCGCGGGGGATTTCGTACATCTGCCCCTGAATCGCCTCGCCGTCGTGACCCTCGGCCACGAAGTCCGCCAACGCTTCGAGCGCCGCGAGGGTGTCGTCGTCGAAGTCCGTCTCGGGTAACTCGGCTTGGAGGCGGTAGTCGTACGCGTTGTTTGTGCGTTCGGCCCACGTGCGTGCGCGCTCAACCCGTTCGAGGGCGGCTTCGACGGCCCACTCGGGCGTGTCGTCGTCGACGAAGCCCTGGTTGCGCGCCATCCGCACCCGGAGGTCCCGGTCGTCGGTCATGCCGAGCACTGCCGCGAAGGTGTACGGGAGGCGCACCCGTGCCTCGCGTACCTCGTCGACGAGGAAGGGGTAGGCCCGTTCGGCGATAGCTTCGAGGTCCGCGTCCGCCTCCTCCCCGAAGTAGACGCGCTCGAAGCGGTCGAACTCGTCGACGAGGAGGTCGATGCGCTCCACGTCGAAGTCCTTCGCGCGCTTGGGGTTGCGGACGAAAAAGTAGCGAAGCACCTCCGGTTCGAGGAGAGCGAGTACCTCGTCGACGGTGACGACGTTACCCGCCGACGACGAGAGTGGTTCGCCGTTGAGCGTGAACCACTCGTAGGTCATCGGCACCGGCGGTTCGATGTCCAACACCCGACGGGCGATGTCCTCGCCGCTCGGCCACGACCCCTCCGCGTGGTCCTTTCCGAAGGGTTCGAAGTCGACGCCGAGGACCTTCCACTGGGCCGGCCACTCGAAGCGCCACGGGAGTTTCCCCTCCCGGAGCGTGGCGACTCCCTCGTGGCCACAGCCGTCGATGTGGTCGCCGCCGGCGTCGAGACCGGAACAGACGTACGACACCTCGCCGGCATCGAGGTCGACGCCGCGAACGTCCTGCGTGAGCCGACCGCACTCCGAACACTGGGGCATGAAGGGGACGTAGTCCTCGTCGACGCCGTCCTGGTACTCGGCGAGCACCTCGCGGGCGAGGTCCCGCTTTTCCAGTATCTCGCGCGTGACGGCCTCGAACGCCCCGGATTGGTAGTGGTCGGTGTTCGAGACGAGGTCAACCTCGACGCCGACGGCCTCGGCGCTCCGGGCCAACAGGTCGGTGAAGTGGGCGCCGTAGGAGTCGTGGTCGCCGAAGGGGTCGGGGATATCGGTGTAGGGAACGCCGAGGTTGCGCCCGAGGGCGCCGGCGTCCACGTCGCCGAGGCCGACGAGGGCCCAGTCCGAGTCGGCGAGCGTGCGGGGGACGCTCCGGAGGGCGTCGCGGTCGTCGCTCGTGAACACCTGCCGGACCTCGTGCCCGCGTTCGCGGAGGGCGGCGGCGACGAAGTAGCCGCGCATGATCTCGTTGAAGTGGCCGAGGTGGGGGACGCCGGAGGGGGAGACGCCGCCCTTGATCACGATGGGGTCGTCGGGGTTCCGAGCCTCGATTGCGTCCGCGATGTCGTCGGCCCAGAACGCGTTGTGGTCGTCGTTCATGCCCACCGCTCCGGGTCGTGACTTCCCTCCGGAACCACGTCCGTTCCGGAGTGATCGCCGTGGAGGACGGCCGCGGCGACGCGTTCGGGATCGGTGCCGTCGAGGACGACCGTCCGCATCTTCGAGCGCTCGATGAGTTTCGCCGCTAGGAGGTCGACCGGCGCCGACGCGCCAGCGCCGCGGCTCATGGGGGCCACGAGGTCGACGAGCTCCGTTCCGGTGAGCCGGGTGTACTGCTCGGCGCCGGGGTCCGCGTCGGGGTCGGCGCTGAACACCCCGTCGACGCTCGTGGCGTAGACGAGGAGGTCGGCGTCGACGTACTCCGCGAGTGCCGCGGCGACGGCGTCGGTCGTCTGTCCGGGCATGACGCCGCCCATGATGGCCACGTCGCCGCGACGGAGGGCTTCACCCGCGCCTTCGTACTCGTGGGCGGGTGCCGGCGCGGCGCGGTCGCCGAGCGCCGAGATCAGCAGGCGCGCGTTGATCCGCGTCACGTCGATGCCGATCTGATCTAACTGTACCTCGTTGGCGCCGAGGCGACGCGCCGCCCCGATGTAGTCGCGGGCGA
>Ga0207714_1002520_pt1 | contig 11009 bp, 10 predicted proteins | sample PonA232FremontCA_2_FD_187270 | JGI IMG/M metagenome (GOLD analysis project Ga0207714, IMG submission 187270) | Marine sediment microbial community from Fremont, CA, USA - Pond A23 Sediment 2 (SPAdes) | ecosystem: Environmental > Aquatic > Marine > Unclassified | place: USA: Fremont, California... | reverse complement strand
CGTTACCCGCCTCCCTGGAGGCGATCGCCCTGCGGGCGACGTTCTCGATGCGTGGGATATCCCCCACCGAGCTGCCGCCGTATTTCTGTACGAACAGTGCCATGCTTGGTTCCTTGACGCTCTGGCTTAATAGGTCGCGCCGGCGGCTCAGCCCGCGCGTTCCGCCACCCAACTGTCGACGACGTCCAGGGCCGCCGCGATCTGGTCGGGATCGCCGCCGCCCGCCTGGGCGAAGTCCGGCCGCCCGCCACCGCGGGCACCCAGCGGTTCGGCAACCGCCTTAACCAGATCGCCCGCCTTGAAGCGATCAGTGAGATCCTTGGTCACACCGGCGACGAGCTGGGCCTTATTGTCCTCGCTCACGGACGCCAGGACGACGACCGCGCTGCCGAGCTTGTTCTTGAGCTGATCGACCGTCTCGCGCAGCCCCTTGCTATCGCCCTCGACGCGGCTGGCCAGCACCTTGATGCCATTAACATCCGCCGCCGAATCGGCCAGGTCGCTACCGGCCTGGCTCGCCAGTTTCTGCTGCGTGCGCTCCAGTTCTTTGTCCAGCTGGCGGCTTCGATCCAACAGCTGCTCCAGACGCACTTCCAGGTTGTCCGGGTCGCAGCGCAGCGATTCCGCCAGCCGGTGGATCTGCTGATCCGCCTGTTCCGCCCACTGGACGGCCGCATCACCGGTCAATGCCTCGACGCGCCTCACACCGGAGGACACGCCGGCCTCGGTAGCGATCTTAAAGAATCCGATTTCCCCCGTGCGGTGCACATGTGTACCACCACACAGCTCGGTTGAAAACTCACCGAAGCGCATCACCCGGACCCAGTCGCCGTATTTCTCGCCGAATAGGGCCACGGCACCGAGCTCCATGGCATCCTCGTAACTCATGTGCCGCACATCGGCCTCGATATTGGCGCGAATGCGCTCGTTAACCCGCCGCTCGATCGCATTGAGCTGCTCGGCACTGACCGGCTCGAAGTGGCTGAAGTCGAACCGCAGGCGCTCGGGCGCCACTAGGGACCCCTTCTGCTGGACGTGCGAGCCCAGCACCTCAGCGAGGGCGGCATGCAGCAGATGCGTCGCGGTGTGATTAAGGCGGGTCGCCTCGCGGCGCTCACCATCAATGCGCGCGCGCAGATTATCGCCGTGGCCGATATGCCCGCGTCGCAACGTCCCGATGTGGCCGATGCCGCTGCCGTATCGTTGCGTATCCTCGACCTCGAAATCGACACCGTTACCGATGAGGTGGCCCTGGTCGCCAACCTGGCCGCCCGCCTCGGCGTAAAAGGGCGTTTGGTCCAGGATCACCATGCCGTGTTGGCCCTGGCTGAGCTCGTTGACCGCCTCGCCTTCAACGTAGAGGCCGGCCACGGAACCGTCATCCTCCTGGTTGTCGTAGCCGGTGAACGTGGTGCTGCCCTTAAAATCCACGGTTTGCAGGTAATCGGCCTGGAAGCGACTCGCCGCCCGCGCGCGCTCACGCTGCGCCTGCATGGCGGCATCAAAGCCCGCCATGTCGAGCTCCAGGCCGTTCTCGCGCGCGATGTCGCCGGTCAAGTCGACTGGGAAGCCGTAGGTGTCGTAGAGCTTAAACACCGTCTCGCCGGGGATAACGGAGCCGCTGCGCGCGGCCAGATCCTCGCCCAGCAGCTTGAGCCCCTGCTCCAGCGTCTCCAGGAAGCGCTGCTCCTCCTGCTTGAGGATGCGCTCCGCCTGCTCGCGCGCTCGGCGCAGTTCAGGGAAGGCCTCGCCCATCTCGGTATCCAGGGCGTCCACGAGCTTGTAGAAGAAGGGCTCGCGTAGCCCGAGCTTGTAGCCGTGACGCACCGCGCGGCGGATAATCCGGCGCAGGACGTAGCCGCGGCCCTCATTGCTCGGGAACACGCCGTCGACGATTAGGAAGGAACACGCCCGGATGTGATCGGCGATCACACGCAGGGAACTATCGCGGGGGTCATCGACGCCCGCCAGCTCGCCGGCGGCGCGCACAAGGTTGCGGAACAGGTCGATATCGAAGTTGTTATGCACGCCCTGGACGACGGCGGCGATGCGCTCCAGGCCCATGCCGGTATCGATGGACGGCTCGGGCAGATCGTGGAGTTGCCCCTCGGCGTCGCGGTTGTACTGCATGAACACGAGATTCCAAATCTCGATGTAGCGGTCACCCTCGTCGCCCTCGGAACCTGGCGGTTCGCCTTCCAGCCCGGGGCCATGGTCGTAGAAGACCTCGGAACAAGGGCCGCACGGGCCGGTGTCGCCCATCGCCCAGAAGTTGTCTTCGCCAGCCACGCGGCGGAAACGCTCGGGCGGGATGCCGATCTCATCAAGCCAAATGCGCGCGGCCTCGTCGTCATCCTCGTAGACCGTGGCCCAGAGATGCTCGGCGGGCAGACCCACGACTTGGGTCAGGAACTGCCAGGCGTAATGGATGGCATCGCGCTTGAAGTAATCGCCAAAGCTGAAATTACCCAGCATCTCGAAGAAGGTGTGATGCCGGGCGGTATAGCCCACGTTCTCCAGATCGTTGTGCTTGCCGCCGGCGCGCACACAGCGCTGGCTGCTGGCCGCACGGCTATAGGGGCGGCTCTCGCGGCCGAGGAAGGTCTCCTTGAACGGCACCATGCCGGCGTTGACGAACAACAGCGTGGGGTCGTTGGCCGGCACCAAGGAACTACTGGGCACGACCTCGTGCCCACGTTCGCGGAAGAAATCCAGAAAGGCCTGTCGTAGCTCAGCGCTCGTTTGAATCATGTCGTGTCAGTCGTTTCCTGTTCCCGCGAAGTCGCTCACGGTGCCATGCCGCCATCGGCGTCCGGATCATCGCCTTCCAGAGCCTGGTTAACCTGATCCCCACTGAAGCCGCGCCGCGAGAGGTAGCTATAGCGGCGCAGACGCTCCCGCCGGTCCAGCGGCGCGCCGGTACCGAAACGGCGCTGAAGCTGTTCAACGGCGGCGGCGTTCCAATCGCAATCCGCCGCGTTCAAGGCCTCTTGGGCCAAGGCGTCGCTGACACCGCGCTGCTGCAGTTCGCCGCGGATCCGCACCGGGCCGAAGCCTTTGTTGACGCGCGACTGGACATAGGCCTCGGCAAACCGTTCGTCACTGACCAGGTTCTCTCCCCGCAACGCCTCGATGACGGCACCGACCGCGTCGCCATCATAATCGCGCTTGGCGAGCTTGGCGCGCAGCTCATACTCCGAGTGCTCCCGGCGCGCCAGCAGCTTGATCGCGGCCTCGCGGATAGTTGCCTCGTCGGCGCACGCCTCGTCATCGGCCAATTCCGCTGACTCCCGCCTCAGGACGAGCCGTCCTCGTCACCACCGGCCTCGCCCTCACTGGCCTCCTCGGCCGCGCCGGGCTTGCTCAGTAGCTGCTCCCGCAGCTGACGCTCGATCTCGCTGGCGGTCTCCGGGTTTTCCTTAAGGAAATTACGCGCGTTGTCTTTGCCCTGCCCGATGCGATCGCCGTTGTAGCTGTACCAGGAGCCCGCCTTGTCCACGATGCCCTGCTTGACGCCCAAGTCGAGCAGCTCACCTTCGCGGGAGATCCCCTCGCCGTAGAGGATCTCGAATTCGGCCTGCTTGAACGGCGGCGCCGCCTTGTTCTTAACCACCTTCACGCGGGTCTCATTGCCCATCACCTCGTCGCCCTTCTTGATCGAGCCGAGGCGCCGGATATCCAACCGGCAGGAGCAGTAGAACTTGAGCGCGTTGCCGCCGGTGGTGGTCTCGGGGCTGCCGAACATCACCCCGATCTTCATGCGGATCTGGTTGATGAACACCACCAATGTATTCGTGCGCTGGATGTTGGCGGTGAGCTTGCGCAGCGCCTGGGACATCAGCCGCGCCTGCAAGCCGACGTGGGAGTCGCCCATCTCGCCTTCGATCTCGGCCTTGGGCGTCAGCGCGGCCACCGAGTCGACGACCACGATGTCCACGGCGCTCGACCGCACGAGCATATCGGCGATCTCGAGGGCCTGCTCGCCGGTATCGGGCTGGGACAACAGTAGGTTATCAACATCAACACCGACGGCCTTCGCGTAGTCTGGGTCCAGGGCATGCTCGGCGTCGATAAACGCCGCGGTCCCGCCGGCCTTCTGGGCCTCGGCGATGACATGCAGCGTGAGCGTGGTCTTGCCCGAGGATTCCGGCCCGTAGATCTCGGAGACGCGACCTCGCGGCAGCCCACCGACGCCCAGGGCAAGATCTAGTCCTAGCGACCCGGTCGAGACCGCTGGCACGTCGCGTACCGCCTGCGCATCACCCATGCGCATGACCGCGCCCTTACCGAATTGCTTCTCGATCTGATCAAGAGCGGACCCGAGGGCCTTCTTACGGCTTTCGTCCGACATCAACTCCCCTACTCGCCAGTAATCGACGGCGCCACGACAGCGCCCATCAAACGTTTGAATTATTTCATATGGCAGGCGCGCCTTACACCCCTGTTATGCCTACCTGACGAGCGGCCACGCCGCGCGCAACGTATAGGTCGAACCGTGCTGGCTCCGCTGGGACGCCACGAGAAGCAGCCGCGTCACGCGCCAGACAACCGGCTCAATGGACCGCGCCGGCGGCGGACGGCTCTTGCGGGCCAGCGTGACATGAGGCTTGAACGGGCGATCCGTCGTCGCTAAATCCGCCGCGCCGAGTTTCGCCTGCAGCACCTCATGGAGATCGATAGCCGCCTTAGGCGTCTGGGAGGGGCCCAGCCAGGTAATCCCCGGGCGGCGCCAATGCCCCACCCGATCCAGATGGAGCGTGAACGCCGGCCGCGCCAGCTCATCGCCGATGGTCAGCAAGTCATCGACGCGCTGGGTGGCGACATCGCCCAGGAACGCCAACGTGATATGAAGGTTAGCTGCCGGGATGCGCCGGCCGGCAATAGGCAGCTCGTCGCCGACGCGCCGCATGCGCTCGGCCAGCCCAGGCGGCGGCCAAAGGGCGAAGAAGAGGCGTTCCTTCTCGTACTCATCCGCCATGGGTGGCTATTGGAACGATTCCAGCAACCCGTCCAGCGCCGCGGCCACGGTTCCCCGTCGCACCGCCTCGCGATCGCCCTCGAACACCACACGCTGGGTCGTAACCGTGCCGTCGGGCGCGTACCAACCGAACCAGACCAACCCAACGGGCTTCTCCGCCGTGCCCCCGGACGGCCCGGCGATGCCGGTCACGGCGACGCCGACATCCGCGCCGAATCGCCCTACCGCACCGCGCACGAGCTCGACAGCCACCGCCTCGCTCACCGCGCCGTACTGGGCCAGCGCGTCATCGCTGACCCCCAAAAGGGCTTGCTTGGCCGCGTTGCTGTAGCAGACCACCCCACCCTCAAACCACGCCGAGCAACCCGCTAAATCCGTCAGGCACTTGCCGATCCAGCCACCGGTGCAGGACTCCGCCGCGGCGAGCCGGCAGTCGCGCCCCTGTAACGCATCGGCTAAGCACTGCGCCTTAGCAGCAAGTTCCTGATCGCTCGCCATTCGTTTACCTCCTTAACGGCCCATCCACGGCGCACAGTCGCTAACGCCGCCAACGGGGAACGCCGGCGGACGCCTCAGCCAGCAACGCCACGCGCTGCCCACCCAACAACGGCGCCAATGCCCTAAACCGAGCCGGCCTGCCGGCGGTCATGTTAACGACAACCTGAGGCCCGGACCCTCGCCTACACGGTCACGCTTAGTCCCGCGGCCAATGACGCCCGAGCGCCAGTCATCAACCTGACGCTCCCTCTGGCCTTGGTAACGCGTCCTTGCAGACGCGGCTCGCTCGCTGACCCGCGGTGCGGCCTCGCGATGCGCCCGCGCTAGCCCCTAGTGGCCCTAATACGCCTCCCACCAATTAGCGCCAAGCCGCTCCACCACAAGCGACCGCCGTCCATGCCTCGTCGGCGCACCCGGTATCACCCCGTTTGGGCCGCGCCTCCGCCGGGGGCGAGCAGCTCAGCCGCCGCAGCTCACATCCGCGGTGATGTTGTCCAGGGACGGGGTGTCACCGGCGGACTTATCGAGGGTCCAGTCCCTAGCCTGACTCGACCCGACCCAGTTCCACTTGCCGCTGCGGAAATCGCCCTTTTTCGATAGGAAGGCGAGGTCGAACCAGCCCGTGCGCCCCTCGTTAGTGAAGTAGCCGCGGAAGGAGTTGCCGTCCCATAGCCCGGCCATGATGCCCTTATCGCCGTAGTCCCCCACTAGGAACAGATCGCGCTGGATGAGCGCGACCGTGCCGAAGGGCGAATCGTAGGTGCCGTCGAAGACGGTGCGCTCGTTGTTGCGGGTCTTAAGGGCCTGCCCGTCCGGCGTGAAGTTGCGCAGCGTCGCGGCCGGCGCGCCCTTGCGCTGGCCGTCCCAGTCCCTGCGCGGCCGGTTGCCGTGCCATGCCCACTCGCCCTCGAACGAGTCCTTGCCGTCCTTGGTGAAACGGAACACGCCATTGCGCTTAGCATTCGTGAAGACACCGGCAACACAGTTGCCGGCGACCTCCCCAAGCATCACGCCGGAATCAGCGTAATCACCGATCACGTAGCCCTGCGCCTGATGGAGGTTAAGCTCACCGAAGCGGGTCTGCCAGCGCCCGGCAAAGCTCGTGGCGATCTCCACTTCCGGGGGCTTGCGGACCTTGAGATCAGGCTTGTTGATGCGCTTGGGCGGACCACCCGGGCGCTTGAGATCGACGCCATCGGGCACGTTCAGCCCGCCACCCGAGCCAGATCCCGAGCCAACGCCGTTCGAGTCCTCGGTCGCCGCCTGTTTGGCCTGGGCCATACAGATGCTGCGATCGATTTCGCCGGCGGTCTTGTTGGGATCGGTCATGGCGCGGTAGCGGCGCTTATCGCGCGCACTAAGGCCATTATTCTGATCGATAACTCGCGTCCAGAAACCGTCCCAGGTCATATTCTTGGTGTGCCAGTCACTGCCCTTCACGAACACGTCCAGTAGCTCGCGGAAGGCCAGGCGCTCGCTGTGGCAGTGGCTCAGAGGCTTGAGGTCGGCCGCCGTGCGCGTGCGAGAAAGGCGGGAGTCGGTCGTGCCGAAGTCGTACTCGTAGACATCCGGGCGCGACGTCAGATTCAGGATGTACTCCCAGCCATCGTCGTGGCGCGGGACGTTCTTCCACACGCCACCATTGACCACCAGGTCATCGTCGGTGCGGTAGTGGATGTTGCCCGCCACCCAGTCGTTACTTAACGGCTCGTGCGGCGGCCCGTCACTAAACACCTCGTCGAGCACCTTCAGCGCCAACCACTCGGCCACACCCTCGTGGAAGGCGACGAACTGCTCCTTGAGCGGCCCGTGCGTCGTGCCGTTAGCCACCAGATAGCCCGCCATCTTGCGCTCGGCGCGTACCTGCCGGTAGACCCACATGTGCATAAGCTCATGGATCATCGTGCCAGCATCCCGGCCGGCGTCACCGCTGCTGTCCTTGTAGAGGTAGATGACCTTATTGTGCGGGTTGGCGTAGGACGCCGAGACATTGCCGATCAGCGGCGTGTCGTGGGGGTATTTGACCTTGATCTTCTTCTGGAAGCCGTAGTCCGAGCCGATCTCATCAGCGAAGTAGTCGATGGTGGTGTGGTAGAGGTTCCAGATCTCAGCGTGGTGGCGCGGCTCGCGGTCATCGAGCGCCTGCGACGAGGGCCTGCCAAAGACCAGGTTCTCCTTGCGACGAACCTGCTTGTTGCGACCCGTCCAGCCGAACTCGCTAACGGTATACCATTTGACCTTGCGCGTACCTGGCATGGCGGCATTACCTTGGCGAATCTGGAGGTCGTCGTCCTGGAACATCACCTTGACGCGGAAGCGGCGCTTTTTGGTGTTCTTGTCCTTGCGGAACGAGACATGCCCGTTGGCATCCGTGCGCTTGGTGCCCCAGACCGCATACCAGCCGATCTTGGTCTTGGCCATCAGCCGCACACGCACGTCCTCCAGCGCCGACTGACTACCTAGGCTGTTGGGCATGTCGGCGTGGTGCTGGACTGCCAGGTTGACGTCGATCTCGTAGTTAGCCGCCGTGGCCGTGCCGCTGGCCACAACCCCCAGCAGCACAGCCATTACCCAGCGCACGCCGCAACGCCGGAGCCCACCCGCACCAAGACTTTCCACCATGGCTACCCCCAATTGCATGTCCGCGACTGGCCGGTCAAAGGATACACCCTCAGGAGTTTGACCTTACAGGTTGCCGAAAACAGGGAGAAGCATGGAGGGGAAGCCTCGACACCGCGAGCCCTGGCTGGTGCAAAACTTGATCGCACTCTCTTTGGGTTTCGCGATTTATCCCGGCTTTCTCGCTGCTATGGCTATTTACATGAACTATGATCCATAGAAAATCTGTCGTCAGCAGCATCGTGTTCAAGGGGGAAAAGGCCATGAGCTCACGAACACGCAGCATCACCAAAGACGCTACGCTCGCGGCGAGCCTAGTGTTCGGCGGCGTGGTCCATGCCGAAGAGCCCGTCTGTGATTTGCAGATCAAGAAGCCGAGCGACGAGGCGCAGGACGTTTCCTTGACTCCGAAACTGCTGCTCGAACGGGGCGAACGCAATTACGATGCTGCGGCGCCCGGCAAGCAATGCGAGATGGATGCGGTCAAATTGGAGATCATAGATGGCGAGCAGTTCAATAACCGCGGCCTGATATGGAGTCAGCAGGAAGGTGGCAGTGATGACAGCCTCTTACCCGCGTTCCGGGGTGGGCCCTTGAAGTATTACCGGGAGGTACCCAAGCGCACGCTCACCAAGAACAGCCGCTATTTGTTCCGGCTGACGACCTATGACAAGCAGCCTTTTCAGTCCGGCGGACCGGGACCCTACATCTAGGGATTACGACGTGACTATATCGCACCCGACGCTCTACATCGCCATTTCCGGACACGGCTACGGCCACGCCGGTCAAATGGCCGCTATCCTCACCATAGTCCGTCAGCGCCTGCCCGATTGGCGGATCGTTATCCAGAGTGCGATGCCGACAGCGCTGCTGCGGTCACTTTGTGGCGACGACATCGTGACGGCCCCTCCCTTACCGGAGCCCACCGTCGCCATGCACGGGCCGATGGATGTGGATGCCGAACGCACGTGGCAAAGCCATCGCGACCACCACCGAGAGCTCGATGCGCACATCCAACAGCACGCGGCTAGCATGCGGGATGCGGGGGCCGATGCCGTCATCGCCAACATCCCGTACACGCCGCTAGCAGCCGCCCAGCGCTTGGGGCTGCCGACACTCGCCGTTTGCTCCCTGAACTGGGCCGATCTGCTTGCCCACTATTGGCCAGTCACCAGCTCCGGGGCGGCGGCCGCGCTTATCGACGAAATGACCGCCTGCTATCAAGCCGCCGAGCGTTTCATTACACCGGCGCCGGCGATGCCCATGCCGCGCATGCCCAACGTGCAACCCGTCGGCCCGCTGGCCCGTTGCGCCGATCAAGGCGGGCCGGCGCTGAGGGATCGTCTACAGACCGGGGACGAGGAACGCATTGTCCTCGCCAGCATGGGCGGCATACCGGATGCCGCTAGCTCGCCAACCTATCCACGCCTGCCCGGCATCCGATGGTTGGTTACGGATGCGCAGCCCCCAACCGAGCGCGATGATGCAACGTCGATCAACGACGCAGCCGTCCCTTTTCTGGATGCCCTAGCGGGTAGCGATGCGGTTATCACCAAGGCGGCTTACGGCACGATCGTCGAAGCCGCCTGCCACGGCGTCCCGGTAATCTACGTTGACCGCCCCGATTGGCCGGAAACCCCGGGCCTAGCGCAATGGCTGGATGATTACGGCAACGGTATCCGCCTCGACCGTCAGTCGTATCAAGCCGGTTACCTAGCCGACGCTGTCGAGGCCGCCCTTAACAGGGCGCCGCCAAAACGCCCCAACCCCACCGGGGGCGAAGATACCGCAGCGATCATCCAGTCCACCCTCGCCGGAGCATAAATCGCGGCGAGGGATTAACCGTGGCTGCTCCTGCGATTTCACGGCCATCTAAACCCGAATCCGCGCATGGGCCAGCGATGCCGATCAGGCGACCCCGGCGCAGAGCAATACCACTAAAGACGCAAAAACAACCGAAAGCGAACATCCCGCCCAGCCCGAGCGGCTGCCATTCCGTGGCCCCGAGCGCACCGGCGCGCCTGACCATCTGCCCTTTTCCTTCCATGACTACCTTCAGCTCGTCGACTCGGCCGACCAGCTCCGGGCCTGGCTCGCGACCACCCCCACTAAGACCTCGCGCCTCGCTGGTAGTCGACGCGTGACCATCGACGTCAAATCGGCTCATAACGCCCAGGACGCTATCGCCACCCAACTCCCCATTCTCGGCACTCGATGCGAGGCGGCCGCGTACTGGGTGACAGCCTTCGTAGAAGCAATGCTGACGCATCGATTTGACCCCTATTCAAGAGCACTAGGACGCCAGCCGAACAAGCCTGTATGGACTCTTGCCCCCCATCCCCGCACCTTCTAGACTAGTCTACACACTGGTCTACGACGGGTGAACGGGGGATTCGAAACCATGCAAAAGGATCACCAAATTGGCGCCTACGAGGCGAAGTCCAAACTGCCCGAGTACCTGCGGAAAGTGGTCACCGGAGAACGGTTTACCATTACGCAAAGGGGGCAACCCGTAGCAGAGCTTGTACCGGTAACGACGGCAAGTCGCAGCGATGCCGTAGCTGCCGCGAAGCGCATGCGAGCGTTTATCGATAGACGTCGACCGAGCCAGTCGGTCGATATCAAGGGCCTGATTGAAGAAGGGCGCGATTAGTGCAATTCGTCCTGGATAACTCCGTTTGCATGCGCTGGCTCTTCGGTGATGGAAGTGCAGGTGATTTGGAGTACGCATCGCACGTCTTGCGCTTGCTAGAGGATGAGTCGAATAACGCTGTCGCGCCATCGATATGGCCACTAGAGGTCGCGAACGTCATAGCGCGCGCTGAGGCGAAGGGGCTGATCGGTGAAGCGGAGAGTGTCGAATTCACCTCGACTTTGAAGGGGATGGCAATCGAGATTGATGCTGCTACGGCGG
>Ga0207714_1002519_pt1 | contig 11015 bp, 11 predicted proteins | sample PonA232FremontCA_2_FD_187270 | JGI IMG/M metagenome (GOLD analysis project Ga0207714, IMG submission 187270) | Marine sediment microbial community from Fremont, CA, USA - Pond A23 Sediment 2 (SPAdes) | ecosystem: Environmental > Aquatic > Marine > Unclassified | place: USA: Fremont, California... | reverse complement strand
CTGGTGGCTATAAATTCGTAAAGATATTCGACCCCCCGTAGGGTCGAAATTCTTCTGCTTTCTGTAGCCACCAGTATGATAACTCTCGGGCCACCACGGGGAAAACTGAACAACTGAGCCGAAGCACAGAGGTGAGCAGATGACACGTATCGACGCTGCCGATCTGTTACCTGCAGATCGAATCCGACAGAAAGTGTTAGCTGGTGAGGTGACACAGCTACACCGTGGTGATCGCCACGCCGACCCCGGCGATACGTTCGTCATCGACGACACCGAGTTTGTCGTGACGACAGTCAGATCTGAACGTCTCGGCGAACTCACTGATGAAGATGCTCGAAAAGAGGGATCAACAAATCTGGCAGAATACAAAACGCGGATCGAACGAACACACGACAGAGAGTGGGATGACGAGACCGAGGCTGTCTTGCATCGGTTCGAACCGAGAGAAGACCACAGGTAGCCGACTATCGTATGTCGGCTCTGATCACGTTTCGAGATGCATTCGGTCTTCTCCGATATGTTCGATCTGGTATAGCGAGTGATCGATACGGATGTCTTCGCTGATTGTCTCGACTGCCCGAACGAACGTCGAAACATCGCCGAGTGTCCCTTCGAGAACGAACGTTTCGAGACAGCCATCGTCGTCACCGATACAGCTGTGTGAGTTCGATGCGATCAGCCCGCTGTGTTCGTGGCGGAGTTCGGTCAGCCCAGTTTCGATCTCCACGCTGTCGTAGGGGTACAACACCGAGATGACTGCAGCGAGTTGTTTTCCTTCGAGTTGGGTATCCTCGAATTCCCCGACGAGTTTCCGACTTGCATCTCGCACGACTTCGCTCCGACCGGAGTAGTTGTGCTTCTCGACGAGTTCGTCCATTCGCTCGACCAATTCATCTGGCATCGACACGCTGACTACGCCCATATAATAACTATTGGCTACAGTATAATAAATAGCAATGTTTGGACAGTGTAAGTTAATACAATGCTTTATTTATTACACCGGAGCAATTTCTTGACAAATTATCGTATCGCAGGCTGGTATTTTATGATAGACTTCTTATGTGAATGGGCCGTCTGTCCGAATGCAATGGCATACACTTGTACCACATGCGATGCAGAGTTCGAATCGGCTGCGGCAGTCACACAGCATCTTCCGCTCCACCACGATACGTGCGCAGTCTGTAATGAGGCCTTCGACGACTCGGAATCGCTCCGTGACCACGTTCACGAGGCTCACTAGTAGCAGTTTTTTTCTGGATACCGCGGCGTCGAAGCCAGATCACTGTGGAGTTGTACGAATATATATGAAAATGCATTCCTGATGAATCGTCCTACGTAGCTTAATTTAGGTAGGTCACAGCTCGTTTGATGTTGTAGGCGGAATTAGTTCCAGCGCCGTCTAGTGATTCACCAGAGCTGTCTGATGCCAGACAGTCACTACGTCATCATCATCGAACGTGATACTGCCGGACAGAAAACCTCGAACGTATGTCGGCACCCGGTAGGCCGAATATCTTCACGAATTTCTGTCCGGCAGTATGAAGAAACCGTCAGTCAAGTGGATTGTTATGACTCCTGTTCAATCTCGCCATTGCGATTACGGACTCGTATGGCTGCTGGCCGGTCGGTGTGTGATCGAGACTCGATTTATCGGAGATCATGCTTGCTCGCCTCCGTCGGCTTCGAGTTCTTCTTGGGGCTGTGTGGATCGGTTCTTACGGAGACGTGCAACGGCCGGCAGTCGGTGTTCCAGTTTCTGGCTGGTGAGGATCACGGCGTAGAGACCAATCGCCGAGACGACAATCGAACCACCGGCCGCGATCCCGTAGTTGTACGAGAGCGTCACCCCAACAATTGCTGCGAATTCGGCGGCGAGAATTGCAAGCAGGATGGATTGTTTGAAACTGTGCGCAACCTGTGCTGCAGTGGCAACCGGAACGACGAGCATCGCGGCGACGAGGATGACGCCCATGATTTGCATCGCGCTGACGACAACTAGTGCGGTAAGAACGACCATGAGTCGCTTGTACAAACGGACGTTCAGTCGCGCCGCCTCTGCGGCAGTCGCGTCGAACGTGACATACAGCAGCGGACGGTACGCAAGCGCCACGAGCCCACCGACGAGCCCACACATCAGGACGAGGAGGCGGACATTCGTCTGCGAGACAGTTACGAGACTGCCGAAGAGGTACGCGTCGATGCCGACGGCGATGCCGCCGTCTGTTGCGGTGATGAGGATGCTGCCGACTGCGAAGCCACCGGTCAGAACAATCGCCAGTGAGGTATCACTGTAGACATCGGCGTATTCGACGAGCAGTTCCACGAGGAGCGCGGTCACGACGGCAGTAACTAAGGCGGTGTGTATTGGCTCTAGCGACAGCGAAAACGTGGCATTCAGGAACAGGCCGAGTGCAACGCCCGCAAAGGCGGTGTGTGCGAGCGTATCGCTCAGCATTGACATCTCCCGGTGGACGAGAAATGTGCCGACGAGCGGTCCGAGGAGGGCTACGAGGACGGCGGCGAGATACGCCCGCTGCATGAACGCATACCCCAACATCGGAACACCGAGCAGCTCTGCTACTGTGTTCATCCCAGTACCGTACACCTCGTCGAGGAAGAACTCGAAAAGGCCCGTTGCCTGGACAAGGGCCAGCACAGCAACACCGGAAACGAGCGCTACGATCTCTGTTGGGGCGAGTTTGCGAAACATGGTCAGTGGTCGTGCTGGAGGACGTGCTGGTCGGTACCGTAGGCCTTGGCCAGTGCGTCTGTCTCGACGAAATCGTCGGGTGACCCGTCGAAGTACAGTTGCTGGTTTAGACACGCAATTTCGCTTGCGTAGGTCGTGACGACGCCGATATCGTGTTCGATGAGAATGATTGTTATTCCATCCTCGTTCAGTTCGCTGAGCAGTTCGTAAAACTGCTCGCGGGACTCTGCATCGACACCGACTGTCGGTTCGTCCAGTGCGAGCAGATCCGCTCCCGACGCAAGTGCTCGGGCGATGAACACTCGCTGGCGCTGTCCACCTGATAGACGGGCGACCCGACGCGAGGCGAGGTCCCTGATTCCGACCGTCGCCATGGCTTCCTCGATGGCTTCCCGATCCGTCGTCGAGAAGCGACCGACCAGTCGCCGCGGGTACCGGCCCATCGTCACCACTTCGCGGACAGTGATCGGCATCTCCTGTGCGGTCGTGGTAACGTCCTGTGCGACGTACCCGATCCGTTCGCCAGCGTCGAAGTTGTGAGCTGTTTCGTCGAACAGCGCTACTGTCCCCGCATCCGGCTGTCGGACGCCAAGCATGACCTCGAGGAGCGTGCTCTTGCCACTCCCGTTGGGACCGACCAGTCCGAGGAACGCACCCGGTTCGACGTCGATAGACACGTCGTCGAGGACCGGAACGTCGCCGAACGCGAAGGACACGTTCTGGAGGCTGACAACCGGTGTTGTCGCCACATCAGGTCGTCTTGTAGTCGTGGTCATTGACACTCGTCGAGGGAAATGAACGCGTCTCTGTGAGCCGTTATCCACGTCGTCGAGCGATACGGGACAGCGACATCTGGTGGGTATATTGTACACCGCCGCCGCTCGGCTGGCCCGACGACGAGCGCCAGTAATGACGCACGTGGGCTGTCGGACGCTCCCGGTTCAGCCGAACCGCTCCACGTCGGTTCTGGGTCGGATTCCGTGCTCATTCTGCGTTCAGGGCTTTCGTTAATGTCTCCAGATTGACTTTCTCCATGACATCGACGTAGCCCCAGTCGTTGTCGGCCCACTCCTGGGTCTGTCCGGGAATCGCCGTCAGCGGGAGCACTTCGGTCGCGTCGGTCTCTTCGACAAGCTGATTGGCCGCCCGCTGGGATTCGAGTGGATCAGCACAGACGTATTCGAGATCGTGTTCCTCGATGATTTGTTGTGCTCGTTCGATATCCCGTGGTGTCGGCTGGTCGTCCGGCGAGAGACCCGTCAGCGTTTGAATCTCGAAGTCGTAGCGATTCCCGAGGTACTGGTAGGCGTTGTGGCCTGCCACGAACACGACATCTTTCGATGCGTTTGCCAGCGTCGACTGGAACTGCTCGTCGAGTCCGTCCAGTCGTGAGCGGTACGCGTCGGCGTTATCAGCGTAGGCACTCTCGTTGTCACCGTCGACGGAGACGAAGCCGTCTTCGATGGTGCCCACGGCACTCTTTGCCAGCGTCGGGTCCATCCAGAAGTGCGGGTCTTTCCCGCCGTGGTCGTGGCCATGACCACCTTCTTCTTCGTGATCACTCTCTTCTCCGTGGTCGTGTCCACCTTCTTCTTCGTGATCACTCTCTTCATCGTGACCACTTTCGCCCCCGTGATTGTGTCCGCCCGCGCTCTCGGTGAGTTCGGGTTCGACTGTCGATCCCGATCCGTTCACAAGCGTCGCGTCGAACTCTGAAGGGGCGTGCTGCGCGAACAGTACGTAGTGGCCCTCTGATTCGATATCCAGTGTGAACGTCGTTTCACCGGACTCCGCAAACCTGAGGTGATAGAGGGTATCACTGGCCGGAACAAGCGTCGTTCCGCCTTCGGCCGGCGTGTGCGTATCGTGGTTGCCATAGAGCTGTTTCCCTGTCTCCTCGGCGTGGTGGAGGCCATGGTCACCGCCCTCGTCGGTGGGCACAACTGCGAGTTGCATCTTCGGATCAGGTCCCTCGTGGAACGTGTAGGTGTACGACCCTGCATCGAGGTGGTAGAGACCGGCCCACTCCCAGGGTGTCTCGCTTCCGTGTTCGTCTTCGCCGTGATTCTCCTCGTTGTGGTCGTGTTCGCCCTCACCTTCGTGCTTGTCGCCGTGTGTGCTGTCGGCCAGCGAAACGCTGGACCCGGCAGAGACGACTGTGACATCAGCGCCGTCGCTCTGAAAACTGGACACCATATCGTCGGCCCAGGGCTGGAAACCCTCCTTGCCGCGGACGAACAGGTCGGCTTTCTGTGCCTCGGTCCGAATCTGCGGTCCAGGCTCCCAGCCGTGACCGTGCTGGCCGATCGGAACGAGCGTCTCGGCTGCCGCTGTGTCACCCGCAATCTGTGACGCCCAGTCTCCAAACACGAAAAACGAAGCTTCCGCCGACATGTTGGCAGTGCTACCACTCCCTCCGTCAGAGAGACAACCCGCCAGTGCGCCCAGACCTGCCGTACCGATTCCTGCTGCGATAAATCGTCGTCGTGTGTATGATGACATCAGTTATTAATTCTATACTAAAGTGTAATAAGTATTGTGAAGTAAAAATACTTAGTTAATATTAACAGCTATTATAGAAGTCAGAATTACTAGGAAAGTCCGCCCTCGTCCGGAAATGTAACCAGAACCGTTGACTAAAATTCCCGACGAGGTTATGAATAACTGCTAGTTACAGGATGGTGTTACACAACCGATAGCAGCGTGCTAACAGCTGTTTTATACCTCACGCACCTACTGTTGTTTGCAATGTGTCACTGCTTTGGAGACGTAACCGAACTGAGCGAAGCAAAGCGAGACGAACTGCTCGAGGAACACTCGGTAGACGAACTCAGAACTGAACTGTCCGCTGCAGAACTTGAGACACTCAGTATTGCACAGTAATCCGAGAAGAGTCACAGCGGGCCGCGATCCGCGCGTTATTCGACGGGTTCGAACCGATGCAATACGGCTGCATCCCCGTCGTCCCACGTCACGTCGTGGGTTTGTTCGATACGCTGTTTGTAGGCGGCAAGGTTCGGTGATCCCTCCGCGCGAGCGTCCTCGTCGGTCAGGTCGCCAAGCCGTTCTTTACGCACTGCAGTCACCTCGAAGGTCGTGCCGTCGATCTCGAAGGTGTCGCCCTCGGTAGCGGTAAAGACTCACAGTAATCACGATCAGTGGTAAAATCCTCAGAAACTGTAAGAACCCGTCTGTTGCAAACAGAGTGGTATGGAGTACACGCCCAGTTCAACCTCTCTGATTGATCGCATGTTAGCACTTTCAAAGATAAGATTATTAAAGCGGGCAAAATAATACGGTAAATACTAAATGGCCTTTTCATTTGACACCACGTACAAAGATTTAGACTCGACTCTCTATTCGAGAGTAAGCCCGAGAAGTATCGCTGCTCCCGAAATTTTGGTTCTTAATGACGGGCTCAGTGCTGATCTTGGATTGGAGACAGCAAAGCTCAGTCCTGAAATTCTAGCAGGCCAGGACCGTCTGGAAGAACCAATCGCCCAGGCGTATGCAGGCCACCAGTATGGAAATTTTACCGTCTTGGGCGATGGGAGAGCGATGATACTCGGCGAACATGTACACGATGGTAATAGATACGACATTCAACTGAAAGGGTCTGGTCGAACGCCGTACTCCGGAAGGGGTGATGGCAATGCAACTGTCAGCTCGATGCTTAGAGAGTATCTGTATTCATATGCGATGCAGAATCTGAACATCAAAACATCGAGAAGTCTGGCAGTCCTCGAAACCGACGAATCAGTCGAACGACGACAGACAGAACCTGGAGCCCTCCTTGTCCGAGTGATGAACAGTCACATTCGATACGGGACCTTCCAGTATGTTGCAAGCCAAGCATCCGACGAACTACGCCGGTTCACGGACTATGTTATTGACCGGCACTACCCGCAGTTACATAGAAAGGATCGGACATACTTAGAGTTCTTCGATGCAGTCATGCAGTCATCGATCGAGATGGTTGTTGACTGGCTACGTGTCGGATTCGTACATGGCGTTATGAATACGGACAATATGAGTATCTATGGAGAAACATTTGATTACGGTCCCTGTGCCTTCATGAATCACTATGACGAGGAGACAGTCTTCAGCTCGATCGATAAACACGGGCGATATGCATTCGGAAACCAGCGGCCCATCTTGCGGTGGAATCTTGAACGACTCGCAGAGGCACTCCAACCACTGTGTACAAAATCAGCGCTCACGTATGACGAACTCGAAGACAAACTAGACGAATTTGAGAATCGATTTGATGCGCAATACTACACGATGATGCGGAAAAAACTGGGGATCAACTCAGATGGCGAGACGGAACTCGTCGATGAATTCTCGAAGTGGCTTCGCAAATCGAACGCAGACTATACCAATACGTTCCTCGAATTAGAGACGCCTGGTACGTTTGATGACCCAGCGTTTGCAACTGCAGAATTCGAACGGCTTCGGAATAAACTGACTGCTGTCGGCCTAGATGGGGAGTTGATGCAAGAAGCCAATCCACGATATATCCCCCGCAACTACCTGGTTGAACAGGCACTGAATGAGTATCTCGAAACTGGGGATCTATCCAAATTCAAGAGCTTATTGACCGTGCTCGAAAATCCCTATACTTCGAAGGATATCGGTTCACAATTCCAGCAACCACCGCCACGAGAGTTCGATGCAGAGTATACAACGTACTGTAATACGTGAGCGGATATTATCATGAACTGAGGTCGTCGGGGATGTTGAAACTCGTGCGCAGCGAGTATTATTTAAGGGCCACTATATTTTCTATCTTACTATGTAATTTGGAAGTGATATAGTGACCTATCGAATCCGGAATCGATGCATGCATCAGATGACCTCTTATATGACGTTTAGTCCAGCCAATTCGATGTCAACTTAGACTGGTGGCTATGAATTCGTAAAGATATGTGCCACTCTGGGGTGGCGCAATTTTCCAGTTTCTTATACCCACCAGTATCAGTCATTTGCCCGTGAGACGCCTCGGCAGTCGTGGTCCGCGACCAGACAGAGCTCTCTGCGAGTAGTTTTTGCGGTAAAGATAACAGTTAAACTGATTAATTCGAATAACCGTATGGAATGCACAGTCGGGGAGTGCTATCACTACTCGCAGTCTCTATGTTCGTTGTCACCGTAGCGGTGCCTGGCGGTATCGTGACGGCTGTTGACGACGATCCCGGAGACATAACGCAAGCGGGTATCGATGCGGAACGCATCGTCATCGAAGTCAACCTCCAGACCGACGGCTCCGCGCTGTGGACGGTCGAGCACCGAGTCAGACTCGACGATCCGAACGCGACAGAGGGGTTCGAGGATGTACAGCAGCAACTCGAACGGAACCGCTCGGAGCTGGTCGACCCGTTTGAACAGTCCGTCCGCGCGATGGCGACGACTGCACAGGAGAGGACGGGACGCGAGATGGTGATCGAGAACGTGTCGGTCGAAGCCACTCGCGAGCAGATCCCACAGGAGTACGGGATCGTGTCCTTCCAGTTCCAGTGGTACGGGTTCGCCGAGACCGGCGAAAACCTCCGGACGAGTGGTGCACTCTCCTTTCTCGACAGCTCGAACGTCCTCCTCGTGACCTGGCCCGAAGAGACGACAGTCGCCGAGGTAACTCCGGAGCCCGACGAACGCCGGGACCGGTCGGTCGTCTGGAAGGGCCCGATCGAGTTCAGCCAGGGTGAACCCAGCATCGTTCTCGAATCGGAGTCGGAGTCGTTCGGACCGAACCTCGCGTGGAACGTCCAGAGCAACGACAGGCTCATTGTATTGGCGACCGGAGGCCTCCTGTTCGCGACCGTCGGCTTCGGAATCGCCGGCGTCGTTCGGCGGCTGCGGGGGTCGGGTAGCGACGAGGAAGACGAGTTAGAATCGCCAGACAACTCCGGCACCGAGTCGGAGTCGGCCGACGAATCGTCGACTGCCGACGAGGAGAAGTCCCCCGAGGAACTGCTGAGCAACGAGGAGCGGGTTCTCAAGCTCCTGGACGACCGCGGCGGACGGGTCAAACAGCAAGCAATCGTCGAAGCGTTCGACTGGTCGGAGACCAAAACGAGCGAGGTCGTCGGCGAGTTGCGAGAGGCCGACGAAATCGACGTCTATCGGCTCGGGCGTGAAAACGTTCTCACGCTGCCGGACGTTGGCGTGGGGATCGGTTCCGACGACGAATCCGGGGGTGAGGACGGATGAATCGGCGCGAAACAGAGCGGAATGGGGCGGATGAAGAGGTGGTATATAGTCGTCTGCGCGGGAAAGTCAGCGTGATGACCGATCACTCCCTGCGCCCGGCCGGTGTGCTGACCGGCCTCTGGCTACTGCTGGCACTGTACGTCGTGGCAACAGGCGGTGTGGTCATCGCCGACGGGGCCGACGGCAACGTAACACAGTCCACCGGCACGTCGGTGCAGACGGGCGACGCCGACACGCAGGCCACGGTGGAGAGAGCGAGTGAACAGCTGTCGGGGTTGATCGCCGTGCAAAACGGGTCGATCCGCGGGATCGTCCAGGAGGGATCGTTGCAGGCACAACTCGATGCGGCCGACTCGCCAAGCGAGCGGGCTGCCGTCGTGGATCGGCGCCTGACGGGCATCGATCGACAGGTGGGAGAGCTGGAGCAGCGCCTGTCGACGCTCGCGAACGGATCCGATCAAGGTGGCGAAACCGCGAGGCGGGCGGAGATCGGGGCGAATGCCCGGGCTCTCGAGCAACTCCTCGGCGAGATCGACCGCGTCGTAGCGTCGCTGCCTGCGGACGTGCGCGACGAACGGAACCTGGCGGCCCGCATCGACAGCCTCGGGGACCGGGTCGAAACACTCCGACAGCAGACGCGTGACTCGACGCGGACGGTGACCGGCGTCGGCCAGCCGACGCGGGTCGACCCGCTGTCGGCGTCGGACGTCGAGGCAGCCCTGAACAACGCAGTCGACACTGGCGGCCTGCCCGGTCCCATCAGCGGCTCCGAAGAGCTCGACATCCGGATCAGGACGGCAAACGGCTCGACGCTCCGCGTCGGCGTCGTACTCGACGGGGGCTCGGTCGAGTCGGTCGAACCGGGCGGAAGCGACAGCGCAGACGTCCGCGTCTACACCGATTACGAGGTCGTCCGGCGAATCGAGCGATCTGACGAGCCCTTCTCGGTGATCCAGGACGCAGCCGACAACGGCCGCATCATCTACGACGGCCTCGGGATCCTCAACTCGCTCAGATACGGGGTCATCTCGATTTTCGACTGACTGCGAACCCGACGGCCGATCCCACGGTTCGGTGCTAGGACAGGCCTCGAAGCCCCGTCGCCTCTCGGCAAAGATTCCATCGGCCTGCTCCCCCGACCCGCGTCGCTGTTGGCGATCTCCTCTGAATAAAGCTACCTGGTCCGAGCTGTGCTGAGATCGCTCTCTCGTATTATTTTAACCCTTTCGTTATTTTGATCCGAATATACACGATATGTTATAATTACCGCATTACAGCAACGGTATCAAAGGACGACGAATTGGGGAAAATCCGTCCGGAATCGTCCCGAGTATCAGATCTTTATATGCGGTTTGCACCCACAAAATCTGCCCGTAAGGTCGACGATGAGAGAAAACAGCTCCGACACCAACCGATCGAATAGGGACGACGAACCGACCGCAGGGAGCACCTCGCGCCGGGGATGGCTGAAGTTGCTCGGGGCCGGCACGGCGCTTCTAGCGGGATCAGGTGCTAGCCAGGCAGCTAGCAGTTCACAGGAAACGAGTCGTGGCCGCGTCTGGCCCGGAGAGAGCGTGCAACAGCGACTGAACGACGAACTCCGAGTTCGCACCCAGAACGCACGGTACCAGCTCAAAGAGACCGCCGACACCGCCCCGCACGAGTCCAACGACCGGCTTCGCGAGGAGTTCGTGATCGGGAAGTTCGGGAAGGGCCTCGCACACCACGAATCGACCGGGCTGCCGACGCCGGCGGCCTACGACTCGCTCGTCCGGGCCTGTGAGGCCGGTAGCGGGTACGACGAAATCATGCAGCCGACCATTACCTCGTCCGGGGACGGCGTCGTGCCGACTGACGCTGTCGACGGGCAGCCAGAGCCACGGCCGCTTGTCCAGCCAGAGTCGGCGTGGACGTATCTCAGCGACGGTGGATCGTCCGCACAGCTGCGTATCGCCACCCCGCCGGCGTTCGACAGCGCCGAGGCTGGTGCCGAGATGGTCGAACTGTACTGGCGAGCGCTGACGAGAGACGTCAACTTCCGTGATTACGAGGATAACGACCTGGTCCGGTTGGCGACGATCGAACTCAATATACT
>Ga0207714_1002518_pt1 | contig 11017 bp, 8 predicted proteins | sample PonA232FremontCA_2_FD_187270 | JGI IMG/M metagenome (GOLD analysis project Ga0207714, IMG submission 187270) | Marine sediment microbial community from Fremont, CA, USA - Pond A23 Sediment 2 (SPAdes) | ecosystem: Environmental > Aquatic > Marine > Unclassified | place: USA: Fremont, California... | reverse complement strand
GGGCATGATCCCGATGACCAGGTGCTCCAGGGCGTGGATGCCGCCCATGAAGTGCAGCCTGTCCGCCTCCACTTCGTGCTGGATGCGGTGGGGCAGCCGAATCCACAGCCCCTCGGTCTCGAAGATGAATGGCGGCAGGTCCAGGGGCAGCACGGAAATGAGCTTCTGGCCCTTGACCTGGCGCTTCTCGTATCCGGTGAAGCGTTCCGTGACCCTGAGCCGGCCCAAACAGACCTCCACGTCGCCCAAAATCTTGCGTCGGGTCAGGCTCAGGATCTCCGTCTCCTTCTCCGAACGGACCCGGGTGAAATAGCTCACCTTGGCCTGCTTGGCCAGGACCGCCCCCTGTTCGAAATCGATGTCCTCGATCACGTAGCTCGTACCCCGGTGCAGGTAGACCGCACCGGGGTGGGTCTCGCGGCAGGCGCGATAGCGGTCGATGTCACCGATGGCCTTGTGTTTGACCCGATCCATGATCTGCAGGTTTGCGTCCGAGCCGCGCAGGGAAACCTTTTGCTGGATGTCCGGGTCCCTGGGGAAGAGCGCGGACCCGTCCGCGCCGGGAAGGAGCCGGCCTTCCTCCACGAGCCGCTGCAGAAGGGCTCGCCTTTCCACGTCCTCGCAAAGGGATTCCCCGCGCCGAAGGGGCATGTCCGCGGCGGCGCAGAGGAGGTGGTTGCGGGCCACGACGGGGTTGCCCGGGTTGAGGACCGCCTTCTCCGGTTCCTGGCGGAAGAACTCCCCGGGGTTGTGCATGAAATACTGATCCAGGCTGTCCTCCTGCCCCAGAAGCACGACCGCGCTCTCCTGCTGCTTGCGCCCCACCCGCCCTCCGCGCTGCCAGGTGGCCATGACCGAGCCCGGATAGCCCACCAGCAGGCACAGGTCCAGCTCCCCGATGTCGATGCCCAGCTCCAGGGCGCTGGTGCTGATAACCGCCAAAAGGTTCCCCTCGGCGAGATCCGATTCAATTTTGCGGCGCTCCTCGGGAAGGAAACCGGAGCGGTACGCGGTGATGTACGGGGCGTAGTTGGCCAGGCGCTGCCTGGTCCACATGGAGATGAGCTCGGTCATCTTCCGGGACTGGCAGTAGACGATGGTTCGGAGGCCCCGGATCAGGGCGGCTTGCAGGAGCTGGAGGGCGTTTGCCGCGGCGCTGGAGAGCACCGGATTGAGAAAGAGGAAGTGCTTAGGCCCCTGCGGGGCGCCGCTTTCCGTGATCGCCTCCACCTCAAGGCCGGTGAGGTTTTGGGAGAGCTCAGCGGGGTTGCCCACAGTCGCGGAACAGAGGATAAAGTTCGGGTCCGCCCCGTAGGCCCGGCAGACGCGGCGCAGACGCCGGAAGACCCAGGCCATGTTCGAGCCCGTGATTCCGCGGCAGGTGTGGACCTCGTCGATGACCACGTAGTCCAGGTTGGCCAGAAAATCGGGCCAGATGCTGTGCTGGGGCAGGAATCCCAGATGGAGCATCTCCGGGTTGGTGAGGAGCATTTCCGGAGGGTTCTTGCGAATGCGGGTTCGCTCCTTCTTGGGGGTGTCCCCGTCGTACACGGCAGAGCGCGGGACGCTGTCCGCGTCGAGCTCGGCGAAAAGCCGGGTCAGCGCCTTGTGCTGATCGCGGGCCAGTGCCTTGAGGGGGGAGATGTACAGGGTCCTGCCCCCGCTGCCGGCGAGGAAGCGCTCCAGCATGGGAAGGACGTAGATCAGGCTCTTGCCGCTGGCGGTGGGGGTGGCGACCACGGTGTGCCGCCCCGCGCGCACCGCGTCCAGCGCCGTGATCTGGTGCGTGAAAAGCTCACCGATGCCCAGTCGGGTCAAGAGCTCCCGGATCGGCTCAGGCCAGGGCTCGGCAGGCTCGGCCACGGAACCGGGGCTGCCGGAAATGTGCTCATGGTGCACGATGAGGTCGCGGAATGCGGAGGAGGCCTTCAGGTCGGCGACGAAGTCGGCGATTCCGCTCGCTGGCATGCTGCTAGGTCTTTCCTGATATGTTGTATTTCTTGAGCTTGTACTGGAGCAGGCTCTTGGAGATGCCCAGCATATCCGCGGCCTTGACCTGGACGAAGTCGCTCTGCACCAGTGCTCGACGGATCAGGGCGGCCTCGATCCGTTCCAGGGTCTCGGCCAGGTTGAGCCGTGTGGGGAGCATGTCCGCAGCGGTCTTGAACTGCTCGGTCTCGTCCCTGAGCTCCGCCGGCAGGTCCCGGAGGGTGATTTCCTCCCCGCCGGCCAATACCACGCAGCGCTCCACCACGTTTTCCAGCTGGCGGACATTGCCGGGCCAGTTGAATGCGGTCAGGGCCTGGAGCGCCTCGGGGGAAAAGCCGGATATCTGCCTCCCGTATTCGCTGTTGAAGCGGCTCAAAAACTGCGCGGCCAGAATGGGGATGTCCTCGGCCCGCTCCCGCAGGGGCGGGATTTCGATGTGCACCACGTTCAGCCGGTAGTAGAGGTCCTCGCGGAAACGCCCCTGTTCGACGTCTTGGTGCAGGTCCCGGCTCGTTGCCGCGAACACGCGAACGTCCACGTGCACGGGCTGGGAGCCCTCCACCCGCTCCAGGGTGTGCTCCTGGACCACGTCCAGCAGCCGGGCCTGGATCTCCGGGGACAGATCGCCCACCTCGTCCAGAAAGAGGGAGCCCTGATGAGCGGCCTCCAGATGGCCCCTCTTGTGCGCGATAGCTCCCGCGCTGGACTCCTCCTCCACGCCGAAGAGCTCGCGTTCCAGGGCGGCGGGGTCCAGGGAGCGGCAGTGGACGGGAACGAAGGGGCCTGTGCGGCGCTGGGAAGTGAAATGGAGACTGCGGGCGATAAGCTCCTTGCCCGTACCGGGCTCTCCGCTCAAGAGCACATTGCTCCCGCTGGGCGCGGCCCGGCCCACCAGGTCCAGGACCCGCTGCATGGCACGGCTCCTGGCAATCACCCGGTCCAGGCCGTGCTCCTGTTGCAGGGACTGCTGGAGCAGCCGGTTCTGTCGCTCCGCCTCGCTCATCTTGGCCGCCTTGGCCACGGAGAGCATCAGCTCATCATTGGAGAAGGGCTTGTTGATATAGTCGAAGGCCCCGCACTTCATGGCCTCCACCGCGCCGTCGATGCTGCCGTATCCGGTCATTATGAGCACGGGGATGTGCGGATGGTTCTGTCTGACGTGCTCCAGAAGGTCCTGTCCGCTGAGGCGGGGCATCTTCATGTCCGCGATGATGATGTCCACGTCGGACTCGCCTAAATAGTTCACCGCGAGCTCCGGATCCTGCAGCGAGGTGACCCGGTAGCCCTCCTCGGAGAGCATGGTCTCCAGAAGCAGAAGATAGTTCCTTTCGTCGTCCACGACGAGGATGTGTGCCGCCATGAATCGGTTCTCTCAGGCCTTGTCGAAGGTTATCCGGACCATGCCCCCGCCCTCGGAGGCGGTGTCGAATTCAAGTCCCGCCCCGTGGCTGTCCAGGATGTTCTTGACGATGGCGAGTCCCAGGCCGGTGCCGTTCTCCTTGGTGGTGAAGAAGGGCTCGGTGAACTTGTACACAAGATCCGGGCTGAATCCCGGTCCGCTGTCCCGGATCTCCAGCTGTTGCCGGTCCTCGCGCCAGGTGATGGCGATCTCTCCCGGGCTCTCCATGGCCTGGAGGGCGTTGATGACCAGGTTGTACAGGGCCAGATAGAGGAGGTCCTCGTCCCCGCGAACGGGGATTCGCTCAGGGGTGCTCCGCTTCACGGAGACTTCCTTGCGGTTGAGCTCCGTGTCCAGGGAGGCCAGGCATTGGTCCAGCACGCCAGTAAGGTCCATGTCCTGGATTGTGGGCTGCTTGGGCCTGGCATAGTCCAGAAAATCGTGCACGGTGCGGCTGAGCCTCTGGGATTCCTCGTACACGGCTCGGGCCAGCTTGTTCCCGGTTTCGTCGCCCTGGCTCCGCTTGGAGAGCATTTCCGCGCTGCTCTGGATGATACCCAGGGGATTGCGGATCTCGTGGGAGATGCTCGCCACCATGCGGCCCATGCTGGCCAGTTTTTCGTTCTGGTGCAGCCTGTGCTCCAGGCGCTCCTTTTCCCGGATCCGTTCGGCGATGATGCGGTCCGCCCGAAGAATGATCCTGTAGAGAATGAAGAAGAGCAGGAGCGAGGAGGCGATGATGATGACCGCCACCAGGACCTGGAAGTAGAGAATGGTTTCCTGGTCCGAGGTGATGTCCTGGCTGAACTGGAGGATGCCGATAATGGGACCGCTTTTCTGCGGGGAGAGGCTCTTCTCCGCCCTCAGGGGGAAGGAGGTGCGCAGGATGTGGCTCCGGTCGGGCAGATTCAGGTCCAGAAAGTCCCACGTGGATCCTCTTTGCTTGATGATCTGATAGAAGGGCTCTCCCCCCTTGGCCCTCTGGAAACCCCGGCCTGCCATGCCTTCCCGCTTGAGCGAGGCCTGGTCCAGGGCGTAGGCGATGTTCCCCTCCAGATCCAGGACCTGGACATCAAGGACCCGGAAGCCGTGGATCGTAGCCCGCACCACCTTGTCCAGCCTTTCATACTGCTGTTTCTGCTTGAGTTGGACCTGTCCGTATCCAAGCACAGTGGGCAGTGTGAAGCGCCTGTAGATCTGGTGGTTCAGGTTTTCCGCCAGGAGGTGGGCATACTCCCTGTTCTTCTGCAGAATGGTTTTTTTGGCGTAGTTGCCGATGACCAGGATCATGAGGATGCTGCAGCCCAGAATGACCAGGAAGAAGCTCCAGGAGACGAATTTGACCAGCTGAAAGGGCCTGGCCGGATCGGGATGGAAGAGCCGAATCCTCATAGCTTGGCCAGTGCCTCTCCCATCCTTTGCAGAGCCCTACCCAGGTCCTGGTCATTCAGGGCGTAGGACAGCCGGACACAGCGGTCGTCCCCGAAGGCCGCGCCCGGGACCAGGGCCACTCCCGCCTCTTCCAGGAGATAGGTGCACATGGAGGTGGAGTCCGCGATCGATCCGCTGAAGTACCCGTCGAGGCGGGGAAAGAGGTAGAAGGCCCCGTCGGGCCTGGGGCATTGCGCCCGGGACCAGCTGCCGATACGCTCCAGGGCCTTGTCGCGGCGCCCGGCTAGGACCTCGCGCTTTTCGGCGAGGAAGTCGAAGGAGCCCTCCAGGGCGGCGACAGCAGCCTCCTGGGCGATGGTGCAGATGTTGGAGGTGCTTTGGCCCTGGATCTTGCTCATGGCCTGGATGACCTCCTTGTGCGCGAGAAGGTATCCGATGCGCCATCCGGTGAGGGCGAAGCTTTTGGACAGCCCGTTGACCAAGGCCACGCGCCAGGGGTGGGACTTGAACCACGGCGCGGCTGATGCGGGGCCCGCGGGGGGAAAAATGAGCTGGTCGTAGATTTCGTCGGAGATCACGTAGAGGTCGTGGGCCAGGGCCCGCTCCATGATACGGTCCAGGCGCTCCTGGCTGTAGTGGCAGCCCGTGGGATTGGAAGGGGTGTTCAGGATCAGGGCCTTGGTCCGTTCATCCACGGCTTCGTCGATCTGGTCCGGATCCAGGAGAAAGTCCTCCTCCGGAGCAGTGGGCAGAACGACTGGCTCACCATCCGCCAGTCCCACCATTTCCGGATAGCTCACCCAGTAGGGAGCGGGAATGAGCACCTCGTCCCCGGCATCGAGAAGGCACTGGCACAGGTTGAAGAGGCACTGCTTGCCCCCGTTGCCGGCGATGATGTTTTCCGGCTCCGCCCGGACCCCGTAAAAATGCTCGAAGTATGCCGCTGCGGCCCGTCGCAGCTCGGTTGTGCCGGGTACGGGAGTATAGCGGGTGTTCCCCTCCTTCACAGCCTGTATCGCCCTTTCCGTGACGTGCTCCGGCGGACCGAAATCGGGCTCGCCGGCAGCCAGGCTGATCACGTCCTCGCCTCGGCCCTTCATTTCCCCGGCCTTGGCGTTGATGGTCAGAGTGGCCGAGGGCTGAATCCGCTCCGCTCTCCGGGACAGTTGCATGGGGCGTTCTCCTTGTGCCTGGGTGTGGGAAGTGATACTGACCTGAACCGAGGACGACTGTGCCTTTTTCTACCTTGCCTGCGGCCCGTCTGTCCAGACGATCGTTCCAGCCCCGGACGAATCCGGCAATGGGCTCGGGGCCTGGCTCAACCCCATCAAACGGTGCCGGTATCATGCTTGAGATTGTCTCCATTTTCGGGCTCGGCCTGCTCCTTGGCTTTTTCCTCAGACGGCGCACCAGGGTGCTGGCCTGGAGCTCCCGGGCGGCGGACTGGGCGGTCTGCCTCATGCTCCTCTTCCTCGGCCTGGGGCTGGGAGCCAGGGACAAGGTGATCAACAACCTCGCCACCCTGGGATGGATGGGGCTCGCATTCTGTCTGGCCTCCCTGGCGGGGAGCCTCCTCCTGATCCGGCCCGTTTACGTGCGATGGTTCAGGGGGCGGCTATGAAGGGAAGCCTTATCCTGGTGGCCTGGTTCGTCCTGGGCATCCTTGCGGGCTATAGCGGCTGGGTGCCCGAGATGGTGACGGGTCAGGACCACCTGGCCCTGTATATTCTCTACGGCCTGCTCTTTCTCGTGGGCATCTGCGTGGGCGGCGACACCCGGGCTATCCGGAATATGCTGCGCATGAAGGCCAAGGGAGTGGTGGTGCCGCTCGTTGCGGGAGCCGGTTCCCTGCTCGGGGCCGGAGCGCTCGCGCTGGGACTGGACGCGGTGAGCCTCCGCGAGGGATTCGCCGTGGGGGCGGGATTCGGCTACTACAGCCTGGCCAGTGTCCTTGCTTCCCAAATGGGTGGCACCGAGCTGGGGACGATCACCCTTCTGGCCAACATCCTGCGTGAAGTGCTCACCATCGCCCTCACGCCGCTGTTGGCTCGCGGCATGGGGGAGCTGGCCCCCATCGCCGCCGGTGGGGCCACGACCATGGACACCACCCTGGCGGTCATCCATCGCAACGTGGGAGCGACCTACGCCGTGATCGCCGTGATCAACGGGCTGGTCCTGAGCCTCCTCGTGCCTGTGATCATGCCTTTGCTGCTGGGCTGATTCCCTTTTAGCGGGATCCTGAGCCGTGCAGGAGATTCCTGATCTCCTGAATGTCCTCCCGGAGCTCCTGCAGGAGATCCCCCCACTTCTGGAGGTCCTCCAGGCGCTGCTTGGCCCCTTCGATGGTCATGCCCTCTTTGTACAGGAGATATTTGATGCGCCGAATGAGCTTTAAGTGCTCCTCGGTGTACAGCCGCTGGCCCCTGGCGGTGCGCAGGGGCCTGAGCTGGGGGAACTCGGATTCCCAGAAGCGGAGGACGTAGGGCTCCAGCTCCAGGAGCCGGGCGGCCTCGCCGATCTTGTAGGTACGTCCTCCGCTGGGGGGCATGGCTCATGTGCCTCAGGGAAATCGAACCGGCAGGGTCCCGCAGAGGTGGTCCCCTAGGTTCCCGTGCTCGCGGTCCACTTCCTCGGCCACGAGGGTCCTTTCCGGATGCCGGTAGACCATGCGCAGGGTGATGTTGCGATTGTCCCCTTCCCGAGGCTGGTAAATGTCCAGCAGCATGAAGGAGTCGAGCAGGCTCGATCTGGCGGCCTCGATCTGGTCCCTGATGCTCTTGAAGGCGAGGTCCGGGCCGGCAACCAGGGTCATATCCCGGAATACGGGAGGATATCTGGACCAGGGGGTATAGGTTACCGTGGTGGAGCGGGACAGGGCCTGCAGACGGTCCAGATTCAGCTCGGCGACCCATACCGGGTGTCTGGCGTGGAAGCGGCGGCTCGCGTCCGCGGAGATTTCTCCGGCAAAGCCAATGTGCTGTCCCTGGATGCGGATGGAGACGCAGGGGTCCAGATAGGGGTGATCCTCTTGTTCCACCCATTCCTCGGAGCCCACGTGAAGGGTGGCGAAGAGGTTCTGCACCGTCCCCTTGAGCTCGAGAAAATCCGCGGTTGCACCGGACCAGGGCCAGCCCCGGGGATTCCGGCTCCCGTGCAGGGCGATGCCCAGCTGGGTCGTTTCCCTGCTTGTGGTCTCCAGATTCCGGTCCAGCTCGAAGACCCTGGAGACCTCGAAGATCCGCAGGTCCTCGCTGTTGCGGTCCAGATTGGAGCGGATGCTCAACAGAAGGCCCGGGGCCAGGACCGGGCGCATGGTGTCCTGTTCCGAGGTCAGGGGGTTGGCAAGCTCGAGGCGCGAATCGCGGGACAGGTTCAGGGCGTCCAGGTCCGCGGAGCTGACGAAGCTGTAATTCATGACCTCCTTGAGACCCAGGCCCTTGGCCCAGTACCTGACCGTTCTCTGGAAGGCATCATCCGCTTTTTCCGGGATCTTACCCCCTCCCTGGGAATTCTTGGCCACGCGGGGCAGCTTCTCGGGGATGTTCTCGAATCCGTAGACGCGGGAGATCTCCTCGAAGAGGTCCACCTCGCGGAGCAGATCGTGCCTGTGGCTGGGCGTGCTCACGGTCCAGCTCTCGCGGTTCCGGTTGTCCACTTCGCAGCCGAGCCCCCGCAGCGTGGCCAGACAGAACTCGTCCGTCGCGTCCACCGCCAGAAGGTTTCGAGCCCGCTCGGGACGGAACACGATGCTTTCGGGACGCCACGGGGCGGGCTCGTGTCTGCTCAGGCCCTGCCATACCTTCGCGCCGCTCAGGCGCTGAAGCAGATGGGCCGCGCGGTCCAGAGCCATGGCGGAGCCGATCTGGTCCACTCCGCGCTCAAAGCGGTGGGAGGATTCGCTGGACAGGCCGAGTCTGCGGCCCGTCTTGCGGACAGTGGTCGGATCGAAGACCGCGCTCTCCAGAAGAAGCCGGCTGGACCCGGGGCCGATCTCCGTATCCAGACCGCCCATAACCCCGGCCAGGGCGATGGGACGCTCCGCGTCCCAGATCAAGAGGTCCTTGGGGGTTACCGTGCGGGTGTTGCCGTCCAGGGTGGTGAAGGCGATCTCGGAGCTGGGAGGGGCCACCCGGATGGCGGGACCGGAAAGGCGGTCCAGGTCGAAAGCGTGCAGGGGCTGCCCCGTCTCCAGCATGACGTAGTTGGTGACATCGACAACGGTGTTGATGGGGCGCTGGCCCATGGCCAGAAGCCGGTGGCGCATCCAGGGGGGGCTTGTTTCGGGGGGCAGGTCCTCGGCCACTCTGGCCTGATACAGGGAACAGAGCTTGCCGTCTTCCACAGAGACATCCACGTTGTCCGCGCAGGTCGGCGGGGTCTCCTCGAGATCGGTCCGGGGCAGGTTCAGGGGGAGTCCGTAGCAGGCGGCCACCTCGCGGGCGAGGCCCAGAATGCTCAAACAGTCCCCCCGGTTGGGGGTGAGGTCGATGTCGAAAATATAGTCCAAGATCCCCAGAGCTTCCCGCAGCGGCGTACCCGGGGCAAGACCGGCTTGAAGAATCATGATTCCGGATTCGTCCTCGCCCAGGCCCAGCTCCTTTTCGGAGAGGATCATGCCCTCGGAGCGCTGGCCGCGGATCTTGGTCCGCTTGATGGGGGTGCCCGAGGGAAGCTCGGTCCCGGCCGGTGCGACGGGCACATTCTGCTCCGCGGCGACATTGGGCGCGCCGCAGATGATGTCCGCGGGCTGCTCACCGCCCATATCGACACGGCACAGAGTCAGGTTGTCGGCATCAGGATGGGGGGAGCAGGAGAGAACCCTGCCCACACTGAAGTCGCGAAGGGACTGGAAGGCCTCGAATTCTTCATCCACCTCGAGGCCGAGCATGGTCAGGGTATGGCTCAACTCGTCCACGGAGCCGGAATACGGGGTGAATTCCAGAAGCCAGTTCAGGCTGAGATACATGGCGCGGTCCTGTCTGCGGTTTGGCGTTCAGTGAGCGATGTTCGGCACATATGCCAAGGGGGGGATGTCGGCACCAGCCCGCGCTCGGGGATGCACGTGTCTATCCCCGCAGGGGGGAGCGAACCCCGGACGGGGAAGCGGCTTTGGGACCCGCTCAGCTCGCGGGATAAAATCGGAACTGGTCCAGAAAGGGGAGATCGTTGTCGAAGAAGAGCCGCAGGTCGTCGATGCCGTACTTGAGCATGGCTATCCGCTCCACGCCCAGGCCGAAGGCGAATCCGGTATACTGCTCTGGATCGTAGTCCACGGCCCTGAAGACTTCGGGATCGATCATGCCGCAACCCAGGATTTCCACGTACCCCGTCTGCTTGCAGACCCGACAGGGAGAGCCGTCTGCGGCGTATCCCTTCCCGGAGCAGATCACGCAACTGATATCCACTTCCGCGCTGGGCTCGGTGAAGGGAAAGAAGCTGGGGCGGAAGCGGACCTGGAGCTCCCGGTTGAAGACACGCCGCAGAAAATGGGTGAGTGTGCCCCGCAAATCGGCCATGCTCACATGGGTGTCCACCAGGAATCCTTCGATCTGGTTGAACATGGGGGAGTGGGTCAGGTCGGCGTCCCTGCGGTAGACCTTGCCCGGCGCGACCGCGGCCAGGGGAGGGTTCTGCTGTTGCATGGTCCGGATCTGCAGCGGGGAGGTATGAGTGCGGAGCACAATGGAGTCGGAGATATAGAGGGTGTCCTGCATGTCCCGGGCGGGATGGTCCTGCGGGATGTTCAGGGCCTCGAAGTTGTAGAAGTCCGTCTCCACTTCCGGACCCGTGGCGACCTCGTAGCCGAGCTCCCGGAATATGGCGCATATCTCCTCGCTCACCAGGGTTACCGGATGCAGGGTGCCGGTCCACGGCGAGCGGCCGGGGAGGGTGGGGTCAAAGGCTTCCCTGCGGGCCCTTTCCCGCTTTTGGCGCAAATCTTCCTGGATGCGGGCGAAGCGGTCCTGCAGGCGCTGCTTGACCTTGTTGGCCGTCTTGCCGGCCTCGGGCTTGTCCTCCTCGGGCAGGTCCTTGAGCTCGGAGAGATACTGCACGAGGCTGCCACGCCGCCCGAGGTAGGTGACCCGGATGTTCTCCAGGGTATCCGGATCGTCGACCTCCTCCACGGCCGCCTCGAATGCGTTCTCCAGTTGCTGCAGCTTGTCCAGGAATGTTTGGAGCGCGGAGGAGGTCACGACTTACACCTTTGTTTTGGCCATTTCCGCGAGCTTGGCGAAG
>Ga0207714_1002517_pt1 | contig 11022 bp, 8 predicted proteins | sample PonA232FremontCA_2_FD_187270 | JGI IMG/M metagenome (GOLD analysis project Ga0207714, IMG submission 187270) | Marine sediment microbial community from Fremont, CA, USA - Pond A23 Sediment 2 (SPAdes) | ecosystem: Environmental > Aquatic > Marine > Unclassified | place: USA: Fremont, California... | reverse complement strand
CGGCCCCACGAGCGGCATCGGCGAAATCACCCTTCCGGTCATCCAGCCCGGCTCCTCCATCATGCCCGGGAAGGTGAACCCGGTACAGAGCGAGCAGGTCATGATGGTCGCCACACAGGTGATGGGCAACCACCAAACCCTCTCTGTCGCCAACACGCACGGCAACTTTGAGCTGAACGTGATGATGCCGGTCATGGCCCATGCCATGCTGCAGAGCATCGATCTGCTGTCCAACAGCGTAACGGCGTTCCGGACAAAGTGTGTGGAGGGCATCGAGGCAGACCGCGAGCGCTGCAGGGAGCTCCTGGAACTGAACCCCTCCGTCGCCACGGCCCTCAACACGGCCATCGGCTACGACAAGGCCAGTGACGTGGCCAAGACCGCCGCCAAGAATCGCGAGAGCGTCCGGACGGTCGTAAAGCAGATGGGCCTCCTCGACGAGGATGAACTCGACGAATACTTGGACATCCGGCGCATGACGGAACCGGGCGTGCCTGGAGACGAGTCGTAGCCCTCTCTTGCCGCGTGTCGTTCGCGGCGGATCGCCAGGGCACTTCTCCCGGCGGGCCCGCGTTGTTACAACTCCCACACAGAGGGCGGTACGAAACGTCGGGGGCCGTCCGTTGGGAACGTGTGTGATATATCCACGACGATCTGAGAAGATCGAAGATGCCCCTTCTTCCCTCTTCCTTATCGCGTTCTTTCCCTACGACTTTCCGCACGTCAAATGAGCACGCAAGGCAAAGTCTCTCTCGCCGTCGTCGTTGGTGGTGCCTTCCTGGCCGGCATTTTGTTCGCCACCGCGGGGGCCAACCTGTTCGGGGTGGGCGACGCCGTCGGCACGTCCAGCCAGGCCGCAGGCCTCGACGGATCGACCCAAATTGAGCAATCCGCCTCCACCACGCCCAACGGGTTTGAGACGGCGTTTTCGGAAGTCGCCCAGTCCGTCAACCCGGCCGTCGTCCAGATCCGGGCGGCCAAGGTGGTCGACCGCCGGATGGCCAACCCGTTCGAGGGCACCCCATTCGAGCGGTTCTTTGGGCAGCGCGGCCCGTCGGAGCCCGAGGTCCGACAGGGACTGGGCTCGGGAGTCGTTGTGCGCTCCGACGGGCACATCGTCACCAACAACCACGTGATTCAGGGCGCCGAGCGGTTGAGCGTTCAGACCCTGGACGGCGAGCAGTATCAGGCCGAGGTCGTGGGGACCGACCAGTACAAGGACCTGGCTGTGCTCAAGGTGGAGGCGTCCGACATGACGGCCATCAGCTTCGGCAACTCGGAGCAGGTTAGCGTTGGGCAGTGGGTCATGGCGTTTGGCTCCCCCCTCGACCCCCAACTCAACAACAGCGTCACGGCCGGCATCATCAGCGCCCTCGGGCGCCTTCAGGCCAGCCCGCAGCGAGGTCGGGGTTCCAGTCAGGGCGGTGGGGTCCAGAACTTTATTCAGACCGACGCGGCCATTAACCCCGGCAACTCCGGCGGGCCCCTCGTCAACTTGCAGGGGGAACTCGTGGGCATCAACACGGCCATCGTGTCCCGGTCCGGCGGCAACCAGGGCATCGGGTTCGCCATCCCGTCCGGCACGGTCGAGCGCATCGCCACCCAGATTATCGAAGAAGGCGACGTGCGACGGGCCTACCTCGGCATCCGCTACGGTGAGGCCCCCGAGACCCTGGTCGACAACGAGAACCTTCCGAAGGGCTCAGCGGTCGTTTCGCAGGTGGAAGAAGGCGCCCCCGCGGACGAGGCGGGCCTTGAGGCCGGCGACATCATCACGGGCATCAACGGGACGCCATTGGAAAACTACCTCCAGCTGGGCAACCAGATCGCCAGCATGCAGCCCGGGGAGGAAGCAGAACTCCAGATCAACCGTGACGGAGAAACCCGAACCTTTACGGTCACGCTTGGTGCCCGCGGTGAAACCATGACGGCATCGTCCGAAGACAGCGGGGAAAGCGATGGCCCGTCGTCCGCCGAGGCGCTTCAGGAAGAGCTGGGCCTCCAACTCCAGGACGTCACGCCCGAGATCGCCCGGCGCCTCGGGCTCGATGAAGCCCAGGGCGTCGTCATCACGGGCGTGGATCAGTCCAGCCGGATGATCCGCGAGTCGGGCCTCCAGCCCCGGCAAATTATCTTCAAGATGGCCGGAGAACAGATTTCGGACATGGACACCTTCATGGAGGTCTACCGGAGCGTCGAGCCCGGCGACGCGTTCCGGATGGCAGTCCGGAATCCCGACGGGTTTGTCTTTGTGACGAGCCTCCGTCGTCCCGCCAACGGAGAATAGTTCACGTTCACTTTCGCCTCGCCGGCGCCCCATCCTCGCCAGAGGGTGGGGCGTTCGTGTGGGTCCAGAATTCCCCCACGCGCCAGAATTCCCCCACGCGTAGTTCCGTTCACCACCTGGCCACTTCCGCGATGACTGACTCTACCCCCTCCCTCGATGCTCCGCCCGATGCCGCCCAGATTGCGGACTTGCGCGCGCAGGCCGCCGATGACGACCGTTCGGTGGAGGTCACCTTTCCAGGCGCCGACGGCGAGTCCAAGCGGTTCGTCGTCTCCCCGCGCGGCACGTGCGTCGTGCTGACGAACCTGCGGGAGGACTCGTTCAACCCCTCGGAGGCATCGGAAGACATCGCCTCCGCCCTCCAGGCGTAGCCTTCCTTCCCCCCATCGGCGCCTCTTGGGGGAAGGCTCCATCGTCAAAACGGGCGGGCGACTACGTCGCCACCACACAGTTCGTCGCCCCGAAGCCGTTGGGCTCAAAGTCGTCGGCCTCCTCCTCGTTGATCCACCCGTCCTCCTCGCTGTAGTAGCGGAAGGCGTAACGTGCATCTTCCGGGAGCAGAACATTCGTGCTGTAGGTCTGGTTGCTGCGGCGGACGAAGCGGTGCTCGCCGTGCGTCCAGTCGTTGAAGTCTCCGACGACCGAGACCTCGTCTCCGTACGGATGGTTTTCGGGGAGAACGAAGGTCACCTTGACGCGATCGCTCGACTGCTTGTTTACTTTCTTGATCATGAAATCGGGTGGACAAGTGTCGTGATTGGGGGTGTCGAAATCCCGGCTCAGTCCCGCCAATGGGACCAAGGGGTCCCATTTTGACTGAGGGGGAGCAATTCCCCCTACGCCGAGCGAATCCCTTTGTGGCAGTTGGCGACAGCAGAAAGCGCTTCCTTCGCTCGTTCTTCGTGGCCCGGGACCACCCTCAACGATCCACCTCCTCGCGTAGGGCCGCTGTTAATCCGCAATTCGGACCGCGTCCTCCGTCCCCGCCGAACATCCGTTGCGGCCCCGGCGTGCATTCTTGTCCCTGAATTGTCCGCGCAGTCGGCCCGACGGGGACGTCTTGTCTTTTCGCCACTTCCCCCTCCGCGCATGATCGAACGCCTTACCATTATCGGAACAGGTCTCATCGGCGGTTCCCTCGGGCTCGCCTGGGCCCAGCGCCAGCCGGAGATCACGATCGTCGGACACGACCAGCCGGAGGTGTTGGAACGGGCCGAGGAACGCGGCGCCATCGACGAGAAAGCGGCCGATCCCTTATCCGCCGTCACGGACACCGACCTCGTCGTCCTCGCTACCCCCCTGGCCACGACCGTCCGGCTGCTCGATACCATTGCCGACGCGCTTCCGAACGGGTGTTTCGTGACCGACGTGGCCTCGGTGAAAGAGCCCGTGCTCGAACAGGCGGAGGACGTGCTCCCCGACCACGCCACATTTTTGGGCGGGCACCCGATGGCGGGCGCCGAGCACGGCGGCATCGACCACGCCGACCCGTTGCTCTTTGAGAACGCGGTCTACAGCCTCTGCCTGCCCGAGGACACCGACGACTCGACCCTGGACGGACCGCTGGCGCCCGTCGTCGAGCTGGTCGAGGCCACCGGCAGTCGACCGCTCGTGCTGGAGGCCTCCCGCCACGATCGTCTCGTCGCCGCTACCAGCCACGTGCCGCAACTCCTGTCCGTGGCCCTCGTCAATCTCGTGGCCACGACTGAGGACGACGCCGACCGCGATCTCGCTCTACAACTCGCGGGGGGCGGGTTCCGCGACATGACCCGTATCGCGTCTTCTCCCTTCGACATGTGGCGGGACGTATTGGTGGGCAACGAGCGTGAGATCCACGACGCCCTGAGTCGCCTGCGCCGGGGGCTGCGCACCCTCCGAAACCGCCTCATCGAGGAGGACCTGGACGCGCTCGAAGACGCTTTCGACGAGGCGCGCACGGCCCGTGACGCCATGCCCCAAGACAGCAAGGGGTTCCTCCACCCGTTGTCCGATGTTTACGTCCGGGCCCCCGACGAAGAGGGCGTCATCCACGAACTGTCGGGGCACCTCCTCGACGCGGACCTCAACATCAAGGACATCGAGCTCCAGACCATTCGGGAAGGGACCGGGGGTACCTTTCGATTGGCATTCGAACAGGCAGACGACGCCGAAGAGGCCGTCGCGGTGCTGTCGGAGGCCGGCTACGAAGCCCGGCGCCCGTAGTGACGATCCGCAAAATCATGGCCCCTTCGTTGACTAAACTGACGCCATCGGGTATCATGAGGACCTGCAGGGTACGGGCTCTGCTCGTGCCTGTCCCTAGCCTCTCGTAGCTTTCCGTCGTTCCCGATGGCCGACTCTGCTTCGTCCCTCCAAACCACTCCCCTCCACGGCGTTCATGAGGAGCGTGGCGCCCGCATGATGGCGTTTGGGGGATTCGAGATGCCTGTACAGTACGACAGCATCATCGACGAGCACCTGGCCGTCCGTAACGACGCCGGGCTGTTCGACGTGAGTCATATGGGGGAGGTGCTCATTCAGGGGAAGCAGGCCCTTGCCCTCGTCCAGCATCTCGTGACCAACGATGCCGAAAAGCTCTACGACGGGCGGGCGATGTATACCGTCATGTGCACCCCCGACGGCGGCATCATCGACGATGGCATCGTGTACCGCCGCGCCGCGGACGAGTACCTGATGGTTCTCAACGCCGCCAACAGAGAGCGGGACCTGTCGTGGATGCACGACCACAACCCCATGGGCGCCACGATTCGGGACATCTCCGACGAGACCGCCCTCCTCGCCCTTCAGGGCCCAAAGGCCCTCGACATCGCCCAGCCGTTCCTCAACGACGACCTCGACGACCTGTCGTTCTATCACTTCTGGGACCGGCCCGATGGGGCCTTCCTCGACTGCGAGACCGCCCTCATCTCCCGCACCGGCTACACCGGCGAACCGGGCCTTGAGCTCTACGTGCCCGCCGACCGGGCCCGGCACGTGTGGACGACCCTGCTGGAGGCGGGCGCGGACCGCGGCCTGAAGCCGGCCGGACTCGGCGCCCGCGACACGCTCCGCCTCGAAGCGGGACTCTGCCTGCACGGCAACGACATCACGGAAGAGGTCAACCCTTACGAGGCGCGGCTGGGGTGGCTGGTCAAGCTGGACAAGGGCGACTTCATTGGGCGGGAGGCCCTGCGGGAGGTGCACGAGCGCGGCCCGGAGCGCACCCTCGTCGGCTTCGTGGCTACGGAACGGGGCATCCCGCGCCACGACGACATTCTTCAGTCTGCGGAGGGCAACGCCATTGGGATTGTCACCAGCGGCACCCAGTCTCCCCTCCTCGATGCCGGCATCGGCCTCGGCTACGTCCCCAACGAGTCAGCCTACGCCGAACCGGGCCGGACGCTGCAGGTCGCAAGCCGGCGTCGCACGTTCGACGTGGAAGTGACGGAGCCTCCGTTCCACGAAGATGCATGAGTCCACCGTCCTCACGTTGCTGCTTTCCTTCTCCCCAACTCGCTGTTCCGATGGACGCTGAAGTTTTCTTGACGCACTCGAACATTTCGGAAGGCGACGTGCAGGGCCGGACGGTCATTGTCATCGACGTGCTCCGGGCCTGCTCCACCATCGTGACGGCCCTCCGGCGGGGCGCCCGCGCCGTAATGCCGGTTGCCGACATGGCCCAGGCCGGCAAGATCGCCAGCAACCTCGACCCCGACATGTACCGGCTCGGGGGCGAGCGCAACGGGGAGAAAATCGAAGGGTACCACCTTGGCAACTCGCCGGGCGAGTACACGCACGAGGTCGTCGAAGGGCGAGACATCATCCTGAATACCTCCAACGGGACGCAGGCCCTGGAACAGGCGAAGGAGGCAGAGACCCTCGTGGCGGCCTGCTTCCTCAACGCGGAGCGCGTCGTCGACTTCATCCGTCGAACGGCCGACGCCGTGACCATCGTCTGCGCGGGCCGGCAGAACCGTCTCGCCCTCGAGGACACCCTCTGTGCGGGCCTTCTTCTTGATCGCCTCTGGGACGGGGACGAGCCGTACTCGGTGACGGACTCGGCCCACACGGCCTACACGCTCTACCACACCGACCGGGACGACCTCGACGATGCCCTCCGCGGCGCCAACCACGCCGAATGGCTCGCCCAGCAGAACTACGAGGCCGATCTGGACTATTGCTTCCGGATTGATGCACTGCAGGTGCTGCCCTACTACACGGAAAACCGGCTTCTTCTGTACGAGGATGTCGTGTCGGCCTAGGTGCCTCTCGGTCGGTCCACTCAGACCTGAGGCGGCCTCGTTTGCGCTGCTCCGTTGCATTTGTGCCGCGTTGGGCCCACCTTACCACCATGTGTATTCCGCTTAGACAGTGGGTACACATGTACCCCCCGTTCCCCCATCGCCGCCCCCTTTTCTCCGCTTCGCCTGTTCGGCTGTATGGCTGCCTCGGGTTCCGACATGAATACGGAGGAGGCCTTCCTGATCTCCCCGCGTCGGAAGATGGAGATTTTCGGGCTCGTGCTGATGGTGTTCGCCCTGCTGGTGTCGCTCGCTTTTGCCAGCTACCACCCCGACGACGCCGTCATCCTCCGGTCGGCGGAATGGCACGAGGTCGTCCTCAACCCCCAGAGCGCCCAGGCCGATGGGTCTGTCGAGAACGTGCTGGGGCTCCTCGGCGCCCAGCTTGCGGAAACATTTGTGCCCGGCTTCATCGGCTACGGCGTGCTGCTGTTAAGCGGCCTGCTCATGGTGTGGGGCTACGCCATTTTTCGCCACGCCTCGCTGCGCCGACTCCTCTATCCGTCGCTTCTGACGACCTTCGGCGCCTTTATCCTCTCTTGCATCGTCGGGTGGGTCTACCACACGGGGGACGCCCCCCTTCAGGCCTGGGCGGGGCGCGTGGGCATCGGAACCGCGGGCTGGATGCAGAACATATTCGGGGAGGTCGGCTCCTTCATCCTTCTCCTCCTCGCAGGAGCGGTCCTGCTCCTACTGGTGATCGACCACGACATTCAGCGCACGGTGGATCGCGTCATTGAGGCGGCCCACACGGTCGTGGCGGGCGTTTCCGCCGCCGGAGCGTACATCCAAGATCAGTGGTCCCGGGCCCGCGCCGACGCACCGGAGGGGCCCTCCCCGGCGTCCAATTCGGCCTCGACTGCATCCTCCCCGGCGTCCTCCACGGAACCCTCCTCCTCGTCCTCGCCCGCGGAGCAGGCCCCTCCTGCCTCTTCGCCCTCGGCCTCGCCACTGAGCCGCCCGAATGACCCTGAGGAGGAAGCCCCGTCCGTTCGTCGGAACGACCTCTTTCGGCCAGGCAGCGATCCGGCCCTGCCCGCCCCCGAGGAAAACACGGCGTCTCCGGAGCCGGCCCCCAATTCCCCCACCCGCACGCCTGGCGACGCCCCCCCCGAAGACGCCCCCGAAGAGACGACCGCGTCAACGTCTGCGGAGGAGGCTCGGGCCGCCGACCCTCCTTCCGATCCGGACCCGCCGTCCCCGCCCTCCGACGATGAATCTGACGCCGAGGACCTGGCGGATCCGCCCTCCGAAGCGCGCCCTCCAGATGCGGACGGGCCCGAGGACGATGTCTCGATGACGATCCAGGAGCAGGTCGAGGAGGAAACGACCGACGAAATTGAGCGGACTGCGGAACTGCCCGACGACTTCGAGTACGAGTCTCCCTCCCTCGACCTGCTCGACGAGTCGGTGGACACCGATCCCACCATCAACCGGGAGGAGCTCGAAGAGAACAAACGGGTGCTCCTCGACAAGCTCGACATGTACAACATCGAGATCGAGGAGATCAATGCCGTGGTGGGTCCGACCGTCACTCGCTACGAGCTCACGCCCGCCCCCGGCGTGAAGGTCAGCCGCATCAAGTCGCTCAAGGACGACCTGGCCATGGCGATGGCGGCCCCCGGCATCCGCATGATTGCCCCCATCCCCGGAAAGTCGGCCGTCGGGGTTGAAATTCCCAACCGGAACCGCGAGCTCGTCCGCCTTCGCGACGTGATCGGGACCCGGAAATTTCAGGACACCGAGCTCAAGCTTCCCCTCCCCCTGGGCAAAAACATCGAGGGGGAGGTCCACGTGGGCGACCTCACGACGATGCCGCACCTCCTCATCGCCGGCGCCACCGGGTCCGGCAAGTCCGTGGGCCTAAACTCCATCATCACGGGCCTCATCTACGCCTGCCACCCCGCCAACCTGCGGTTCGTCATCATCGACCCGAAGAAAATTGAGCTGCAACAGTACACCCAGCTGGAAACGCAGTTCGTGGCGGTGCCGGAGGACATCGATCAGACGGTCATCACCGACATCGACGAGGCCTCCGGCGTCCTCAAGAGCGTGGAGCGGGAGATGGAGACCCGGTACGATCTCCTCTCGGACGCCAGCGTGCGCAACATCACCGGGTACAACGAGAAATTTCAGGCCGGGGAGCTCGATCCCACGGAGGGGCACCGGCACATGCCCTACCTCGTAGTGGTGGTCGACGAGCTGGCCGACCTGATGATGGCGGCCGGCGACGACGTGGAGGGCCCGATCTCCCGCCTCGCCCAGATGGCCCGGGCCGTCGGCATCCATCTCATCCTGGCGACCCAGCGGCCGTCGGTCGACGTAGTGACCGGCGTCATTAAGGCCAACTTTCCGTCCCGCATCGCCTTTGAGGTGGCCTCCCAGGTCGACTCGCGAACCATCCTGGACCAGGGCGGCGCCGAGGACCTCGTCGGGAACGGCGACATGCTCTTCCTGAGCGGCAGCGCCCTGAAGCGCCTCCAGGGCCCCTTTGTGAGTGTGGAGGAGGTGGAGGAGGTCGTGGATTACGTCGCCGATCAGCCCGGCGTCACCCCTTACACCTTGCCCTCCCTCCAAGACGCCGGCCATGGCCCCGACGAGACCTTGGGCGTGGAGGACACCGACGAGAATTTCGAAGAGGCGGCCCGCGTCATCGTGCGCCGCCAGCAGGGCTCCGTGTCGCTCCTCCAGCGGAAGCTGGCGGTCGGGTACACTCGTGCCGCCCGCATCGTCGATCAGCTGGAAGAAGCCGGCATCGTGGGGCCGTTCAATGGCACCAAGGCCCGCGACGTGCTCGTCGACGACGAACAGGAGCTCGACGCGCTTCTGCACGGCGAAGACGCAGAAGAGAGCGACCCGGACCGGGATTAACGACTTCTCCCCGCACCCCTCGAGGCCTCATTCGCACCCGCGTTCAATTTCCTCCCGACCTGGATTTTCTCGCATGAGTTCAACGTTTCCGACGATCGGCATTCTTGGCGGTGGACAGCTCGGCAAGATGATGGCGGCCGAGGCCGTCCGCATGGGCGTGGACGCCCGGCTGTTGTCCCCGAAGCAGGCCGGTCCGATGCAGCCCTACGCCGGCGCACAGGTCGGTGACTGGACCGACCCGGACGTGCTTCGCCCCTTCACGGCCGACTGTGACGTGGTAACGGTCGAGAGCGAGTGGGCCCCTGCCGACGCCGCCGCCGAGGTGTTGCCGGACGACACCGCCCTCTGGCCCTCCACCAAAACCCTTTCCCTCATCAAGGACAAAGGCGTGCAGAAGCAGCACCTTGCCGACGCCGGGTGCCCCGTGCCGGCGTTTGCGTGCTGCGAGACCCTCGACGAGGCCCTCGACGCCGCGGAAGAGTTCGGCTATCCGGTGGTCCTGAAGCAGTATCGCGGGGCCTACGACGGCTACGGCAACGCCACGGCCGCCTCCGAGGACGAGCTCCGCGAGGCCTGGCCCGACCTGGCCACCGAGGACGGCGCGATGGTCGAAGCGTTCGCGGACTTTGCCCGCGAACTCGCCGTGCAGGTGGCCCGGCGGCCCGGTGGGAACCAGGTCGTGTATCCGGTCGCCTACACCGAACAGCGAGACCACCGGTGCCACGCCGTGGAAGTCCCTGCCGATGTCGACGATGAGATTGCCAACAAAGCCCGGCGCATCGCACAAAACTCCGTCGATGCAGTCGAGGGAGTCGGCCTCATCGCCGTCGAGCTTTTTGAAATGCCGGACGGGCGCGTCCTCGTCAACGAACTCGCCCCCCGTCCCCACAACACCGGACACTACTCGATTGAGGGCGCCGCCACATCCCAGTTCGAAAACCACGTGCGGGCCGTTCTGGACTGGCCCCTAGGAGACCCCTCTCTGCGCACCCCGGTGGCCGTAATGGTGAATGTGCTGGGCCGCCGCGAGGGCACCCCCCCGCAGACGACCGGCCTCCCGCGTGCCCTCGACACCGAGGGCGTGACCCCGCACATCTACGGCAAGCCCGACGTGCGTCCCGGCCGCAAGATGGGCCACGTCACTGCCCTCGGCGCCGACCGCGCTGACACGCGGAAGCGAGCCGAAATGGCCGCCAGCGCGATTGAGTTGTAGGTGCTCGGGCCCCTTTCGCCCCGAAAGCACCATGGATTCCCGGACTTTCTCCCCAAACCCGCTTCCGACCATGTCTGCTTCCAATGCGCCGCCCGTTGGCATTGCGATGGGCAGCGACTCCGATCTTCCCGTTATGGAGGACGCCGCCGAGGTGCTCGACGAGTTTGACGTGTCCTACGAGATGCGCGTCCTCTCTGCCCATCGCACCCCCGGCGTCATGAAAGAGTATGCCGAGGCGGCCCGGGAACGCGGCGTAGAAGTCATTATCGCCGGTGCCGGCGGGGCGGCCCACCTGCCCGGCATGCTCGCCGCCAGCACGCCCCTCCCCGTCATCGGCGTGCCCGTAAAAACCAGCACGATGAACGGGGTCG
>Ga0207714_1002514_pt1 | contig 11040 bp, 12 predicted proteins | sample PonA232FremontCA_2_FD_187270 | JGI IMG/M metagenome (GOLD analysis project Ga0207714, IMG submission 187270) | Marine sediment microbial community from Fremont, CA, USA - Pond A23 Sediment 2 (SPAdes) | ecosystem: Environmental > Aquatic > Marine > Unclassified | place: USA: Fremont, California... | reverse complement strand
CGACCGTCTAAGCCGTTTCGGATCCGGCGCGAGACACGACGGAAACCGACGCTCTCCAAAGCTTTTTTCACCGGGTTCCACAAAGCCGCGCGTATGAAAGGTCGCCTGTACGGAACGCAAAAGACCGGTTCGTAGAACGATACCTGTTCTGAGTCACTAAAATGACACCAACCAAGTCTCAGCGGGTACAGAAGTCGTTCCTCAAGTACCAACACTTCTTGGTCTTTGCGTCGCCGATCGTCTTCATACTGATAGTCGTCCTCGCCGCGCCTGTACCTCAGGACGCCGGCGCGGGCTACTGGTTCGAGTACTGGTGGCTCTTCTTCTTCTTCCTCTTAGGCGCGACGGTCGTAAACACGGTCGGGATCAGCGGCTCGGCTCTGTTCGTGCCGTTCCTCATATTCATCTTCCCGGTTCTGTCCCATAGCCTCGAACCGCCGACCATCGTCAAGGTGGGTCTCATAAGCGAGTCGTTCGGTCTTTCGAGTTCGGCGGTCGCGTTCATACGTTACGGTCTGGTCGACAGACGTCTGGCTCTCACGCTCGTGTTGGGTAGCATACCGTTCGTCATAGGCGGTGCACTGCTTTCGTTCGTGATTCCCGAGCCTCTTTTCCACGCCGCCTTGGGCGTCGCACTCCTCGCCGCGTCATACCTCCTCCTCTCGGCGGATATCTCACACGGCGAAGGCTCCGAGGACGACGGATCGACCGAAGCCGTTGCCGACGGCTCCGGCGACGATCTCCCCGACGACGCAGGTAAGCTCGGACCCGCGGGTGTGGAGGTCGAGGAGGGCGACGTGACACGTGTCACACAGGGCGGCGAGTCTTACTTCTACACATGGACGGGCTACCTCGAACGCTTCGGCAACTACAGCGTCGGAGGCGTGTTCCAAGGTCTGGCGGGGTTCGGTATAGGCGAACTCGGTATCATCTCACAGCTAAGAACCAACGTCCCTGTACGTGTCGCCATAGGAACCAACCATATCGTCGTGGCTGTCACGGCGATAATCGCCTCGCTCGTCCACGTCTTCGGCGGCGGTCTGGTACCCGGAGGTCATTCACTCGACCTCGCGTCTACGCCGTGGAACATGGTCGTCTTCACAGTACCCGCGACGGTGACGGGCGGTCAGATAGCGCCGTACGTCTCCAACGCGCTCGACACGGGAACGCTCACAAAGGGCGTCGCGGCTCTTTTCGCCGTCATATCGATCGCCCTGTTCATCATGGCTACGGGGGGTATCTGAGCCACAACCCGTCGGTTTAATCCGCAGGGGCGTTAAAGGAAACCGTATGTATACGAAGATCCTTCTACCGACCGACGGAAGCGAGGGCTTCGACGGTGTGGCTTCCCACGCCGGAAGCCTCGCGTTAGAGTACGGGGCAACCGTACACGTCGTCTCCGTAGCCGATACGAGGAACCGTTTCGAAAGTCCGAGTAGCGGTCTGGCTCCCAACGCATGGGAGGAGTCGGAACGCGAACGCGCACAGAAAGCCATCAAGGACGCCGAAGCGTCACTACCCGACGGTATACCCGTAGAGACAGCCGTAGAGTCGGGTATCCCGCACCGTGTCATACTCGACTACGCCGAGGACGAAGAGGTCGATATAGTCGTGATGGGTACACACGGGCGTCAGGGCGTCGACCACTACCTCATAGGAAGCGTCGCCGAACGCGTCGTACGTAACTCGCGCGTACCCGTTCTTACGGTGAGTCTGAACGGCGGCGACTGAGCCGAGAACTAACCGTCGGACTCGAACATCTCGATACGTTGCTCGACGTAGAGACGCGACCACGTTTCGTAATGTCTTCTCAGGAGCTTGGATACGAGCTTTACCGAGTCGACCCCTTTCTTCGACCCCGCTCCGCCGACGGTTCTGTCTCTTAGGCTCATGGTAGTCTATACTATTCTATCATGGGATATAAAGCTTGGTGTGCCTCCGGGAAGAGTCCTCAGCTTCCGGGGTTCGCCTTCATCTTGTTCCGAAGCGTCAGAAGAGCGACCGCACCGACGGGTATTCCGGGCCAGTAGGTGGTTAGGCGGAAGAGAACCGCCGCTGTCACCGCTGTCGTCAGGTCGACGGAGAAGAAAAGCGTCGTGAGACCTGTGAACGCCGCCTCGTACGTCCCCGTACCTCCGGGTGTGGGTGAGAGGGTGGCGATGACGGAGAGGTTGACGATGAGGTAGATAGGGACGAACTCCGTGGGTAGCCCGAGCGACCGAAAGACGAAGTACAGCGAGGCTATCTGTGCGAGTATTGCGAGGTGTGAGATAGCCGCGGTGGTTATGAGGAAACGCGGGTCGTCGCCCGCGTCCTGAAAGGCGTTTTCGACACCTTCGACGCTCTCGCGCACCGACTCGAAGACGGATTCGCCGCGTCCGAGACGGGCTTCGAGCGCGTCGGTCAGACGTATGACCGTATCGCCCAGACCTCTCTTGTCCGACCAGAGAAGGTACGCGGTCAGGCTCAGAAGGGCGAGAAGGACGACAGCGAGCGCGGCTATATCTACGAAAGGTCCCCGGAGGGAGCCGGCGACGGCGAGGTACAGTATACCGCCGAGCGTGAACGTGAAGAACGGTGTCGCGTTCACGACATCCGCGGAGACGACGCATGCGAGGGTTCTCTTGTACTCGGCGTCGGTCGTCTCGGAGACGATGTAAGCCATTATAGGCTCGCCACCGAACTGACCGAGGGGCGTGATAGAGTTTAGGAAGTTCCCCGTCAGGAACATACGTACCGTCTCAGAAGACGTGGATTCGATGCCGACCTTACCGAAGAAACGGTGCCAGACCCACGCCCAGACGAGGAGTGAAGAGAGACCGAGTCCGAGCGCGACCAAGAACAGTGAGGTATCGGCGCGTCGGACGGAGGTGACGAACTCGCCGAAGTCGGCGATGTAGACGAGACCGGCGAGTAACGCCACCGAGACGCCGACCCAGACCCATCCCCTCCAGCCTATATCTACGAGGGAGTCCCTGAGCGTGTCTTCAGACATCGTCTGTCCGAACCATCCCCGTGTTTTTGTCTCCGCTCCTTCGGATGCCCGTGGTCGTCACGCCGTCCGACCACCTGTTTCGAGCGCCGACAACGCCTCCAGCCACCGGGACATCTTCTCGACGGTAAGGTCTATGAAGCCGCTGTTACCGTAGTCCGAGAAGTCGTACGCGTCGACGGCAGAGACCATCTCCTCGTAGGCTTCGAAGTAGTTGCTTGCCGAGTCGGGTGCCTTATCGAGCGCCTCCCAGAAATGCTCGTTTAGCTCCAACGCAGGAACCTCGTTGTTGAGGTCGCTGAATGTACTCCGTTCGGCTTTCTCGTGTATACACAACGGATAGCCCGTGAGAACCGTCTTGTCGAGCATGTCCGCCGCCTTCTTTAACGTCAGACCCGACCAGATGTCGTCGAAACGTCCTATATCCCATTCGTTGTCGTCCATAGGCATCTGGTAGAACGCGGGTACCACCTCCCTGCGGAACGCGAGGTTCATGGAGCAGACGGTGAGGTAGTTACCCTCGGAGACTGCGAAGTTCCCCGTGAAGTCGCCTGCGCTCGTACGTGTCTGCGCCTGTCCGCGTAGGTCGCCGTCCATCAGTATACGGACGGCGTCGAGGTCAGGGACGTCCGTCCAGAGACCCTGAGAGGCGACTATCTCGTCCGTACGCCGTGTCTCCGTCCGAACCGTCTCGTCCATCGCCGAGTACGGATAGCCACGCGGGTACAGACCGTGCTCGTCGACGTTCTGGTAGAGTACGTTTACCCACTGCTCGTCGGATCCGACGTGTTCGACCTCCTTCTGAGAGCCGATATGATCCATATGCGTCCCGAAAAAGTCGAACTCGTCGTGCGGTCGTGTGTCGTCGTCAAGGAAGACGCCGTACTCGAAACGCGGGTTCGCCCAGATGTACAGAAGACCGAAGCTCGTCTCGGCGTGCGAAGCCGCGGGTACGAGATCCGAGTAGTCCCCTATACCGTTCTGTTCGTACCAGTCGTAGCGTTCCGTACCTCCGAACACCTTTCCATCGACACCGAGTTCGTCGAGCGTCGCGCGTATACTTTCCTTGTCACAGAAGTCCTCGGTGACGAGAACCACGTGTAGCCTGTCGGTGTCGAAGCCGTTGGCGCGTGCGTTCTCGATATACTCACGTATGAACCCCGGTTTCCTTACGGTCGGTGCGACGACGCAGATATCTGGCTGGGTCATATGTATCTGTAACCTCGTCTACGGTCTACTTGTATCCAAGGTCTTCTAGACGGCGTTTGACAGCCTCGTCGGCTTCGTCGCGGTCGTCCGAACCGCTCCCGTCCTCGTGCGACGCGTCGACGGAGGTTCCGTCGACCTCGTCGGCGAGATCCTGAGGTACCTGTATCTCCTCACCGGTTTCGAGATCGTACGCCTCGTAACGCGGTTCGCCGTCCTCGCCGACCGACTTGACGACCTTCTTTCCGTCCTTTTTTGCGTACCTGTACTTACGGTAGTACTCATCCCAGCTCTCACGGGGGATATAGCCGGTGAAGTTTTCGGGAAACTCTAATCCGCCCTTTACAACGTCGCCGAAGATATCGTCCGGACGCGGCGCTATCCCCGCGTAGTAAGGAACGAGTTCGTTCAGCCTTCTGAGTTCGAAAGGACGTTCCTCGGTGCCGGGAGGTATGTCGGGGTGATCGATCATCAGAACAGTGTTGACCACAGGCTCGGCGACCGTAAACTGGTGACCGAAGCCGTCGTCCTCGCCGAGCGCCTGACCGTGATCCGAAAGAAGGACGACGACCGTCTCCTCGTCTATACCGTTCCGCCGGAGCGCATCCGTGATCCTTCCTACGAGGTCGTCCGTGTACTCCACCGACGCGTCGTAGAGCCTCCTGAGGCTGTCGAAGTCGGTTTCGTCCTGCGTAAAGACGTCCTTCTGCCTGTGCGGTACGTTGGCGTCGTCGTCGACACCGTGTTTCTCGACGTACCTCTGAGGCGGTCTGTACGGTTCGTGTGGCTCCATCAGGTTGACGTAGAGGAAGAACCTCTCGTCGGCGTCGCGGTCGTCGAGATAACGTTCCACCTCACGGACTGTCTCCTCAGACTTACACGAGTCGTCGACGTCGAACAGCCTGAAAAGACGGTCTATCTGCCTTCCCAGAACCCGGCGTGTCACCTCGTCGAGGCTGTGGTACGCCTTCGCACCGAGGCGCGAAAGGGCGACGCTAAGCCGGTTGTCCGCCTTTCCAAGGAAGTTCTCGACGTGATCGAAGTCGCCCGTCATCCCTTTGTGCGGCGTAATCCAGACGTTGGGCGTGATAGCGGCGGTCGTGTACCCCGCGTCCTGAAACCCCGATACGAACGTCTCTGAGTCGGACGGAAAGTAGCTTCTCGCGTGTGTCGTCCCGTGCTCCCACGGGTACTCGCCCGTGAACATCGATGCGTGCGAGGGTAGAGTCCAAGGAGCCTGTGTGACGGCGTTTTGGAACACGACCGACGAGTCGGCGACCTCGCCTATACTCTCGGTAAACTCTACGTCTTCGTTGTACGCGGATGTCCTGTCCTTCCGGAGCGAGTCGAGGACGAGAAAGACGACGTTCTTCTTCTCCGGAACGGTGTCCCGCATGACCTATTAGGGTTCCAGCCCACAGTTAGTAACTTCGGTTTGTCGTCCGCGAACCGGTAGTTGTATCTATACGCCCGGTATAAAACGACGTACGTATGGTCGAAAAGGCGGCTATCGTCTACTGGTGCGACGGGGCGGGACACGCCGCAAGGAGTATACCCGTCGCACAGGAACTCGAATCCCGCGGCGTCGAGGTCTCGGTCGCAGGCGGCGGGCAGGGAAAGCCGTTTGTGGAGATGAACGGATACGAACACCCCGACCTCACGACTGTCGCTGTGAAGGGTAGCAATCCCCTGTCGTTTCTGAAGCACAGCCTGTTCGACGTCGTGCCTTCCTCAGTCCGTCGTCTCAGGGAACTAAACCGGTGGCTGAAGCAGGAGGAGCCGGACGTGCTCGTGACAGACGACATCTTCGCGTGTATAGCCGCCGTCGCACAGGGCGTCGATTTCTACAGGATCGACCATCTCACACCGGGTATGCTCGATCTCAGATGGGACGTTCTTCTGCGTCTGTACGACAGAACCTCGCTCGCGTTCTGTGAGAAGATAGTCGTAACCACGCTCTGGAAGGAGGAGGAAGCCCCCGACGGCTTCGAACTCGTGGATCCTCTCGCCCAAGAGGGCGACGCCGAGGTGGAAGGGTACGACGTGCTTCTCAACCCCGGAACCCACGGCGATGACTTTGAGGAGATCAGGGAGAGGTTAGAGGCGAAAGGTCTTGAGGTGAAGCTGGTGGGATCCGACGACTGGGAGATACAGCCCTCGATGACCCCGCATACCGAAGCCGCGGACTGTGTCGTCTGCACGGGGTACTCGTCTATCGCGGACACCGTCGTCGCGGGCACGCCGTGTGTCGTCTACCCGTTCCTGCCTTTCCAGAAGAGCCTCGCGGAGAAGGCGGAACGTAAGGGTACCGACGGCGTCATAAAGGCTGATACGGTCGACGAGGTGGTTGAGGAGGTGGAGAGATGCTGTAACGGGGAGGTGGAGAACCCCGAATACGGCAACGGCGCCGAGGCGTTCGTGGATGTTCTCCTCAACTCCGGAAAACAAAAATCATAACCCACACCCGATACGGTAGTTTAATATGGATAAACTGAGCATAGGGTTCTTCACCGACTCGTACTTCCCGGAGATCGACGGGGTGAGCTATACCCTAAGACACTGGAAGGAGAGGTTGGAGGAAAGGGGTCACGAGGTCTTTATCGTCTACCCCGGTTCCAAGAGGTACGACCCCGACGAGGGGGAGATACCCGTCAGGTCGCTCCCCAACCCGCTTTACAGGGGCTACAACATCGGCTTACCCCTTGGTTACGGTAAGCTTCCCGAACTCGACGTGGTTCACTGCCACGGACCCGCCTTCGTCGGAAGGTACGGAAGGCGTTACGCGGCGAAGGAAGGTATACCGAAGGTCTACACCCACCACACGCCTATCGAGGAGTACGTCGAACAGGCTGTCCGTAGCAAGAGGATAGCCAACGCCGTAGGCAGGATATACGTACCTATCGAAAACAGGTTTCTCTCCAAGTTCGACGTCGTAACCGCGTCTACGGGCAGGATGGACAGGGATGTGGAGGCGAAGAAGCTGACCGTCGGTGTGGATATAGACTTCTTCGAACCGTGCGAGGGTTCCTTCGTGGACGAGATAGACGTAGAGAGACCCGTCGTGGGTTACTCAGGCAGGGTCAGCCGTGAGAAGAACATAGGTCACCTGTGCAGGTTCGCGGAGGGCTTCGACGGTAGCGTGGTCATCGTTGGCGAAGGACCCGACAGACCCCGGATTCAGAAGATGGCGGGTGAGAACGTCGAGGTGATGGACTTCCTCGACAGGGAGAGGCTACCCGAGTTCTACTCAGGGATAGACGTCTTCGCAACGGCTTCGACGGGCGACACGCTGGGTCTTTCGACGTTGGAGGCTAACGCCTGCGGAACACCCGTGGTCGCGGCTGACGTGGAGCCGTTCAGCCGTACGATAACCTCACAGAACGGTGAGAGGTTCGAGTTCGGTGATACGGGAGACATGTTGCGCGCGGTTGAGACGGCGCTCGGCAACGACTACAGCACGAGGGGGACTGCGGAACAGCACTGTATCAGGGAGACTATCGACATGTTGGAACGTATATACGAGGAGGAGACTGTCGGTGAGGTCAGGGAGATGTACCAGACGGCGTGAGGCGGTACGTCTCAGGCTGACCGGTAGAAGTACATACCGATCCGTTTAGACTCCTGCGACGTCCTCGATAGCGTCGGTGAGTTCCTTTACGCTCTCGACCGTATGCTCGCCCATATGTCCTATACGGAAGCTGTCCTCGCTTATGTCGCCGTAGCCGCTGGAGAACAGCATACCGTGCTCCTCAGAGACGCGCGCGACCGTCTCGGCAACGTCGATACCCTGCGTGTTCTCTATACACGTCACCGTCCGTGACTCGTAGCCCTCCTCGGCGAACAGGTCGAAGCTATCGCGCGCCCAGTCGCGCGTGTACTCAGCCATCTCGCGGTGGCGCTCGTCGCGCGCCTCGTGCCCTTCTTCGAGCATACGTTTCATCTGTTCGCGGTACGCGAGCATTATGGGGATCGCGGGCGTCGAATGCGTCTGTCCCTTCCTGTCGTAGTAGTCGAGACAACGTTGGAAGCCGCCGTACCACGACGACGAGTCCTTCGACAGTTCGCGCTCGTAGGCGTCGTCGCTGACGGTGCAGACGGCGAGACCCGGCGGCATGGCGAACGCCTTCTGTGTCGACGTAAAGATACAGTCGATGTTGTGCTCGTCAGGGACGATACGGTCGCCTCCGAGGCACGAGATCGCGTCGACGACGAAGTACGTGTCGGGGTAGTCGCCGAGCACCTCGCCGATCTCCTCGACCGGGTTACGGACGCCCGTCGATGTCTCGTTCATAACAACGCCGACGGCGTCGTAGTCGCCGGATTCGAGCGCGTCGCGTATATCTTCGGGCTTGACTGCATCGCCCCAGCCGTACCCTATACGGTCAACGTCCTTACCCAGACGTTCGGCGACGTTCGCCTGACGTTCGCTGAAAGCTCCTGAGGTAGGAACGAGCATCGAGTCGTCGACGAGGTTTAGGGTGGTCGCCTCCCAGAACTCCGTACCCGACGCCGTGAGTACGATAACCTCCTGATCGGTACCGAGGAACTCCTTGGTGTCCTCAACGATGGTCGTGTACAGGTCGGTCATACGTTCGGTTCGGTGACCGAAGATGGGCTGAGCCATGGCGTCTATGACATCCTCGTGTACCTCCGTGGGTCCCGGAAGGTACAGCGTCTTGTCTTCGTAGTCGTCGGTGTACTCGGTCTTCTTCGTCACGGTAATCATAAGTCGCGCCAGCGCGGTTTGGGTGTTTTGATAGACACGCTCCGCCTGTGCCGTCGTCGTGTCCCCGGCGCGCCGGGGTACAGCCCGCGCCCACGGTTCTGTCGTACAGAGAAGTTCGGCGACCGAAGCTTTCGGCGCGTCCACCGTGTCGTCCTAATCCATCCCGAAAGGTTGCTCGGAACGTCGTGGATGAACAAAGCCGGTTCGGCATGGTTTCTAACCAAAGATCCATTAAACTAAGCTCAGTTAATATGCGGTAACGACCCTTTCGAACCGATCGAACGTCTACCGCCCCTGTAACGCGAACACCGGTTCATACATCTATGATACGTGGTCAGTTGATTACCCGCGTCGAAGACGTGTTCGCACCGGCTATCGAGGTACTGCGACCCATACTGTCGGATCCGATGGTCGCCGTAGCGTGGGCGCTCCTCGTCGGTATATCCATCGGCATCCTCGTGTGGGACATACGTAACCGCAACCGGGCGCTACCATCGCTCATGAAAGGCGTCTGGACGCTCGTCACAGTCTACTCCGGACCCTTCGGACTCGCCCTCTACTGGTACGCAGGTCGAACACAGATTAGCAACGACTCTGTCTGGCGGCGCGGCGTCCGTTCGACCGCCCACTGCTACTCAGGATGTGGAGCGGGCGAAGTCTTCGGCATCACGCTCGCACAGGGGGTTCTCGCGTTGGCGGTCGGCTGGGTCGCGGCGATCACCTTCGGGCTCGCGTACGTATTCGGCTACAGCCTCACCGTAGGACCGCTGATGCAGGAAGGCGTCGGGTTCCGGGAGGCGATGGCGGACGCGTTCTACAGCGAGACGCCTTCGATCACGATCATGGAGGTCGTCGCTATCGGCGCGGATCTCCTGCTCGCCTCGCATGCGCATACGGGCGACATACTGTTCTGGATGGCGCTGGCACTGTCGCTCTCGCTGGGCTTCATCGCCGCCTACCCCGTGAACGTCGTTCTGGTTAGACTCGGCGTCAAGGAAGGTATGAAGAACCCCGCTGAGATGGGTGGTGGTTAGAGCGCGGAGGTATCGCCCTTGTTGACTCCGTCCGGGGAAGCTTCAGAAACCCACGCGCCGAGGGACGGTTCGCACGGGGTTTCTCGGTGAGCTTGCTCGGACGTTACACCTGTCCCGTCTTCCGCTCAGCCTCGGAGAGTTGACCTAGCAACCATCCAGTAACGGATGCTGATGTATATGAGTATAATCATGAACGTCACGGCGAACAGCCACTCGTCCGCCGTTACCGCACCGTACAGGGCGATCAGGTTAAGCGCGATGCCCGCGACGTACACCAGTCTCAGCCGGCTGTCCGTAATCGGCGACGAAGCCGATTTCTCGGCGTCTTCCTCGGTCATCTTTACTTGGGGTTCGTACGAGGCAGTGGTCAAAAGCCTCTTTGGTTGGGTGAGGGGTCGAAGTCGGTGGAAGACGCCGTCCGGTCTGTTCCGGGAACCGTATTAATAGGTCAGTCCCGGTACTCACGGTTCTTCGTCTCTCCGTGCTTTAATACGTCTCTACATCGACGCCGAGCGTGTCGAAGTCCCCGACGTTGTCCGTTAGAACCGGTTCGTCGTACCCTTCACCAAACGCGGCTATCATCGCGTCTATCCATCCGATGCCGCTCTCTCCACCGGACTTACGGTCAGCGCGCGCGAGCAGTTCCCCCGCGTTTCGTGCCGTCTCCTCGTCCTGTTCCACAACCGGATACATGCGTAGAGCGTTACGCACATTCCTACGCTCCTCTTCGTCGCCGAACTCCGCTCCGTAGGATATCTCCGTGACGATGGGCGAAGGAACGCGTTGCACCACACCGACCTCGGAGAGTTCGACGCCCTTCTCGAAAGCCGCGCGTTCGCCGTCGAACAGGTCTATCAGAAACGACGTGTCGAGTATCACTCGAAACGCTCCCGTAACTCGCGCTTCCCGTCGTCACGTCTCTCCTCAATACGCTCGCGCATCCCCTCCGCCGTCTCGGAGGACAGGATACCTGCGACCGCCTCCGGGTCGGGTCCGCCGATGAGTCTACGCAACGTCTCCTCCATCGTCTCATCGTCGCGACTGTGCGACCTCACGAACTCGTGGAACTCCTCCGAGATACG
>Ga0207714_1002513_pt1 | contig 11041 bp, 13 predicted proteins | sample PonA232FremontCA_2_FD_187270 | JGI IMG/M metagenome (GOLD analysis project Ga0207714, IMG submission 187270) | Marine sediment microbial community from Fremont, CA, USA - Pond A23 Sediment 2 (SPAdes) | ecosystem: Environmental > Aquatic > Marine > Unclassified | place: USA: Fremont, California... | reverse complement strand
CCCCGGGCCAGCCACAGGATTCGAGAACCGCCACAGAAGATGGGGTCACCTATCGCGTTTCATCACCACGGCGACAGACGTGCTCGGCTTTTTTCTCTTCCTCGGAGTGGCACAGATCGTCCTGCTGTACTCCGGTCAGCCGGTGGTTCGATCGATCTGTTATCATCTTTCATCTCAAAAAAGGCATAAATACGACAGCGAACAACAGTTGCACAACGATGAGCATCAACCATGCGAACCCATCGAGCGACGAACTGTACTACGAGTGCGCGCCCTGTGGCTACACGGCCCCGGCGTCGGTCCCGATCGGACTCTGTCCGAACTGTGGTGAGTCCCTCCACGAGAAGAGCCCGATCGCCTAGCGGTTCACCCCGAGCGACTACTCCCCGCGGTACGCGCAGTGGAAACCGGCGACGTGCTGGTAGAACGTCGGAATAACAGACTCCCGGAGGTCGGCTTCTGACTGGTCACGGAACTCCTCGAAGGTGACCGCTTTCGCGTCTGCAATCGCCACGTCGACGTGTTCCTCGATACCCCCTTCCTCGACAGTGCCCAGATACGCCCAGATGAACGCCTCTTCGAGCCGGTCGAAAAACGCCTCGGTCGGTTCGAACGCCACCTGACCGACGGCCAACCGGTTGTACGTCCGGCTCACCAGTTGCTCCCCGCGGTCGATTCCGTGGTCGTCGAACGAATCCGACGACGAACAGTCCGCCTCGCCCGATGGATTTCGTGTTCCCATACCCGATGTAGGCGGCGTGCGTGTAAGTATATGACACACGTGTGCACCCCACGTACACGGACAGCCGACGTTTTTATACGACGCATCGGTGCTCCGGCTGCACACCGGCGACGGCATTTTGCCCCCTCGCCTCCACCGTACGGTATGAGCCAGCAAACTGGGGAGTCGGTACGGGTCTACGCCGACTACGTCTGTCCGTTCTGTTATCTCGGCTACGCGTCGCTCGATCAGTACCGCGACCAGCGCGAGGGGCCGATCAGAGTGGAGTGGCAGCCGTTCGACCTCCGCGGCGGGCAACGGCGTCCGGACGGGACGGTCCACGAATCCGTCGACACCGGCAAGGACGAGGCCTACTTCGAGGAGGCAAGGCGGAACGTGGAGCGACTCGCGGAACAGTACGGCGTGGAGATGGCCCAACCACTGACGGAAGACGTCGACTCCTACGACGCCCAGCGGGTCTCGCTCCGGGTCCGCGAGCAACAGCCCGACAGCTTCGAGCAGTTCCACCGCGCCGTCTTCGACGCCCTCTGGGAGGACGGCCGCGACATCGGCGACCCGGACGTCCTCCAGGGACTCGGCGCCGAGGCGGGCCTTCCGGAGGGGTTCGTCGCGGAGACACTCGGGGAGGAATCGAGTGAACGCGAACTCGAAGCGGCGTTCGAGGACGCCAGACAGCAACGGATCACCGGCGTGCCAACGTTCGTCTACGGGGACCACGCCGCCCGGGGCGCGGTACCACCCGGACAGCTCCGGCGACTGATCGAAGGGGAGTGATACTGATTACTGCGGTTATTTTCGTGGTCGGGTCGGCCACCCAACGCTCAGTTGTCGCGAACCGTCGCCGTACCGATACTGATCTCTATCAACGTCCCCTGTGGAGTCCCGTCGCTATCGCTGTACTCGTCGGCTGGGGCACCGCCAGTGTACTTTTCGAAAAGTCGCTGCCCGACCTCCTCGATCCGCTCCTCGTCCTCGACGACCGACGCGGTCCCCTGGAGGACTGCGTGCCACTCCTCGTCCTCGATAGAGGCCGCGACACGGGGGTTCTCCCGGAGGTTCGCCAGTTTCCGGCCGCCAGTGAACGCGTACAGGTGACCGTCGTCGTAGAGGAACCAGACGGGAGCGACGTGGGGTCGGTTCTCGGCCGCGGTTGCGAGATGTGCCGAGACAGTTGCCGTCTCGAGTCTGTCCGCTGTCGTGTCGGAAAGAGACATACCTGGCGTACGCTTTCCAGACGTGTAGTTGCCTCGCTACATACTGGTTGTTGGGAGTCTCGTTGTGGGGAGACTCCGTCTCCCGAACAGAGGGCAAGACCGTCGACACCGGGTGAGGAAAGATTTGCTCTGTCAAGGCTGGAGCAGCCTGGTTTTCGTGGCGGTGCTGAAAATAACCGCAACAACCGGTATCAGTCCACACTGCGTGACCTTTTGGCCCCTCCGGACCAACTAGTCGATATGCCGCCAACCAGCCAGCAGACGGGAGCTTGTAGGGCCACAGTCAGCGGAGGACGGTCACAGACGGGAGGTTGCCGTGGCGATTGAGAGCCGTCACAGCAGTGCGGCCATCGAGGCACTCGCAGCCCGGGAGTACGAACGGGCCGGCGACGCCTACACGCGGGCTGCGTGGGAGACACTCGCCGAGCCCAGGGACGGACAGAGCCCGTTCGAGATAACCGAGAAGGGATGGGTCGGACGCGGCCTCCAGGCGCTCACGGTAGCGACCGTCGCCTACCGTGTCGCGGAACAGCCGGAACGGGCCACACACCGGGCGGTCGAGGGGGTCGCGATCGCTCGGGACCTGGAGGGGATAGCCGAGAGAGCACCGCAGTCGGCCTGTTTCGCGGAGTTCGTCGCCGACTTCCGACTCGTCGGCGGGCTGGACGGGGCAGGAGAGGCCTACCGCGAGGCCGAAAGGGCATACCGGACGGGGGACGAGGAGATCGAGGAGCCACAGTACTGGGGAACGACCCCGCTCTTCGAGGCCGCCGCCGGGACGATACAGCAGGTCGCCCGCGGCTCCGCGAACGGCGAGATCGCGGTCACCTGGGAGGACCTCCACGGCCCGGATCCGAGCCAGGCGGGGGAGTTTCTCGCACACCGGGCACAGTTCAAACGCCAGCGGTTCGACAGCCTGCTCGCGCGGACGCTGTCGGAGGGGTACCTGGCAGCACCCCGCGGGACGACCGAGTACGGCAACGATCAGTACCAGTGTCCGTCGTGTGCGTCGAGCGACGTCAACTGGACCGGCGAGCAGGTGCTCTGTCTCCGGTGTTCGACGCCGATGCGTCGAAACTGAGTCACTCGATGTCGACGATATCGACCGTCTCGCCGGACCGTTTGATCTCGATCGACTCCCCCGAGGCCAGTTCGTGAGTCTCGTCGTCGTTGTCGCGGGTGAGCACCGCCCCGGAAGCGCGGCTGGTCTTCAGCAACTCCAGTTCGACGACCGCGTCCACCGAGCAGACCTTGTAGACGGGCATCCCCTGCGGTTTGTGGATGTTGTTGAAGGCGACGCCGAGCCCGTCGGAGAAGGTGCCGCCGGTGATCGACCGGTAGTAGCCCGTCGCACCGAACGGGGTCGCGACGAGGGCCCCGTCGCCGATCACTCGCTCGAACTCCTGGATCTCGTCGCCCTCACGGATCCGAACCGCGAAGATCGCACCGAGGACCGGTGAGCGGTGGTGGAGGCTGATCTCGTTGAGCGCCGTGAAATCGCCGCGGAGCTGTTCGCCGTCGCGGTAGGCGGCGATCTGTTCGTACGATGTCCGGCCGAGTGTCAGCTCACCGGCTTCGAGGGCGTCGAGCGTCGCGACCAGTTCGTCACTGTCGAGTCTCGATCTGTTCCCCTCCGAACGACCGGCGACCACCGGGAGAATGGTCGGATCCGCGTAGTTCCGGGCCGCGTGCAGAATGCTTCCGTCCCCGCCGAGTGTGATTATGATCGCCGAACGATCGTACTCCGTACAGACGTCGAACCCGTGTTCGGCAAGCTCGCCGTGCCAGTGGTCCCGTCTCTCCGGTTCGTTCGCGATGACGAAATAGCGCACGTGTAGTTGCCCTACCTTCTCGCAGGATGGATTTATACATGTTCCTTCGGAGTACTGGATGTGGCACTCTCCCGCTGGCTGCTGATGACCGGGGCGACGGCTGGCTTTCTCCAGACGTACGCTCTCCCGACGCGCTGGAACCGGGGCCCCGATGGACGGTGGTGGGAACCGGTCCGCAGGACGCTGTCGGGGTTTCTCGGCCGCTTCGACGGGAACGCCGGCCCGCGGCCGATCACCGAGGCGGAGTTTGCGGGCTCGCTGGACCGGTCGCTCCGGGAGACCGAAAAGCGACTCTGGGAGATGGGGTTCGTCCGGAACCCCCTCGCCCGCCCGAAGACCCGCTCGGGGGCCACCGTCGACGGCTCGTGGGTCTACCGCGAGTCGCCGCTCGCTCCGCGACAGCTCCACCTCATGCTGTTCGAGAGCGATGGCGGAACTGACGTGTACGCACACGCGGAGTTGTCGAGCGTGAACCCGCTCTGTGCTCCCGGTCACGTCCGCGGCCAGAGCCAGTCTGTCGGTGCCGGCGTCCGCCGTACTCGCGAGTGGCTCCCGCTGGACACCTCGGAGGCGCCGGAGAACCCGCCCGACGTGCCGTGGGACGGCGAACGTCAGGACCACGGTGGACGGAACCGATCGTAATCACTCGCGTAACCAGTCACTCCGGTACAGGAAAGCGGTGTTGGCTGTCGCACAACCGATGACGAGGACGAGCGCAAGAAGGCTCGTCGGGTCGGGGACGAACAGGAAACCGAGTGTGCTTCCAGCGGAGAGGCCGATGACGAGAGAGAGCGCAAGACGGGTAGCGGAACGAGCCATATTCGGAGGTGTGAGTGCAGACTAATATTGCTGTGGATACATGTTCTCGATACAGCCCGTAGTTACAGATCAGTGCTCGACGAACTCCAGCAGTATACCGCCGGTCGATTTCGGGTGCAGGAAGGCGACGTCGTGGCCCCAGGCACCCTCGCGCGGACTCCCGTCGATCGGTTCGACCCCGAGGTCGCGCGCCCGTTCGAGCGCCGACTCGATATCGTCGGTCGCGACGGCGAGGTGGTGGATCCCCGGCCCGTTGCTGTCGAGGTACTGCGCGATCGTGCCCGCCGATTCGAGGGGTTCGAGCAGTTCGAAGTAGCCGTTGCCCAGGTCCAGAAAGACGACTGCCATCCCGTCGAACGTCTCGCGATGAGCGACCGCGCAGTCGAACAGCGCGCTGTACTGGTCGGCGAGTCCGTCGGCATCCGCTGTGACGATGCCCGCGTGATCGAATCTCATGCGCCGGCACCCGCCCCGCGACTGTTCACATCGCACCACCCTGCTGGTGTTCGCCGAAGACGGCCCGCATCGCGTCACAGATCTCGCCGGTTGTCGCGTACACCTTCACCGCGTCGATGATGTAGGGTATCAGGTTCTCCTCCCCACAGGCGGCCTCCTCCAGGGCGTCGAGACGCCGTTCGACGGCCGCGTCGTCGCGCTCCGCGCGGATCTCCTCGAGTCGCCCTTGCTGTTTTTCCTGCTGGGCTTTCGAGACCTCCTCGATGTCGACGTGTTCCTCCTCCTCGACGGTGAACTCGTTGACGCCGACGATGATCCGGTCGCCGCTCTCGATCTCCTGCTGTCGCTCGAAGGCCGTATCCTGGATCTGCCGTTGCACCCAACCCGCTTCGATCGCGCGGGTCATCCCGCCCCGCTCTTCGATCTCCTCTATGATCTCGAAGGCTTCCGCCTCCAGCTCGTCGGTGAGCGACTCGACGTAGTAGCTCCCGGCCAGCGGATCGATCGTATCCGCCGCGCCGGACTCGTGGGCGAGGATCTGCTGTGTCCGGAGCGCCGTCCGGACCGATTTCTCGGTCGGCAGGGAGAGTGCCTCGTCCTTGCCGTTGGTGTGCAAACTCTGGGTGCCGCCGAAAACGGCCGCCAGCGCCTGGTAAGCCACTCTGACGACGTTGTTCTCGATCTGCTGGGCGGTCAGCGTCGAGCCGGCGGTCTGGGTGTGGAACTTGAGCTGTTTCGAGGCCGGCCGCTCGGCCTCGAAGCGGTCCTCCATAATCTTCGCCCACATCCGCCGGGCCGCCCGGAACTTCGCGACCTCCTCTAAGATATTGTTGTGCGCCGCAAAGAAAAAAGAGAGTTGCGGGGCAAAGTCGTCAACGTCGAGTCCCGTCTCCAGTGCTGCCTCGACGTACTCGATGCCGTCGGCGAGCGTAAAAGCGAGTTCCTGGGCGGCGGTCGCGCCGGCCTCGCGGATGTGGTACCCCGAGATCGAGATCGTGTTGAAATTCGGCGTCTCGGCCGCACAGAACTCGAAGATATCGGTGATGATCCGCATCGACGGCTCCGGCGGGTAGATGTAGGTGTTCCTGGCGATGTACTCCTTGAGTACGTCGTTCTGGATCGTCCCCCGTAGCTGGTCGCGGTCGACGCCCTGCTGGTCCCCGACGGCGATGTACATCGCGAGCAGGACAGATGCGGGGGCGTTGATCGTCATGCTCGTCGAGACCTCGTCCAGCGGGATCCCGTCGAAGACACGCTCCATATCGCGCAGCGAGTCGATGGCGACGCCGGCCTTGCCGATCTCGCCGGCGGCCATCGCGTCGTCGGAGTCGTACCCCATCTGTGTCGGCAGATCGAAGGCCATCGAAAGCCCGGTCTGTCCCTCCTCGAGCAGATACTCGAACCGTTCGTTGGTCTCCTCGGCAGTGCCCATCCCGGCGTACTGGCGCATCGTCCAGAGCCGGCCCCGGTAGCCGGTGGTGTACACCCCGCGGGTGTACGGCTCCGCCCCCGGGAAGCCGAGATCAGCCCCGTACTCCAGTGCAGCCACGTCCGCCGGCGTGTACAGTCGCTTCACACGCTGTCCGTCGGTATCGGTCTCGAAGCGCTCCTGGCGCTCGCCGAACCGCGCCAGTGTGGGGTCGAGTGTTTCGGACTCCCACTGTGATTTCGCCGACCGGATCTCCTCTAGCTCCTCCGGGTCGAACATACAGGGAGTCTGGATGCCTGCGGACTTAACGGACTCGGCTCCGCACACCGGACGTGATCGCTTATACTGGTGGCTACAGAAAGCAGAAGAATTTCGACCCCACGGGGGGCCGAATATCTGTACGAATTTATAGCCACCAGTATTACTTGCCGGTGTCGTACTTGTATGTGGCCTCGTCGGGGTCGATCCCGAAATCCTCCGGCCCTTCCTCCGACTCCTGTTTTTCCTCCTGGGCACGGGCACCCTTGAACGCCTCACGCAGTCGGTCCGGCATCCGGAACCGGTCGGTGTCGATCCGGAGCGGAACCGCCCCCGGGTCGAGCGAGTCCTGTTTTTCCGACAGGCGACGCGAGAGCACGTCCGGTAGCTGGGCGGGTTCGATCGGCTCGAACCCGAACTGTGCGAGATACCCCGTCTCGCTCGTCAGCGAGTAGACCGTCCCGAAGCCGTTGTCCGTGGCCGTCCGGACCAGCCGTTCGACGACGTGTGCGCCGACACCCTGTCCGCGCCACTCCGGGAGGGTCCCGATACTCGTCAGTTCGCAGTGTTCGCCGTCGTCGGTCTTGTGGATCCTGATCCGGCCGAAGCCGGCGCGGTCCCCGCTCTGTTCGTCCATCGCGATGACGTAGTCCCGGGATCGAAACGCAGTCTCATCCAGCGACAGTCGCTCGATCTGCTCGAGTAGCCAGGCTTCGTCTCGGTTTTTTGCATCCCGGACGTACATGTGATAGTGTACTGGCTCGTGGGGCAAAAACATTAATACGTGCCAGACGAGCGACCAGTCGACACAACAGTTATTTTCGCGTGTGGACAACGGGGAGGTAGTGACACGTCGCCGACGGGTGTTCGTCGTCGTCGCGGTGGCGTTCGGCGTCGTGGCTGTGGCGTACGTCGGGTTCGGGCTGCTCGACGCCTCCCAGTCCTCACCACCGGACGCGACCGTGTCCGAACCGAGAGAGCGCACGCTCATACAGCCGACCGGAAACGGAACGAAGCTGTGGCCGTTTACCAGCCGGACGCGGTCGGCCTCGGGTCGGACACTCGCTATTAACGTTCTTATAAAGGGCCCACCCGAAGAGATCCGGACCGCACTGCTCGACCGAACGAGCCTCGACTACCGGGAACTCGCCGCGGAGGAGACCGAGGCCGACGGCGACACGTACGCGGTCGAAATCGAAGGCAACAGCATCGACTGGGACTCGGCGCACGGCTCGACGCGGTACGTCTACGTCAACGCCAGCGGCGGCGAGTGGCTCACCGAGAGCTACCAGCTCCACGACGGGGAGTATCTCGGCTCCAGGGAGCACATCCGCGCCTACGAGGATCCGGCCGGCGAGTGGACGGGGATCCAGGCCCACCAGGAGTACTTCGATCTGTTCCGGCTGCGACACACCGTCACCGGGATCGATGGTCCTGCGAAGACCCTCGAAGCCGAGTTTCTCGACCAGCCCTTCGTCGAGGAGGTGAGACGCGAGTACCACGGGATCCGCGGCGGCTGGAACGACGGCTGGCTCTCGGTCGTCGACCTGGCCTCGCTGATCCCAGTGCAGGAACTGCTCATCGCGCTGGCGGTCGGGAGCATCATCTCCGGCACCAGCCGGCGGGCAGTGACCGATCTGGGCCGCGGTTTCGTCTCGTGGTCCCACGAGAACCGCCACGGCTACATCCTGTTCGGGACCCTGATCGGGCTCCAGCTCGGCGTTCGGGCGGCAGGGATCGGGCTCGAACGGGCCATGCCCGCCACCTCGCCACAGCTTTTCGCCGGCGGCGTGTACCCGTTCCTGGCCATCGGCCCGCTCGTGCTCGTCGTGGTTTTCGCCCGCGGGCTGGACCCGCTGACCGCGTTCGGGTTCGCCGCCGCCGGGCTCGGCACCGGCTTCACGCTCGACATGCTCGGGCTCGGACTCGAGGTGGTGCCGGTCCGTCTCGTGCTCCACCGGGTTGGCCTGCTGCTCTCGCTGGGGCTGTTTGCACTCGCGGTCGCGCGGCGGGCGAGTGACGAACCGGACTCGCTCGACACAGAACGCGTCTCCCTCGCGACGGTCGGGGCGGCAGTCTGGTTCGTCGGACTCCTGTTGCCGTTGTTCGAGGTCATCTGAGCATGGTTTTGCGGTCGTGGCGCCGGTGGTTACCTGCAGTTAACCGGACTGTTTTATCCGAGAGTGTCGTCTACTACACATATGAGTGAAAGCGACACACAGGCAGACGACGTCGTCTACGAACCGACCGAAGACGTCGTCACGGGGAGCAACGTCGCCGGGTTCATGGACGCCCACGGCATCGAGAGCTACGAACAGCTCCACCGCCGGTCGACGACCGAACTCGAGGGGGTTCCCTCGGGGCTGGAGTGGTTCTGGGACCAGGTCGTCGACCACCTCGGCCTGGAGTTTTACGAGCCCTACGACGCCGTCAGGGACGCGAGTGAGGGGCCGCAGTTCACGGAGTGGTACGTCGGCGGGGAACTGAACATCGCGCACAACGTCCTCGACCGCCACGCGGCGCCCGACTCGCCGGACCGGAACACGGTCGCCACTATCTGGGAGGGGGAAGACGGCGAGATACGGGAGGTGACATACCACGAACTCCACCGGCAGGCCAACCAGGTCGCGAACGCCCTCGAAGCCCGTGGCGTCGGGACCGGTGACACTGTCGGCCTCTACATGCCGATGGTTCCCGAGGTCGTCTCGATCCTCTACGGCTGTTTCAAGATCGGTGCGATCGCCGTCCCGATTTTCTCCGGCTTCGGCGTCGATGCCACCGCGACGCGGATCGCCGACGCGGAGTGCCGTGTCCTCTTTACTGGCGACGGCTTCTACCGCCGCGGTGAGGAAATCATGCTGAAGGAGGGGGCCGACGAGGCCATCGCGGAGGCCGGCCACGTCGAACACACGATCGTCTACGACCGGCTCGGTGCCGACGTTCCCTTCGATCCCGACCGCGACGAGTGGTTCGACGAGGCCGTCCGGTCGGCGTCGGACAGCTACGAGACGAAATCCCTGCCCTCGGACCAGGCGTCGATGCTGCTTTACTCCTCGGGGACGACCGGCAAACCCAAGGGGATCGTCCACACCCACGCCGGCGGGCTCACACAGCCCGCGAAGGAGATCTACTTCGCCTTCGACCACCAGCCTTCGGACCGGTTTTTCTGGGTCTCCGACATCGGCTGGATGATGGGACCGTGGACGCTGATCGGCAACCACGCCTTCGGCGGGACCGTCTTCATCTACGAGGGCGCACCCGACCACCCCGAGCCCGACCGGTTCTGGGAGATGATCGACCGCCACGGGCTGACCGTCTTCGGCATCTCCCCGACGGCGGTGCGCGCACTGCAGAAATACGGCGACAAGTGGCTCGACGGACACGACCTCTCGACGCTCCGGCTGCTGGGCTCGACCGGCGAGCCCTGGGACGAGGAGTCCTGGCGGTGGTTCTACGAACGGATCGGTGGCGGCGAGACGCCGATCATGAACATCTCCGGCGGGACGGAGATCCTCGGCTGTTTCCTCCAGCCGCTGCCGATCCACTCGTTGAAACCGGGCACGCTGGGCGGGCCGGCGCTCGGGATGGACGTCGACATCGTGAACGCGGCCGGCGAGTCGGTCGCTGACGACAACGAACAGGGGTATCTAGTCTGTCGCTCCTCCGCGCCGTCGATGACGAAATCGCTCTGGAGCGGCGACGAGCGGTATCTCGCGGAGTACTGGAGCCGGTTCGACGGGCTCTGGGACCACGGCGACTGGGCGGGGAAAGACGAGGACGGCTTCTGGTTTCTCCACGGCCGCTCCGACGACGTGCTCAACGTCGCCGGGCGGAAGGTCGGCCCCGCCGAGGTCGAGGAGGCCCTGATCGACCACGGGGCGGTCAACGCCGCGGCCGTGATCGGCGCCGACGACGAGACGACCGGTACTGCCGTCGTCGCCTACGTCATTCTCGAAGACGGGGTCGAGGAAGACGACGACCTCCGGGAGACCCTGTGCGAACACGTCGGTGCGGAACTTGGCAAACCGTTCAGACCCCGGGACCTGTTTTTCGTCGACGAGTTCCCGAAGACACAGTCCGGGAAGATCGTCCGGCGGCTGATCGAGTCGGTCCACGAAGAGGGGGAACTCGGCGACCTCTCGAGTATCGAGAACCCCGGGGCACTCGACGAGATCGACGAGGCGCGGTAGTCACTCACGCGACGCACCCAGCGGCGAGTGGGACTCCCGGCGCTGTGACTCGCCATCGCCAGCCGGCGGGAGCAACAGTGTGACCGTCGTTCCGTCCTCGA
>Ga0207714_1002512_pt1 | contig 11042 bp, 10 predicted proteins | sample PonA232FremontCA_2_FD_187270 | JGI IMG/M metagenome (GOLD analysis project Ga0207714, IMG submission 187270) | Marine sediment microbial community from Fremont, CA, USA - Pond A23 Sediment 2 (SPAdes) | ecosystem: Environmental > Aquatic > Marine > Unclassified | place: USA: Fremont, California... | reverse complement strand
CCGGGCCTCGGCGATGGAGGCCTGGAGCTGGCCGGCCTGGCCGCGGTGCTCGGCGAGCTTGCGCTCGATGGGCCGCAGCTCGGCGCTGGGGATGGCGTCGCGCTCGACGAGCCGCTCCTTGGTGGTGAGCTCCTCCTCGAGGGAGGCGATGGCCTCGCGCTCGGCCCGGCGCTGGGCCTGCATGCCCTCGATACGCTCCTTGTGGCCCTGGATGCGCTCGCGCAGCACGGCGATCTTGCCCTCGAGGGCCTGGCGCCGGGTCTGGAACTGCTCCCGCTGGGTCGCCATGAGCGCCTCGGTGCGCTGGCGCCGCTCAGCGCTGTCGCGCACCTCCTCGGGGAAGGTGAGCGACTCCTCGCCGCGGACCTCGGCCTCGAGCCGGGCCCGCTGGGCGAGCAGCGCGAGGTAGCGGGTCCCCTTGCTCAGGTACTGCGCCCGGGCCTGGGTCTCGTCGAGCTGGACAAGGAGATCGCCGCGCTCGACGACGTCGCCGTCCTCGACGGGGATGCGCTGGACGATGCCGCCCTCGAGGTGCTCGATGGTCTTGCGGTGGGCGGCCGCGGCCACCGTCCCCGACGCCACCACGGCGCCGTCGATGGTCGCCAGCGACGCCCAGCCGCCGGCGCCGACGAAGGCGACGAGGATGACGATGATCCCGAACCAGCGCGGGAAGCGGTCGTTGGTGGGCGGCGGGCCGACGCTGCCGGGGCCGCTGTCGGCGGGCTCGAGCTCGCCCTCGCGGGCGGGGCCGCGCTCGGTGACGGCGCCCTCGACGCTGCCGCCGTCGCTGCTGCCGCCGCCGGCGGCCTCGTCGTGGCGGGCCGGCTGCTTGCCGGTGCCGCCGCTGTCGGAATTGCGCTCGCTCATAGCTGCATCACGCTCGCTGTGTCCATGGCCACGGGGGTCGCGCTGCGGGCCGCGCTCAGGCGCTGCTCGCCCGGATCAGGCGGTTGAGGACCTCCTGGCGCGCCCCCAGGGTGGCGACCTTGCCCTCGCGCAGGACCAGGACCTGCTCCACGGCGGCGAGGACGTTGGGCCGGTGTGCGATGAGCACCACCGTGCAGCCGTCCTCGCTGAGCCGCCGGATGGTGTCGGTGAGGGCCTCCTCGCCGGCCTGGTCGAGGTTGGAGTTGGGCTCGTCGAGGACGACGAGGCGGGGGTTGCCGTAGACGGCGCGGGCCAGGGCCACGCGCTGGCGCTGCCCGGCGGAAAGGGCCCCGCTGTTGATCCCGATGCGGGTGTCGTACCCCTCCGGCAGGCGCAGGATCTGCTCGTGGAGGCCGGTCTTCTTGGCGGCCTCGACGACCTGGCGGGAGTCGATCTCGCCGAAGCGGGCGATGTTCTCGGCGATGGTGCCCTCGAAGAGCTCCACGTCCTGGGGCAGGTAGCCGAGGTGGGCACCGAGCTGCTCGCGGTTCCAGTGCTCCATGGCGGCGCCGTCGAGCCGGACGCTGCCGGCGTAGGCCGGCCAGACGCCGACCAGGGCCCGGGCGAGGGTCGACTTGCCGGCGGCGCTCGGGCCGATGACGCCGAGGGTCTGGCCCGGCTCCAGCTCGAGGCTGACCCCGCGCAGCGCCGGGGCGCGGCTGCCCGGCGGGACGACGACCAGGTTCTCGACACTCACGCGCCCCTCCGGCTCGGGCAGCTCCATGGCCTCGCCCCGCTCCGGGGTATCCTGCAGCACGCCCTCAAGCCGCTGCCAGGCCTTGCGCGCGCCGATAAAGCCGCGCCAGGCGTTCATGGCCTGGTCGATGGGGGCCAGGGCGCGGGCCATGATGATGGAGGCGGCGATCATCACGCCGGGCGTCACGATCTGCTGCACGGCGAGGTAGGCGCCGAGGGCGAGGATGCCCACCTGGGCGATCATGCGCAGCGAGCGCGAGGCGGCGGTGAGGTTGGCGGAGCGGTCCGAGGCCACGGCCTGGAGGCTGAGGACGTCGCTGTGCATCGCCCGCCAGCGCCGGCGCAGCCGCCCGGTCATGCCCATGGCCTCAAGGACCTCGGCGTTGCGCAGGTTGGTGTTGGTGAACTCCTGCTCCTGGTTGTTCTGGCTGTTCGCCGCGCCCAGGGGCTCGCGGGTGATGACCTCGTTGGTGTAGGCGAGCACGAAGAGGATGAGCGCCGCGACGAGGGCGAAGATACCCAGCCAGGGGTGGAGGAGGAAGATCACGCCGATGAACAGCGGCGTCCACGGCGCGTCGAAGAAGGCGAAGACGCCCTGCCCCGTCATGAACTGCCGCAGCGTGTTCAGGTCCTGCAGGGGCTGAGTATTGGCCTGGTCGGGCCGGCGCAGGGCGCGGAGGAAGGTTGCGTCGAACAGGCGGTCGCTGAGCATGCTGTCGAGCCGGCCGCCGGCGCGCACCAAGACGCGGTTGCGCGACCACTCCAGCAGGCCGAGGACGAGGAGTAGCCCCACGGCGAGGATGAGCAGCATGACCAGGGTGGGCACGCTGCCGCTGGAGAGCACCCGATCGTACATCTGCAGCATGAAGATCGGGGGCACGAGCATGAGCAGGTTGATGAAGAAGCTGAACAGCGCCACGGAGGTGAAGGCCTGGCGCAGCCGGCCCATGCACTGGCGCAGCTCGCCCTGCTCCGGGTTCGGGCCGCTGCCGGCGCCCTTGGAGGCTCGTGTCATAGGTCCCTCGTCCTGATGGGCGTACCCGCCGGGGTCACTGGCAGCCGATGAGCACGCCGCGGTCCATCTCCCCGAGCAGCGAGGCGGTCCCCTCGCGGCCGCTGCCCCACTGGTCGGCGCCGGTGCTCGAGGTCACCTCGTAGCCGTCGGGGCAGACCTCGCGCGCCTGCTCCACGCAGTCGTTCACCGTCAGGCCCAGCCCCGAGCAGTCGATGAGGTACCCCTGCCCGTGGCTGGCGACATCGACGGGCGCCGTCGAGACGCAGGCGCTCAGGCTACCCGCGGCTACCGCTGCACCCAGCAGCCTGCCCCAGTTGGCGCCCAGCGCCGCCATCACTCGCCTCTGCATCGACCTTCCCCTCTCTCGCGTGTCAGCTGCCGTGACCCGCCCGCGGCTGGATGCCGTCCCGCGGCCCCGTCCCGATCGTCCCGATCCTGGGATCATGGACTGATCTTGGGGCCGCAAGCCGAGCGGCTCCCCGGGGGATTACGGGCCCCGACATTAAAGCCGACTTTATCCCACTGCAGAGCCGGGAAGTCCAACAGCGCCCGGTGCCGCCCATCGCGTCCCGCGCGTCTGCCCCCCGGTGCGGCCTCGCCCGGCAACGGCCCGGCAGCGGCGGCACCGCCCGCCTCGGGGCCGCGGCAAGATCGGAGCCGCGGCAGGATCGGGGTGCCCTGGGGCCGCGGCAGGGGCGCCCCCACCCTTCGCCCCCGCACGGCGGCTGCGCTACCCTGGGCGGGTCCGCGGCGGCCCCGCCGCCCCCGCAGCCAGGCACAGGGAGCGAACCCATGCGCGTCAGCCGTTTCCCCCTCTCCACCACCCGCGAGACGCCGGCCGATGCCGAGATCGTCAGCCACCAGCTGATGCTGCGCGCCGGGATGATCCGCCGCCTCTCCTCGGGGCTCTACACCTGGCTCCCGCTGGGGATGCGCGTGCTGCAGCGCGTGGAGCGGATCGTGCGCGAGGAGATGGACCGCGCCGGGGCCCTGGAGGTGCTCATGCCCGCCGTGCAGCCGGCCGAGCTGTGGCAGGAGTCGGGCCGCTGGGACAAGTACGGCCCGGAGCTGCTGCGCATCCAGGACCGCCACGAGCGCGACTGCTGCTTCGGGCCCACCCACGAGGAGGTCATCACCGACCTCTTCCGCCGCGAGATCCGCAGCTACCGCCACCTGCCGGTGAACTACTACCAGATCCAGACCAAGTTCCGCGACGAGACGCGGCCGCGCTTCGGCGTCATGCGCGCCCGGGAGTTCCTGATGAAGGACGCCTACTCCTTCCACCTGGAGCAGGCGGGGCTGGAGGCCGAGTACCGGCGCATGCACGACACCTACACCCGCATCTTCGAGCGCACCGGCCTGGCCTTCCGGGCGGTGGAGGCGGACACCGGCGCCATGGGCGGGAGCCTGTCCCACGAGTTCATGGTCCTCGCCGACTCCGGCGAGGACGCCATCGCCGTCTGCGAGGCGAGCGGCTACGCCGCCAACGTCGAGCTCGCCCCGGCCCTGCCGCCGGCTGAGCCCCGCCCGGCGCCGGGCGAGGCGCTGCAGGAGGTGGCCACCCCGGGGCAGCGGACCATCGCCGAGGTGGCCGACCACCTCGGCATCCCCGCCGAGCGGCACATCAAGATCCTCCTCGTCGAGGGCGCCGAGGGCGGCCTGGTGGCGCTGCTGCTGCGCGGCGACCACGAGCTCAACGAGCTCAAGGCCGAGCAGCACCCGCCGGTGGCGGCGCCGCTGGCCTTCGCCGGCGCCGAGCGCGCCGAGCGCGAGCTCGGCTGCCCCTTCGGCTCCCTGGGCCCGGTGGGGCTGGCCGGCGTGCCCCTCGTCGCCGACCACGCCGCCGCACAGCTCGCCGACTTCGTCTGCGGCGCCAACCGCGAGGGGTATCACCTCACCGGCGTGAACTGGGGCCGCGACCTGCCCGAGCCGGAGACCGCGGACCTGCGCACCGTCCAGGCCGGCGACCCCAGCCCCGACGGCGGCGGCACCCTAGCCATCCGCCGCGGCATCGAGGTGGGGCACATCTTCCAGCTCGGCCAGGCCTACAGCGCGCCCATGGGCGCCACCGTGCTGGACGAGCACGGCCAGGAGCGCACCGTGACCATGGGCTGCTACGGCATCGGCGTCTCCCGCGTGGTGGCGGCGGCCATCGAGCAGAACCACGACGAGCAGGGGATCTGCTGGCCCGACCCCATCGCGCCGTTCCAGGTGGCCCTGGTGGCCATCAAGCCCGAGGACCCGGCGGTGGCCGAGGCGGCCGAGGCTCTCTACGATGAGCTCACCGCCAGCGGCATCGACGTCCTCTACGACGACCGCGACGCCCGGCCCGGCGTGAAGTTCGCCGACACGGACCTCATCGGCGTCCCCCACCGGGTCGTCGTCAGCCCCCGCGCCCTGGCGGCGGGCAGCGTCGAGTACAAGGGCCGCCGCGACGCGGAGGCCACCCACCTGTCCCGATCGGAGGTCGTCCCATGGCTGAGCGAGCGCCTCACGTAGCCCCCGGCAGCCGCGTGCTCATCGCCGGCTGCGGCCGCATCGGCCAGGCCCTGGGCGAGCGGCTCGCCGCCGACGGCGCCCGGGCCTTCGGCCTGCGCCGCCGCCCCGAGGCCCTGCCGCCGGGGATCGAGCCCGTCCAGGCCGACCTCCACGACCCGTCGGCCCTCGCCGCCCGGGTGCCCGGCGACCTGGACGCGGCCTACTACATCGTCACCCCCTCGAGCTACGACGACGCGGGGTACCGGCGCGCCTTCGTCGAGGGCCTGGGCAACCTGGCCGAGGTCCTGCGCAACCAGCCCGCCCCGCCGCAGCGGCTGGTCTTCGTCTCCAGCACCGCCGTCTACGGCCAGGCCGACGGCGAGTGGATCGACGAGGCCAGCCCCACCGAGCCGGAGCGCTTCTCCGGGCGGCGGCTGCTCGAGGCCGAGGCCATCGCCCTCGACGGCCCCTGGGCCGGCGTCGTCGCCCGCTTCGGCGGCATCTACAGCGCCGAGCGGGACGCCCTGGTGGGCAAGGCCCGCGAGGGCGAGCCCTGCCAGGCGGGGCAGTACACCAACCGCATCCACGCCGAGGACGTGGTCGGCAGCCTCGCCCACCTGGGCGACCCGCAGGTGGCGCCGGGCGTCTACCTGGGCGTGGACGACGAGCCCGCCACCCAGTGCCAGGTCCTCGACTACATCGCCGAGCAGCTCGACCTGCCCCTGCCGCCGCGCGCCGGCCCAGGCGGCGGCATGCGGGGCGTGGGCAGCAAGCGCGGCTCGAACCGGCGGCTGCGGGCGAGCGGCTACGCCTTCCGCTACCCGACCTTCCGGGAGGGGTACCAGGCCATCCTGCAGCAGCTGCAGGGCTAGGCCCCGGCACGCCGCCGGGGCCTCTGGGCCCCAGAGGTCGCGCCCCTCGAGGGAGGATCGGCTAGGCTCGAGCGCGCCGGGGGTTGGTCCCGAGGGGGGCGAGAGGGCCGCGCTCGGGCGGGCGCTAGCGCACTGAGAACGCCTCGGGCGCCGGGTCCGCCGCCGGCTCGCAGGCGACCGAGGTCACCGTGGCCGCCGGCGGCCCCGTGTGGAGCCACTCGCGCAGCCGCGCCACGGCCTCGGGCCGGCCGCAGGCGAGGACCTCCACGCGGCCGTCGGGCAGGTTCCGGGCGTAGCCGGTCACCCCCAGCCGGACGGCCTGCTCCTGGGCCGCCGCCCGGAAGCTGACGCCCTGCACGCGGCCGCTGATGTAGCAGCGGGTCTTCTCCTGCTCCGTCATAGCGCCTCCGCACGATCCGTACGCTGGGGCTCAGCCGCCGCCCCCGGCTCCAGGAGGTCGCGCATGGCGATGTCGAGGCTGCTCTGCCAGTGCCCCTCCAGCCGGCGCAGGCGCTCGGCCAGCCGGCGGTCCCAGGGCGCGGCGGCGGCGTCGTCCAGCCCCTGGGCCGGCGGCAGCGGGTAGGCCAGCATCCGCTGGAGGTCGGCAAGGGTAAACGTGGCGGTGTCGCGGGCCAAGATCCAGGCCCCCTCGGCGGTCTGGTCGACGATGCGCTGCGCCTGCAGCGCCGCCAGCACCTCGGCCAGGGCCGGCTCGCCGGCCTCCGGCTCCCGCTCGAGGAGCGCCGGGAACGGCACGCCCGTGCCCTGGCGCTGCGCCTGGTAGAGGTGGGCGAGGATGCGGACCGCCAGCACCAGGGCCCAGCGGTCGCCGGCCAGCCGGCCGATGGTGCGCCAGCGGTAGCCGCGCAGGGCCTGGGTGACCTCCGCGCCGATGAGGATCACCAGCCAGGAGATGTACAGCCAGATCAGGAAGATCGGCAGCGCCGCCAGGGCCCCGTAGATGACCTCGTAGGTGGGCGCCCGGGCGATGAAGGCGCCGAAGCCCCCCTTGGCGATCTCGAACAGCAGGGACGCTACCAGGCCGCCGACGGCGGCGTGGCGGATGGGCACGTTGCGGTGGGGCACCACGCCGTAGAGCAGGGCGAAGACCACGGCCTGGACCACGAACGGGGCCAGGGAGAGCAACCACCCCACCAGGGCGGACGGCGGCTCCAGCGGCCCGAGGCTCACCGTGCCCATGTACGAGGTGGCGGCGACGCTGATGCCGAGCAGCAGCGGCCCCATGGTGAGCACCGTCCAGTAGACCATCAGGCGCTGCACGGCCGGGCGCAGCTCCTCCACCCGCCAGATCTCGTTGAGCACCCGCTCGATGGCGTTGAGCAGCAGCAGCGCGCTCACCGCCAGGGCGCCGATGCCGAGGGCGGTGAGCTCCGCGGCCCGGCCCATGAAGGCCTCCAGGTGCTCGGCCACGGCATCGCTGGCGGCGGGGACCAGGTACTCCACCAGGACCTGGCGCACCTGCTCGGTGACCCCCTCGAAGACGGGGAAGGCGGCGAGCACCGAGAAGCTGATGGTCATCAGCGGCACGATGGCCAGCAGTGTCACGTAGGCGAGCATGCCGGCGCTCTTGACGCACTGGTCGCGCCGGATGCGCTGGATCACGTACGCGGCGAGGCCGCGCGCCTCGCGCAGCGCCGGGCGCTGCGCGAGCCCGTGGAGGCGGGTGCGGGCGTGCGCCAGGTGGCGGCGCGAGTCCTGCATAGGCGCGGTGCTCCTCGGGCTGTTCCGGCCCCCACCTCAGGGTCGCGCGGCCGGCGCCCTGGCCCCTACAATGCCGGCGGAGGACGTCGAGGGAGGGGCAGAAGTGGCCGATATCCTGGTGCTCTACTATAGCCGAAACGGCGCCACCGCCGATATGGCGCGCTACGTCGCCCGTGGCGTGGAGGCGGTGGACGGCGCCGGCGCCGTGGTGCGCACGGTGCCGCCGGTGGCGCCGACGTGGCAGGAGGCCAGCTCGCCGGTGCCCGACGAGGGGGCGCCCTTCGCCGCGGTGGAGGAGCTGGCGCAGTGCCACGGGCTGGTCCTCGGCAGCCCCACCCGCTTCGGGAACATGGCGGCGCCGCTGAAACACTTCCTGGACACCACCTCCAGCATCTGGCTGTCCGGCTCGCTGGCCGGCAAGCCGGCGGGGGCGTTCACCTCCACCGGCTCCCTCCACGGCGGCCAGGAGTCCACCCTGCTGACCATGATGGTGCCGCTGCTCCACCACGGCATGTACCTCGTCGGCGTGCCGTACACGGAGCCGGCCCTGGCCAAGACCACCACCGGCGGCACGCCCTACGGGCCCAGCCACCTCGCCGGGACCGCGAGCAACCGCCCGGTCAGCGACGAGGAGCGCCAGCTGTGCAGCGCCCTCGGCCGCCGGGTGGCGCAGCTGGGCGTGCAGCTCTACGGGGCGTCGGCGCCGTGACGGCGGCGCGGCTCCACCGGGTGGCGGTGGCCGCCTTCCTCGCCCTGGCGGCGCTGGTGCTCGCCTGGCTGCTGTGGCTCCAGCCGCCGCCCGAGGCGCTGCTGCCGGTGGCCCTGGCCACGCTGGCGGGGCCGCTGGCGGCCACGGCGCGCGGCGTGCTGCGGGGGTGGCGCTACACCATGGCGTGGAGCGCGCTGCTGGTGCTCATCCACTTCATCCACGGCGTGACCTACGTGGCCGTCCCCGGCCCGGCGCGCTGGCTCGGGGCGGTGGAGATCGCCCTGGTGGCGGTCTACTTCACCAGCGCCCTGATGTACCTGCGCCAGGCTTCCGGCGGCCGCCCAGGATCTCGCGCACGAACGGCACCGTGAGCCGCCGGCCGGCGGCCAGCGAGGCCCGGTCCAGGGTCTCGAAGCGCTCCAGCAGCCCGGGCAGCCCGCCGGGCACCCGGCGGATGAGGTAGCGCGCCGTGGCCTCGGGCATCTCCAGGCCGCGCTGGGCAGCGCGCTGGCGCAGGACCGCCAGGCAGGTGGCCTCGTCCGGCGCCTGCATGGCCGCCACCGGCCCCCAGCCCAGCCGCGAGCGCAGGTCCGCTAGCCCCACGGGCAGATCCGCCGGCGCCGCCCGCCCGGCCAGGAGCAGCCGCCCGCCGCGCTCCACGGTGCGGTTGTAGAGGTGGAGGATGCCGTCCTGCCAGTCCGGACGCCCGGACAGGGCGTCCAGGTCGTCAAGGGCGATCAGGTCCACCTGCTCCCAGCCCACCAGGACCTCGGCGCCGTAGTCGAGGAGCTGGGCGAGGGGGAGATAGGCGGGCACCCCGCCGGCCTGGGTGACGCGCCGGCAGGCGCCCTGGAGGAGGTGGCTCTTGCCCACGCCCTGGGGGCCGTACAGGTAGATGGCCGGCGCCTCCAGGGCCCCGTCGGCCATCTCGCCGACCAGGCGCAGGGCCGCGGCGTTGTCGCCGGGGACGAAGCGTTCCAGCTCGGCGGCGGCGTTCCAGCGGATGTTCAGCGGCAGTTGCACCGGCTCCCCCTCACAGGGCGGCTGCGCGTCGCGCGTATTCCAGGCCGGCGCCGGCGGCCTGTCAAGCGTCCTCGCGCCGCGGCCCGCGGCGGGCGCCTGCGGCCGCTCAGGGCTGCCAGCGGTAGGCCCGGGGGGCGGCGCCCTCGCCGCCCTCCGCGTCCGCCCCGGCGGGCGGCGCCTCCAGGCGCAGCGCCCCGCCGTCGGCCAGCGCCTCGGCGACGCGCGCCGGGCTGCGGTCTACCGTCAGCCGCGCCGTCACCCGGTCGCCGTCGACCCGGCGGATGGCCACGCGCGTCACCCCGCGGGCCTGCTCGAGGTGGCGCAGGGCGCCCAGGTAGTCGGCCACGTCCTCGATCCCCAGCACGGCGATGGGCAGGCGCTCGCCGGCGTGGGCGCCGGGAACGGCGGCGAGGCGCTCCGTCAGGCGCCGCCCCACGGCGTCCAGCCCCGCCTGGATGGCCTCCCCCAGCCCGGCGGGGCCGCTCTCGTGCTCGGCGATGACCGCGCCGTCGGCGAGGAGCAGCCAGCGCCCCTGCCAGGCCTCGGGGCCGAGCCGGCGCAGCCCCGCCGCCAGCACCGGCCCCTCGCCGTAGCGCGCCGAGGCCTCCCGGATGCGCTCGTCGAAGCCGCCCCAGACGTCCACGTAGCCCAGGGCGCGCCGGTCCTGCAGGTCCAGGGCGGGGAAGCGCAGCGGCAGCGCGCGGCGCTCGGCGCCGGCGCGCAGGCGCGCCACGATGCGGCCGCGGGGGCCGTCCGCGCCCGGGCCGAGGATCCTGCGCTGGCCGTCCAGCTCGACGGCCAGCCAGTTCAGCAGCGGCGGGCGGTGGCGCCCCCAGACCGCGACCTCCCGCTCGCCGAGGGCGCTGCGCAGCGCCTCGCGGTCGAAGCGCAGGGCCACCGCCAGGGCCTCGCCGTCGAGGCGCTCGTACTGGAAGCCGGCCAGGAAACGCTCCGGGGCCTCGAGCAGCCCGGCGGCCGGGTGGTCCGCGCCCAGCCCCCCGTAGGCGCCCACCAGGCGGCCGATGACCTGCTCCAGCCCGGCCTCGGCGGCCGCGCTGCGCTCGGCCGCCTCCCGGCTGTCCAACTCGACCTGGGCCGTGTAGAGGTCTGCGGCCGCGGCGGCGCCGGCGAGGCCGAGGAGCAGCCCGCAGGCCGCGAGGCGGACGGCGCCGCGGCGCCGGCGAGGGGCTAGGCGCAGGGATCGGGCCATGGGCTTGCTACGGCTCGCTGCGGGTGAGCGGTCAACATAGCACGAGCGCCGCCGCCGTGGGAGCCGCTCCGGCTTGGCGGCCGCCGGGCCGGGACGCCATACTACGCGGCGCGCGCACCCCGCCCCATCCCAGGAGAGCTGCCTTGGCCGAAGAGCGACCCCCGCTGACCTACCGCGACGCCGGCGTGGACATCGACGCCGGCAACAACCTCGTCGAGCGCATCCGCCCCGCCGTGGCGGCCACCCGCCGCCCGGAGGTCCTCGGCGGCCTCGGCGGCTTCGGCGGCCTCATGGAGCTGCCCGCCGGCTACCGGCGCCCGGTGCTCGTCGCCGGCACCGACGGCGTCGGCACCAAGCTGCGCCTGGCCATCGAGACCGGCCGCCACCGCG
>Ga0207714_1002511_pt1 | contig 11049 bp, 7 predicted proteins | sample PonA232FremontCA_2_FD_187270 | JGI IMG/M metagenome (GOLD analysis project Ga0207714, IMG submission 187270) | Marine sediment microbial community from Fremont, CA, USA - Pond A23 Sediment 2 (SPAdes) | ecosystem: Environmental > Aquatic > Marine > Unclassified | place: USA: Fremont, California... | reverse complement strand
CGGGCGCTCCGCCCCGCGGGTCGAGCCGCCAGATCTGCGTGCCGCTGCTTTCGTCCTCCTCGTCTGTATCCCGCGAGGACAGGAACGCGATCTGGTGGCCGTTCGGGCTCCAGCGCGGGTCGCGGTTGTTGCCGGTGCGCGTCAGCCGGATCGTGGCCGTCGAGTCGCCCCCGTGCGGGTCGTCGCGGTAGGTGAGGTAGAGGTCCCGCTGCGTCTCGTCGGCCTCCGGATCGGGCGTCTCCTTGACCCACAGCACGCGGGTCCCGTCCGGGCCAATGTCCACGTCGTCGAGGGAGCGCTGCCGGAGCACGTGGTCGATCGTCCAGGGCGTGTCGTCGGGCGACTGCGCGTGCGTCGGCAGGGCCAGCAGCAGGGCAAGGAGGGCGAAAACGGCGGTGCGCATGATCGGACGCATGGAAGCGTAACGAGGGGCAAAAGGGCGAGGGGCGAGAGGCGCGTGGGCGCTCAACGTTCTCACGCTCAACGTTGGACGTCGGAAGTCTCTTCTTTCGAGCGATGTGCGGCCGCGGCCCAGCGGCGGCTGGCTAGTACCCGCCGGGGTCATTCGGTCCCCCAAGGTAGATGGCGTTCGTGAGGAGATCCATCGGGCCGTCGGCCCAGACGCGGAAGAGGGGATCCTCGGCCAGCCGGATGACCCGCCCGTCGCCGAGGCGGTCGACGGTCGCGTAGGGCTGCTCGGCGTAGACGTGCCCGGTGAGCGCGGGCCACGTAAAGCCGCTCACCCCTAGTCGTCGGCGGCGTAGGTGACCGGAGTGGCCCCGTTTACGCACCCGGCGGTGGGTCGTCCACCCGTGGGATGGAGGACCTCACCGTCGACGGAGAAACAGAGGGCGCCCCCGTTGCGGAGGCTGCGAGATCCGTCAGTCCAGTTGTGCAAGCCCACTGGACGGCAGAACGCCCGTGGGACGACAGCCTCCGGGTCGCTGGGTTCCGGCCACGGGGATCGCACGGGTGTCGTGCCCGTGCGGCCCCGGACGAGCCCCCCATTCTAGCAACTCGTATAGCCCGGGTTCTGCGTGATTTCGGGATTGGCGTCGCACTCCCGCTGCGGCACCGGATACACGAGCTCGTCCGCGTCGAACGGAATGGTCCCGATCGACCGCCCTGTCCGCTTGAGGTCGTGGAGGAGATGGCCCTCGAAGGACAGCTCCAGCCGGCGCTGCCGGAGCACGTCGTCGACGGCCACCGAGCTCACCGGGTCGAGACCGGCCCGCTCGCGAATGGCGTTCACGTCCTCGACGGGATCGGGGCCGACGTTGCCTCCGCTCGAGCGGAGGTTTCCTTCCGCGCGCGTCAGGTGCATTTCGGCGAGGCGGACGATCGGAATGTTGGCACCGTCGGACTCGTCGTCCTGCCACTTCTGCGTCCGGATGTCTCCGGTGCCCGGGTCCTGGTAGAAGTAGTCTCCGCGCGCATCGTCGTCGGCGTACCGGTCCAGGTGCTGCTGCTGGATATTGATGTCGCCGCGCCCGCCGTCGTTTTCGGCGGCGTAGAAGGTGTTCAGGTCGTTCTGTCCGTCCTGCGAGCTGACCTGGATGGCGAAGACGTACTCCGGAATGTCTTCCGTGTTGTTGAACGCGTCGGCAAACGTGGGCGCGAGCTCAAACTGTCCCGACTGAATCACGCGGTCGGCCGCCTCGGCCGCGCTCTGATACTCCTGCTGCATCAGGTACACTCGAGAGAGCAGTGCGCTGGCCGCGTAGGTGTCGGCAAAGGCGCCGTTGGACTCCGGGAGGAGGTCCCGGGCCGTCGTCAGGTCATTCAGGACCTGGTCGTAGACCTCCTGCACCGTGTTGCGCGTCACATTGTCCTCCTCCGTAATGTCGCGAGTGGGCTCCGTAACGATGGGGACCCCAGGGGCGCTCGACGGATCCCCCACGTTCCAGGGCTGTCCGTAGAGGCGCACGAGCTCGAAGTAGAGTGCGGCTCGGATGAAGCGGGCCTCCCCCTCGATCCGCTCCCGATCCTGCGGATTCTCGATCTGATCGAGGGCACCGAGGACGTTGTTGGCCCCGTTGATGGCCTCGTAGGCCTCCGTCCACTGGAGCTCGATGAAGACGTTGTTGGTCTGAATGTTTTTGCGGATGATCTCGGCGGGGCCGGAGAAGGTCCCCACCCACTGCACGTCGCCCGCGTCGGCGAGCAGGTCCGGCGACATCATGTACTGGCCGCCGTAAAGGTCGTCGTCGCTGAGATCGTTGTAGGCGCCATTCAGCGCAGCCGTCACGTTTTGCTCGCCGCTCAGCGCCTGGTCGGAGCTAATGGACTGCTTGGGGTCGACGTCGAGAAAGTCGCAGCCGACGAACAGGAGCGCACCGAAGCACGCAAAAACAAGCGGTCTCACGAGATTAGAGGGGAGTATCCAAATATTGAGCATAGTCAGGCAGGTCGGGGATCAGGGGGTGAGAGGCGGGGGCGCGGGGCCGTCTAGAACGAGAAGCGCACACCGCCGGTGACCGATCGGGTCTGCGGGGCCGTGTAGAACTCGTTCCCGAAGCCAATATTGCCGGAGAAGGCGTCGGCGTTGGCCTCCGGATCCCACCACCGATAGTCCGTAAACGTCAGCAGATTCTGGCCCGTCACGAAGATGCGGGCCCGGCTGATGGACAGATCCCGCAGCAGCTGCTGGGGAAGGTTGTAGGACAGATTCACGTTCTTGAGACGAAGGTAGGAGCCGTCGTAGAGGTAGCGACTCGACTCCGCGACGCCGTTGGCCACGAAGAGGCGCGCCTCCGGCACGTCGGTCTGGTCGCCGGGCTCCTCCCAGGCATCCAGCTGGCTGGCGTGCTGGTTGTCACGGAAGCGTCCGTTGGCGGTCTTAAACTCGCCGCCGCCGTCGAAAATCTCGCCGCCGTAGCTGAACGAGAACAGGAAGCGCAGCTGGAAGCCCCCGTACGAGACCGTGTTGCCGAAGCCGCCGGTAAAGTCGGGCTGTGGGCTCCCGATGACGACGCGGTTCGCCGCGTTCGGATCGTTGGTCGTCGCGTCCGGATCGACGATTTCGCCGTCGTCGTTGCGCTCGTTCACGAAGTAGAGGGCATCTCCATTTTCGGAGTCGACCCCTGCGTACTCGAGGGCGTAGAATACACCGAGGGGTTCGCCCTCGCGGGCCTGGTTCACGAAGCCCCCCGTGAGCACCTGGTCCCGCAGCTCGGTGACCTCGTTCCGGTTGAACGAGATGTTGAAGTTGGACGACCAGCGGAAGTCCTCGCCGACGACGTTTTGGGTCTCGACCAGAAACTCCAGCCCCGTGTTGCGGACCTCTCCGACGTTGCGCGTCTGGTCCAGAAAGCCCGTCGTCGCGGGCACGTTGAGGTCCAGCAGCAGGTTGTCGGTGGTCTTGTAGTAGTAATCGACGCTACCGGTCACCCGGCTGCTGAACAGCTGGTAGTCGAGGCCGACCGTCGCCTCCTGCGTCTGCTCCCACTGCAGGGCCGGATTTGGGGTCTGGTTGGGGGTAATGCCCGACCGGCCCGCGTACGTGGAGGCTCCCCAGAGCCCCAGCGAGGGGAAGTTGCCAATGCTCGCGTTTCCGGTCACCCCAAAACTGGTGCGCAGCTTCAGGCGGCTCAGCACGTCGCCCGAGGGGAAAAAGTCCTCTTCGGTGAGGACCCATCCGGCCGACGCGGCCGGGAAGAACCCGTATCGGTTCTCTTCCCCAAAGCGGGACGACCCTTCGTACCGTCCACTGGCCTGTAGAAAGTAGCGGTCTTCGTAGTTGTAGTTGAACCGACCGAAGTAGGCCAGGAACCGGAAGCCGGTCTCCGACCCTGCGGCGTCCACGATGTCCGATCCGCTGTCGATCTGCTGAAAGCTATCGTTGGGAAAGCTTTCGACCTCCACCGCGGCGCTGTTGGTGGTGGAGGACTGCAGCTGCATTCCAGCGGTTCCAGTAACGTTGTGGCTCTCCTGGAACGTGTTGTTGTAGTTGAAGAAGGCGTCGACGTTGTAGTTCTCGATTCGGTCCCACACCTGCCGGCCGATGCCTTGATCGGTCCCGACATTCTGGAAGACCTTGCTGTTCCAGTGGCGGTCCGCGTTCCGGGTGCGGAGGTCGAGCCCAAATTCGCCCCGAAGCGACAGGTTGCTCGTCAGGTCGTACTCTCCAAACGCGTTGCCGAGGGTCCGGAAGGTGCTGACCTCGTGCCGGACGTTGTCTTTGTAGAGCAGGTTGTTGAAGTACAGCGTCTGGTTGAAGAGCTCGTCCGACGGCCGGTACTCCGTGAGCAACCCCTGGTCGTTGGTCGGCACACCCTCCGTCTGGGGGAAGCGCGTCGGAGAGATCGGCGCCTGGGCAATCAGCTGAATCGGCGTGGCGAATGCATTGTCGTTCGGGACGCGCTGGTTGATCACGCGATTCACGCTCAGGCGCGTCCCCACCTCGAAGCGGTCGCTGAAGGTGTGCGTCACGTTGGCCCGGCCCGAGATCTTGTCGTACTCGTTGCTGAACAGGATGCCGTCGGTCTCGCTGTACGATCCCGAAATGTAAAACGTCGTGGTTTCGTCGCCGCCCCGGGCACTCAGGCTCGCCTCCAGGCTGGTGGGATTGTCCGCAAATGGCTCCTCGGTCCAGTCGGTGTCGACGACCGGATCGGCGTTGTCGCCAATGGCCTGGGTCCAGTCGGTTCCCGCCGCGAGGCCGTCGAACGAGTTCCGGATGAAGGACTCGGTGTCAAAGGTCGGGAAAAGCGGGTTCGAATTTTCGGCCGCCTTCAGGTAGTAGTCGACGTACTCACTGGCGTTCATCATGTCGACGTTGCCGGTCGGTCCGCGCCAACCGCGCTTCAGGCTGAACGAGAACTCCGAGCCGCCGGCCGCCCCCTGCTTGGTCGTGATGAGCACGACGCCGTTCGAGGCCCGGGCGCCGTAGATTGCCGTGGCGGACGCGTCTTTCAGCACCTCAATCGACTCGATGTCGTCGACGTTGAGCTGCGCCAGCGGATTGGTTGGGGCCCCGTTGTCCGAGAGGTTGCTGTTGTTGAGGGGCGTGCCGTCCACCACGAAAAGCGGCTGGTTGTCCCCCGTGACGGACGAGTTTCCGCGGATGCGAACCCGGATTCCCTGTCCCAGCTTCCCACTGGAGTTCGTGATCTGCACGCCCGGCGTGCGGCCCTGCAGGGCCTCCTCAAAGCTGGTGACCTCGGTGGACTCCAGGTCTTCGGAACTCACCTGCGAGATGCTGCCCGTGACCGACTCCTGTCGCTGCTCCCCGAAGCCGACGACGACCACCTCCTCGAGCTGCTGCTCCGCGGGCGTCAGCGCAACGTCGATGGTGGCGCGCCCCTCGACGGGGACTTCTTCCGAGGCGTACCCCACGAACGACACCAGCAGGGTGGCGTCGGACGGCACTGTCAGTTCGTACTCCCCCTCTGCGTTGGTCGCCGTGCCTTGGCTACCGCCTTGAAGACTCACGGTGGCTCCCGGCAAGGTCTCCCCAGTATTTGCGTCTGTGATCGTGCCGCTCACTGTGACCTCTTGGGCGTGGCTGAGCCCGGGCCCCAACAAAGCGAACAGAAGGCCACATAGGGCGAGCGCGTTCGTCAGTATCCTTGTATTCATTGCAGCGAGGGGGGGATCGAAGAAGAAAGTCGGAAACGGATTTCCGTTACACACAACGGATCCTAAGACTCTAGTAACGCCCCACTCCCTGGATAGTCAAGTCGAGCGCGGTCTACGGCCCGTCCAACTCGGACCGCAGCGTCCGTCCTCCCTTTATTTCTTCTAACCTTCACGGAATAGGGACAATATACCGGCCTACTTTACACTTCACCTTAGTTTCTACTTCGTGCTTTAATAGGCTCCCGGACGAGGTCTCCCTGTCCTCTGCAGCGTTGCCCCCCTCCGCGGACCGCCGTGCTCGCTACAGCGGCCCGGTGTCCTCCTTCCGGCGGCCCTGAAACAGCCGCTTCTGCTCGAAAATCCGGCGAGTCGTCTCGACGTGCTCGCCGAACTTCTCGACCCGCTCCCCGCGCAGGGCGTCGGCGTGCTCGTCGAAGTAGGCCTGCAGGGCCGCGCGGTCGCGCACCTGGTAGTGAATGGTCCATTCGCGGGGATCGGTGGCGTCCTCGTCCTCGGGCACGGCGCCGCCGTCGTCGTGGCGGGTGAACCAGACGGCGGCCTCAAAGCCGTCGAGGTCGAGCATCTCGCGGACGTGCTCGCGCAGCCAGGGGCTGTAGCGCGGGGCGGCCTCCCCGTCGACGGTGTGGTTGACTTCGTAGATGAGCATGGTGCCGGAGCGGTGATGAGCGGGACGAGTGGGGCGTTCAGGGGCATCCACGGCACGTATCCGGACCGGAACCGACAGGGTCCGGCCGGTGCGGGCAAATTGCGCAAAGATCTCGTGGAGGGGGGGCGGCGAAGGGTACAGAGGACGCGGCGGACGGAGGCGCATCGACGAGGAGCGCAGCGGGAGAGGCGACAGGGCCGGTGAACCGTGGCCACCCCAACTGAATATCAATAGCCGGAGCCCGCGGCGGCCCGGGCCGGGGCCCGGCCTCTCACACCGGTCTCCAGCAAAGAGCAGATCGGCCTCCGTGGCGCCTGGCGCCGGGGCCGGTCGCTCCCCGGTCGGTCTGGGGCAGGGGCGCTTTCCCTTTTCGCCCGCCGCCGGGGAGGAACCCTCGACCGGCCGGTCTCCCTCGCTCCTCGCTGACGCTGTTCTCACTCACGTTCCCCCCTCTTCCCATGGATGTTGGATTGATCGGACTCGGGGCAATGGGAGCGCCCATGGCGTGGAATCTTCACGACGCCGGCCTCCTCGCATCCGTCTACAACCGGACGTCCGCGAAGGCAGAGCCGTTTGCCGACCGCGGCGTGCCCGTCGCCGCCTCGCCCGCGGACCTCGCCGAACAGGTGGAAGTGGTCGTCGTGATGGTCACGGCCGACGAGGCGCTGCACGCGGTGCTGGAGGGACCGCAGGGCGTCCTGAGCGGGCTTCCCCCGGACGCTGTTGTCGTCAACACGAGCACCGTGTCGGTCGAGGCCACCGAGCAGGCCGCGACCGCCGTCGAGGCGGCGGCAGGCCGGTTCGTGGACGCGCCGGTGAGCGGCACGGTGGGCCCCGCCGAGGAGGGCACGCTCACCGTCCTGGCCGGGGCCGCCCCTCCCCTTCTCGACGAGGTGCAGCCCGTGCTCGAGGTCGTCGGGAACCCCGTCGTGCACTGCGGGGAGGTCGGCACCGGCACGGAAACGAAGCTCTTTACCAACCTTCTGCTGGGCAATCTCATGCAGGCGTACGCGGAGGCGCTCGTCTTCGGGCAGCGGCACGGCCTGTCCCTCGACCACATGCAGGACGTCATCGACGCGAGCCCGGTGGGCGCCCCGCTCTTCGGCTACAAGGGGCCCGTCGTCGAGGCACGCGACTTCGAGAAGCAGTTTCCCGTCGACCTCCTGCTGAAGGACCTCGACCTCATCGCCGAAGCCGCGGAGCGGCGGGGGGTGTACCTGCCCCAGACGGCCGCCACCCGCGAGGCCGTCAACGGCGCGAAGGCCCTCGGGCACGGGGACGAGGACATGGCCGCGGTCCTCAAGCTCCTCGAGGCGGTCTCCGGGACCACGGTGGGGGGCGACGGCGGCGAGGCGTGACGGTCTCAGAAGCTTCTCAGCCCCGCTTTCCCGGCGGCCTATACCAGCAGGGCGAGCCGGCGGGCCGGGCGCGTGACGGCGACGTAGAGGAGGGCCTGTCGCTCCTCGCCCCGGCAGGCCTGCAGGTCGCGGTGGTCGACGAAGACGGTGTCGAAGGTGGAGCCCTGCGCCCGGTGCACGGTCGTCGCGTACGCGTAGTCGACCCGGGCGAAGCGCTCACGGAGCTCGTAGTAGCGGTCCCACTTCGAGCCGTCCTCGGTGGCGGCCTCGCGGCGCTTCTCGAGGGCATTTTCGTAGCGCTCAAACTCGTCCTCGTGGAGCACGTAGGCGGTGCGCGTGAGTCCCCGGCCCGGCGTGCGCACCTTCAGCTTCCACGTCTTCCATTCGCTCTGGTCGTCGGCCTCGAAGGTGTCGACGGTGGCCGTCTTGACCCGCACCTCCTCGCTGTTGGTGAGGCGGGGCACGCCCTCGTGGAACCACGTCTCGGTGGCCACCAGCCACTCCCGCTCGACGAACCGGTCGGCGTCGGTCCCGTACCGGGCGGTGCGGATCTCGCGGTTGTAGCGGCGCACCGTCTTGTTGCGGTACGCAAGGAGGCGGGCGTGGGTGGCGTCCGCCTGGAAGGCGTCGGTGTCGAAGGCCCGAAGGACGCTGTCCAGGAACTCGTCCCGGTTGCGGGTGATGGCCACGCCCTGTCCGTTCTCGAACGTGCTGCCGAAGCGGCCGTCGGCCTCCGTCCGGATCTGGGTGGCCAGCTCCAGGATCGGGTTGTCGGCCGCCTGGCGGTGGATCGTCTCCAGGGTCGGCCCCGGCACGTCGAGGGCGGGCGACGGGTCCTCGTTGACGGGCGGAAGCTGGGCGGGGTCGCCCACGAAGAGCCACTGCACGAAGCCCGAGGTGTCTTCGATGTGCTGCCACTCCTCCCGCCCGATCATGGAGGCCTCGTCCACGATCACGACCCCTTCGGTGAAGTCGCAGCCCTCGTCGTGCACGAGCTCGTACTCGCCGTCCTCCGTGGGCGAGAGCCGAAGGCCCAGAAACGAGTGGAGCGTCTGCATCTCGACGGGGGTGTCGCCCAGTCCCGACAGCTCTCGGGACAGCACCTGCACGGCCTTGTGGGTGGGGGCGCAGACGGTGACCGTGCAGTCCTCCTCCACCAGCTGCTCGACCAGGCGGCTCACCAGGAAGGTCTTGCCCGTCCCGGCGTAGCCGCGCAGGCCGGTGTACCGCTCCCCGCGGGCGAGCCGGTCGTAGACCGCGTCGTAGGCGGCCTGCTGGTCGTCGGTAAAGGGGGTGTCGGTGACGGGGGCCATCGGGAACGGGCGACGCCCCCGGCGCAGCGCCGGGCGGACGTCAGGGCGGAGGCGGTGAGGGTCGAACTACGAGGACGGCGATTCGGCGGCGACGGACGCCGGGGCGGCCTGCGTCTTCGCGAGCCGCGTGAGGTGCCGCCGAAACTGCCGCATCACGAGCAGGTGCACCTGCGCCTGGGTGCTGTTGTAGATCGCCCAGGGCAGGCGCGGGGAGAAGTCGTGGATGGCCGACAGGACCGCGTCGCCACCCAGTACCTGCCGAAATTCGAGGCGGCCGGATCGTTCCCCGTCGCCGGCCAGCAGCCCGCCGGTGACGTAGAAGAGCTGCCGGCCCTCGGGGCTGCGGTCGGCGGCAAAGCGGAGCGTAAGGAGCGTGAGCCCGGTCGGCCCCACCTGGAAGTGGGCCACGCGCCCATGCTCGACACGCACCTGGAGGAGGGGCCAGCCGAAGCGCGGGAGCCATCGCAGATACTCGTTGGCCACGTCCCGGACCGTAAACTGGGGCGGACACGGCATGCGCTGCACCGAGCGGGCCACGCTCTGATCCCGGATCACTTCGTTCTCGCGGGGCCGCAGCTCGTCGCGGGGATTGGGCAGGGGGCGCCCGCGGTCGTCGACGGCGGCCTCCACGGCGTCCTCGAAGGAGGTGGCGTCCTGCTGGAGCCACGACTGCATCGCGTTCGGCTGCACGCGCGTCTGGTAGCGCAGGCTGTCGACGATCGGGCTCACGAGGGCCCACGGCACGCCCCCGAAGAGGCGCACCCAGAGCTTCGAGAGGCGGGGCGACTCCATGGGCACGGTCACGGTGCGGCGCGTGAGCCCGAGGACGTCGGCCGTGCGCAGCAGCATCTGGCGATAGCTCATCACGTCGGGCCCGCCGACGTCGTAGGTGGCGCCGTAGGTGGTGTCGTTGCCGAGGCATCGCTTCAGTCCCCGCACGACGTCCCGGAGCGCGATCGGCTGGGTGGCCGCGCGGGTCCAGGACGGAAGCACCATGGCGGGCAGGCGCCGCACCAGGTTGAGCAGGAGCCGCAGCCACGTGCCCCCGGCGCCGACGATGAGGCCGGCCCGAAGGGTCGTGAGCGGCACGCTGGTCGAGCCGAGGGTCGCCTCCACCTCCAGCCGGCGGCGAAGCGGAAAGGGCAGATCGGGCTCCTCGTCCGGCACGAGGGCCCCGAGGTACAGGATCTGCTCGACGCCCTGCTCCTCGGCCGCCCGGGCGAAGTTGTCGGCCTGCAGGAGGTCGAGGTCGGCCACGTTGCCCTGCGTGAGGCGGGCGGACGGGAGCATCGAGTGGACGAGGTAGATGGCGTAGTCGGCCCCCTCGAGCCCGTCCCGCACCGCGTAGGGATCGAAGAGGTCGCAGTGCCGCCACGTCGCCCCGGTCGTCGAGGGCGCGTTGACGCGGGCCCGGACCGGCGACCGCGTGAGCCCGACGAGGTCGTACTCGTCGGCAAGGGCCCGGCGCACCGCCGTCCCTACGAACCCGGTGGCCCCTGCAATGGCTACCGTCGGGCGATCGGACATACCGGTCCGCACATACATGTTCGAAGATGATTAGGGCCCCAGCAATGGCCTCAACTCCCGCACAGCGCAGCCTTTCCGAGCGGTCGCACTTCCTCACAGATCGGTAAACTCGTCTCGGGGCCCGGCGCGACGTCGGCGACGGGGATCGGGAACGCCCTCGCCCGGCAGGGGCCCGCACGCAGCAGGGGCACCGTCGTCCCAAAAAGAAAAAGTCCGCCCCGAGGGCGGACACGACGGGGCGGGCACCCCGGGTCGGGACCGAAAGGGCGGAGAGGGGGGGATTCGAACCCCCGAAACGGCGCTAAACCGTTTACTCCCTTAGCAGGGGAGCGCCTTCGACCGCTCGGCCACCTCTCCGTGTTCGTGTTGGTGATATGCCGCGGGCTCGACAGTGTTGCAGCCGCGAGGCGACGCGCGCCTTTCGGCCCCCGGGTCCTCGTCGGGAGGTTACTCCGAGTCCGAGAGCGCCTCGGCCCCGCTCGCGATGTCCAGAAGCTCCATCGTAATGGCGTTCTGCCGGGCCCGGTTGTACTCGAGGGTCAGGTCCTCGATGAGCTCCTCGGCGTTGGACGTGGCGTTGTCCATGGCCACCATGCGGGCCCCT
>Ga0207714_1002510_pt1 | contig 11053 bp, 6 predicted proteins | sample PonA232FremontCA_2_FD_187270 | JGI IMG/M metagenome (GOLD analysis project Ga0207714, IMG submission 187270) | Marine sediment microbial community from Fremont, CA, USA - Pond A23 Sediment 2 (SPAdes) | ecosystem: Environmental > Aquatic > Marine > Unclassified | place: USA: Fremont, California... | reverse complement strand
GGCAGCGCATCCTCACCCTGCTCGCCAAGGAGCTGCTCACCCTGCTCAAGGACCCCAAGAGCCGCTTCGTGGTCCTCGCCACGCCGGTGATCCAGCTGGCGGTGTTCGGCTACGCCGCCTCCTTCGACCTCAACGAGGTCCCCTTCGCCGTCCTCAACGAGGATCGCGGCGAGGCCAGCCGCGAGCTGGTGGCCCAGTTCGAGGGCTCGGCGCAGTTCGAGCGCGTCCGCACCCTCCACCACACCGACCAGATCGCGCCGCTGATCGACGCCGGCGAGGTCCTCCTCGTCCTGCGCCTGCCGCCGGATTTCAGCCGCGACCTCGCCCGGGGCGAGCCGGCCTCGGCGCAGGTCATCCTCGACGGGCGCAACTCCAACACCGCCCTGATCGCCTTCAACTACGCCCGCCGCATCGTCGCCGCCTACAACGACCGGCGCCTCGTCGAGGCCGGGCGGGCGGGTGGCCCGCCGGCCGAGCTGGTCACGCGGGCCTGGTTCAACCCCAACCTGGAGAGCCAGTGGTTCTTCGTCCCGGGCATCGTGGGACTGCTGGTCACGGTGACCACCATCCTCGTTACCGCCCTGTCCGTGGCCCGCGAGCGCGAGGAGGGGACCTTCGACCAGCTCCTGGTCACCCCGCTGCGGCCGGTAGAGATCCTCATCGGCAAGGCCCTGCCCGGGTTCCTGGTCGGGCTGCTGGCGGCGAGCGTGATCGCTGCCATCGCCGTGGCCTGGTTCCAGGTCCCGCTGCGCGGCTCGCTCGCCGTGTTCTACCTGGGCACCGTGCTCTACCTCCTCTCGGCGGTGGGCGTCGGGCTGATGATCTCCGCGCTGGCGGTCACGCAGCAGCAGGGCCTGCTCGGCGCCTTCCTCTTCCTCGTCCCCGCCGTGATCCTGTCCGGCTTCGCCACCCCCATCGCCAACATGCCCGGCTGGGTACAGGCGATCACCTACCTCAACCCCCTGCGCTACTTCATGGTGGTCCTGCGCGGGATCTTCCTCGAGGGCCGGGGCCTGGACCTGGCGCCGCTACAGTTCCTGCCCATGGTGGCGATCGGCCTGGTGAGCCTCACCGTAGCGGGCTGGCTATTCCGGCGACGGCTCTACTGAGGCCGCGGACGGGGCCCTGCCCCCTGCCCGCCGATCGGCGCCAATCCCGCAACCCCGGTATCAGCAGGGGCGACGGATACAGGCCCCGGGCTCCCTAGCCCGGGGCCGCATCGCCCGGCAGCGCCTCATCGGGGCTCGATCGCGTACCGCACCCGGACACTGGCCTCATAGGTGAGCTCATCGGGGGCCAGGTCGATCGGATCCGCCGCCTCGCGCGCAGCATCGGCCGTGCGGGCCCTGGCGGCCCCCGGACCCGCCTCGGACGCCTCCAGGCCCGGGGCGCTCAGCTCCTCCACCCGCAGAGGCTCGAGCAGGCGGACATCGGCAGCCTCTGCCATCGCCGCCGCCTTCCCGGCGGCGTCCTCGACAGCGGCCACCAGCGCCGGGTGGCGCTGCTCGTCGGCCGCGTCGTAGCGGTAGTCGATGGGCCGGACCTGGTGCGGATCCGCCTCCCCCAGCCGCTGGAGCCAGGACCCGGCCTGATCGGCCGGGGCGCCCTGGATGCGGATCGTCAGCAGGGCCTGGTAGCCGGTGATCTCCGAGCGCCCGTCACGCCGCTCACGGACCGGGGCGGTGCGCACGGCCTCCGTGACTACCCGGGTATCGGCCCCCGCAAGCTGGCGCCAGCGCTCGAGCAGCGGATTGATCCGCTCCCTCAGGGCGCCCATCGCCGCCGCCGAGGCCTCACGCTCCTCGCGGAAGACGGCTGTCAGGTCCGCGATGTTGGGCGCCCGCGAGATGACGGACTCACCCCGGACCGTGAGGTACGGGCCCTCCGCCCCCTGTGCGGCGCCCACCGGCGTGGCGAGCACCAGCAGCAGCGGCAGGCCGGCTCGCAGGAATCGCGTGGTGTGCATATCGGTCTCCTCGCCTCTTCCAGGAACCCGCGCCACCGCACCGGCGGCGCGGCGTCGACGGGTGCACGCAGCGCCTAGCGCAGCGGGCACGACGGCGACAGCGCTACCGGCTCCACGGCCCGAGCCTCCTTGACCCCGTGACTGGCAGGCCTTGCGTCTACACCCTGCATCGTGCCAGGCGACGGCAAGGGCGGCTACACGGAGCAACCCATGCCCCAGCCGGGGCTGGCACCTGCCGCATTCGCTCCCCTAGCCGAACGTCTACCTGTGCGCCCGAGGCTGCGTTAGAGTCCCACGGACACCCGCCTGCATGACCCTCCTGTACAAGGCCTTGCCCGGCGTGGCCGCACCCGGGACAGCCGAGCCGCCAGCGAGAGCCAGACGCCATGATGGACTTGCAGAAGAGCCTGGCCACCGAGATCGGCTTCTCCCTCCTACACGAGCACCCCGACGCCGTCGTCGTCCTCGATCCCCAGCAGCGGATCTACGCCCTCAACAAGGCGGCCGAGGCCCTGTTCGAGTACACCAGCCAGGACCTCCTCGGCGAGCCCTTGGACCGGCTCCTGCCCCCCGATGCGGTGGAGCGCCACCGTGGGCATGTGCAGCACTTCGGCGAGCAGGGACACGCCCAGGTCCGCACCATGTACGAGCGCGAGCCGGTCCGCGCCCGCAAGCGGGACGGTACCGAGTTCCCGATCGAGGCGACGATCGGGGTCCAGTGGCACCAGGGCCACCCCTACTTCTACGCCATCGTCCGTGATCTAACGGAACGATTTGAGCGCGAGCAGACGCTGCTCAGGCAGCGCAACCTCTACCAGGCCCTGAGCCGCAGCAACCAGCTGCTCATCCGTAGCCCGCCCCCGGAAGAGCTCTACGACGAGGTGTGCCGGATCGTCGTAGACGCCAGCGATGTGCCGTTGGCCTGGGTCGGCCTGATCGACAGCACGGGGCAGGTCCAGCCGGCCGCCTACCACGGCGAGGCGAGCGGCTACCTCGAGGGGATTGAGGTCACCTCCCGGAGCGCGGAGGCCTCGGGGCAGGGCATGATCGGCCAGGCGATCCGCGAGGCGCACCCCGTGATCGTCCCCTACCTCACCGAGGATCCCCGCATGCAGCCGTGGCACGAGCAGGCCCGTGCCTTCGGCCTGGCCTCCGCCGGGGCCTTCCCCATCACCCGCGGCGGCGCCGTCGTCGGGACGCTGAACGTCTACGCCCGGCAATCGGCCTTCTTCGCCGAGAGGCAGGGGATCGTCGAGCTCTTCAACGAGCTCGCCGCCGATATCAGCGCCGCCCTGGAGCACCACGACGAGCGCCTGCGCATCCAGCAGCTGAGCTACCGCCACTTCGTCACCGGCCTGCCCAACCGGGCCAGCCTCAAGGAGCGCGTCGAGGAGGAGGCGGCACGGCTCCAGCGTCAACCGGGCCTCGGCGCGATCATCCTCATCGACATCGACGGCTTCAAGGCGGTCAACGACTCCCTCGGCTACCGCCTCGGGGACGAGACGCTCCAGCGGATCGCGGAGCGCATCCGCGAGCATCTCCACGGCAACGAGGTCCTCTACCACCTCGGGGCCGACGAGTTCGTCGTCCTGGCGCTGGACCTGGCCGGCGAGGAGACCGAGAGCGCCGCCAGGAGCCACCGGATCGCCGATGGCATCCGGCAGGGCTTCCTGGCCCCCCTCCAGGCCGGCGAGCGTGACCTGCAATTGACGGCCTCCCTGGGGATGACCCTCTTCCCGGGCACACCGGGCGAGTCCGGCGACTCGCAAGCGGGCTCCGCCGAGGGGATCCTGCAAGAGGTGAGCCTGGCGCTGGCCCGGGCCAAGGAGGAGGGAGGCAACCAGGTGCGCTTCTTCGACCCCCAGCTCCGCCACCGGGCCGAGCGCTACATCCACATGGTCGAGGGGCTGCGCCTCGCGCCCGAGCGCGGCGAGCTCGCCGTCGCCTATCAGCCGCTCTGGGATCTCGCCTCGGAGGAGCTCCTCGGCCTGGAGGCCCTCATGCGCTGGCGCCACCCCGAGCTCGGCTGGGTGTCGCCGGCCGAGTTCATCCCCCTCGCCGAGCGCAGCAACACCATCCTCGAGCTCGGTGACTGGATCCTGGAGCAGGTACTGCGCCAGATCGCTACCTGGCAGGAGGAGGGCGTGCCCCCCCTCCCCCTCGGCGTGACCGTCAACGTCAGCGCGGCGCAGTTCAAGCAGGAGCGCTGGGTCGAGAGCGTACGCACCCGGCTGGAGCGCTCCAGAGTGGCAGGCCAGTGCCTGAAGATGGAGGTCACCGAGACCCTGCTGATGGAGAGCGTCGACACCGCCCTGGACAAGATCGGCGAGCTGCGCGATCTCGGCATCCGCTTCGCCCTGGACGACTTCGGCACCGGCTACTCCTCGATGACCTACCTCCAGCGCCTGCCGCTGGACTACCTCAAGGTGGACCGCTCCTTCATCCAGAGCATCGGCCAGGAGCCGGCCGTCGAGGGCATCCTCGACGCCATCCTGGGTCTGTCCCGCAGCCTGGGCCTCCAGACCATCGCCGAGGGCGTGGAGACCGAGCACCAGGCAGCCTTCCTCCGTGCGCGCGGCTGCCCCATCGGCCAGGGATTCTACTGGTCCCCGCCCCTGGCCCCCGAGGCCGTCGCGCCGCTCCTGCCGAGAGCGGGCCGGAACGCGCGCTAGCCGCCCCGAGGCGATGCGGGCTCAAGCGCGGTGAGCGGCGGGCAGCGAGTCTATGCTGAGGACAGGGAGACCGCGACGCGGGGATGGACATGGCGCCTGGACGCTCCGCCCTGCGCCCTGTAGCGTCCCGGCGGGACGCCCCGAGCAGCCGCGCCAAGGGCAAGCATGCAGGACGGCAAGCAGGACCCGGCCATCCGGTGGTACGACGAGCACGCCGAGCGCGTCGCCGGCGACTACGAGTCGCTGTCCTTCGCCGACGTCCACAACTGGCTCATCTACCGCCTGCCGCCACCGGGCGAGAGCACGGTCCTCGACGTCGGCGCCGGCTCCGGGCGCGACGCCGCCTGGCTCGCCGAGCGCGGCCACGAGGTGGTCGCCGTCGAGCCGGCCGAGGCCCTGCGCCGCGAGGCCGCCGAGCGCCACCCCCACCCGCGGATCCGCTGGCTCGACGACCGCCTGCCGGGCCTGGAGCAGATCCACCGGCTGGGGCTGGGCTTCGACGCCATCCTGCTGAGCGCCGTCTGGATGCACCTCCCCGAGGGGCAGCGGCCCCGCGCCTTCCGCAAGCTGATCACCCTGCTCAAGCCCGGCGGCCTGCTCGCCCTCACCCTCCGCCTCGGCCCGGCGGACCCGGAGCGCGGCCTGCGGGCCGTCTCGGTCGGCGAGCTCCAGCAGCTCGCCGCCGCGCACGGGGCGTACCTCGAGCACGTCAGCGAGAGCCGCGACGCCCTGGGCCGCGCCGAGGTCTCCTGGGCCGAGGTGGCCCTCCGGCTGCCGGACGACGGCACCGGCGCCCTGCCCCTGCTGCGGCACATCATCCTCAACGACGACAAGCGCGCCACCTACAAGCTGGCGCTGCTGCGCTGCGCCTGCCGCGCCGCCGACGGCATGGACGGCCTCGCCGTCGCCGCGGAGGACGGCGACGCGGAGAGCCACGTCGAGCTGCCGCTGGGGCTCGTGGCCCTGATCTGGGTCCGGCTCTTCCTGCCCCTCGTCCACCACCGCCTGCCGCAGCGCCCGCCCCACGACGGCACGCCCCGCGGCCTCGGCTTCGCCGGCGACGGCTTCCGCAAGCTCCTCGAGCTGCAGGTCAACTCGGAGGAGCTGCGCATCGGCGTGCGCTTCAGCGGCGACCGGGCGCGGGCCCTGTCCCTCGCCCTGCGCGAGGCGGCGGAGACCATCCGCAAGATGCCCGCCTACTACACCACCTTCCCCCAGGGCGGCCAGGTCTTCCACGCTGTACGCACCCACGGCGTGCGCCCCCAGGGCGAGGCAGTCCTCGACGCCCCCTTCCTGTGGCGCTACGGCGCCTTCCGGGTGCCGCGGACACTGTGGCGGGCCCTGCAACGGTTCAGCGTCTGGGTGGAGCCGGCGCTGATCACCGAGTGGAAGCGGCTGATGGCCCACTACGCCGAGCGCCAGGGCCGGGCGCTGACGGCCGGGACCATGGAGCATGCCCTCGCCTGGCGCGAGCCGCAGCGCGACGTGCGCCTCGCCCGGGAGCGCATCGAGGCCCTGCGGGCGGCCGGCGAGCCCATCCACTGCGTCTGGAGCGGCCGCCGCCTGCGGCGGGACGCCCTCGACGTCGACCACTGCATCCCCTGGGCGGCCTGGCCCTGCGACGACCTGTGGAACCTGGTGCCCGCCAGCCCCCGCGTGAACAGCGACAAGGGGGCGCGGCTGCCGGACGCGGCCACGCTCCAGGAGGCCGAGGACCGCCTGAAGGCCTGGTGGGAGCGCGCCTGGCGGCGCGCGCCGCAGCCGACCCTGGCCGAGCGCTTCGAGCGCGAGGCCGCGGCGACGCTGCCCGGGCTGCGGGAGGCCGAGGCGGGGGACCTGGACAGCGTCTTCTCCGCCCTGGAGCTGCGCCGGATCCGGCTCAAGCAGGACCAGCAGATCCCGGAGTGGTGCCGGGAATAGCCTCCGCGCTGTCTGTATCCACGACCAGCAGGGAAGGCTCCCCGCGGTACGAGCAGGAAACCGTCCGCTCGGACTGCCAGCCGGTGTTGCGATCGAAAGTTGAGTCTACGACCCTAGCCAACCAAGCTGGTGATACTTGACGAAAAGCTCAAGAAAGGGAACTTCGTTGGGAACAGACTTTAAGGATGCCCACCACCGGCACTGGGCGGATGCAGAGCTGCTGTTCGGCTCAGGGCGCCTTGCCAACGCCGACCACCTGTACGGCCTAGCTGCAGAGTGTGGCTTGAAAGCCCTCATGTCCGCTTGGGGGATGCCCTACGATCATCAGCAGGACCAACCTTCGCGTGATAGGGACCGGAAGCACGCTGACCGCATCTGGCATCGGTATGAGCACTATAGGCAGGGCCCGCAGGCACCCCACTACCAGCTATCCACACCAAGCCCGTTCGCTGACTGGAGCATCCACCAGCGCTACTGGCCCCGCCGCTGTTTCGATCCCCCAACCGTGGACAAGCACCGGCAAGGGGCCGAGGAAGTGTGCCGTGTGCTCCGGCAGGCCCAAAGGGAGGGATGGCTGTGACGTTCGATGAGGTACTGCCGAAAGTCCGCGAGATTCTCGCCTCCCGGGAGGGCCTTCTCAAAGCGCTGGATTGGATGGTGGTCAACCGCGACCTGAACGGGCGGATCAGCCTGGTCGTTCCTGATGCGGCCTCGGCGGATGAGCATCGGCAAGGCCAGCTGGAGGAGTTGGCCTCCACCCTGGAGAGCGAGCTGGGCCCCCACGGCCTGGCCGCTGACCGGGCGATCCTGTACGAGGAGGACCGGGAGCCGGTGCTCGCCAACGCCCCGCACTACCCGCTAGACCGCGTGACCGTCGTGGATCGCCTGCTCACCGAGGGCCGGTGGGGGGCCGTCGAGGGGGCAACCGAGGGCGCCAAGCGGGTGGTCTTCTATTCCATCAAGGGCGGCGTCGGGCGCTCCACGGCCCTGGCCGTATCGGCCTGGTGGCTGGCGCAAGCGGGATCGCGCGTCCTGGTGCTCGACATGGACCTGGAATCCCCCGGGCTGTCTTCCACCTTGCTCCCGGAAACACGCCGCCCCGCGTATGGCATCACGGACTGGCTAGTAGAGGATCTGGTCGGCAACGGGGATGCCGTCCTCGACGATATGGTGGCTACCAGCGAGCTTTCCCGAGAAGGCGAGATCATGGTCGTACCTTCCCACGGGCAGGATCCCGGGGAGTATGTCGCCAAGCTCGGCCGGGTCTGGATGCCGAGCCGTAACCAGGAAGGGGGGCATCAGGCCTGGTACCAACGCCTGGATCGCATGATCACTGGATTAGAGAGTCAGTGGCAGCCGGACGTGATCCTCATCGATTCCCGTTCGGGGATCGACGATATTGCCTCCGCTTGCGTGACCGATCTCAGGGCCGGGCTAGTGCTGCTGTTCGCCCATGACGATGCCCAGACATGGACCGGCTACAGCCTGTTGTTCCGGTATTGGGCCCAGACCCAAGTCATTCGACATATGCGGGAGCGGCTGCAGATCGCCGGCGCAACGCTCCCGGATGTGGATACCGAGACCCGCTTCGATGAGCTGCGGGAGCGAGCGTGGGACCTTTTCTCGGAGCACTTGTACGACGAGATCCCGGCCGGGGCCCAAGAGGAGGCGTACTGGAACTTCGACGATCGGGACGAAGGCGCGCCCCACTACCCGTGGGCAGTGCGCTGGCATCGGGATTTCACCGCCCTGACTTCCCTCCACGACCGCTTGGCGGGTATCGATCCCGGCCAGGTACGCCAGCTGTTCGGGCCGCTGGCCGAAGGCATCCAGCGCTATGTCAGCGCCAGGAGTGTGGCCAATGAATGATCCCATGCGGGTCCGCGAGGCGCTGCTGCAATCCTTGCCCCACGACGTGGCAGGCCATGGGCAAGCGCCCCATCCCCAAGAAGTCTACGTGCCACGCGCGCACATCAAGGCCCTGCGCCCCGAGGCCAGCCTGGTGGTGGGCACCCGCGGTGTCGGCAAGTCCCTGTGGACCATGGCCCTGTGGACGCCCCAGACTCGCGAAGCCCTGGAATCCGCCATACCCGCCTTGGCCTCCACCCGGGTAGCGGTGGGCTTCTCCGAGAAACCGAGCCCGGATGACTATCCCAACGCAGACACCGTCCGCCAGCTCCTCAAGGACGGAGAAGACCCCTACGATATCTGGCGAGGGGTTATCGCCCGGCACTTGTCTCGGGACGTGTTGGGCGGAGATCGGGTGCCCTTAGAGTCCTGGGCTCAGACGTTGGGATGGCTGCACGCCAACCCCGAGGGCCTGTCCCGGCTCGTCCAGGACGCGGACGAGAAGCTGGCCTCGCAGGAAAAGCAGCTACTGTTCGTCTTCGACGCCCTGGATCGCGCCAGTGGCGATTGGGACACCATGGACGCCCTCGTGCGGGGACTACTCCAGGCGATCCTGTGGCTCAAGCCCCAAGCCCAAATGTACGGGAAGGTGTTCCTCCGCGAGGACCAGTTCCGGCCCACGGTCACCAACTTCCCCGACGCCTCCAAGCTCCTGGCTACTAAGGAGGATCTCTCCTGGGGACGGCACGACCTGCACGGCCTCCTCTGGCAACTGCTGATCAATGGCCCCGAGGAACATGGCGACTGCCTCCGGGAGACCTACCGCTCCGTGATCGGGGCGCCCCCCCAGGAAACCGCTTCCGGCTGGCGGCTCCCTTCCGAGCTTCAGCGCGAGGGGCCTAGCCAACGCGGCCTGTTCGAGGCCCTTGCCGGCCCCTGGATGGGGACGGATCCCCGCCGTGGTGTCCCCTACGTCTGGACGGTCAGCCACCTGGCCGATGGCCACGGGCGCACCTCCCCACGCTCTTTCCTGGTCGCTATCCGGCAAGCGACGGATGACTCCTTGGAGCACTATCCCGATCACCCCCGGCCACTGCACTACGAGAGCATCAAGCGCGGCGTCCGGGCCGCGTCGAAGGTCCGCGTCGACGAAATATCCGAAGTTTATCCGTGGATTAAACGATTCATGGGGGCCCTGGAGGGGATGAACATGCCCTGTGATTTTCAGCGGATTACTGGGGAGTGGGAAAGGGCCTTCCCGGAGGGCCCCACAACGAGGCCTGAAGAGGGCTTGCCGCCTCGTCACACCGATCAGGGCTGGGAAGGGCTGCGCGACGACTTGCTGGACCTGGGCGTTTTCGAGCAGCGCAAGGACGGCCGGATCGATATGCCCGATCTGTACCGGGTCGGGTTCGGGCTGGGGCGCAAGGGCGGAGTCCCCCCGCGGAGATAGGCAGCAAGCCAGACGCGCTGGGCCGCCGCGACCCTACCCCCCTTCTCGAGCCGAGCATTTGGATGGGCACGATCACCCGGCTATCCTCGGGAGGATGAGCGCACCCGTCCCCACCAACCTCATCACCGGCTTCCTCGGCGCCGGCAAGACCACCGCGATCCGGCACCTGCTCGCCGAGGCGCGCCCGCCGGAGGAGCGCTGGGCGGTGCTGGTCAACGAGTTCGGCGATGTCGGCGTGGATGCCGCCGGCCTGGGGGACGGCGCCGCCGTGGAGGAGCTGCCCGGCGGCTGCCTGTGCTGCACGCTCGGGGTGCCGTTCCGCGTCGCCCTGGCGCGGCTGCTGCGCCGCAGCCGCCCGGCCCGGCTGCTCATCGAGCCCACCGGCCTCGGCCACCCGGCCCGCATCCTGGATCAGCTGCACGAGTTCGAGGAGCAGGGCGCCCTCACCCGGCACGCCACGCTGACGCTGGTCGACCCGCGCCAGCTCGAGGATCCGCGCGTAGCCGCCCACGAGGCTTTCCACGACCAGGCCCAGCTGGCCGATATCCTCATCGCGCACAAGAGCGACCTGTGCACCGAGGCGCAGCTGGCAGCGCTGACGCGCTGGGCCCACGGCCTCTACCCGCCCAAGCGGCGCATCGAGCGGGCCGCCCACGGCCGGATCGAGGCGGCCTGGCTGGACGAGCCGATCGGCCGGGCCGGTCCCGCCGACCCGGCCGCCTCTGCCGAGGCCCCGCACCACCATCCCGAGCACCACCACGAGCGCAGCGGGCCGGCGCCCGAGCCCGGCCGCCCGGTCCGTGCGGAGCAGTCCGGCGGCGACACGGCGGCCTGCGGATGGCTCTTCCACCCCGAGGACGTCTTCGAGCGTAACGCCCTGCTGGCGGCCCTGGAGGGACTGCGCGGCTGCCAGCGGACCAAGGGCGTGGTACGCACCGGAGGCGACTGGCTGCGCGTCGATGCGGATAGCGACGGCGTACGCACCGAGGCGGTGGCCTGGCGCGGGGAGAGCCGGCTGGAGGTCATCGGCCCCGCCCCGGAGGTCACGTGGGACGGCGTCGAGGCGCAGCTCCTGGCAGCACGCCGTGCCCCCTGACCCTGTCGTATTCACGAGAAAGCCGTGAGAGCCAAGGTGCCGCCTTGTTGATGTCGGTGATTGAGCAGTTCGTAACCAGCAATTGGGCCGCTCACGGC
>Ga0207714_1002509_pt1 | contig 11054 bp, 10 predicted proteins | sample PonA232FremontCA_2_FD_187270 | JGI IMG/M metagenome (GOLD analysis project Ga0207714, IMG submission 187270) | Marine sediment microbial community from Fremont, CA, USA - Pond A23 Sediment 2 (SPAdes) | ecosystem: Environmental > Aquatic > Marine > Unclassified | place: USA: Fremont, California... | reverse complement strand
TACGAGGAGGAAGAGCCCGACATCGCAATGATGGATATCGTCATGCCGATCCGCGACGGGATCGAGGCCACAGACGAGATCACGAACAACTACGACGACGCCAACGTGATCATGTGTACCAGCGTCGGACAGGAGGAGAAGATGAAGCAGGCGATCAAGGCCGGCGCCTCGGGGTACATCACCAAACCGTTCCAGAAGCCGAACGTTCTCAACGAGATCAACGACGTCATCCCAGCCTAACATGAAGGTCGATATCCGTGAGCTGGGGCAGTTCAATCACCTCGCCTCGGAGGGTGCCGAGCGCGCCGCCGAAGCGCTTTCGCAGCTCGCGGGCGTCCAGATGGATGTCGACGTGACAGACGTGAGCCTCGTCACGGAAAACGTGCTTGCGGAGGCCTTCACCGACCGGTCGTTCGTCGGCGTCGAACTCGGGCTCGAAGGCGGGCTCGAGGGGGAAACTGTCCTCGCCTTCGAGCGCGAGCGCGCGATGAAACTTCAAGACCTCCTCATGGATGTCACCGATAACGACAGCTCCGAGGAGCGGTTGGCCAAGAGCAGCGTGACCGAACTTGGCAACATCATGGTCGGTGGCTTCATCGACGGCTGGGCCGACCACCTCGACACGGCGATCAACATGACGCCGCCACGGTACACCGAGGCCGAGGGACCGCGCATCCTCCCCGATGAGGCCATCGAAGCGGCGAAAAAACACGGGGTCTTTCTCTTCGAGAGTCACCTCCGTGGGCTGGATATCGATCTCGACTTCTCGCTGTATATGCTGCCGGAGTACCGACAGTTCGTCAAACTGCTGTCGGGCAACGCACAGGGCAACCAGATCCCGGTCAACCGGCTCAGCACCTTCGAGGAACTGGCCAAGGAGGGCGCGGGCAACGCCGCCGACCAGATCGGGATGATGACCGGCCTCGACACCAGCGTCGAGGTGAGCCGTCTCCGGTTCGTCCCGCTTGCGGGGGTCCCGAAACAGGTCGGCAACGACCGCTACGTCGGCACCGTCTTCGAACTCACCGGGCTGCCGAGCGGCTATCTCGCCATCCTCTTCGGCGAGGAGTCGGCGAAAACGGTTGCGAGTTCGATGATGCCCGGCGATTCGGGCGAGGACGGTATCGGCGAGATGACCGAGGGTGCGATCAAGGAACTCGGCAACATCATGACCAGCGGTTTCATCGACGGCTGGGCGAACGTCCTGCAGACGAGCATCGAGCACTCGCCGCCCAACTTCGTCCACGACATGGGCGAGTCTATCATGAGCCCGGTCGTCGGCAAACTCGGCCAGCAGCAGGATTACGCCTTCGTGATCGACTCCACAATCGAGATCGATGGCCAGGAAGAACAGTGTGACATCTTCGCGCTGCCGGACGAACGTGAACTGGCACGGGCTCTGTCGGCACTGCCGGCCCAGACCGAATAACGCTCGCCGACTACCACAGGAGCAGATGTGACTCAGAACCGAACCACCGACCGAGGCGGCGACCGAGAGAACGTCGGTATCTCGGAGTACGCTGTTGTTACCGGCGGGACGAAACTCGTCACGAGCGGGGTCGGGTCCTGTCTCGGGATCGTCCTTCATGACGATTACAACGATGTCTCGGGGCTGATTCACGTCATGCTGCCGCAAGCCGACGAGAGCACCGATTCCGAGCCGGCGAAGTTTGTCGACTCCGGCGTTCCGCTGTTGATCGAGGCGATGGAGGACGCAGGAGCCAGCAGCCGCCGATTACAGGGCTGGGTCGCCGGCGGCAGCGAGATGCTCGATTTCTCCTCTGGTGGCGACAGCATCGGAAGCCGGAACATCGAGGCGGCAAAACACGTTCTCAGCGAACACAACATCAGCGTCGTCGGGACCGACGTCGGTGGGAGCCACGGGCGGTCGATGTCGTTCGATCCGGCAACCGAAACCGTCACGATCCAGACGGCAGACGACACCACACAGCGGATATAGTTCTCGACACGGCAGACGTCACAGCGATCTGGCAGCCTGTGCTGTGAGAGCACTCGCCACCCCCGGGCTCACACCGATGTGAACCAGCCTAATAGCGGTTGTCAAACCGCACACGTCGCCAGACTGAAAATATCATGATTGATTACTGTCTGACGCCAAGTATCAATATCGAACACTGTATGAGTGGTTTAAAGTGTGCGTACAATAAGTATTAGCGACAATGGGTCTTGGTGTGTCACTCCTCGTCGTGCTGCCAGCCCTCGACGGTCTCTCCCTGTTCGGGACCGACCTGTCGGTCTGGGCAGTGACAACGACCCTGACCGGTGTGGTCGGTGCGAGCATCATTGACCGTATTCTCGAGGGTGAAGAGGACGACGACGACGGCGGTGGCGGTGGCGGTGGCGGCGACCTCGGCGGTGGTGGCATGGACGGTGACCTCGGCGGCGGGATGGACGACGACCTCGGCGGCGGGATGGATGACGACCTCGGCGGGATGGATGACGACCTCGGCGGGATGGACGACGACCTCGGCGGGATGGACGATGACTTCGGCGGTGGCGGCGGTGGCGGTGGTGGCGATTTCGGCGGTGGGGGTGCCAACACCGACGAACTCGAACACCAGATGGAGGAGCTCGAAACCGAGGTCTCCGACCTCTCCTCGACTGTCGGCACCATCCGCGAGGAGAACACCGAGATCAGCGAACGCGTCGAAGAGGTCGAGGAGGATATCCGCAACCTGCTCGACATCTACGAGATGGTGACCCGCGGGATCAACCCCTTCGTCGACGACGGCGGTGGTGGCGGCGGGTTCGACGCTGCTGGCGGTGATGGCGATGGCGGCGGTCTCGGGTTGTTCGACGACGATGACGACGATGTTGCCGAGGATGTCGACGACTCGGTCATGGATGCCGAGGCTGACGGCTTCTTCGACGACGAACTGGAAGAAGAGGCGGACGAGATGGGTGCCGGTGATGACTTCGACGACGAGACCGACGACGATGCGTTCGACGAGGAAGGTGACTTCGCCGACGACTTCGATGAGGGCGACGACGAGTTCGCCGATGACCTCGACGAGGGCGAAGACGATTTCAGCGATGACCTTGAAACGGATTCCGAAGACGATTTCAGCGATGACCTTGATGTAAGCGAAGACGAGGACGACGAGGATGCAAGTGATCAAGATATGTCCGGTGACAAATCATTCAGCGATCTGAAAGACGAGTACGACTCCGGTGACGCCGAATGGGCCGAAGGTGAAGAGGGAGAAATGCCCGAGGAGGCCGGCGATCAGATGGCCGACGAAGCGGACGAAGCAGACGACGAGTTCGACTTCGACGACGAGGCCGACGACGAGGCCGAAGACGATACCTTCGACGATGCCTTCGACGACGCCGAAGATGAGGCCGGCGACGATGCCTTCGACGAGGCAGACGACGCCTTCGGCGAGGCCGGTGATCAGATGGACGAGTCACCGCAGGCGGGGCAAGCGGCCGCTGGCCAGCAGGCTGGCGGGGCGCAGACCGCCACCCAGCAGACCGATGCTGAGGGCGACCAGCAGCAGGCTGGCGGTCAGTCACAGGGCGGGGGCCAACAGGCCGGCGAGTCCGGCACGCTGTCGCCGATCCAGCAGCGCGGCGAGGGCGGCAACTTCGAGTACGCCAGTCCCGATCACCTCTCGACGGCCCGCGAGAAGCCCTATCTCTCGACGCTGCCCAACGACTACCTCGGCGACCTCGTCGTCATGGAGTGGCTCGAGTTCCTCGTCAAGCGCTCGACGGTTACCGACGCCGCCCGCGCGATCAACTACTACGAACGGATCGACTGGGTCGACCCCGCCGTCGCCGATCATCTCCGGTCGTTCCTCTCCGGATTCGGGAACATCGACCGCAACAAGATCGACCGGCCCGGCACCGACCACCTCACCCGCGAACACCACATCCATAGCCTGAAATACATCATGAAGCTCAACGGCGCGACGGCGACATCAGTGATTCTCGACCGCTGGGACACCTTCGCACCGGACTCCAATGGGGTTTAGCATCAGTGCCGCAACCGCGTTGATCTTTGCCTCGCTGTTTTTAGCCTTCGGTATCTTCTACCCCGCGATGGCCAACGGCTACGAGCGGGTCGAGGAGGCCGACGCCGCGAAAGCGGATCAGAATTTAGATCAGGCACAGACGGATATCACCTTTGTTAGCTACACTGCAAGTGGTAATCAACTCACTATCACTGCCAACAACACAGGTGAAACAGTTCTGATTGTTGACGACATCGATCTCATATTGCAGCCAGATTACGGATATGTATCGTGGAACAATAATGATAATTCTGATGCTGTTGATGCACAGGTTGACAGCGATCCAGATACCAATTTGTGGCGCCCCGGAGAACAGATACAGATCGAATTCAAACAAACGGGTGGCTCGTTTACCGAACCGGATAGATTCAAACTGGTCACCGCACACGGCGTCAGTATCTCGGGGGACACATAACAATGGCCAGTGAATCCGTTTCCTCGTTGATCCTCTTCATCGCAAGCCTTGTCGTTGCGGCGGGCGTCGCTGGGACGCTCACCACCGGCGTTCAGCGCGTCAGTAGTTCTATCGACGAGGGGAGTCTCGATACGGCCCAGCAAATCCGGACCGATGTGGAGATTATCAACGATCCCGGGCGAAACTACAACTCGGGTGATCAACTGACACTCTACGTGAAGAATACCGGAACACAGGGGATACTGAACAAACCCGAGTCATTTGACATTGTTTTCAATGGTCAATTTATACCAAATAGTGACATCTCTGTCTCTGACGCGAACGGAAACAGTATAGAAGCCTTTCGCGAAGATGATGTTGCTGAGATAGTAATACAAAGCCCGGACATACCACCCGGCGACAACCGTGTATTTTTGACCGTCAACAGTGATGAGGAAGTATTACAGTTCACCACGTGACACCAACCAACCTTCGACACTGACGGGTTAGCATCTTCGCTAAAGATTTGATCGCTGACATAACTTCTCACCACTTCAGGTAGGTGCCAGCGACAGCCCTGTATACCTAACAGTTAATGCTGACGAACAAGTATTGGTTGTTGAGATACAATCATGGCCGCCACACGCCGAGATATCCTGCCCATCGGCCTGGAGGACCACGATCAATTGAACATGGAACTCGGCGGCGGCCTCCCACCCGGGAGTATCGTCCTCATCGAGGGCGATTACGGGGCGGGGAAAAGTGCGATGAGCCAGCGATTCTCGTACGGCTTCGTTGAGGAGGGGACGACCGTCACCATGCTCTCGACGGAGCTCACGGTCAGCGGGTTCATCGAACAGATGTACTCGCTGTCCTACGATATCACCTCACATCTACTCGAGGAGAGGCTGCTGTTTCTCGAGGCAAACTTCGACAGCGGCGGCGCGCTGTCGGGTGACGACGACCAAGACCGGAAGGATCTCCTCAAGCGACTCATGGATGCCCAGGTCATGTGGGAGCAGGATGTCATCATCATCGACACATTCGATGCGATCCTGCGCAACGACCCCAAGTTCGAGTCGCTCGTCCGCGACGACGAAGGCCGGCAGGCAGCGCTCGAAATCATCTCGTTTTTCCGCGATCAGATCTCGCGCGGCAAGGTGATCATTCTGACTGTCGACCCATCGACGGTGACCGAGGATGCCATCGGCCCGTTCCGGTCTATCGCCGACATCTTCTTGGAGCTGCAGATGGCAGAGGTAGGTAACGAGGTTCGGCGATCGGTCGCGGTGAAGCGGTTCGCCGGCATGGGGGAACAGGTAGGGGACAACATCGGGTTCTCCGTCCGCTCCGGGACCGGTATCGTGATCGAGAGTCGTAGCGTCGCCTAACAGCCCACCTATGACCGACCAAGGAACACCGACGCCATCTGACGAACTTCGACAGGTCGCAAACCGGCGCCCACACCTCCGGGAGCACCTACAGAAGTTCAAGCAGATTGCCGGTGAGTTCCCGATGCTGGTCGACGAACCGGACGATTACGAGACCGACCGGCCGAACGTCATCTATCCCGTCGGCGGCGCGGTCTACTGTCACATCTACGGTGACGTGGGCCAGGACAAGAAGTACTACTGCATCGAGCCGACACTCTCCGACGACGAGCAGGTGACACTGGAGCAGATCAAGTCGAACCTGCTGTCGATGAGCGGCCACCATATGTCGCCGGACGACGACGCCGATTACGACGACCTCATCGAGGAACTGCTGGACGAGACGACGTACGTCACCGATGGCGACATGAACTTTTACGACCGGGTCAAACAGGTCTGGAACTTTGGGAAGGTCAAGGTCAACCAGAACACCTACGACAGCATCCGCTACCGGCTCAACCGGGATATCGTCGGCTTCGGCCCGCTGGAGCCGATCATGCGCGACCCCCAAAACGAGGACATCCACGTCATCGGTCCCCACGAGTGCCACGTTGACCACGGCACGTTCGGGATGTTACCGACCACGGTCGACTTCGGGACGCCCGACGAGTTCGACAACTGGCTGAAGAACATGGGCGAGCGGATGGGTGACCCGGTCTCGGACTCAAATCCCATCGTCGACTCGACGATGCCCGATGGCTCCCGTATCAACATCATCTACTCCGAGGACGTGTCGCTGAAGGGGCCGTCGCTGACGATTCGACAGCAGGACGAGGTGCCGCTGTCGGTCAACCAGATCACCCACTGGGGCACGATGTCGCCGCGGATGTGCGCGTATCTCTGGCTCTGTCTGGAGAACGAGCGGACGGTCTTCGTGGTCGGTGAGACGGCATCCGGCAAGACGACGACACTCAACGCCATCATGTCGTTCATCCCGCGTGACTCGAAGGTCTACACGGCGGAGGACACCGCCGAGGTGGTCCCGCCACACGACACCTGGCAGCAACTCCTCACGCGCGAGGGGATGGGCGACGAGAGCGCGGAGGTCGACATGTTCGACCTCGTCGCCTCCGCGTTGCGCTCGCGCCCCGACTACATCATCGTCGGCGAGGTGCGTGGGGCCGAGGGACGGATGGCGTTCCAGGCCGCCCAGACCGGCCACCCCGTCATGCTGACGTTCCACGCCGACGAAATCGTCACGATGATCCAGCGGTTTACATCCGATCCGATCAACGTTCCCGAGACGTTCATGGGGATCGCCGACGTGGCGCTGTTCCAGAACCGTGTCAAACAGGGCGACGATGTGCTTCGCCGGGTGACCAGCGTCCAGGAGATCGAGGGGTACTCCGACGAGATGGGTGGGGTCGTCACCCGGCAGGTCTTCGAGTGGGACCCCGTCGAAGACGAGCATCGGTTCAAGGGGATGAACAACTCCTACGTGCTGGAAGAACAGATCGCCCCCCTGCAGGGGTACGCCGACACCCGACAGATCTACGAGACCCTCGATCACCGGGCGGAGGTCATCGAACGGATGATCGACGAGGGCATCCTCGGCTACCACGAGGTCAACGAGGCCACCGACCAGTTCATGCGTGACGGCGCCGAGGGACTGCCGTTCACGATGAAAACGGCACCGGATATCAAATAGAGACCCTTTATGGCGACAGAAGAGAGTCAGGCGTCGTCTGGGCGGTTCGATTCGGTCCTGTCGCTTGCCTCTGAGGTACTGTCTGCCTACGGCAAGCTCGACATGTCGCGGGAGCGGTACATGCTCGTCATCTTCCTACCGACGTTCGTGGTATTTATGGGCTCGATCGCGGCGGCGGTGTTGCTCACGAGTCAACCGATATTCATCCGGGTGCCGATCCCGCTGCTCGGATTATTGATCTGGGTATCCGGACTGCTGTATCCGAAAATATACCTCACACAGCGACGGATCGCCATCGAGAACCAGTTTCACCTCGTCATGGTCCACATGACGGTACTGGCGACGACGAACATCGACCGCGTCGAGGTCTTCCGGCGACTCGCGGCCGAGGACGAGTACGGTGCCCTAGCCGAGGAGATGGGCCAGATCGTGACGCTGGTCGACACGTGGAACCAGAGCGTCGATGACGCGCTACGTCGCCGGGCCCGGGAGGTCCCGAGCCAGCCGCTTGCTGACTTCTTCGAGCGGCTCGCGTTCACACTCGAGGCCGGCGAGGAGCTAGACGAGTTCATGCTCGACGAACAGGACTTCATCATCGAGAACTACACGACGATCTACGAGGAGGACCTCAACAACCTCGAAGTGATGGAGGACCTGTACATCTCGATGATCCTCTCGATGACGTTCGGGCTCGTCTTCGCGATCGTTCTGCCGATCCTGACCGGCGTCAACCCGACGATTACTGTCTCGGCGGTGATCTCGCTGTTCATGCTCGTGCAGTTCGGCTTCTACTACGTTATCCGGAACGTCGCCCCCTACGATCCGGTCTGGTACTTTCCGAAACCCCGGTTTATTCAGGACAAGGAGCTGTGGATTGCGATTGCGACCGGCGGCATCGGCTCGATACTGATTACCCTGTTCATGGGGCTTGGCTTCCTCGGGATCGGCCCGGGACTCAGCGGCGTGCTGTTCTTCATTAACGATGTGCCGATGGGGCTGTATATCGCGATCCCGGTCACACCGTTGATCGTGACGGGGCTGGTCATGCGGCATGAGGAACAGAAGATCCACGACCGTGACGATCAGTATCCCAACTTCATCCGGTCGCTGGGAACCGCCGAGACCGCCCAGCAGTCGACGACCGGCGACGTTCTCGAAACGCTCAAAGAGAAGGACTTCGGGGCACTGACGCCGCCGGTCAAGCGGCTCTACCGACGGCTCAATATACGGATCAGCCAGATCGAGGCGTGGGGCGAGTTCACCCTCGAAGCGAAATCCTACATCATCCAGAAGTTCAGCGAGATGTATCTGATCGGCCGGCAGATGGGTGGAACGCCGCAGGTACTCGGCGAACTCATCAGCGAGAACATGAACACGATCAACCAGCTCAGGGAGCGCCGCCGTCAAGAAACCATCACGCTGATCGGGCTGCTGTACGGTATCTCGGCGGCGGCCGTGTTCGCCTTCTTCATCGGGCTCGAGGTCGCAAACATCCTCGGGACGTTCTCCTCGCAACTCCAGCTCGATCAGGCGGAGTTCGGCCAGCTTATCTACACCTCTGCCTACAACGTCCCCGTGATCGAGTACCTCCTGTATCTCGTGGTGCTGTTCAACGCCGCGCTGTCGTCGCTGATGATCCGGACGATCGACGGCGGCAACAAGGCGACAGCGTACGTCCACTTCGTGCTGCTGACGTGGGTTGGCGCGGGCGTCGCGATCTTTACCCGGCGTGTCGTCTCGCTGATCCTGCAGGTTCGTCTCTGAGGCTGTCTCGCTCGAACCGACACCCCACCGTCGATCACGACTGTTTTTCCCTGTCGCTGCCGACGGCTGAACATGAGCGACCACTTTCCACAGTTCGAGGTGATCCCCGCGGTCGACGTCCAGGACGGCGAGGTCGTCCAGCTCGTCGGCGGCGAGCGCGGTACCGAAACCCGATATGGCGAGCCGGCCGCCGCCGCCGACGAGTGGGTCGATGCGGGTGCCGACACCCTCCACCTCGTCGACCTCGACGGGGCCTTCGAGGGCAAGCGCGCCAACGCCGACGCCTTCGAATCCATCATCGAGACGGCGGCGGTCGACATCCAGCTCGGCGGCGGGGTCCGAACCGTCGCCGACGCCACCGGGCTCCTTGATCTCGGTGTCGACCGCGTGATCCTCGGGACGGCAGCCGTCGAGACGCCGGAGATCGTCGCCGATATCTCGGCGGAGCACCCGGCGTCGGTGATGGTCAGCCTCGACGCGAAGGGCGGCGAGGTCGTCGTCTCGGGGTGGACCGAAGGAACCGGCCTCGACCCCGCCGAGGCGGCCGAACGCTACGCGGAGCTGGGTGCGGGCGCGATCCTGTTGACCGATGTCGATGTCGAGGGCCAACTCGCGGGCGTCAACACCGATCTCGTGGCCCGGGTCTGTGCGGCCGTCGAGGTTCCGGTCGTCGCCAGCGGCGGCGTGGCGAACATCGACGATATCCGCGCGCTCCGCGACGCTGGCGCGGCGGCGGTCGTCGTCGGTACCGCGCTCTACGAGGGTGAGTTCACGCTCGACGAAGCGATGGCCGCGGTAGACGACTAATTCTGCTATTCAGTAAGTCGTGACATAGCTGTCAACGCTTCCTCGAAAGCCCCGACCGGCTTCGGTCGCGGGACTCGCTGCGCGCCTCACCGCTCGCTACGCTCACGGTTGCGGTGCTTACGTCGTCCGGCGTCCCGAAGCCGGTCGCCCCTTTCAGTCCCACCCGACGCTGACCGATCAACCGACGTGTGCGGAGGTGTTCGGAACAGTCTTTCTTAAGCACCTGTTCAGGTGATTCTCCCTATCGCCGAGGGAAACCACCATAGGCCCTCGGTGTCTGCACACAGCTATGAGCGACTCCTCAGCAGCCGACGCGGGCGCGCGAGCGGCCGCGGTCAGCCGGGAAACCGGCGAGACGACGATCGACCTCACGCTCGATCTCGACGGCGACGGCGACAGCGAGATCGACACCGGGATCGGGTTTTTCGACCACATGCTGACCGCGCTGGCGACACACGGCCTCTTCGATCTCACCGTCCAGTGTGACGGCGACCTCTCGATCGACGACCACCACACCGTCGAGGACGTGGCGATCACGCTCGGCGAGGCCATCGACGAGGCACTCGGCGACAAGCGGGGGATCGTCCGGTATGCCGACCGGCGGGTGCCGCTCGACGAGGCTCTCGGCTCGGTCGTCGTCGACGTGAGCGGGCGGCCGTACTTCGTCTTCGACGGCGAGTTCAGCCAGACGGATATCGGCGAGTTCACCAGCGACATGGCGCGGCACTTCGTCGAGTCGGTGGCGATGAACGCCGGGCTGACCGTCCACGCGGGCGTCGACGGCGAGAACGCCCACCACGAGGTCGAGGCCCTGTTCAAGGCACTCGCCCGCGCGCTCGACGACGCGACTCGGATCGACGACCGACGGAGCGACACGCCGAGCACGAAAGGGCAGCTGTAGGCCGTGATGTTCGACGAGATCATGGAAAAATTCGAGGGCAGCCCGAGCCAGCAGGCGGTGATCCGGCTGCTCC
>Ga0207714_1002508_pt1 | contig 11054 bp, 9 predicted proteins | sample PonA232FremontCA_2_FD_187270 | JGI IMG/M metagenome (GOLD analysis project Ga0207714, IMG submission 187270) | Marine sediment microbial community from Fremont, CA, USA - Pond A23 Sediment 2 (SPAdes) | ecosystem: Environmental > Aquatic > Marine > Unclassified | place: USA: Fremont, California... | reverse complement strand
GCCGTCCGAGTGTCTCCTCGCGTCGCTTTCGCTCTGTGATGTCGGTCTGGACGGCGACGAACGCTCTGATCTCGTCGCCGTCCAGGATCGGTGCCACCGTCTGTGTGGCGTAGTACAGCTCCCCGCTTTTTTTGCGGTCGACGATCTCGCCGCGCCAGTTCTCGCCCCCACTGATCGTCTCCCAGAGTTCGTCGAAGAAACTGTCCGGCATCTCGCCGGAGTTCAACATTCGGGGTGTCTGTCCGATCACATCCGACGCGCTGTAGCCGGTGATCTCCTCGAAGGCTGGATTGACGTATTTGATCGTCCCGTCCGTGTCGGTGATATAGACCGCATTCCCGGAGTTTTCGACGGCCTGCTGGAACAACTCCAGTGTGTTCGTCCGCATCTGGAGCCCAAGCGACTGCACGCGCAGTCTGAGCAACGCCTTGATCCGCCACTGTAGCTCTGCCTGTCGGATCGGGAGCGAGACGATCTCGTCGATCGTCGTCGCGAAGACGTTGTCAGCGACCGCTCCGCCGTCGATGTCGATGATCTCTGTTCGTTTCTCCGGGAGCAAGAGGAGCACAGGCAACAGGATGGGCGACGCTGCGTCCTTGCACTCCCGCAGACGGTCCACGTTCTGTTCGAGCGCGTCACCGTCGACGATACAGAGATCGAACTCACACTCCGTGACCGGCGTCTCGGTGTCGGCGAGGCGGTGACTGTCGTGGTTCGTGATCCACTCCCGGAGTACACGCCGGTTCCCGCTGTCGGCGACCAACGGATAGATCATCGCCGACTCCTCGACTGCGGACGGCTCTGTCCCCGCTTCGAGCAGGTCGGAAAGCGGTGTATTCTCGACCATCACTGCTCGTCGTCGGCGTCGTTCCACTCGGGTGTCCCGGTCAGAATCCCCCGCAGTTCGGAGAGTGGCTCTCCGACGCGGATCCCCTCCGCCGTGATCTCCAGTTCGCGCAGTCGGGGCTCGTACTCACTGGTCCGCTTTTTCAAAACGCCGATGACTTTCCGGAGCTGTCCCCTGTGTTCGACGTGGCGGAGAACGACGATCGCATCCGCGAGGTGGCTTACCTTCTGTTCGGTCGCCCGGAACTCCCCGGTGATCTGGTGGACCTCGTTCGTGATGATTCCCGTGACACCCATGTTCCGCAGATATCGCCCGATCCTGACGAGCGGTCCGGTCGGGTTCTCTCCGACGCCGACGAGTGACTGCTCGAAGCCGGTCGTCCCGTCGATCATGACGAGTTCGGTGTCGTTGTCTTCGACTTCCGTCCGGATCCGGCTGGTGAACTCGTCGACGGTGAGTTCGTCGGGACCGATCTCCTCGATGTGCAACTGGCCGCTGTCGATCAGCTTCCCGACCGGGATCCCGATCGCCTCGGCGCGAGTCAGCAGTGTCTCGGTATCCTCCTCGAAGCTGTACAGTACGGACCGGTCGCCGTTGCTCGCCGCCTCGGTCAGGAACTGGAGTCCGGTCGTCGTCTTTCCGACGCCTGTTGGCCCGCTGACAAAGGTGACTGTTCCCGTCGTGAGTCCACCGGAAAGTAGCGCATCGAGTGCAGCCACGCCCGAGGGACGTGTGCTGAGTGTCCGGGACCGTTCGTGGCGGGCGGGATCGATCTGTGGCCAGGCGTGCATCCCGCTGTCGGTGATCGTCACCGTGTGTCGACCGCTCCGTGTCGAGGACCCCCGGAACTTCGGGATCTCGACTGTGCGCCGTTTCCCGTCCGAGTCGATGGTGACCACCGCGTCGACGAGAAACTGCAGATCGTCGTCGGGCATCGAGTCGGCGGCCTGGGAGGTCAACACGACCGTCGCCTCCGCCGCTTTGAGGAAATCCAGCAGGCTAAGGATCTGTGACCGGAACTGGTGTTCGTCGGTGGTGAGATATCTGAACTCGGTCGCGGGATCGATGACGACCCGGTCCGGATCCACCGCCTCGATCTCCTCGCGGATGTTTTCGACCAGCGACGGTCCCTCTACCTCCGCCGAACTGAACAGGTCGTACGTCTCCTCGGAGTGAAACTCCTCGCCGGTCGCCGACAGCGACAGGAAGTTCACCGGCTCGACATCGAGTCCGAACGTGGCTGCCGTCTCGCGGATGTAATCGACCGGTTCGCCGAGGTTGACGTACAGTCCGGTTTCAGACGCCTGGACACCGGCCGCGAGGAAGTGCAACCCAAAAATCGTCTTTCCGGCTCCGGGCGCACCTCTGAGAAGCGTCGCCGACCGTTTCCGTAATCCGCCGCAGAGAATCTCGTCCATCCCCGGAATACCCGTCTCCAGCCGTTCCGACGCGGAAGCATCTGATCTAGTCATACCGAGTGTGTGAATCAGGACGACTGGACGCATAATTGTTTTTGCCATCTGTTGATGAAAGAGAGCGTTACGGCTCTGCCTCCACTACTCGTTATCAGGCTGGGGTGCGAAGAGGTACCAATGAGTAACGCCCAGTCGTTGCACGAACTGCTCTCCGGTGGCAGCGAGATCAACATCGTCTGTCACAACAACCCCGACCCGGACTGTCTGGCGAGTGCGCTCGCACTCGGACGACTTGCGGCCGCGGCCGGTATCGACGAGCGACGGATCCTCTACAGCGGTGATATCTCCCACCAGCAAAACCGGGCCTTCGTCAATCTGCTGGATATCAAACTCCGGCCGTTCGACCCAGTTCATATCGAAAATCGGCCCGATGACTCGCTGCTCGCGTTCGTCGATCACGCTGTCCCGGGTGCGAACAACCGGGTTCCGGAGGGAACGTCGGTGGATATCGTGATCGACCACCACCCGAACGAGGGTATCGAGGCCCGCTTTGTCGACCATCGTGAACACGTCGGCGCGACGGCGACGATCCTGACCGAGTACGTCCGGGCACTGGAACTCGAACCCGACACCGCGCTCGCGACTGCGCTTCTGTTCGCGCTCCACCGGGAGACGCTCGACTTTCTCCGCGGCGCGACCGCAGCCGAACACGAGGCGGCGGGCTACCTCCACGAGTACGCAGATCGTGACCTGCTCCGGCAGCTGTCGACGCCCTCGGTGACAGGCGCGACCATCGACGCGATTTCGACGGCCATCGACAACCGCGTGATCCGCGGGGGAGTGCTCATCTCTCACGTCGGCCGGACGTCCGAACGCGACTCGCTCCCGCAGGCAGCCGACTATCTCGCGACTCTGGAAGGCGTCGAGACGGCGATCGTCTTCGGTGTCGTCAACGACGCGATCCACATCAGCGCACGGTCGACCGACGCACGCGTCCACATCGGTGACGCACTGGCCGAGGCGTTCGAGGACGTCGGCAGCGCCGGCGGCCACCAGGAGATGGCCGGTGGCGAGATTCAACTCGGCATCTTCGCCGACTACACGACCGACGACGATCAGCTATTCGAGATCGTCGAATCTGTCATCACCGCCCGACTGGTTGCCGGGCTCAATCTCGCCGGCTCGGACGACAGCTAACGACGCGGCCGGAGCCCGCCGTGGTACAGCAGGTGTGCGCCGGTCGCGATCATTCCGAACCCGACGAGTCGGAGCCGTCGCTTCGTGTGCTCGCCCGACTCGAACTGGATATCCAGCACCCGGTCGTAGCCCACGCCTGCCAGCCACAACAGCAGTCCCGGTACGAGCAGGTGAGCGAGGCCGGCGACGACCAGTACCGCCCCGAACGGTCGCGGGGCCGCCGCTGTGACTGTCCGGATCGCTTCGAGTACCGAATCGTCGGTCGTCGATGCTGCCATGCCCGACTATTGGTTCCCCACACACTACGGCGTATCGTTCGCGGGCGGGGGGTGATACAAATAGCTGCCGGTGAGCCGAGTGCCCAGTGCACACCGGGGATACATTAAGACTGATCCGTGCTAGTCCTCTGGTATGACCGATCCATTCGTGGTCGTCGGCGGGGATGCTGCCGGATTGAGCGCTGCGAGCAAATGCAAACGCGAGGACCCCGACCGAGAAGTGATCGTCTACGAAAAGAGTGACTGGATCTCCTATGCCCACTGCGGGATGCCCTACTACGTCAAAGGCGAGGTCGACTCCATCGGCGACCTGCTCTCGCTCTCGCCCGCCGAGGTCCGCGACCGCGGGATCGACCTGCACCGGAACCACGAGGTCCTCGCCGTCGATCCGGACAGCCAGACCGTCCGTGTCACCGCCGGCGAGGACACGTTCGAGCAGTCCTACGGTGATCTGCTCGTGGCGACAGGTGCGCGGGCGCTGACTGTGCCGATCGAGGGGACGGAACTGGCGGACGTGTTCACGATGCACCACATGCACTCCGCGGCAGCGCTCCGGGCGTTTCTCACACCACCCGAGGCGGCCGACGAATCGATTTTCGACGCGGGCTACGTGGATCTCGACGAGGTGTCGCCGTACTTCGAGCGCGAGCCACCCGAAACGGTCGCCATCGTCGGCGGCGGCTACGTCGGTGTCGAGATGGCCGAAGCCTTCCGCGGGTGGGATCTCGACACACACCTCTACCAGCGCTCCACGAGGCCGGCCCCACCCTTCGGAACTGCCGTCGGCGAGGCGATCACTGAAACGCTCCGTGATGCTGGCGTCACGCTCCATCTCGATACGGCCGTCGAAACGCTCTCCGGCACGGATCGCGTCGAGCAGGTCGTCGCGGAGGATGGGACGCTCGACGTCGACTGCGTGCTCGTCGGGATCGGGATCCGACCGAACACGGAACTGGTCGCAGATACCGGCGTCGAGTTCGGGGCCTCCGGTGCGATCTCGACCGACGGCTACGGCCGGACGGCGGTCGACAACGTCTACGCGGCGGGTGACTGTGCCGAGACGGTCCACACCGTCACCGGCGACCCGGACTGGGTGCCACTCGGCCTGACCGCCAACCGTGCCGGCCGTGCGATCGGCCAGACCGTCGCCGGCGACCCCGAACCCGTCGGCGAGATCGCCGGGACAGCCGTCCTCAAGGCGTTCGAACTGGAGTGTGGGCGGACGGGAATCATCGATCACGAGCGGGCCCGCGAGGCCGGGTTCGACCCCGTCTCGGAGACGATCACGGCCGGCTCGCGGTCGGGCTACTATCCGGGCAACGAGGCGACGACAGTGACGCTGACGGCCGACAGCGAGAGCGGGCAACTGCTCGGCGGCACGATCAACGGCGAGGACCGGGCGGCCGTGCGGATCAACACCCTCGCGGGAGCACTGCACGAAGGGGTGACCGTCGGGGAGTTCGAGCGGTACGATCTGGCCTACGCACCACCCTTCAGTCCGGTCTGGGATCCGCTGCTCGTCGCTGCGAAAGTGCTCGACGGCAAACTCGACTGACCCGGTTCACTGCGGTGGTTCGTCGCTCTCGCCGGGGACGCCGCGGCCCTGGTAGAACTCCCCGCCCCACTGGCTGATCCAGATCTCCTGGTTGGCGAGATACAGCGACTGCGCGGTGTCGAAGCGGTCGTCGGTCACGGTCCACTCGTCAGCGTCCGGATCGTACTCGATTTCGGCGTTGTACACCGCGGCCTGTCCGAACTCGCCGCCAGCCATCGGCGGGAGCGGAAGTGTGTTCTCGGCGTTTTCGTCCCGGGACGGCGGTCGCTCCGCGCGCTGGAGGCGACCGCGGTTTATCGTCTGGTCGAAATACTCCGCGTAGATCTCCTGGACGTCCATATCGAGGACGGCATCGGCGGCGTTGAGCCCACCCGTGATATCGCCGGCGTCCCGCGCGGAGATCGTGTAGGTCGTCGCGTCCGCACTGCTCGCGAACGTGCCGGCCTCTGGGTCCCAGAGTTCGTCGAGCAGATAGCCCAGGACGTCCTCCGCCATCCCGGTGTGGTCGACGCCGTCGAGTTGTGAGGCCCAGACCAGCCCCTGACCGACGATGCCCTGGGTTGCGGCCTGGTTGTCCGCGCCGTTTTCGACTCTGCCGTTTTCCGTGAGGTTCACCTCGATGACCTCTGCGAGTCCGTTCGCGTACTCCGCGGCTGCCGACCGAAGCTCCTCGCTGCCGGCCTGTGGACCGTAGTAACCGACGGCAGCGAGCATCTCGCCGACCGAACGCGTCGACTCCTGGTTGGCGACGTCCTCGGGCGCGAACAGTTCCATCGTCGTCTGTGCGACGCCGTCGGTAATCTCCTGAATCCCGCCTTTCGGTGGATCGAAGACACCGTCACTGTCAGCGTCTTTCGGGATCAGTGGCCGAGGGTTGACGTAGCCGAACCAGCCGTTCTGGGCGAGGCTCGTGATATCCGAGAGGAACCACAACATTGCGGAGTGGTGGTGTGGCCGCCGGGTGTCGTCCTCGATGACGCCCTCTGCGGGCCGGTACAGCGAGAGCAGTTCCCAGGAATCGCCGTCGGTCAGCGCCCCGTTCTCGCGGGAGCCACCCACGAGCAACGCGGCGTTGATCCCGACCTGTGCGAGTGTGGTCAGCAGCTGGGCGCGGAACTTCGGTGCCATCGCCGTCGGCAGCACGTCGAAGTGTGTCTGGAAGTTTTTCGCCCAGGTAACTCCCTTGAGGTGACTCCAGGCCAGCGACGACGGCGAGACGACGCCCGAGGACTGATCTGGATCCCACGCGAGCGTCGAGGCGTCGGGTCGCCCGGTGTCGTCGTCCAGCACCGGCTGCTGCGTGAAGGATGGATCGCCCTCGGTGAAGGGAGCGAACGTCAGGTTGGGGTCGTTGACCGGCGGTCGCTCGGCGTCCGAATTGTCGAGCATCGCGGGGAGGCGCTGGTCGCGCAGGTTGGCCATCGCGTCGTTGCCCGGAATCGGGAACGGGACGCCGTTGCCCGCCATCGCGATGTTGGTGCTCATGTTGTACAGCGAGTACCAGTACGAATCCCAGGTGGCTTCCGTCCAGTCGTAGCTCCGGGTGGTCGCTTCGGTCTCGATCCCTGCCAGATCGAGTAACTGGTTCAGCCCCTCGGCCGCTGCGCTGCTCTCGACTTCCGTCGGTGGTTCAGTACCCGGCCCCGCCGTGGCCTCGGAGACGATCACGAGTCCGACCATGCCGAGCCCCTCGTGTGGCGTGCAGTAGTAGTTGTAGACGCCTGGCTCGTCGAAGGTGTGTTCGAACGTGTCTCCCTCGGACATCACGTCAGAGTTGAAGGAGGCGGCAGCCGTCGGGATCCGGTTGGATCTGTCGTTGTTCGGGTGATACGCCGTCACGGAGTGGCTCCCGCTGACGTTCTCCCAGGTGATCGTCGCCCCTTCTTCGAGCCAGACGACCGCGGGCGAGAAGACGTTCTGCCCGGCCCCCTGGTCGGAGTCGAGTACCAGCGCCTCGACTGTCACGTCTGACCGGAGGTCGTCGGGCCCGCCCAGCACGTCCGCGCCCGGGGGCTGGTCGTTCTCATCCGTCCCGCCGTCGTCTGTTTCGTTACCGTCCGGACTCTCCTCACCCGTTCCGTCGCCGCCTGCGCCGCCGTCTCCGTTGCCGGAACCGCCACAGCCCGCGAGCGAGACGACCGATCCCGCAGCGAGTGCTTTCAGCACGTTCCGTCTATCGCTAAATGGGTACTCGTCCATTGGTCTTCGTCCGGGGGTACCATTCACCACCGGTTAAGCGCAGCCGAGTCGTGCGTAACCCACGCAGACGTGGAAAAGTTATATATATGACAGCTATGGGACGACCCTACTCGTCGAGGAACTCCGCTGCCCGGGTCCGCCCGAGCGTCATCAGTTCGTCGATGAACTTCCGATCGCGATCGAGTTTCGTCGAGCAGTGGTATCGTTTCTCCATCTGGATCCGGTCGATCGAGGTTTTCGAGAACTCGTCGGCCGGCAGTGTTCCGTCTTCGACCCAGTCGTTCACCCGCTCGATAAACCGCAGTTCCTGGTTCAGCGAGATGTTCCCCGAGAGTTCGTTCCGTCGGTCGGCGATCTCGTCGAGACGGGTCGGCTTCCCGTCCAGTTCCTGTGGATTGATCTGGATGATCCAGAGTTCGTCCGGCTTCCGGTCGGGGGGCTGGTGCATCAGATCGTTCACCGGCGGGTTCTGGGAGAACAGCCCGTCCCAGTGGAGGTGGCCGTGGATCTCGACCGCTTCGAAGAGATTCGGCACGGCTGCCGACGCCAGGACGGCGTCGACAGTGACCTCCTCGTTGGTGAACGTCTCGAAGACACCGGCGTTGATGTTGACGGTCCCGACGACGAGTTCCGGGTTACTGGCACGACAGTACTCCGGGACCTCTTCGAAGTCGATGTGTGCCTCCAGAATTTCGCGGATGCGCTTTTTGCCGAGTTCGGGCCCCGGGATCTGGTAGGGGCTGAACTGTGGGAACGGGACCCCGTTGCTCTGCAGTTGATCCACGACCTGGAGCCACCGGTTCGTCGTCCGTTCCGAGTAGCTGTCTGCTGCGAGGTCGTCCCAGATCCCGGTGACCATCTCCGCGGCCCGCTGTTCGCCCTCGGTAACTAGCCCGTACCAGGCCGCGAGTGCGTTGAAGGCACCGCCAGAGGTCCCACTGAGCCCTACGAGTTCACAACCCGTCGGCCAGTTCTCGAACAGTTCGGCGAGCACCCCCGCTGTGAAGGCCGTGTGGCTGCCGCCGCCCTGGCAGGCGATGGCAACGTTCGTCTGATCCGCGCTCATTCGTACGTCTTCGTGTAGCCGCCGTCCCAGAGCATATCCCCGCCGTTGAGGTGTTTCCCGTGTTGCGAGAGGCCGAACGTGAACAGGTTCGCCACTTCGGCCGGCGTCATCATCTCCTTCGTACGCGCCTGCCCGAGCATCACGTCCTCGACGACCTCTTCCTTGGAGATTCCGCGTTCCTCTGCCGTATCCTCGATCTGGTTGACCATCAGCGGCGTCAGCACGTAGCCGACCGAGACCGTAAAGCTCCGCAGCGTGCCGTCGCCCTCGGCTGCGATCGAGCGCGTGAGCCCACTCAATGCGTGTTTGGCCGTGATGTAGGCCGCCTTGCTGTTTGTCGCGTAGTGACCGTGGACCGAGGACATGTTCGCGATCGCCCCGACGCCGTCGTCGGTCGCCTCGATGTGTGGGATCGCTTCTTTGGCGGTGAGAAACGGTGCGCGGACCATGATATCCTGCAACAGGTCGTATTTCTCCATCGGGAACTCGGCGATGGAGTCGATGTGTTGCATCCCTGCAATGTTGGCGACGTAGCGCAGCGAACCTTCTCCGGCAGCCGCCTCGACGACTGCGGCGATGTCGTCGTCGTCGGTCAGATCGGTCTCGACCGGGTGGAACTCGCCGGCCGCGTCGAACGCCTCGATGGTCGACGCCGTCTCTTCCATCCCGTCCTCGTCGACATCGGCCCCGACGACGGTTAGCCCGTTCGTCGCCAGTGCGATTGCTGTCGCCTCGCCGATCCCGGATGCCGCGCCGGTCACCAGTGCGACGTTGTCCGTACTGAAACGCGGATCGTCGAGCAGGAGGAGGTCGTCTTTGGTCAGTTCCGGTGCTGTCAGGTCGGCTGTTCCATCAGTCATATATCACGTTATGCCACACTCGAATATAACAGTGGCTCACACCGCAGTAACCCAATTGCCAGCAGTGGTTTCCTCACGACTCGCTTGCAGGGGCGTTCGTCCGTCGCCCCGAATCGCCGTGTGGCTGCCACCAGAAGGGTCTGCCGGTCGGGCTGAAAGTTATCGTAGCAGTCGTCCGAAAAACCCTTCCTGACTGTCGAGTGATTCCTCCTCTTCGTAGTAGATGTACTTCAGCAGCCGGCCGGACCGACTGTTCAGGGAGACGTGTCCGCGGTCGTCGTCGTAATCGATGACGCCTGCTTTCGCCATCTTGGGGAGATGGCACTGGTAGAGGCCGACGTAGGTTCGCTTGCGCTGCTGGGAGTTTAGCTGGCTGACATCGCAATCACACTCTTTGCTCGCGATGTGTTCGGCAAGTTCACCGATGTCCGCACCCCCGTCGTTTCTGTGTAGATACTCCAGTACCTCCTGGCGCCGATCAGCACTTAGTATCTCGAAAATCTGTGTCTTCGATAGCTGTTTCTTGTTCTGGGTTGCCGTATCTATGTCACCGACCGTCTGTTCGGGAGAGTCGCTCATTATCAGACCCCTCTACTCAGTAGTTTTGAGCATACAAGTTAGTTAGATAGACATTATTACGGAGTAAGTATACGAAGTGTGCAGGGAATGACCGCCGCCGACTGGAATCTGATCGTCTCGCCGAGTCATCCACCGCTACGTAACACAGCTACTTTCAGATCACCGTTTAGAGACATCCTCGCGGTGGATGCGCAGTGAACGACTTCGGATACGGTTGTCGGCCAGTACCAGTGTGGCGGTTGTTTCCGTGTGGTGACGGCGACCCAGCGGTTCACTCCTGCCACAACGCTGGTACAAAGTTGCTAGAACCAGTATATGCTATCTTCCACTGGTCGTTCGAACGGAGACAACTGGCGTATCGACAGCGCGTCTGCACCGGGCGGGGATACAGCGGCCGGGTGTTCGACCAACTGCTTACGACAAACTCGTACACCAGCAACGGATTGGCCATCGGTTCGGGATCTATCGCAGCTATATAGTTTTATTTATATATTTTGAGAGCAAGGTAAATAATATACTAACTGGTTTCTGGCCCGAAAAACCATATCTTACCGGTGTTCAATGATTGTATACACAGATTTATATCATATAAATTATTTATTTTAACTTATTATTTATACTGTAACTAGCAGGTCGCCGGTTCAGATCAAGCAACAAATTACTACAACCGAAACACCCCGACAGATGTACGATGGTAGAACACATCTCGGAAGAAGAACTGCAGCGAATCCAGGAATTTGTCGACACTCCGGCCTACGAGCGGGAACCCGAGCAGTTGATGCCAGAGGAACAGGCCGCAAAGAAGTGAGTCATCTGTGGTACTGATCCACCATTTCTGATTCGCTGTTTCCGGTCCCCCGCTTATTTTCGAACCGCCTCACCCAGCAACAGCCACCATGTTGTCTGTAAAACGTCTAACTGCGGGCTGACCGGGACAGTGCGTAATCCCCCTCGGCGTACGGTGCAGTTTCTACCCACCCGTCGCACACTGCCAGGTTACTCCCGTAACTCGGACGGGATCGACTGTTCGTCACGGAGTCGGTCGACCGCGTGTGCTG
>Ga0207714_1002507_pt1 | contig 11056 bp, 9 predicted proteins | sample PonA232FremontCA_2_FD_187270 | JGI IMG/M metagenome (GOLD analysis project Ga0207714, IMG submission 187270) | Marine sediment microbial community from Fremont, CA, USA - Pond A23 Sediment 2 (SPAdes) | ecosystem: Environmental > Aquatic > Marine > Unclassified | place: USA: Fremont, California... | reverse complement strand
GGTCGCTTCGCCGGGATCATCACGCGCGCGGGCATCACCGAGACGCTGCACGCCAAGGCCCGCGGGAAGGGGACGGCGTAATGGCCACGGCCGTCGCATCCAGCCAGCAGCCCAACCGCTTCGATCGCCTGCTGCGCGTCGCGGTCTACGCCGGGCTTTTCCTCGGCGGCGTGGCGGCGCAGGCGAGTGGGCTGCTCCCCGAGATCATCAGCTACTGGCGCGACATCCTCTACCTGATGCGCGAGCACATCATGCTCGTGGGCATCTCCGGGGGGCTCGCCATCGGCATCGGCGTGCCGCTGGGGATCCTTCTCACGCGCCCGTTCATGCGCAACATCGCCGAGACCGCGATTCAGGTGGTGAACCTGGGCCAGACCATCCCCACGCTGGCGGTGCTGGCGTTGTCCATGACCGTGCTGGGCATCGGCACGGTGCCCGCCATCTTCGGCCTGTGGCTGTATTCCCTCCTGCCGATCGTGCGCAACACCTATGCGGGCATCCTCTCGGTCTCGCCGGCGACCCTGGAGGCCGCGCGCGGGATGGGGATGACCAACAACCAGATCCTCTGGCGGGTCGAGCTGCCCAACGCCCTTTACGTGATGATCGCGGGCATCCGGACGGCGCTGGTGATCAATGTGGGAACGGCGCCGCTGGCCTTTCTGATCGGCGGCGGCGGCCTGGGTCAACTTATCTTCACGGGCATCGACCTGTTCAATACGGGGATGATGCTGGCCGGGGCCATCCCGACGGCGTTACTCGCCGTCGTCGTCGACTTCATCCTGGGCATGATCGCATTCTACTTCATCCCGCGCGGCGTGAACCCGCTGCGCTAAACGAGAAGACCAACGGGACAAACGGGAAAGGGAGGCATCCATGTTCCGACACCTTCGCCGGCTCGCCATGGCGCTTGCGGCGTTCGCCCTCGCCGGTGCCGGCGCGGCGCAGGCGCAGATCACCGTGGGCGGCAAGAACTTCACCGAGCAGCTCCTGCTCGCCGAGATGACCACGCAGTATCTCGACGCGAAGGGCTTCGACGTCACCAAGCGCGAGGGCATGGGCTCGACCGTGCTGCGCCGCGCCCAGCTCAACGGGCAGGTGGATCTGTACTGGGAATACGTCGGCACCTCGCTGATCGTCTACAACAAGGTCGAGGGCGGGGCGCAGATGTCGCCCGCGGCGGCGTATGACAAGGTCAAGGACCTGGACGCCGAGAAGGGCCTCGTCTGGCTCGATCCGACCGACGCCAACAACACCTATGCCCTGGCGATGCGCGAGCAGCACGCCGAGAAGCTGGGTATCGAGACGCTCAGCGGGCTGGTCGATTACATCGACAACGAGGAGCCGCTCTCCCTCGCGGTGAACAGCGAGTGGGCCGGGCGGCCCGACGGCCTCCCGGGGTTCCAGGACCACTACGACGTGCGCTGGCCGCGCGGCGATGTGCGCCGGATGCAGACCGGCCTCGTCTACCAGGCGCTGAAGGAAGAGGAGGTCGAGGTCGGCCTCGTTTTCGCCACCGACGGGCGGATCGCCGCGTTCGACTTCCGCGTCCTGGAAGACGATAAGAACTTCTTCCCGAACTACGCGATCACGCCCGTGGTGCGCGAGGACACGCTGGAGGCGCATCCGGAGCTGCGCGAAGCCCTGAACACGCTGGGCGCGACTTTCGACGACGCGACGATGCAGCGCCTGAACAAGATGGTCGACGTGGAAAAGAAGACGATCGAGAACGTCGCGCAGATGTACCTGAAGGAACAGGACCTGATCTGAGGGTGGATGACACCGACGGTGAGCGGGTCGGGAATCCAGTCGGGAATCCGGCGGATCCCGGCCCGGCGCGAACCGTCGTCCCGGTGGGGGGCCGGCCGCGCGTCGCGCAAAGTGTGGCCGGCCCGTCACCTTGGAGGTGGTATCATCCCAGCCGCACCGCGACGTTCTTGGTGCGAAGATAGTTGTTCAGCGCCTCCTGGCCCTTCTCGCGGCCGAATCCGGACAGGCCGACGCCGCCGAAAGGCGTCTCCACGCCGCCGGCGAACCATTCGTTGACGTAGATCTGCCCGCCGCGCAGGCGCCGGGCGACGCGGTGTGCGCGATCCAGGTCGCGCGTGAACACGCCCGCACAGAGGCCGTAGTCGGTGTCGTTGGCGAGCGCCACCGCCCGGTCGGTGTCGTCATCCGGATAGGTCTGGACGGCCAGCACGGGGCCGAAGACTTCTTCCCGGGCGATCCGCATCCCGGGCTGGACGCGGTCGACCACCGTGGGCGGCATGTAGTGGCCGGGCCGGTCGTCGAGGCGCCGGCCGCCGGTGGCGAGGCGCGCGCCTTCCTGTTCGGCGCCCAGGCAGTACGCCTCGACGCGGTCGCGCTGTTCGGCGCTGATCAGCGGCGTGATGGCGTGGCCCGCGATGCCTGGGCCGATGCTCAGGCTCTCGCTGAGCGCCACCACCCGGTCCAGGATCTCGGTGTGCCGGGATTCAGGGACGATCAGGCGCGACATCGCCGAGCATACCTGCCCTGAATTGAAATAGATGCCCGTTCGCACGCTGGCCGCCACGGTCTCAAGGTCGGCATCCGGGCAGACCACCCCCGCGGACTTGCCGCCAAGCTCCATGACACAGGGGACAACGTTCTCCGCCGCCGCGCGCAGGATGGCCTGGCCGGTGGGGACGGAGCCGGTGAAGACGATCTGGTCCACGCCCGGATGTTGCACGAGTGCGGCGCCCGCGTCCTCGCCGTAGCCGCACACGATGTTGACCGCCCCGCGGGGCAGCTCGGCGCGCTGCACCGCCCGGCCCAGCATGAGCAGGGCGATGGGGTCCTCTTCCGGTGCCTTGACGACGCTGGCGTTGCCCGTAGCCAGAGCACACGCGAGCGAGCGCGCCGCCAGGGCGACGGGAAAGTTCCACGGGACGATCTGCGCCGAGACGCCATAGGGTTCGGGAATGGTGTAGTCGAGGTAGCCGCCGCCCAGCGGAATGGCACGGCCCTCGAGCTTGTCCGCGAGCCCGCCGTAATAGTCGAAGTAGCGCGCCGCCTCGTCGAACTCGCCGCGGGCGTCGGCGAGCGGCTTGCCGCTTTCCGTGCAGAGCCAGCGCGCGCCGGTATCGGCGATCTCGCGGATCGCTTCAGCCATGCGGAACATCATGCCCATGCGTTCGACCGGCGGCATGTCCCGGGTTTCGGGGGCGTCGGCGTAGGCGCGCGCGGCGCGCACCGCGTCGTCGATGTCGGCCGCATCGGCGCTCGCCGCTTCGCCCACCACCGCTTCCGTGGCCGGGTTCTCGACGGGGATGCGGCGGCCGCTGCGGCCTTCGGTGAAGGCGTTGGCGATGAAATGCCGGGCGGATTCGGCGCTGGTCATGGGCGGGCGTCTCCGCGGTGCGGGGGTCAGTCGAAGCGGGTGATCACGGCGGTGCCGGGCTGGCCGCCCTGGTCCATGGTCATCAGATACGCCGCGCCCTCGCTGAGCGTAAGATGGCGCGCGATCAGGCGCTCGGGCGCGAGCCGGCCGGTGGCGATCATCCCGAACAGCGCGGGAAAGCGGTGCCCGGCCATGCCGTGGCTGCCCCGCAGCTCCAGCTCGCGCGCGATCACGGTGTCCATGGGCACGCGGGGATCGGCGTGGTCGCCGGCGGTCAGCCCCACCTGCACATGTCGACCGTGGGTGCGCAGGCTGAGGATGGCATTGCGGCAGGTCGCCGTGTGCCCCAGCGCGTCCAGGGCGACGTGCGCCCCGCCGCCCGTTGCCTCATGAACCGCTTCCGGGATGTCGGCGACCTCGGCGGCGTTGATCGTGACGTCCGCGCCCAGGGCGCGGGCGGTGGCGAGCGGCGCCTCGGCGATGTCGACGGCGATCGTGTGCGCGCCCGCGGCGGCGGCGATCATGAGCGCAGACAGCCCGACGCCGCCGCAGCCGTGGACGGCGAGCCACTCGCCCGCGTGCAGTCGCCCCTGGTCGATGAGCGCGCGATACGCCGTGGTGAAGCGGCAGCCCAGTGCCGCCGCCGCCGGGAACGTCAGGTCATCGGGCAGGCCCACGAGATTGTCGTCGGCGTCCGGGATGGCGACGTACTCGGCGAACGCGCCCCACTGGGTGAACCCGGGCTGGCGCTGGTCGTGGCACACCTGCTGCTGCCCGGCGCGGCAGCTCGGGCACAGACCGCAGGCCATGACGAAGGGCACGGTGACCCGGTCGCCCGTGCACCAGCGGCGGCAGTCGGGGCCCGTCTCGACGATGACGCCGGCCAGCTCGTGGCCGGGGACGTGCGGGAGCCGCACGCTCGAATCGTGCCCCTGCCAGGCGTGCCAGTCGGAGCGGCAGATGCCGTTGGCATGCACGGCGATGACGGCGCCGTCGCGCGGGCAGCCGGGATCGGGAACCGTGTGCACCCCGATGGGGCCGCCGAAGCTGTCGAACTGCGCCGCACGCATGCCTTGCCCCCTTCTGACGGTATGCCGCCGTTGTGCGTTCGGCCGTGCGCCCGGCCGTTCCGGCCAGTGGAGGCTATCGGCGCAGCGTCGGGCCGGTTGTCGTCCATCCGGCATGCATCGGATGCGGGACGTCGGATGCGGAACAGGCTTATCCCCTTTCCCCGTGTGAGGACATGGCGCACGGGCGTCATGATGTCGCCCGTCCGGTCCGGGCGCGGGACGCGCATCCCGGCAACGCGGCGGGCCGGCACCGCACAACCATCACGAACACGGGAGGCGCAAGATGTTTCACCGACTGCGCGTTCTGGCGGCCCTGATCGCCGCCGTCGTGCTCGCCGGTGCGGGCGCCGCGCAGGCGCAGCTCACGGTGGGCGGCAAGAACTTCACCGAGCAGCTTCTGCTCGCCGAGATGACCACGCAGTATCTCGATGCGCACGGCTTCGACGTGGAGAAGCGCGACGGCATGGGCTCGACCGTGCTGCGCCGCGCCCAGCGCAACGGCCAGGTGGACCTGTACTGGGAGTACGTCGGCACCTCGCTGATCGTCTACAACAAGGTCGAGGGCGGTGCGAAGATGTCGCCGGCCGCGGCCTACGAAAAGGTCAAGAAACTGGACGCCGACAAGGGCCTCGTCTGGCTCAATCCGACCGACGCCAACAACACCTACGCCCTGGCGATGCGCGAAGAGCACGCCATGGAGCTGGGTATCAAGACGCTCAGCGGTCTCGTCGACTACGTCCAAAACGAAGAGGTGCTTTCCCTCGCCACGGACAGCGAGTGGGCCGGCCGGCCCGACGGCCTGCCGGGCTTCCAGGATCACTACGAGGTACGCTGGCCGCGCGACGCGGTGCGCCGGATGCAGGCGGGGCTGATCTACAAGGCCCTGGACCAGGGCGAGATCGACGTCGGGCTCGTCTTCGCCACCGACGGCCGGATCGCTGCGTTCGACTTCCGCGTGCTCAGGGATGACAAGAACTTCTTCCCCAACTACGCCATCACGCCCGTGGTGCGCAAAGACGTCCTGGACAAGCACCCCAAGCTCCGCACCCTCCTGAACAGGATGGGCGCCAGCCTCGACGACTCAACCATGCAGCGCCTGAACAAGATGGTCGACGTGCAGAAGAAGACCATCGAGGACGTGGCGGAGATGTACCTGAAGGAGCAGGACCTGATCTGAGCGTCGTGGCGGCGTGTTTCCGGCCGTTCGGGGCCGGGAACACGCGCCTGCGGCGCCAGCCGTGACGTCATGGCCGGGATCGCCGAATCCAGGCCGGTGGCGGGGACTGCACCGGGACCGCCCGGACGCATGTCCCTAGAGCAGAATCGATGAAAGCCGAACCGGCCTGCATCGTGAATTTTGCTCTAACTTCCTGAAGAGCGGGTAAGATTCAGCTGAAACGTGATTCCACGTTTCAGCATCTTGCCCTATGTCGCCACGCCCTCGACGTGGCCCAGCAGGCGGTCGAGCTGGTAGCGCAGCCGGTCCAGGTCCGGGCCGTCGGACAGCCGGTGGTCGCCGTGCTTGATGAGCACCGCCTCGACGTCCTCGGACTGCAGGCGCTCGGTGAGCTTGAGTGCCCAGTCCCAGGGAACCTCGTCGTCCTGCATCCCCTGGATCAGGCGCACCGGGCAGGTCAGGGGAATGCTCCCGCGCATCAGCAGGTGGCTGCGCCCCTCGTGGATGAGGTCGCGCGTGATCGGCAGCGGCGCGCCGTAATCCGAAGGCATCTCGTGGACCCCGTCACGCTCGATGCGCTCGCGCGTCGCGGCGTCGAATCCGGCCCAGAGCATATCCTCCGTGAAATCGGGCGCCGCCGCGATGCCCAGCATGCCGGCAGCGTGCGCCGGGCGGGCGAGGGCGGCCAGGAGCATGATCCAGCCGCCCATGGACGAGCCCACCAGGACCTGCGGTCCTTCAGCCAGGGCGTCCAGCACGTGCACGGCGTCGCGCGACCACTGCCCGATCGTGCCGTCGCGGAAGTGGCCCGAAGACTGGCCGTGTCCCTGGTAGTCGAAGCGCACGAAGGCATTGCCACGCTGTCGGACGAAACTCTCCAGCGCGACCGCCTTGGTGCCGGTCATGTCGCTGGCGAATCCGCCCATGAAAACCACACCGGGCAGCCGCCCGGGCGTGTGGTGGTAGGCGATCTGCGCCCCGTCCGGCGTGTGCAGCACGGCCGGGCGCGGGCTCTCGCTGTCCTCGGTCATGGTTCCTGCGCGCTCCCCGCGCGGCGTGGGTGACGACTGGGAAGGGTGTTTCGCGCCGGCATGCGTCTGGGGTATCACGGGCCGCGGCCAGGATCGGCCGAGCACCCCTTGCCGACGGCGACGAAGGTAGCATGCCGCCCATGTCCGGCAAACAGCGTCCCCGGCGCATTCTGCAGGTCCTGCCGCGTCTGGAGATGGGTGGCGTGGAACAGGGCACTCTGGATGTCGCCCAGGCGATCGCCCAGCGGGGCGACGTCGCACTGGTCGCCTCGGCCGGCGGGACTCTCGCCCTGGAGTTGCCCGGTGTGGGCGCGGAGCACGTCCCGCTTCCCATGCACCGCAAGACGCCCTGGGGCATCTGGCGCAACGCCGCGCGTCTTGCCGCGCTGATCGAGGAACGCGGCATCGACCTGGTGCACGCCCGCTCGCGCGCGCCGGCCTGGGCCGCTTACCGCGCGGCACGGCAGACCGGGGTGCCCTTCGTGACCACGTTCCACGGCACGTACGGCTTCCGCAGCGAGGCGAAGCGCCGCTACAATGCGGTGATGGCGAAAGGCGATCGGGTCATCGCCATTTCCGAGTTCATCGCCTGGCACCTGCGCGCCCACTACGCCGTGACGGGCGAGCGGATCCGGGTGGTGCCGCGCGGTGTGGATCTGCTGCGCTTCGACCCGGAAAACGTCCACCACGAACGCTGGATGACGCTGGCCGCGCGCTGGTGCCTTCCCGACGGGGTGCCGGTGATCCTCATGCCCGCGCGGCTGACGCGCTGGAAGGGCCACATGGTTCTGCTGGACGCGCTGACCCGGCTGGGCCGGCGCGACGTGTGCTGCCTGCTCGTGGGCACGGATCAGGACCGCGGCGGCTACCGGCGCGAACTCGAGCGCGTCGTGGTGAAGCGCGGCCTGGCCGACCGCGTTTCGGTGCGCGACGATTGCACCGATCTGCCCGCGGCCTACATGCTTGCGGACGTGGTGGTTTCCGCGTCGATCGAGCCCGAGGCGTTCGGCCGCATCGCGAGCGAGGCGCAGGCCATGGGCTGTCCGCTGGTCGCCACCCAGCACGGTGGCGTGCCCGAGCAGGTGCTGCCGGGCGAGACCGCCTATCTGGCCGCGCCCGGCGATGCCGCGGACCTTGCGCAGGGGCTGCGCTGGGCGCTTGGCCTGGAAGCCGGTGCGCGCGAGCGCCTGGCCGGGCGTGCGCGTGAGCAGGCTCGTCGCTTCGCCAACGAACACATGTGCCAGGGCGTGTTGGCGGTCTATGACGAGTTGCTCGAATCCGAGGGCGACGCCGGGTCGCGGGCCGCTTGACTGTGCCGCGCGCGGCGATAGCGTGACCCGGCATTCGGTCAAAAACGTACGGCGTGTTCGGAGGTAGACTGTGAGCGTCGCGGAAGCGCAGGAAAAGGTGACCCTCAACTTGCCCGACGGGAGCGCGCTGGCATTCGACCACGCGCCCACGGGATTCGAGGTTGCCGAGCGGATCGGGCGGAAGCTCGCCAAAGATGCGCTGGCCATCAAGGCGGACGGCGAGCTGCGCGATCTCACGCGGCCCATCGACTGGAACGCCGCGGTGGAGATCGTCACGCGCGACCATGCCGATGCTCGGGAGCTGCTGCGGCACGACGCCGCGCACGTCATGGCTGAGGCGACGCAGGAACTCTATCCGGACACGCAGGTCACCTTCGGCCCGCCGACCGAAACGGGCTTCTATTACGACTTTGCGCGCAACGAGCCGTTCACGCCGGAGGATCTCAAGAAGATCGAGGACCGGATGCACGAGATCGTCGACCGGGACGAGACGATCGTGCGCGAGGTCTGGGACCGCGAGGAGGCGATCCGCTACTTCAACTGGATCGGCGAGCACTACAAGGCGCAGCATATCCAGACCCTGCCCGAGGACACGGAGATCCGCATCTACCGGCAGGGCAACTGGCTCGACCTGTGCAAGGGGCCGCACCTGCCCTCGACGGGTAAGCTCGGCCACGCGTTCAAGCTGCTCAAGGTCTCCGGCGCGTACTGGCGCGGCGACCAGAACAACGAGCAGCTCCAGCGCGTCTACGGCACCGCGTTCGAGGACGAGAAGCGGCTGAACGACTACCTGCACATGCTGGCGGAGGCCGAGCGGCGCGATCACCGACGCCTGGGCAAGGAACTCGGCCTGTTCCATCAGCAGGAGGAAGCGGCGGGCAGCGTCTTCTGGCATCCCAAGGGCTGGACGCTGTACCGGGTGGTCGAGCGCTTCGTTCGCGAGGCGCAGATGGCGCACGACTACCACGAGGTCCGCACGCCGCAGCTCATCGACCGTTCGCTCTGGGAACGCTCGGGCCACTGGGAGAAGTTCCACCACCATATGTTCACCGCCGAGACCGAGGACGAGCGCACCTGGGCGGTGAAGCCGATGAACTGTCCCGGGCACGTCCAGATCTTCAAGCAGGGCATCACCAGCTATCGCGATCTGCCCTACCGCATGGCCGAGTTCGGCTCGTGCCACCGCTACGAGCCCTCGGGCGCGCTGCACGGGCTGATGCGCGTGCGCGCGTTCACCCAGGACGATGCGCACATCTTCTGCACGGAAGAGCAGATCAACCTGGAGACCGAGCGCTTCTGCAACATGCTGCAGACGGTCTACAGCGCGTTCGGCTTCGAGGACGTTGCGGTGAAGTTCTCCGACCGCCCGGACAACCGCGCGGGCAGCGACGCGGTCTGGGACAAGGCCGAGGCGGCGCTGCGCGAAGCGGTCGAGGCGACCGGGCTGCCCTACACCTACAATCCGGGCGAGGGGGCGTTCTACGGCCCCAAGCTGGAGTTCGTGCTGCGCGATGCCCTGGGCCGCGACTGGCAGTGCGGCACGCTGCAGGTGGATTTCGTGCTGCCCGAGCGCCTGGACGCCAACTACATCGGCGAGGACGGCGAGAAGCACCGGCCGGTGATGCTCCACCGCGCCATCCTGGGCTCCTTCGAGCGTTTCCTCGCCATCCTGATCGAGGAATACGCGGGCCGCTTCCCGGTCTGGCTGGCGCCGGTGCAGGTGGTTGTGGCCACGATTACCGACGCGGCACGGGACTACGCCGAGCAGGCTGCCGCCCGGTTCAAGGCTGCGGGGCTGCGCGTGGAGACGGACCTGCGCAACGAGAAGATCAACTACAAGGTCCGCGAGCACAGCAACCAGAAGGTCCCGGTGATCGCCGTCGTTGGCGAACGCGAGGCGGAGCAGGCAAGCGTCGCCCTGCGCCGTCTGGGCCAGAAGCAGCAAGAGGTCCTTGCGCTGGATGAGGCAGTGAATAAACTCGGTGAAGAAGCGACGCCGCCGCGCGTCGCGTGAAGCCTTGACGCAACGAACCTGCCGTCGTCATCCTCGTGCCACATTCGTGCCAAGAGGATGACACGCCGTGCCGCCTACCGGTCCGCAGAGCGGGCGAACTGGGTGGCGCGGTGGTGGCAGGAAAACGGAAAAAGGAGCGGTATCCATAGCACGGCCTCCCCGCGATAACGCCCCGCGCAACACGGGTCCGCGCGTGAACGACCAGATCAATGTGCGGGAAGTTCGCCTGATCGATCAGGATGGCGAAAACCAGGGCGTCGTGGAGACGCGTGACGCGATAGAACGCGCATCGGACGCCGGGCTGGACCTCGTCGAAGTCTCGCCCACCGCGAGTCCGCCGGTCTGCAAGATTCTGGACTTCGGTCGTTACAAGTACGAAATGCAGAAGCGCGCCAACGAGGCGCGGAAGAAGCAAAAGACGATCGATGTCAAAGAAATCAAGATGCGCCCCAATATCGACGACCACGACTACAACGTCAAGTTGAAGTCGATTCAGAAGTTTCTGAACGAGGGCGACAAGGTCAAGGTCACCATGCGCTTCCGCGGCCGCGAGATGGCGCACCAGGACCTCGGGCAGAAGCTGCTGGAGAAGGTCCGGGATGAGGTGGCCGATCAGGCCAAGGTGGAATCCAGCCCGAAAGTCGAGGGGCGTCAGATGATCATGGTCATCGCCCCCCGGGGCGTGTGAGGCGGCCAACTGGGCCTCGCGTTTTTCCGGTCTCATGCCAGGTGGCCGCCGGCCACCGGGCATCTGCGCGGCGGGCTCAGCATGAGGCCTCACCGCGGGCGTGTTGCCGGGCGGGTTCGCCCCGGTCGTTGAGATGCGACGTCGACGGCCCAACGCCGTGGCTTGCAAACGCGGGCACGCCCCGTTACAACCCCGATCCACCGCACACCGGCGACCGTGGCCCCTGGACATGCCCGGAAGCCGGATCGCCAAAACGGCGCGGCCCCCTTTTTGCGCGGGTCGCGCCTTCGCACGTCAAGAGAGGGTGCAAATGTCCAAGCTGAAGACCAAGAGCGGCGCGAAGAAGCGCTTCAAGATCACGGGCAGCGGCAAGGTCCGCGTCCAGTACGGCTACAAGCGGCACAACCT
>Ga0207714_1002506_pt1 | contig 11057 bp, 10 predicted proteins | sample PonA232FremontCA_2_FD_187270 | JGI IMG/M metagenome (GOLD analysis project Ga0207714, IMG submission 187270) | Marine sediment microbial community from Fremont, CA, USA - Pond A23 Sediment 2 (SPAdes) | ecosystem: Environmental > Aquatic > Marine > Unclassified | place: USA: Fremont, California... | reverse complement strand
CACTCTTTTAATTTATTGAAGTAAGCGTGGAGGAAGTCCCTGTTTATGTGGAAATCCTGTAGTACCTGGCTGAACCCGCGGAGATACCAGGATAGCTCAAATATAGTGCAGCTTATTTCTCCTACTATTGCGTGGCTATCCCCGTAGTTATTCACGAAATGGCGTGCTTCTTTGTATCTCGGATCCTCTGAAAAATCAGGTATTGTGATCTCCTCCGGGTCTTCGAGATCCGCCAGTGGATGGTGATGCGGCTCAGTATAGCTACCCTTGTCGTAATGGACTTTTCTCCAACCTATGCCCCATTCGTCCTCGTAATAGTCTTCCTCTGACAAATAATAACTAGCTGCCGGACCAACGGTTGTTATCAGCAGATCATTCCCTAGGTCCAGCTGAAGGGGGTCCGGGGAGAGTTCGTCGTCGAGAAGATCTTTCTCCTCGATCTGCAGTTGCTCCACCATTTTTGATCTCATTTCCGGCGTGTACCAGACGTCGATCGGAACTCGGTCCGGTTCGTGGCCTGAAATAGCGGCAAGAACCCTTTCCTTTGAATTCACTTTTAATCACCAGAAGTTAATTATTTAAGGTTCAAATTTGGTTCAAAATCTAATAATCACGATATTCAAAGAACGTCTCGTACATGGCTTCGATGTTTTCGGGTGGTACGCCCGGCTGGACGTTGTGGATCGGAGAGAATACGTAACCACCGCCTTTCTTGAGATCAATTATCCTTTTTTTAGTTTCTTCTCTGACTTCTTCGGGTGATCCGTACGGTAGAACACTTTGTGAGTCGCAGCTTGCTCCCCAGAATACTATATCTTTCCCGAACTCCTTCTTGAGCTCCTTCGTTTCTCCCATTTTACCCGAGTTAACCTGGATCGGCTGGAGGATGTCGACGCCTATTTCTATCAAGTCCGGAATAAGACGCCGCACCGCTCCGTCCGTATGGTAAAATACTTTCGCATCAGTGTTTGTTTTTATCGTATCAAATAACTCCGCCTGACGTGGTTTAATCATTTCGCGATACGTGTCGGGAGAAATGAGCAGAGAGTTTTGCGATCCGACGTCGTCCCAGTAAAGTACGACATCGACGAGATCTCCCACTTTGGAGAGAAAGTTTTCAGTGGCCCTTTTGTAAATTTCGGTCAATCTATCCAGAATATACTCGGCCGCACGACTATCTTTCAATAAAAGAGTCAAAAACTTTTCCAGGCCGATTATTCTCTCTGCCTGTTCGAGAATACCGCCGCCGAATAGCGGACTGCCACAGATGGCGTAGTCCTTTTCCTCGATTATTCTCTCGGCTTCTCCCCGGAGCCCTTCTGTACGCGCAGGGTCATCCGGATCGGGCCAATCGTAAGCCTCTAGCTCCTCCATATCTCCCGTTACCGGAAACTCCCAGTAATCGAAGTAGTGACCGCCTTGTTTCGGCATTCGCATGGTTGTTCCCCACTCGTCGACGTAGGTATAGGAGTTTTCATTTTCCTCGATCTCCAGCTCCCAGTCCGCTGCGGGCTTAGCTGACAACTGGACGAAATCTACTTCGAAATAATCTTTGAAACCCTTACTGAGATAAGGAAGCTGCTGGACGTGATCCATGATTTCCAGTTCTCCGGACTCCAGTTTGAGGTAATCCATAAGCTCTCTGTAGGCTGTTTTATGAATGCTGGAAACTATGGTTCCGCCGAAATCGTTCGGGGTCCTATCCGGTTCTTCGTGATTCAGGGCTTTGTTAGCCCTTTCCTTTGAAGTTAACTTTGACACTAGGAACTCCTTCGAAGAATTGTATGAACCGTAACCGCAATCAGGATCAAGATACCGTAGATGAACCTGGTCCAGAATCCGGATAGGCCAGCAGCTACTATTCCTGCTTCCAGGGAACCAATAAGAAATGCGCCGAGAAAGGTGCCGTAAATCGTACCTTCACCACCAAACATCGAGGTTCCTCCTACAAAAACCGCCGCCATCGTGGTCATCAGGTAGCCCTGACCCATCGTGGGCCACCATGTCCTCAATCTAAACGAGTCTAGAATACCTGCAAATGCGGCAAGAACGCCGAAGAGCATGAATACGAGAATCTTTGTTTTAGTGACGCTGATACCCATCATCTCAGCAGTTTCCGGATTGTCACCGCTGAAGAGTATGTGGTCACCAAACTTATGTCGGAATAGCAGGGACCAGACTAAAATGGCCAGTACCAAAAACCAGATTGATTGTGCCGGTATTGTTCCTCCGATTTCGCCGACCAGGAGGTTGTAGATAGGTGTTCCCGCTATCTGCGTCAGGGTAGTCGCCTTGCCCGCAGCTATGATGTTCGTGGCACCCCTTATGAGAAACTGCATACCAAGGGTGACTACTATTGACGGAATGCCGATCAACGTTACCAGCATCCCGTTAAGCATCCCGACCATTGCTCCGGCTGCCATACCGGCGAGGATCCCCAGTATTATACTACCGGTAAACCCCATGGTTACTGCGAAGACGTAACCGGCAAAAGCCATAACGGCTGTAAACGAAAGATCAATTTCTCCGGACACCAGGACGAGGGTTAACCCAAGACCCGCTATACCGATGAAAGGTGTGGTAGAGAGAAAGGAAGTATAGATCCTCCCTTTTAAGAAAGTTCCCGGGGCGGTTATCATGAATAAAACCAGGACCATAAGTGCGATAAACGTGAGCCCAAGTTGGGTGTTATATCTCTTCACCAGATCTACGAGTTTTGACATCTAACTTCCCCCCTCTTCTGACTTCGTGGCGTGATGGGCTAGTTCATCAATTAATTCCTGTTCTGTTAACTCACCTTTGTCCCTTCTATCTGCAACTTCGCCTTTGTCTAAAATAACGAACCTGTCCGAAACCTCGTAAATGTGTGCTATAGTGTGAGAAATATAAACGACCGACTTCCCTTGGTTCTTGACTTCTTCTATAAAGTCCAGAACCTTTCCTATTTCCTTTACGGATAAAGCGTTCGTGGGTTCATCGAGAATGACAAGGTCGGCCTCGAAATACATCGCTCTACCAATGGCAATTCCCTGACGTTCACCGCCGGAAAGTGTACTGACTGTAGAGTCGGGTGAGATCCCTGCGCCGGTAAACCCGAGGAATTGTTTCATGATTCTATCAGTTTCGGATTTTGCCTTTTCCACGTCGAGGTATCCCAGTGTGGTTGTTGGCTGTCTCCCCAGGAAAACGTTGCGCCAGAGAGCCTGCTTCTGTCCCAGTGCCTTTTCTTGAAAAACAGTTTCTATCCCCATTTCATGGGCCTTCTTTACGGAGTAGCTTCCGGTATCAACTTTTTCTCCCCTGATATACATCTCACCCTCTGTTGGTGGGTATAAGCCGCTGAGAATTTTCTGTAAAGTGGACTTACCCGCACCGTTATCGCCGATCAAACCGATAACCTCGTTCTCCCCAACTGTAAAGTCGACCCCGCGCAGAGCGACTACTCCACCAAAACGCTTATGAATGTCCTTCATTTCAACGAGACTCATGGCCTAAAGTATATCCCTCCCAGGAAAAATGAAGGCAGACCGGGCACGTTTTGTGTCCGGTCTGCCGCTAGATTGGTTAAAACCCTTATCGAATTCCTTCTTCTGCAAGAGGTGCTATTAGATCTATGTTTTCCGGTCCTACCAGGCCGGCGCCCGTCTTGATGTGCAGGCCAGAAAATTTGTACTTTTCCGTTAGATAAATCTGGAAAATAGGCAGGAAGCCCTGCAGGAAAGGTTGCTGGTCAAGTACGAGATCGGTGTAACCACTCTTTATGGCACGGACGGTTGCTGGTGAAAGGTCAAAACCCGCGCCGAAGATCTCGTCCGGATCCAGACCTGCCGAGCTAAAGTATGACTCCTGAGTTGCGGTTAAGGCACCGTGATCCGTGATAACGAGTTCACAGTCCGGGTTGCTCTGGAGGTAACCCGTGATAACAGGGATTCCTGAAGAAGCATCCGCGTCTACCTCAGAAGAAATCTCAATATAGTCTACTTCGATTCCTCTTTCCTCCAGGGCGTCAATGGCTCCTCGTGTGCGCTCTCCTCTCGTCGGTTCGGATTTTAGACCCCAGACCAGAGCCTTGTCCCCTTCTTCAAGTTCGGCTCTTTTGGCTGCGGCTTTTCCAAGCGTGTAGCCGGAAGAGTAAAGCTCCTGTCCGACGTAGCCGAAGCCTTTTGCTTTATACCTTTCTTCCAGTTCGGGCAACGTAACGTTTTGACTTGTAACTATGATGCCCTTTTTCTCGACGGCTTCTTCTACGAAAGGTTCAAAAGCGTCAACTCCGGGATGACCCATAATGGCAATTCCGTCCGGGTTGGACGCCATTGCTTCCTGGAACTGATTTATCATTTTTTGCGGGTTCCAGTCCGACCACTTATACCTAACTCTGACTTTGTCCCCCAGAATACTCGCAGCATGCTTTGCACCATTGTGGACTATGGTGGCAAAAGTCCCTCCCGGGCTACCGCCAGGGAAGAAGAAAATATCTACCGAATCTTCGCTATCAGATTGAGCAAAAGCAGGAGCGGCCAGCAAGCCTATAAGTACCAGCGAAACTAATAGAAGTTTTAGATTACTTTTGAACATCAAAATGCACCTCCTGTAAGGTGACTAAAGTTAGCGGTTAAATTAGGGTCCAGCCTCTGTTTTTTCGAGAATTGCTGTACTATCACCTCCAAAAGAACAATAGTTAAATTCTAAATAGGATGGAGAAAAAACTTATAGTTACCCCTGCAGATAATTCCTGACTTAAAGTTCAATATCCCCTCGGGATCCTCGAGTTTCCTGAATCCAGTCCTCCGGTATCCCTCCGTATTCTATAGCAGCTTCTCTGAAGGCGGTGGTGTTCTCTTCTGAGTAAGAGTAAGCATGGGCGGGAGCAAGCACGAATCCTCCCCCCGCTGACAGCTGTTTCACGCGTTTTGCCACTTCCTTTTTTACCTCAGATGGAGTACCAAAATCCAGAATCCTGGAGCCCACTGCACCGTGAAATGACAGTCGACCCCCGAACCTCTGTTTTACTGACTGGACGTCATTGCATTCGGGCTGGAGGGGGTTTAATAGGTCCAAACCCATTTCAATCAAATCGGGAATGATTTTTTCTATATGGCCATCCGAGTGTTGCATTGCCAGGCGATGGTTTTCCGTGCAGATATTGTAAAGCCTTGCCTGTTGCGGTTTAATGAATTTTTGCCAAAGTTCCGGCCCCATTATTAGCTCGCTTTCGCCGCCCCAGTCGTCTCCATATCTGATCCCGTCTACCTTAACTTCCTCGATTAACCTTTCAGATATTCGTAGTTTCACTTTAGCTATACGCTGCAGGAGTTCTTCCACTGCTTCCGGCTCGCTGTACATCCACATGAGAAATTTGTCCATTCCAACCAGGATCCAGGCCCTTTCGAACAGACCCCAGCCGTTGTCACCAAATACAGCGGTCTTATCTCGATCTACCACGGAAATTGCCTTCAAGGCCGTATCCATTAAGCCGGGTTTATCGGGGTCGGGAAAAGGGTGACTTTCAACGTCTCCTGGAGACTCTATCGGGTGAGTCATCGGTAGTCCGGCCCCCGCTGTTTCTTCACCCTGCTTCCACTCTACACCCCAGTCATCAACTCCTCCGCCGGTCGGATACTCCAGAAGGTTATGTGTTACTACTGTCATGGAACCATCGACCATCGGAGCCGGTACCCACCCCGGTTGTTCAGGCTTCAGTGCTGTTATTAAATTTTCTTTTGGGTTCATTTCGCTTAATCACTTCTCTTACAGTATACAAGCCGGAGTTTTACCCCCGGCTTGAGAGGTTAAAATAATTAACGTATGCCTTCCTTAACTAGAGGTGCTATCATGTCAATGTTGCCGGCATGTACCAGACCTGAGCCGGTATCGACGTGGAGGCCGGAGAACTTGTACTTTGTAGATAGATATATCTGGAATACTGGCAGGAAACCCTGGAGATAAGGTTGCTGATCCAGCGTTAGGTCCGTATAACCGCTTTCAATTGCCCTAGCAGTAGCCGGGGAAAGGTCAAATCCGGCACCATAAATTTCGTCAGGACCGTATCCGGCTGATTTGAAGTATTCTTCTTGTGTAGCCGTTAAAGCGCCGTGGTCAGTAATTACTAGTTCCGTATTTGGATTACTCTGCAGGTAACCTGTCATTACCGGGATTCCATTAGCGGGATCCTTGTCTACCTTGGCGGAAATCTCGATATAATCTACCTCTAACCCTTCTTCTTTTAAGGCGTCTATCGCTCCCTGAGTCCTTTGACCTCGTTTTGGTTCGGATTTTAGACCCCAGACAAGTGCTTTGTCACCTTCTTCAAGCCCAGATCTATTGACCGCAGCTTTGCCCAGAGTATAACCGGATGAATATTGCTCCTGCCCAACGTAGCCGAAACCTTTGGCCTTATATTGTGACTCCATCTCCGGCAGAGGAACGTTTTGGGTTGTTACTATGATTTCGTTATCGATAGCTTGCTCTATAAAGGGCTCTATCGCACCCCAGCCAACAACCGCTATGCCGTCGGGATTCATACCCATGGATTCCTGGAATAACTTTGCATCATTCTGGGGGTTCCAGTTTCCGTATCTAATCTTGAGGTTGACTCTATCTCCCAGGATCTTGGCCGCGTCCCTTGCTCCTTTAGCCTTTACGGATGCGAAAGAACCTCCGGGAGGGCCGCCCGGCATGTAAATAATCTGAACGGGTTTTTCTGAAGTGCTATTCTCGGCCGCGAAGCCTGAAACTGATACAAGTCCCGCTATTAAAGCAACAACTAGAACCAATGAAATCTTGCCGAATAATTTTTGACTACTCATGTATAATGTCACCTCTAAATATTTAAAGTAATTCTTAGTGTTTAAATTTTGACATCGAGTTCTTCAGTTCTATTTATCTACAGTCATAGCAGAACTTGGATAACCTTTTTAATATCACCTCACTTTTACGTTAACGTTTTGGATTCGTCTCCTCTTTTGAGTATTTATCATATTCAGTATTTGTTGTACTTTTCTAAGCTGGCCCGGAAATAGTTACCCGCGAAAACCATCTAGTCCGCTAAGTTTATTGGGTAGCGTCCGAATTCCTTCGCGGTTTCGTACATTGTGGTAGCATTCTTCGGTGGAACGTCCTGATCTATTTCACTGCTGGATCCTAGAAATAGACCGCCCGGAGGTGCTACATCCCTTATTAGTTCTTTGGTCTCCTGTTTTACGTCTTCAATCGAGCCATCCGGCAAAGTAAAAGCGCAATCAACATTTCCAAATAACAAAAGTTCGGGGTAATCACTTCGGAGTCTGCGAATATCCATTCCTGACTGGTCAATCGGATTAAACCCGTCGATATCAACCTGTTCGACGAGAATGTCCATGACAGGGTGTGCGTTACCATCCGTGTGAAAAATGCACTTCAGGCCGGATTCACGTGCGGGTTCGTAAACCCTGTTCCAGCGCGGAACCATCTCTTCTTCCAGAAATTCAGGAGAAACGAAGGGCCCCTCACTGCCACAAATATCATCGTTCTGAAAAAATACCGGACAACTGGGGTTTTTGGCGTGTAACTCTGAAATGATCTCCCCCCATCTGGTAAAGACGTCCAGTAACCTCTTCATTAGTTCAGGAGCTCTATACATGGCCCGAAAGAAAAGTTCAAAGGAAGAGTACATATAGGCTTCCGTCAATGCTCCTTCTATTGCCGTTACCCAGACGAGGTCATGGGCGGCGAATACCTCTTTTATCCTTTCCTGCATCGGCACCCACCATTCTGATACTGCATCTTTGTCGGGCATTTTTGGCATGTTCTTTTCAAGCTCTTTCAAGCTATCGAAAGGTCTCTCGCTTATCCAGGCCGTCTTTCCGGAAGTGCCGACTCCCCACTTGTCCGGATTAATACCGAAAAATTGAGACCATACGTCGATCTTGTCGAACATCCACGGTCTTTCCGGATCGTGGATATAGCGTGTCGCGTCCAGTCCGATATTCTGCATCATCTTGGCATTGCGCAGGACCAGGTCTTCAGCTCCCTCGCCGTATTTTTCCATGATTTCGTTATTGTCAATAAAGTCGTAAGTGACTATAATTCCGGGGTCCTCGAAGTCAGCGGTTCTTTCGAATCGTTCCATGGTGGACAAGTAATCATTCATCTTTGCTTTGCCCCCAGAATAATTTAGTGGTATTTTTAGATTGAACAGGATAAAAGCATATAAACTTAACTAAGCACTTAAACGATTCTGTTGTATTCACAGTCTGGATTTGAAGCCGATAAGAACTTCGCATTTTTGCTTGCCCAATGATGACTCCTTAACTTTTCCTTGCCATGTCGAACATGGTAACTATATTTTCAGGCGGAACATCTGCCTGAATATTGTGAACGGAAGTCAGCACGTACCCGCCATCCCGGGAAAGATCATCGACACGTTTCTTTACTTCTTCTTTAACTTCTTTTTCCGAACCCATGGGCAAAGTTTTTTGAGTATCAATGGCTCCCCAGAAGGTCAAATCTTCCCCGAATTCTCGCTTGAGTTTTTCGGTACCCATCTCTTTTGCACTTACCTGAACCGGGTTTATTATGTCCACACCAATATCAATTAAGTCCGGCAAAAGTTCCTTTACGGACCCACAGCAGTGATAGAATAATTTTGCGTCCGTTTTATCTTTGATCAGGTCAAATACCTTTTTCTGTCTCGGTTTTACGAATTTCCTGTACATGTCGAGGGACATGGCCGGACCGTCCTGATTTGCGAGATCGTCACCCTGCATCACTACGTCAAGATGCTCCCCGACCTCTTCCAGGATCATGTCGAGAAACTTAACGTGAAGGTCCGACACTTTCTCCAGCAAAGCATCTACGAATTCAGGGTTCTTGTACATGTCCTTGTAGAAACGTTCGTAGCCCCTCATGTACCAGCAATTCTCGTACCAGGATTCGAAGTTAAAGTCGGCAACTACCGCGTAGCCAGATTTTTTGATCTCTTTTGCCTTTTTCTTAACTCCTTCTAGAAAGCCTGGGTCCTTCGGGTCAGGCCAGTTGTAGGAGTTTAAGTCTTTCAGGTCCGCTTCTTTTAAAGGACATTCCGAGAAGACTATGTCGTAGTAAAGGCCCCCGTCTTTTAATTTCTTTCTCGTCACCCCCCAGGCATCTTTGACGTAGTTATAGTCTTCGTCTTCCCACCTCTCCAACTTCCAGCTGTCTCCCCGGGGACTACCCGGCCTCACGTAACGGGTATCTATCCCCAGTCTGCTGAGAACGGATTCGTCTATATCAGGTAATTGTTGAATCCAATCCTTTAGCGTGTATTTGGTCGGGAATTCATTGGGCTCCTGGGTTTCTTCCCGGAGATAATTTACCAGATTTTCGTAAGCAATTTTGTGCATAGAAGTGACCCAGCCACCCAGGTCAAGCGGAACTCTATCGGGCTCTTCATGGTTCAATGCTGCGAGAACTCGTTCTCTGGAATTCATAGATACACCTTCTTTCTTTGATTTTTAGTTCCTGATTACAAACTTAGTTGAGAGTTTGACTTCGAACTTCTTTCCTTCTTCGGGATCTTTTTTGTGGTCTCCATTACTGGTTATCTTGTTGACCAATATATCGAGGGCTTTTCTGCCCATTTCCCTTTTTGGTACTTTGACCGATGAAAGTGGTATACTCAAACACCTCGTGAATTCGATGTCGTCGTAACCCACAACCTCCAGGTCTTCAGGAACGTTAATATTTCTCGCGCGAGCGGCGTTCAGGACCCCCAGGGCAACGTAATCGCTGAAATTAAATATGGCGGAAAAATCTCTGTCTTTTCTCACCAGAATATCGAAGTAGTGTCTTCCATCGTCCGTGCTGACAGCGCCGTGCGTGATCAATTGCTCGTCCGGTTCAATTCCTTTTTGGCTGTATGCTTCTCTAAAACCTTTTAAACGATCTATCGCACTGGAGTTGTGTACGGGACCATTTATGAAGGCAATTTTGTCGTGTCCTTTTTCAATGAGATATTTAGTGGCCTGAAAAGCGCCGTTGACCTCGTCACTAATTACATAATCCGTTTCGATGTCTCGAAATCTCCTTGCAACGAGCACGAAAGGTATATTGTGTTCCTGTAGCCTTCTGATTGTTCCTTTTTCCGTTTGAACAGGAGAGAGAACTATACCATCGACGCGCTCCTCGATCATGGTATCAATGGCCTCAACTTCGTTCTCGTAGTTCTCGTCAGTATCCTGGAGTATTATGCTATAATCTTTTTCAGTTGCGGCTTCCTCCAAGCCTTTGACTAGAGTAGAAAAATATGGATTACCTATGTCGGCCACTATCACCCCAATTACTCCACTTTTTTGCCGCCTGAGGCCCTGCGCAAGTCTATTGGGGTGATAGTTAAGTTTTTCGGCAACCTCCAGGATTTTGCGCTTTGTTTCATCATTTATATCGGGTTTATCGTTTAGGGCTCTGGAAACCGTGTTGACGGATACCCCGACAGCCTCGGCTACATCCTTCATAGTGGTGCTGTTGTTCATTATCCTTTAATTATGCCCCTTTTCATTAACCTTTACGTTAACCTTACCGAAATTCCTAATAGTCAATATAACAACAATCTGGGGGGCTGTCAAGACACATTCACTAACCCGCTGACAAATATTTTATAGAGCCGTGAGGGAAAGAATGAATCGGACCAGGTTCTATGACTCCTGATGGCAGGGTGATATGGGTTAAACACCCTTCAAAGAATAATGAAAATGATATTTTACATGAAAAACTTGACAGGGAGGGGCAAAAAATGTTATATATCAAAGTGGAGATTTGGTGAGTTTTTTTACAAATTTTCGGTAAGGTTAACGTAAAGGTTAATGAAAGCGAAAATTGGACCTCTGATCTCGTTAGCCGCCGTTTCTCTGGAGGTGATAAGACAGGATTATTTCGAAAAGATTACAGTAAACTACTCGAATCAAAAGGTTTAAAAGTCAAATATCTTTAAAGCCTTATATCTTAGGAGGTAATATATGTTCTCAAGGAGAAGGGGTACATTTATGATTATAGCTGTCTTGCTGATAACTGCTGTAGTTGGCTTTGCAGCGGTCGGTAGTTCA
>Ga0207714_1002505_pt1 | contig 11060 bp, 12 predicted proteins | sample PonA232FremontCA_2_FD_187270 | JGI IMG/M metagenome (GOLD analysis project Ga0207714, IMG submission 187270) | Marine sediment microbial community from Fremont, CA, USA - Pond A23 Sediment 2 (SPAdes) | ecosystem: Environmental > Aquatic > Marine > Unclassified | place: USA: Fremont, California... | reverse complement strand
ACCGTCGGCGACATCTGTCACCTCTACGACGAAACCGAGTGTTGGAACTTCTTCAAAGCCACCGGCTATGTGGACGAATAAGTGTACGATGCTCTAACGAGCATTTGCCGCGGCCTCCCCGATTCGCTGCCACGCACACGCAGCGCCTCGCGGGGATGTTGGCGATCCATACGTTAAGAATCCGGTAAAACCGCCGCGTCGCCGGCTCAGTAAAGGTGTTGCCCACCCGTGACGAAGACTTCCGTCCCCGTCACGTACCCGAAATCCGGGCTGCAAAGCTGGAAGACCGCACCGGCGACCTCATCGGGCGTGCCCATGCGGTGCATCGGAATGCGCGGAATCAGGGTTTCGTATTCCGGACCGACCATGGAGGTCTCGATCTCGCCCGGCGCCACGGCGTTGACGCGCACACCGAGTTCGGCGAACTCCACCGCCAGTTCGCGGGTCAGCGCGGACAGCGCCGCCTTCGACGTGGAGTACGCCGACCCGGCGAACGGGTGAATGGCGTGCCCGGCGATCGAGGTGATGTTGACGATCGACCCCTGCCCCTTGCGTAGCGAGCGGGCGAGACCGCGCGCGAGGCCCAGCGGCGCGAAGAAGTTGAGTTCGAAGACGCGCCGCCACTCCTCCATATCACCGTTGAGGCAGCCCAGCCGCTCCTTGAACGGCGTCTTGGGCGAGACGGCCGCATTGTTCACCAGCGCATGCAGCGGCCCCCCGTCCAGGATGCGGTTGGCCTCCCCGATGAAGTGGTCGAGGCCCGTCCGCTCCGCGATGTCGGCCATGATGTGGTGCGTCCAGTTCGGATCGCGCTTGCAATCCTCGGGGATGTCCTCGCGGGAACACGTGATCACACGCCACCCTTCGCCGCTGAAGCGGCTGACGGTGGCGTGGCCGATTCCCCGGCTCGCACCCGAAAGCAGGACGGTCTTGCGCGAATCGCTCATCGTACCGCGAGTCTAGCGCATCCACGGGCCGCGCGTGAATGCCCGGCGCGCAAACTTAGGCCTTTTCGGTCGAGCGTTTCGCCGCGAGTTCGGGGTGCGCAGCGACGAACCGGCGCAGCACACCGCGCAAGTGCTCCAGCGTGGCCGTGTCGCCGTTGCGTTTCGCTTCCTCGATATCGTCGAGGATGATCCGATGCAGCATGGGCACGCCGTTCTCGCTGTGCACCAGATAGTGCCCGAACTCGGCGGCACAGATCTCCGGAATGTGCTCGTGGTGCGCGATGGCCGCGATCTCGTCGTCGGTGAGTTCGCTAAGGGCACAGATGTCGTCGACGGTCAGCATGGCGAACCTCCTTGTCGGTCCGGCGCCCCCGCCTGGCGGCCGTCAATGCGCCAGAAGCAGGGGCAGACTGGCGGAGCGCAGCACGGTTGCCGTGACACCGCCCAGAATCAGTTGACGCAACCGGCTGTGCGCATACGCGCCCATGACGAGCAGGTCGGCATTGTTCGCCGAGGCGGTCTCCAGGATGGCCTGGCCCGCCTCCCGCCCGTCGGCGGCAACCGTCGAAGCTGCGCCGCGCACCCCGTGAAACGCCAGGTAGCGCACCACGTCGCCCGGCGCCGAACCGGCGTGGCTGCCTTCGTCAACGGTAACGACATGCACGTCTTGGGCCGCGGCCAGCACGGGCAGCGCCGCTTGAAGCGCGTGCACGCCGGGAATGCTCGCGCGCCACGCCACCGTGGGCCGGCGGCCGATGTGCTCGGGCGCCTGGGGCGGCGCGACCAGAACCGGTCGCCCCGTTTCCATGATCGCCGCCTCCAGTGTGGGCGAGGCGGGCGGTTCGCCCTCGCCGTGGCGCCGGCCCACGACGATGAGGTCGTAGAGCAGCCCCCGTGTCGCCACCACCTCGGCCTCGCGCCCGCGCAGCACGCGAAAGCTCGCCGTCGGGCCGTCGTCCGGAACCTCCGACTCCGCCGGCACCTGGCGGATGCCCGCGTCGGCGACGGCGTGCTCGAACATCTGTTGGGCCCGCTTGGCGCGGTTGGCCGTGTCCGTCTCCACCGAGGACATGATGTCCTCCGCCATCGTGGCCGTCATGCCGTCGGCGACGATGGGGATCGCCTCGCGCGGCTCGATGGAGACGTGCAGCACCTCAAGGCAGGCGCGGTGCGAAGACGCCACCGCGAGCGCCGTGGGCAGCGCCGGCTCGCGCGCCTCGTTGCCGTCCAGCAGACAAAGAATCCGTCGGATCGCCATTCCCGCCTTCTCCGCCGGGTTGCACCCCGCACCAACATTCGGTCGCAGCGCGAATCGTCGCGCGTGCACACGGCCCGGGTCAAGCGACCGGTCGGCGCACCCGACCACTCGGTGGAGTTTGCCCCCCGCCGCCCGGCGGCGTCACGGCACCGATGGGGGTAGACGCATCGTCCACCCCGTGCGGATCCTGGTGAATGATCACCTCGGCCGCGGGAAATGCCGTGCGCAGGCGGGTCTCGATGGTGTCCGCGATGACGTTCGCCTGATACAGGTTGATCGCGCCGTCCAGCTCGACGTGGAGCTGGATAAAGGTCGTCGGCCCGGCGCACCGCGTGCGCAGGTCATGCATGCCCAGGACCTGGGGGTGCTGTTTGACGATCTCGACAATGCGCCGGCGCTGGTCCTCGGGCAGCTCGCGATCCATCAGCATGTCCAGGGCGCCGGCGAGGATCCGCCACGCGGTGAACAGGATGTAGCCGGCGATCACCATGGCAAAGGCCGGGTCCACCCAGGTCCAGCCGGTCCCCATCCAGATCGCCAGCGCCAGGATCACGGCCGCATTGACCAGCAGATCGTTGAGGTAGTGCAGGCTGTCCGCCCGGATCGCCAGGGAGCCGGTGCGCCGGGCCACCGAGCGCTGATACGCCACGAGCGCCAGGGTCGCCGCGATCGAGACGACCATGACGGCGATCCCCACGCTGCCCGCCTGCACCGGCCGCGGGTCGAGAAAACGCTGGCCCGCGGAAATCAGGACGAAGATCGCGGAACCCGCGACGAAACCGCCCTGCCCCAGCGCCGCCAGCGGCTCCGCCTTGCCGTGGCCGAAGCGGTGCTCCCGGTCCGCCGGGACCAGGGCCTTGCGCACGGCGACCAGGTTCACGGCCGAGGCGGCCACGTCGAGGAAGGAATCGATCAGCGTCGCCAGCAGACTCAGCGAATCGGTGAGCAGCCACGCCGTGATCTTGATGGCGAAGAGCAGGGCCGCCGTGCCCACCGAGGCATAGGTCGCCCGGCGCATGAGTCGGGCCGTGCGCGCACCGCCCAGGTGCCCCCGCGTGCTACGCTCGCCCTGGTCGGTGGCCATGGCCCTTCGTCCGTCCGTCCCACGCGCGATCCGGCTTAGCCTGTCGTGTCAGGGATACAGCCGCTGGATCGTCCAGCCGCGCACGCCGTCCGCGATGTAGAGGATGCGCTCGTGCAGCCGGAACCGGCCCTCGCGCCAGAACTCGATGCGTGCCGGCGCGATGCGGAAGCCCGACCAGTGATCCGGCCGGGGCACGCCGCCCACGTGGAACCGCGCCGTGTACTGCGCCACGCGCTTTTCCAGGTCGTGGGCGCTGGTCATGGGCTGCGACTGCCGGCTGGCCCAGGCGCCGATCTGGCTGCCGCGCGAGCGCGAGGCGAAATAGGCGTCGGCTTCTTCGTCCGAAACCTGATGGACCATGCCCTCAACGCGCACCTGCCGGCGCAGGGACTTCCAGTGCATGACCAGCGCGGCCTTGGGATTCGCCAGAAGCTGAACCCCTTTACGACTTTCCAGGTTGGTGTAGAAGACGAAGCCGTCCGCGTCGTAGCCCTTGAGCAGCACCATGCGCACCGAGGGCATGCCCGCCGGATCGGCCGTGGCCAGCGCCATGGCATTGGGATCGTTGGGCTCGGATTCCTCGGCCTCGGCGTACCACTGGCGGAACAGCTCGAGCGGATCGGCGGGCGGCGTGGTCATGGGCGCGCGTGTCTCCGGACAGTGCTGGCGGGAACCTAGCGGCGGCGGGACGGCCCGCCAAGATCCCGTGTCCTGGCGCGCTGCGGCGCGGCATAGCCGGCCGGGCACGCCGGGCTTGGCATACCGTGTTACAAAGCCTATTTGACAGCCGGTATCGCAACGGGGCGGATCGCCACCCACGCGGCGCAGCCCGGCAGCCTCGCCATGCCAACGCGGCCCACGCGCGAAGCAACGGCAAAAGACCGGAGCCGATGAAAGATCTCTACGCGATCCTCGGCGTAAGCAAGAACGCCAGCCAGGACGACATCAAGAAGGCCTACCGCAAGCTGGCCAAGGAATACCACCCGGACCTCAATCCGGGAAATTCGCAGGCGGAGCAGACCTTCAAGGAGATCTCCCAGGCCTACGACATTCTCGCCGACCCGGATAAACGCAAGCGCTACGACCGCGGCGAGATCGACGCCAGCGGCCAGGAGCAGGCCCCGCGCGGGGCCGGCGCGGGTGCCGGGGCGGGCGGTTTCTACCGCAGCTATACCGCCGGCGGCGCCGGCAAGAAGTACCGCCAGTTCGACTTCGGCGAGGATTTCTCCGCGGAAGACATCTTCGCCGACCTGTTCGGCGGCGGCTTCCGCGCCGGCGGCGGTCCCGGCGGCGGGGCGGGCGCCCGCTCGCGCGCGGGCGGCCCGCGCATCCGCGGCGACGATGTGAACTATTCCGTGCCGGTGAGCTTCATGGAAGCCGCCAACGGCGCGCGCAAGCGCGTGCGCCTTGCCAACGGCGAAACCGTCGACGTCAACATCCCCCAGGGCAGCGACGACGGCGACACCCTGCGCCTGAAGGGCAAGGGCAAGCCCGGCTTCGGCGGCGGCGACGCGGGCGACGCCTTCATCAAGCTCAACGTGCAGCCGCATGCCTATTTCAGCCGGAGCGACAAGGACGTCTATCTGGACCTGCCCATCACGCTGCAGGAGGCCCTCGACGGCGGCGTCGTCACTGTGCCCACGCTGCGCGGCTCGGTGTCCATGCGCATCCCGCCCAAGTCTAGCTCGGGCAAGACCCTGCGCCTGCGCGGCCGGGGCGTCCAGCCGCAGGGCGAGGACCAGCCGGGCGATCAGTACGTCAAGTTGCGCATCGTCCTGCCCGAGGACGCGGACGAGGAGCTGGCACGCCAGATCCGCGCCTGGAGCGAAAAGCACCCGTACAATCCGCGCGAAAAGGCGGGCATGGTTTGACACGCGCCGCCATGGGCTAGGGAGGCACGGCCATGGCTATGACGCTGAAGGAAGTCGTCGCGCAGACCGAGATCCACGAGGGCGACATCGTCACCTGGGTGGAACAGAGCTGGGTGCTCCCCAACGCGGAGAGCGGCCGCTGGCTGTTCGACGATTCCGATGTGGCGCGGATCTCGCTGATCCGCGACCTGCGCGAGGACATGGCGATCAACGACGAGGCCATGCCCCTCGTCCTGCGCCTGCTCGACCAAGTCTACAGCCTGCGCGAGGCGCTGCGCGAGATCCAGGCGGCGGTGCGCGAGCTGCCGCCGGAACACCGGGACGCCCTGGAGGCGCGCCTGCGCCAGGTCATGGCAGCGCACGGTCAGGAGCCGTAGGCACGCGCGCCGGCATCCGACTCCGCGCCGGCAAGGAGTCGTTCCAGATCGGTATCCGTCCACCCGCCGGCTGCCGCCGCCAGCGCGGTCGCGCCCCGTTCCGCCGGCGCGGGCCATCCGGCGCCCGGCATCAGCGCAAGATCCAGTTGCCCCATGAGCTGGCCCAGGGTCACGCTGCGCAGATCCGTCGCCAGGAGCCAGCGCGTGCTGCTCGTCCGCGCCACCACCCCGGCCCGGCGCAGCGGCGCCAGCACGCCGTCCACTTCACCGGGTGTCGCGGGGAGATCGCGAACCAGCTCGCGTCGGCCCAGCGACCGGCCCTGCGCGTGCGCATCGCGCAGACGCGCCAGCAGCGCGAGCGCGAGCGCGAGACGGTCGCCCGCCCGCGCGGTGCCCGCGCGCATGCGATAGGCCGCCCACTCGGGCAGCGCTGCCGTGACTTCCGCGCCGAGAAGCACCACCGCCCAGGAAAGATAGAGCCAGATCAGGAAGATGGGCACCGCCGCCACGGCCCCGTAGACGGCCGTGTAACCGGGAACCACGGCGAGGTAGAGGGCGAAGCCGGCCTTGAGCACCTCGAACAGCAGCGCTGTCACCAGGCCGCCCCCGACGGCATGGGGAACCCGGATCGGGCGGTTGGGCACCACCAGGAAAAGCAGGCCGAAACCGACCCCGCCCACCAGGATGGCCACCAGCCATGGCGGGATGAGCCAGCGCACGGCCTGGGTCACGGCGCCCCCGGACATCGCGTTGAACAGCGGCGCCGTGGCGGAGATCGACGCCGCCAACAGAAGCGGCCCCAGGGTGAGCAGCGCCCAGTACACGAGGAAACGCAGCGCCAGGGGGCGCGGTTCGCTGACCCGCCAGATGGTGTTGAACGCGCCGTTGACGTTGGAGAGCAACAACACGGCCGTGACCGCGAGCCCGACGATGCCGGGCCCGGTGAGCGCCTTGGCGTTGGCGACAAAGCTGCGGATGCGTGCGCTCGCCTCGGATTCCACGGCGGGGAGCAGGTCGCTGAGGATGGTGTCGAGGATGCGTTCCTCCACCCCCGCGAAGGTCGGAAACGCGGAGACCACGGCAAGCATGATCGCGAGCAGGGGCACCAGCGCGAGCAGCGAGGCGTAGCTCAACCCGGCGGCGGATTCCGGTCCGTGGTCGCCCAGAAACCGGCGCACCACGTATCCGGGAAAGCCCCGGACGGCGGATACGTTGACGCGCGCCACGCGACGCCATACCCGTTCGGCCCGCGCTGCCGCCGCCGTCTGTCCCACCGCGCTGAGCAGCCGGGTTCCCGGCCGGTCCTGCAGGCTCATGACCGCCCCGCCGGGCACCCGCTGGCGCGCCATCCGCGGATCGGGTCACGGGGCGCGTGCCGGGCGCAGTGTGCGTTTGATCCGGTGGACCAGTGGTGTAGGATTGCGCGACCCTGCCGGGGCGCGCCGAGCCGAAGACGAGAGGGGACGCGATGGCCGAGGATGTATCGCTGATGAAGGGAAAGCGCGGTCTCGTCATGGGCGTGGCGAACGACCGCTCGATCGCCTGGGGCATCGCCAAGCAGCTTCACCAGCAGGGCGCGCGCCTCGGCCTGACCTATCAGGGCGATGCGCTGCACAAGCGCGTCAAGCCGCTCGCCGACCAGGTGGATGCGGAGATCTTCACGCCGTGCGACGTCGCCGACGACGCCTCCATCGACGCGACCTTCGAGCATGTGCGCGAGGTCTGGGGCGGTCTGGACTTCCTGGTGCATGCCATTGCCTATGCGGATCGGAACGAACTCAAGGAAACCTACGTGCGGACCAGCCGTGAAGGCTTTCTGCGCAGCCTTGAAATCTCGTGCTACTCCTTCACGGCCGTCGCGCAGCGCGCCCGTCACATCATGCCGGAGGGGGGGAGCATGCTCACCCTCACCTACTACGGCGCCGAGCGCGTGATGCCGCACTACAACGTCATGGGCGTCGCCAAGGCCGCCCTCGAGGCGTCGGTGCGCTACCTCGCCGCCGATCTGGGCGACGACGGCATCCGGGTCAACGCCGTCTCCGCCGGCCCGATTCGCACCCTGGCGGCCAGCGGCATCGGGGATTTCCGCTACATCCTCAAATGGAACGAACTCAACTCGCCGCTGCGCCAGAACGTGACCATCGACCAGGTGGGCGGATCCGCCATGTATCTGCTCTCCGACATGGCCTCGGCGGTTACCGGCGAGGTCCACCACGTGGACTCGGGCTATCACACCGTCGGCATGATGGCGGTGGACGCCGCGCCCCAGCTCGCCGATCTGCTGGAGAGCCTCAAGCGCGAGCCCAACCCCTGACGCGCCCGCCCACGGAGCGTCCATGCCCGGCAATCAATTCGGCCACGCCTTCACCGTCACCACCTGGGGCGAAAGCCACGGCCCCGCCATCGGCGGCGTGGTCGACGGCGTGCCGCCGCAGATCCCGCTGAGCGAGGCGGACATCCAGGGCCACCTGGACCGCCGCAAGCCCGGCCAGTCGCGCCACACCACGCAGCGGCGCGAAAGCGACACGGTGCGCATCCTCTCCGGCGTGTTCGAGGGCGTGACCACGGGGGCGCCCATCGCCCTGCTGATCGAAAACGCTGATCAGCGCTCCAAGGACTATTCCGGTATCAAGGACAAGTTCCGGCCCGGGCACGCCGACTACACCTACACCGCCAAGTACGGCCTCCGCGACTACCGCGGCGGGGGCCGCTCGTCCGCGCGCGAGACGGCCGTGCGCGTGGCCGCGGGCGCGATCGCGCGCAAGGTGCTGGCGCACGTCCTGGACGCGCCGGTGCCGGTACGCGGCGCCCTGGTCCAACTGGGCCCCCACGGCATCGACCGCGAGCGCTGGGATTGGGACCAGGTGGACGCCAATCCGTTCTTCTGTCCGGACGCCGCGGCGGCCGAACGCTGGGCCGGGCACCTGGACGCCGTGCGCGAGGCGGGCAGCTCCGCGGGCGCCGTGGTCGAAGTCGTCGCGGAAAACGTCCCCGCCGGCCTGGGCGAGCCCGTCTACGACAAGGTGGACGCCGACCTCGCCAAGGCGATGATGAGCATCAACGCGGTCAAGGGCGTGGAAATCGGCAACGGCTTCGCCGCCGCGGCGACGCCCGGGGAAGACAACGCCGACGAGATGGCGCCGGGCCCCGACGGCCGGCCGCGCTTCGCCGGCAACGCCAACGGCGGCACGCTGGGCGGCATCACCACCGGCCAGGACGTGGTCGCGCGCTTTGCCGTGAAACCCACCTCGTCCATCCGCATCCCGAAGCAGAGCATGGATCGCTTCGGCCAGCCGGTGGAGGTGGTGACGACGGGGCGCCACGATCCCTGCGTGGGCATCCGGGCCGTTCCCGTGGGCGAGGCCATGATGGCCATCGTGCTCGCCGATCACCTGCTGCGGCACCGCGGCCAGACCGGTGAAACAGGCCCCGTACCTGCCTGCGATCCGGCGGGCGACGACGCGCCGGGCAAGATCCGATCAGGTTGAGCCACGCGCGCTGGAAGACGCGACGCTTGGCGTGGGAGTCAGCGCCTTGTCGGCTCGTAGCGGCCTTTCGGACGGCGCTACCACTCGAGGGACCAATTCACGTGGGTCGAGGCCGTGCGCTCGCTGGGCATGCTCTTCAACCGGAAATCCACGCTTCCCAAGGGGAGCGGATGCTTCCAGCGCGCCGTCAGGCGGGGCGTCGGCGCGAGAATGCCCGCCCCGAAATCCTTGGCAATGCCCAGCGCCGCGCCGCCGTGCCGGAGCGAGAACGCGCCCGAGCTGCCCGAGACGGATCCGTGCCAGCGCAGCGAATAGCCCACGCCGGCCAGGCTGCCCTCGAACGCCGCACCGCCGAAGGGACCCTCGGTCAAACCGCCGGCCCCGGAAGCGGCCGGGTCCTCCTTGAATCCACCCTGCAGGAGTACCGACGTCGGCCCGGTGTCGATTGCGACCTCGCTCGCGGCCATGCGCTCGCCCGCCGGCGCCATGACCAGCGCGGAGGCCACGTCGAGGTCGCCCATGTCCTGCCGGGTCATCATGCCGAAGCCCGTCAGCCCGAGGTACGGGGACTTGGGCAGACCGCCGATGTCGAGCGCGACCGAGTCGAACTGGGACTCCAGGCTTTCCCGCGCAGCGAACGCAACGCTGGAATCGCCGAGCTTGAGCTTGAGCGTCCCGGTTTCCGGCTTGGGCACGCCCGCTTCCGTCTCGGCAAGCTTGACGGTCATGCGGCCGGCGCCGGGCCGCTCCAGGGCGATCCCGGCAGGTGTGCGCCGCACGGAGTCGATCAGACTCGCCAGGAGACCCTCCGCATGCCCGGCGCCGGGGAACAGGACACTCGCGGCAGCGGCAGCGGCGAAGCTCACGCGGCGCACGGTCGACCTCCGCCTTTGGACGACAGCGAAAAACGCAGGCGCGGGTCCGCCCGCGGGCGCATGCGGGCGCGTCACGATGCGGCCACGCAGCCCGCCCATCACCAAGATGTTTGTACCACGCTTCCGACTGTCGAGCGAAGGGCAACGGAGTTAAAACAATGCTAACCTCGCGTAGCGCTCTCGTCGCAAGCCTTGTGGCCGTCGCGCTCGCCGCCGCGGCACAGGGGCGGGCCGCAGCCGAGGACGGCCAGCTCAGCATCCGCGACGCCTGGGCGCGTGCGCCGGCGGTGCCCGGCCGCAACGGGGCGGCGTTCCTCACCCTGGTGAACACGGGCGCGCAAGAGATCCGCCTGGTGGGCGCGGAAACGCCGGCGGCGGCACGGGTCGAGCTGCACCGTTCGGTCATGGCGGACGGCGTCATGAAAATGGTGCCGCAGGACGCCATTCCGGTGCCCGCCGGCGAGACCACGGTTCTCCGGCCCGGGGGCCTCCACCTGATGCTGATTCGGGCGGATGCGCGTGTGAAAAGCGGCGCGACGATCGACCTGACCCTGCACTTCCGATCCGCGGAAAGCCGCAGCGTGCGGGCACGCGTTGTCGCCCCGGGACGGACACCCGATATGGCAGAGTAACCGCACGCCCGCCGCCGCAACGGAGACGGGACCACCGCAATGCATCGCAAGGGCCGCTGGATCGCCCTGCTCGTCCTGGGCCTGCCGCTGGCCGCCGCCGCGTCGATCTGGATCGGGCTGCGCATGGCGGGGCCGCAAGGCGGCGGCGCGGGCACGGGCATCGGCGGCGCGTTCGAGCTGGTCGACCCTCGGGGCGAGACCGTGCGCGCCAGCGACTTCGATGGCCAGTACCGGCTGATCTACTTCGGCTACACCTACTGCCCGGACATCTGCCCGACCACGCTGATGGACATGACGCGGGCGCTCCATGCGCTCGGCGAGCGCGCGCCGGCCAAGGCGAAGCGGATCACGCCCATTTTCATCTCGGTGGATCCCGAACGCGACGACCCCGAAACCGTGGGCGCCTACACCGACAACTTCCACGATCGGCTGGTCGGGCTTACGGGCACGCCCGAACAGGTCGCCGACGCGGCGCGGGCCTTCCACGTGTATTATGAAAAGGTCGAGGAGGACCGCCCTGAGGGGCAG
>Ga0207714_1002504_pt1 | contig 11060 bp, 9 predicted proteins | sample PonA232FremontCA_2_FD_187270 | JGI IMG/M metagenome (GOLD analysis project Ga0207714, IMG submission 187270) | Marine sediment microbial community from Fremont, CA, USA - Pond A23 Sediment 2 (SPAdes) | ecosystem: Environmental > Aquatic > Marine > Unclassified | place: USA: Fremont, California... | reverse complement strand
ATGGCGTCGAGGCCGGCGTCCGACCGGCGCACCCCCGTCACCGCGTGCCCGCGCTCCGCGAGCTGCGCCGCGAGTTCGAGGCCGACGTAGCCGCAGCCGACGACGACGACCCTCATCGCTTGCGGCGCTCGATGACCGCCATGACCTCCGCGAGCTGTCCGAGCGTCATCCCGGCGCGTCCTTCGAGCGCCTGCTGGACCTCCTGGCCGGTGAGGTCCGCGTCGATCCCCGCCGCGAGGGTGTCGACGTCGAGCACCGCCGTCGCCATCCCCATCAGCAGGTGGTCGCGCAGCTCCGCGACGATCGCGTCGGCGTCGCGGTCGGCGGTCACGGCGACGATCGCCGCCGCGTCGGTCACGCTGAGCCCCGCGGCGTCGCCGTCGGCGGCCGCCTCGATCGCCGCCTCGTCGACGTCGGTCTCGTCGCCGACGCGCCCGCGGCCGGCCTCGGCCACCGCCTCGCTCACCAGCGACTCGAACGCCGCGAGCAGCGCCGTCGCGGTCACCTCGTCGGCGTCGGGGGTCCCGTCGGCGCCGGCGCTCCCGGCCGCAACCCCGTCCTCGACGACTTCGTGAAACATGGTCGCCCTCGGTCGCCGTCTCCCAAAACGGCTGCGGTCGGCTCACGGCGGGGCGCAGCCCACGTCCTCTCCCTCCGGCGCCTCCGTCTCCCCCGGACACGGCCACCCGGTCGAGGTCTCGTCGCGGACGCCGTCGACGTCGCCGACGCCCGGCGGGCCGGCGGGCACCGCGAGCACGACGACGGTCCCCGTCTCGAACCGGATCGGCTCCGTCGACCCGAGCCGGACCGATCTCCCGTCGACGTCGACCGTCACGTCGCCTTCCCGTCGGACGTATTCGAACGGCTTCCCCGGCGTGCCGATGTCGGCGCGCAGCGAGAACCGCGGGTACTCCCCGCGGACCTGCACGCGCCAGGCGTTCACGGTCGTCACCCAATAGCCGGGCACCGGGGCGACCGGCAGTCCTGCGCCGACGCTCCGAGCGGGCTTCAGCGACCACTTCTCGCCGAACTCCTCGGCCGCCCGCTCGCCGACCTCCCTGGTCGCGGCCTCGCCGGCGCGCGCGGCCTCTCGCTCGATCGCCTTCTCCATGCGGTCCCTGAGAAGTAGCCGCGCCCCCTCCGTCGGCGGTTCGACGACCCCCGTCGGGACGCGGGCGTCGTCCCCGCCGGCCGCCCGCCGGAGCGCGACGCGGAGGTGCGCGGCCAGCGACGCCTCGGCCGCGGTCGACAGCCCGCCGGCGGTCGCGGCCTCGGCGGCGATCCGCTCCGCGTACTCGCCGTCGCCCACCGCGGCCGCTCGGTAGCCCGCCGAATCGTACGACGCCGCGGCCTCGTCGATCGCTCCGCGCCGCGCTTCGCGCGAGAGCGACGTCCGGTCCCGCAGCACGCCTTCGAGGTCCCGATCGACGGCCCGCAGCGACTCGTCCACCCGATCCGCGAGGGCGTCCCGGTCGTCGCGGAGGCCGGGGTCGTCGCTCGCGGCCAGCGCCTTGTCGGCGAGCAGGAGCGCCCGCCCGGCGGTGCCGATCCGGACCGTGTCGCCGGCCCCGAGGATCCGGTCCACGATCCCGCTCGACAGGTCGCCGTACGGGACGGTGACGTAGTTGATATTGCGGACGGCGAGCGGTCGGGTCGACGCCTCCTCGACCCCCGCCAGCCGCTCGCCGTCGACCGCCGTCCGCGGGAGGTATCCCGGCGCCCCCCGCGGCGAGAACGTCACCGATCCGCCGGGACCGCCGTCGACCGTGTAGGTGCCCGGGTCCTTCGCGGCCTCGCGGGCGGCGATCACCTCGCCGACTGAGGGGCCGCCGAACGCGCCGTTCACTCTGTCCAGAAACCCGTTTGTCGCCGTCTCGCGGTCGGCCGCGGCGGCCTCCAGCTCCGCGACGACGGCGTCGACGTACGCGGCGCGGGCGGCGGTCCGCGCCCGGTCGGTCGCCCCGTCGTACGTCGCTGGCGCGTCAACGAGGCCCGCGCGGCGGTCGCGGACCGCGTCGGCGAGGTCGGCGTACGGCTCCGCCTCGCCGACCGCCGCCGACTCCATCGACGCGTCGGTCTCGAACTCCCGGACCGTCGCGGCGAGCGCGGCGACGTCAGCCGCTACGCGGTCCCGCTCGGCGGTCGACGGCGACCCGTGGACGACCGTCGCCTCGTCGACATCGCCGCTCTCGACCGCGTCGCGAGCGAGCCGGTCGACGTCGGCCGCCGTATCGACGTCGAGCGCCGACCGAGCGGCGTCCGGCGTTCCCCGCAGGTCCGTGGCCTCGGCCGCGCTCCCCGCTCCGAACGTCGCCGCGGGGCGGTCCGGCGCGTCGTCGCGCGGCGCGTGTCGGCCCGTCACCGCGATCGCGACGCGGTAGCGGTCGGTCGCCTCGTCGCCGGTCGTCGTCCGGTACACGGTCCGATCGACGACGCTCCCGTTCGGGCCCCGTTCCACGACCTCTCGCTCCCACGTCGCGGTCGCGGTGCGTTCGACCGCCACGTCGCGGCTCGCGTCGCCGAACGAGACCGGCTCGTCGGGGGCAACGACCCCCGCTGGAACCCCCCTCGGCACGTCGCTCCCCGAGACGCCGGTCAGGTGCTCCGACCGAGCCCAGTCCACGCGGTGCCAGTCGCCGCCCGGTGACGGAGGCGAGAGTCGTCCGCCGTCGGCGACCTGCGTCGTCGCGGTCTCCACCTCGGCCTCGACCCGATACGACCCGTCGATCACCTCGTCGAGGTCGCCGTGCACGCGAGTCGCTCCGACGTCGGCCGCGTGTCCGATCCGGACCGCCGTCTCCTCGTCGGTCCGATCCGTCTCCGTCTCGAACGCGGCGTCCTCGCTCGCGTCCCCGTTCGGGTCCGCTCCGGCGTCTGACCCCGCTGCGGCGCCGCCGGAACCGGTCGGCGTCGGAGCTCCGAGTACTGCGTCAGTCCACGACCCCTCCTTGAGCCCGGTGGGCGCGAGGAGGTCTGTCAGTCCGGTCTTCGCGGTCGCCCGCGCGACCCCGCCGCGGGCGTCCGGGTCGCTCGTCCCGAAGACGGCCCGTTGGGTCCGGACGATCCCCGCGTTCGTCGACAGCTCCACGTGCCGATTCGCGAGGACGTTCTCTACCGGTGCCCCGGCGTACTGGGCGTACCCGCGGGCCCAGGTCATCGGATAGAGGCTCGCGGTGAGCTGTCGGCCGAGACCCGGTCCCTCGACCGGTCCCCTGTCGAGCCGCTCCTCGAACCGCTCCGTCCGCCGGTGGGCGGCGAGGGTCGGTACCGCCACCACGACGGTCCTGTCCACGCTGCGATTCACGACCGTCCGTCCGTCGCGCGTCGCGGTCGTCTCCACCCCCTCGAAGGTCACGCGCGTCGCCGTCCCGTTCGCCGCCGACTCGACGCGGACGCGGTCGCGGGCCGCCGAGAGATCCCGATCGTCGACCGCGGGCAGCGACGCCGACGCCGTCACCGATCCGACCTCCGCGTCGACGGCGGACAGCGCGTCCGTGCCGGCGACCGCGAGCCGGATCCGAAACGCGTCCGCGAAGGCCGACTCCTCGCGCACCGCTTCGACCCCGGCACCGTCCGCCGGCGCCCGAGTCACCGGCTCTCGCGCCGCGTCGTGCGCCGCCTCGCGCGCCGCGGCCCGCAGCGCGGCCGTGGCGTCGGCGTCGACGCGCTCGACGGCCCGCTCGACGCTCCGGTCCTCGCCGACGAGCCCCTGGTCCGCGATCCCCGCGGCGTACGCCGTGCTCGTCACGAGGAGCAACACGCCGATCAGCGCGAAGGGGACGCGAGCCCGCTCGTCGACGGTGAACCGTCTCCCGGTTCGCTCGCCCGATCCGCCGGACCCGCGTCGCCGCCCCGACGCTCTGCGATCCGACACGGTCACCACCGCCTCACGACGATGCGAATCGGTCCCTCCGCCTCGGTTCCGCTCGGCGTCGGGTGCGTGACGACCGCGGTCACGACGTCGGCGCTCCGCGGCGGCTCGGCGCCGACGGTGACAGATTTTGTCGCCTCGGCCGCCGCCGATCGGGCCGCTTCGCTTCGATTCGAGCCGCGGCCGGAACCGCCCTGCCGAGGTAATTCCGACGCGTTCGGCGCACTCAACACGGCCCTCGGCTCGACTCCCCGCCGGACGTCACGGCGAGTCGGGGCGGAGTGGTCGGCGGTCGCCCCTTCGGTTCCGCGCTCCCGGTTCGCGGGCGTCGGGGCCGTCGCGTCGATTCGGGTTCGCTCTCCGAGCCCCGCCGCGATCGCCGCCGCCGCTCGCGACTCGAACCCCCCCTCTGCCTCGTCGTCGCCGTCACCGGTGGTCTGCTGTCCGCCCCTCTGGCTCTCGCGATCGGCGACGAGCAGCGCGAGCAACTCCGCCCGCGTCGCCCGTACCCTCCGGCTGCCGTTCGCCGCCGCGGGCGCCCGGTACCGCACGGTCACAGTCTCTGTCACCAGTCGGTCGGCCGTCTCACCGGCGCTCGGGCCTCGAACCCCGGCGTCGCTCCCGACGCCGGAGAGCGTGACGACGCCCGCGGACACGCAGAGGAGGAGGACCGTCACGTCGAGCACGGTGCTCGTCACCGACGGACCCCCACGCGGAGCGTCCCGCGGACGTTCCGGCCTGGTCCGATCCGCACGGTCACCGGCCGCTCGGCGACCGCGACCGCGCCCGCGGCTTCGACCGCCGCGCGACCGGGCGCGTCGTCGCCGGACTCGATCCGCCACCTCGTCCCGTCGGCCTCGACTGTCACCGTCGTCGGATACCGAAACGGCGCCGCGTCGCCGAGTCGGTCCGGTTCCAGGACGCCGCCGACCGTTGCCGTCCGCTCGGCCCGGTCGAGCGCCGTCTCGGCGCCCGGCGGCTCCCGGTCGGGCGTCGCGTCGTCGAGCGCGACCGTGTACAGTCCCAGCGCCGCACCGACGGCCAACACCGCGACGAGCGCGGCGAGCGGTTCGACCGCCGCGCGGTCCGCGCTCCCGCCCTCGGCGTCGGACGCCTCACCCGACGAGCGTGACATGCACCCCTCCGTAGTGCACGCGCCGCACGGTGAGCCGTTCCGGCGCCGGTCGCCAGCCGCGGTCGGCGGCTCTCGCGCGCTCCGCCGCCGCCGACAGCGCGTCGGGACCGTCGAACGCCGCGCCCGGTGGAACGCCTTCTAGCACCCGTCGAAGCCGACCGTCGCCGGCTCCGCCTCGTCCGGCCGTCGGAACAGGGGTTATCCGCGGTCCGTGGAGCGGCGCCCGCGCGTTGCCGCCTTCCCCGCCCAGCGAGATCGACCGATTGGTGAGCCGGATCCGGCCGGCGGCGATACCGTGTTCCGCCGTCGCGGGGTACTCCCCGTTGGCGACCGTTTCGACCGTGTGCGCGACGCCCGCGGCGTCCGGTGGCGGCGACGCGGGAAGCGTCGCGGCGACGCCGACCGTCGCGACGCTCACGGCGGCGAGTCCGAGCCACGCGTACGTCGCGTCGAGGTGAGTCTCGAACACGGGGCGGCTGGCCGCGGCTCGGTATTTAAATGACCGCCCGAAGTACGCGGTCGGCGGTCGGGGATCGATCGCCACGGAGCGGTCGGGGGGCGGTCCTACAGCAACGCCTCCGCGCCGACGAACGCGACGAGGTACGTCGCCGTCGCGGTCGGCAGCGCGATCCCCACGCGGTAGGCCACCAGCGTCCGATCGAAACCGCGTTCCAGCCCCGTCGCGAGCGCGGTGAGCAGCGTCGCGAGGATCAGGACGTAGGCGCCGACGACCCGACCGAGCAGTGGGACCGAGAGCGTTCCGGAGCCGGAGCGACCGCCGGCGTCCCCGGTCGCCTCGGCCGCGCCCGCGCCTCCGGCGCCGGCGGGATCCACGCCCCCGACTCCGAGGACGTCCGCGCCGGCGGTCGCCCCGGCTCCCAACCCCCCGGCGTCGACCGTCTCGATCCCCGTCGCGAGCGCGACCGTCGCGCCCCCGACGAGCGGCGCGAACACCGCGGCGGTGTTCGTCAGCGTCCCGGTCACGGTCGCGAGCTGCCGTCGGGCGTCGGTTTCGAGCGCGCGGAGCTCCTCCAGCTGGTCGGCGAGTTCGAGGAGCACGTCGCCCGCCGGGCGCCCCTCTCGGGCGGCGACGGCGAGCAGGGCGACCGCGCCCCGGACCCGCGGGGACGGGACCGGAACGGCGGGCCCGCCCCGGCCGAGGAACGCCTCCCGCACGCCCACTCGGAGCGTCTCGCTGCGGCGGCCGGCGCGCTCGAACAGCTCGCCGGTCGCGCCGTCGAGCCGCTCGCCGGCGTTCGCAATCGCGGTCTCGGCGGCGACGCCCTCGGCCACGTCGCCGCCGATGACGGTCATGGCGTCGGGGAGCCCCCGCTCGACGGCGCGGATCTCGGAGAGCACCGCCCGTCGGCGTCGGACGCCGACGAGGAGCGCCGTCCCCGTCCCGACGCCCGCTCCGGCCACGAGCGCGGTCCATCCGGCGACCAGCCGCGCGGCGGCCGCGGCGGCGACTATCCCGGAGACCGCCCCGGCGGCGACGGCGTGTCGCCCGCGTTCCGGCACGTCCGGGTGGTCGCCGTCGATCGACGGCGGCGCGAACGCGACCGGTCTCCGCGAGAGCAGCCACGCCGACGCGGCGAGCAGCCCGGCGGGGAGCACGCCGAGGTACAGCCCGGTGACGACGCCGGCCCCGATCGGAACCCCGGACGCCGCGGCCGCGGGCAGCAGGGCGATCAGCGCCAGCGGGAGGAGCACGCCGAAGGCGTACAGCGCCGAGACGGGACCGCGGACCTCGCCGACGAACGCCGCGAGCCGATCGGTCGTCCCGGAGACGGTCGCGTCGAGCGCGCGGTCCAGACAGCGCCCCCGCCGCTCCGCCGGCGCCGACGCCGCCGTCCGGACCAGCGCCGCGGCGCGGTCGATCGCGGGGAACCACGGGCGCCACTCCCGGGCGAACGCCCGGAGTCCGCTCGTCGGCCCGTTCGCGCTTCCGCGCTCGTGACGCGCCAGCCCCTCGGCGAGCGGTCCGTCCCCGGTGCGCGCGGCGAATCTGACGGCGCGCTCCGCCGAGGGGTCCAGCCGCATCCGCAACACGAGCCGTCCGACGAGGCCGGGCGCCGCCCCCAGCGCGCGCGTCCGCCGCAGTTCTGCGAGCCACACCGGCGCCCGATGGGCCGCGTGGGTCGCCGTCAGTCCTCCCGCGAGCCCGGCGAGCGCTCCCGGAACCGGTCCGGCGGCGAGGCAGAGCGCTGCGACGCAGAGGAGGCCGGCGCCGATTCCGACGTGATACCCGAACTCGACGACGCGTTCGGCGGAGGCGTCCCACCCGAGAAACGCGACCGCGCGGCGGAGCTCGGACGATCCGGCCGCGTCGCCGTCTCCTCGACCGCGGACCGAGCCGTCGGGCGGACCGTCGACCGCCCCCGTCATCCCGCCTCACCGTCCGCGCCGACGAACTCGACGTAGCGCTCCGGATCGGTTCGCCCGGCGGCGACCGCCTCGCGGATCCGCTCTCCGCGTTCTCCGACCGCCGCTCTGGCCGCGGCGTACGACCCGTCCGTCTCCGCGATCCGCTCGACGAGCCGGCTCTCGCCGCGGTCGATCCGTCCGGTCGGCGTCAACCCGTCGCCCGTGCGCTCGAACAGCGGGTCGAACGCGGCGCCGTCGTCGTGCCCGACGACCTCGGCGATCACGTCGACGCGGTGGTCGTCGAGCAGGACGATCAGGTCGGTCGCGGCGAACGACGAGGGCGACACGCCCAGATCGGAGACGACCCGCTCCCGGACCGCGGCCGGGTCCTCGCCGTGGATCGTTCCGAGCACCGTCTCTCCCGTCGCGCCGACGCGCATCGCCTCGTAGAGGGCCCGCGCCTCCTCGCCGCGGACCTCGCCGACGACGATCGCCCCGCCGCCGAGGCGGAGCGCGGTCCGGACCGCGTCGCTCGGCGACGGCTCGGCCCCGTCGCCGACGCGGAGCCGCTGCGCGTCCCGCCCGGCGGCCGTCAGGGCGCTCGCCGGGAGCTCGGGGGTGTCCTCGATCAGTATCGACCGCGCCTCCGGGGGGAGCTCCCACAGGAGCGCGCCGAGCGCCGTCGTCTTCCCGGCGCCGCGTCCGCCGGCCACGAGACCGGTCACCCCGCGCTCGACGGCGACGGAGAGGAGGCCGGCGGCCGCCGGGGTGACCGTGCCGACGTCGACGAGCCGCGCGAGGGTCCACGCGTCGGGGTCGCCGCGGCGGAAGGCGAACGAGAGGCCGTCGCTGGCGGGCCCCGTCGTCGCGGCGACGCGGACGCGCCCGGCGTCCGTCTCCAGCGTCGCGTCGAGCGTGGGGCTCGCCCGCGAGAACCCCCGACCGCTGGTCCGGCGGAGCCTGGACGCGAGCGTGGCGGCCCCCTCGGGCGGGAGCCTGACGTTCGTCCGACAGCGCTCGCCGTCGACGACGACGCGAAGGGGATTCTCGGTCACGGGCGCCGACAGCGTCGCGTCGCTCACCCGGTCGTCGGCGAACACGTGTTCGAACGCGCCGTAGCCGCGCGTGTGTCGACGAAGCACCTCGGCGAGCGTCGAGACGGGGTCGCCGTCCGCCGCGGCCGCTCGGGCGGCGCGACCGGGCGCCCGCTCGCCCCCGGTCGGATCGTCGAGCAGGCGTCGCTTCGCGTCGTCGAGCCGCTCGACCGCCCCGTCGTCGAGGTCTCCGACCGGCGGCGTGAGGTGATACGTCCGGAGCGGTCCGGACCCCTCGTACAACCGGACGGTCGCACCGGTATCCACTCCCCAGCGGTCGACGAGCTCGGCGCCCGGCGGCGGCCCGGCCGCGATCCGCGCGGCCGCGATCCGCGGTCCGGCGTGCGCTCGCAACACGTCTCCGACCTCGTCGGCGCCCTCGACGACCGTCGAGAGGCCCGTTTCCGCCGCGATCCGAGCCGGCGGTCCCTCGCGCCCGACCGCCTCTCGGGCGGCGCCGACCGGATCGCGCGTCACGCGGTCGGCGAGCCGCGTCTCGTGGAACTCGATCCGCTCGCGGAACCGGCCCGCCGCGACGAGACACGCGGCCGCCCGCCCGGCGTAGGCACGCTCGCGCCCCCGATGGCGGGTCCTGATCACGTCGGCGTCGCGCTCGGTCAGCGCCTCGACGACGGTCGCCAGGCAGTCCGGGCTCTCGGCGAGGTCGCCGCGGCCGGGGCAGTCGTCAGCGTCGACCGCGAGCACGGCGCGGTCGCCGACGCCCGTTCCGATCGGTTCCCGGAACGACGGCTCGCACCGACAGTCCCGATCGGCGTCCGTCCACGGCAGCGACCGCAGCGACGATTCGTCGCCGCCGATCCGCGGCAGCGAGGAGAGGTCGAGGTTCACGGCGGGCGTGCTCCCGGCATCGCATATAAGCGCTCACCCGATCCTGGCGATCCGGACGGTCGGCCCGCCGTCGTCGACGAAGCGGAGGACCAGCCGGCTCTCGCCGCCCGGCCGGAGGGTGATCGCTCCCCCGTCGAGCGCGACGGCCGCGTCCGCGACCCCCGGCGCGATCGGAACGGTCCGCTCGCGACCGCCGTCGATCCGGTATCGGAGCGCGACGCTCGCCTCCGAGTCGTCGACCGTTGCCGGCGTCTCGGTTTCCGTGCCGTCTGACGCCACCCCTTCCCCTTTCGCGGCGTCCGTCGTCGTCCGCTCCATCGCCGCGTCGGCGTCGCCGACAGCCCCGTTCTCCACGAGCGCGACGCCGTCGACCGGCGCCGCCGCGAACCCGCTCGGGACCCGGACGGTCAGGGTCGTCCGCGCGGCGAGCGCGGGGTCCGCGACGCTCACGGAGTCCGCGGTGAGATCGCCGACGCCCCGCTCGATCCGATCCACCTCCGTGTCGAGCCGCTCGACGGTCGTGGCCGCCCTGGCGTCTTCGAGCGCCGGCGCCGCCGCCGCGAGGAGGGCGACGGCGACGAGGACCGTGAGCACGACGCGGATCACGAGTCCTGTCCCTCTCCCGTCGGGGCCCCGCTCCAAAGCGTGCCCTTCGACCGCGTCGGACGGCCCGCGTTACAGGGACTCACGGAGCCGGTCCAACGCCTCGTCACGCCACGATCCGTCCGCGTCCCCGTCTGCCTCCGCGGCGTCGCCGTCGGCTGCCCCTCCCCAGTCGCCACGCTCGGGGGCGTCACCCGGAACGGCGGCGTCGAGCGCGGCGTCGTCCGGGACCTCGTCTCTGGGGACGGCGTTGTCCGCGTCCGCGCCGACGCGGCCAGTCTCGCTCTGGGATCCGCTCTCCGAGGCGTCTCCGTCGCGGCTCGCCCTCGCCAGCGCGAGGTCGGCCCGCCGTTCGACCTCGCGGTTGACGGCCCGGATGGCCCCCGCGTACCCCCTGATCGCCTGCGTCGCGGCCTCCAGCTCCTCGACGCGCGATTCGAGATCGGCCACGCGCGACTCCAGCGCCTCGCGCTCCGCCGCGGCCGCCGCGCCGTCGCCGAGGTCCGCGACGGTCGCGTCGGACGCCGTCACGGCGCGCTCGACCGCGCTGAGGCGCTCGTCGAGTCGCTCTTCGCTCCCCTCGTCGGTGGCGTTCGACATGCTCCCCGTTGGCCCCGATTTCGCACTTAAATTCGGGGGGAAAGCGTAATACGGCGGATCGGTTACTCATCGATCATGAAGACAGTCCTCCTCGGCGTCGGACAGGCGGGCGGGAAGCTCGCGACCGCCCTCGCGCAGTTCGACGTCGACGCCGGCTACGGCGCGGTGCTGGACGCGCTCGCGGTCAACACGGCCGGGGCGGACCTCGACCCGCTCCCGCTCGACACGGTCCTCGTCGGGCAGTCGCGGGTCAGCGGTCACGGCGTCGGCGGCGACAACGAGCTCGGCGCCGAGGTGATGGACGAGGACGCGGTCGAGGTGTTGGACGCGCTCTCGTCGAGAGTGACCGCGGAGGCCGAGGCGCTGTTCGTGGTGGCCGGGCTCGGCGGCGGCACCGGCTCCGGCGGCGCGCCGGTGCTCGTCCGCGAGCTGAGCCGCGTGTACGACGTGCCGGTGTACGCGATCGGCATTCTCCCCGGCCGCGACGAGGGGGCGATGTACCAGGTGAACGCGGGCCGGTCGCTGAAGACGCTGGTGCGCG
>Ga0207714_1002503_pt1 | contig 11062 bp, 11 predicted proteins | sample PonA232FremontCA_2_FD_187270 | JGI IMG/M metagenome (GOLD analysis project Ga0207714, IMG submission 187270) | Marine sediment microbial community from Fremont, CA, USA - Pond A23 Sediment 2 (SPAdes) | ecosystem: Environmental > Aquatic > Marine > Unclassified | place: USA: Fremont, California... | reverse complement strand
CAAAGGAGGTTCGCAATGGGTCTTCAAGGTGCCATGAACAGCGCGGTCAGCGGGCTGTCCGCCAACGGCAACGCCATGAGCGTGATCGGCAACAACATCTCCAACAGCAACACCACGGCGTACAAGGCGAATCGGGCCCTGTTCTCCGACGTCCTGGCCCAGGAGGTGTCCTCCGCCGGTGGCAACTCCCAGATCGGCCGCGGGGTGAATACCGCGACAGTGGATTCCGACTTCAGCCAGGGGACTTTCGAGGGCACCAGCTCCAACACGGACCTGGCCGTGGACGGACCCGGGCTGTTCATTATGGGCCAGCCCGGAAACGACACGGTGAACTACACCCGGGACGGGGCCTTCAACTTCAATGACCAGGGCTTCCTGGTCAATCCCACGGGCCAGCGGGTGCAGGGGTATCAGGTGAACGAGAACGGGGATACGATCGGGGATCTCACCGATGTGCAAGTGAATACGAATACCTCCATTCCGGCGCAGCAGACCACGGGTGTGACCACGGTCACCAACCTGAATGCCGATACCAAGACGAATACGGCTGGAACATTCGGGGGGGATTATGAAAATTGGACACCTAGTGACACTGTAGCATTTGATTTGAATGTAGGTGTCTTGGGAAATTTGGGGACTGTAGCTGCTGATGGAGCCACATCTAACGCTGGTATAGCTGATAATATAGGTAATGCGATCGATGGTCTAGGGAATTGGGATAATATAGGGAATGACATTACAGGAAGTTATAGTAATCTGGAAGACGAAGGTGATTATGCTGAGTGGAATGATTCGAATGGCAACACTGTTCTTCGTATAGAACGAAATGGAAATAGTGGTTTCAACTTCCAAACCTATCAGGGAGCCAACTTTTCCATTACCGAATTTAATGAAACTACTGGTGCGACTCCGAATCCTGACAAAAAGATGAACGTAATCTCCTCATCATTGGGCGAACAAACCACTTTAAAAACAAGTGACACTTCGGGCGTATTTGATTCAGCATATGTCTTTGATCCGGACAATCCGGCGGAGACTTCAGATTTCTCCACCTCAGTAACAGCGTATGATTCTCTTGGAGAGGCCCATACCATAACCACCTATTTCCAAAAAACGAGCAACAACAATTGGGATTTCCACTTCATGGCTCCTGCCGGTGAGGTGAGCGGAGATCCTGATTCCGGTCTCCAGGAGGTCGGAGCGGGAAGTGTGGAATTCACACCCTCTGGTGAAATTGCGACAACCGACAATCCCTCTACTAATGCCATCACATGGAGCAACGGCTCCGAAGCAGGTCAGCAGATCACCTACGACTTCGACGGCCTCACCCAGTTCTCCGGCCAGTCCGAGGTGGTCCGGCAGGAGCAGAACGGGAACGCTTCGGGCAACATGGTGGACGTGAACGTGGATGAGGAGGGCACGGTGATCGCCAACTACTCCAACGGGGAATCCCAGAAGGAGTTCCGCCTGGGCCTGGCCCAGTTCTCGAATACGGACGGCTTGAAGCGCGCCGGGGACAACCTCTACGAGGCCACCCCGGAATCCGGGGATCCCGCAATCGGTGTTCCGGGCTCATCCGTGGGCACCATCCGCTCCAACTCCCTGGAGCAGTCCAATGTGGACATCGCCAAGCAGTTCACGGACATGATCACCACCCAGAGGGCGTACCAGGCCAACTCCCGGACCATCTCCACAACCAAGGACATGCTCCAGGAAGTGATCAATTTGACACGGTAATCCGGCCCCAGGGATGACACGGGGTCAAAATCGTGACCATTTGGGCCGGTCCAAGTTCCTGGATCGGCCTTTTTCGTCCCTGAAGCCCCCTTTGGCCGGGCGGGATGTCGGACCTGCGCTCAAAAGGGCCCGGCTTCATTCGACTGGCATATTCCTTGCTTTTGGGGTGCAGGACAACAGACCGAACAGGACGGGCTATGGATTTCGCGACATTCATCGGTTTAGCCGTAGCATTCGGATTGATGGTTCTGGCAATCGCCACTGGCGGGGACTTCATTATTTTCGTGGATCCCCAGGCCATGATGGTGGTGATAGGAGGGACCTTCGGGGCCGGGATGGTCCAGTATCCCCTCAAGGATGTAATCAGCGCCCTGACAGTGGGCAAGAACGCCTTTTTCTACAAGGAGACCCCGCCGAACAAGATCATCGAGCGCCTGATCCGCTTCGCAAACGTGGCCCGCAAGGAAGGCCTTTTGTCCCTGGAGAACAGCATTAACGAGGTCAAGGACGACGCCTTCTTCGCCAAGGGGCTGCAAATGGCCGCGGACGGACAGGACCCGGATACCATGCGGGATATGCTGGACAAGGAGGTTGATCACATCGAGGAGCGCCACGAGCGGGGCTCGGACATCTTTGCCGCCCTGGGGGGATACGCCCCTGCCATGGGCATGGTGGGGACCCTGATCGGGCTGGTCCAGATGCTGCGCAACCTGGACGATCCCTCGGCCATCGGTCCGGCCATGGCCATGGCCCTGTTGACCACGCTCTACGGCACGGTCCTGGGCAACATCATCTTCCATCCCATGGCTGGCAAGCTCAAGAACCGCTCCCAGTCCGAGATCCTGAAAAAGACGCTGATCATCGAGGGCATCCATTCCATCCTGGTGGGTGAGAATCCCCGGATCATGGAACAGAAGCTGCATGCCTATCTCTCGCCCAAGCAGCGCGTGAGCAATTTCCGGTGAAGGCGTTCTTTCCCTTGAGCAGCGAGCTGGACATCAGGAGCGCAATCCGGTCCCAATAGGCCTGAGCCCCTTGACAGTTTCCGAATTTCCCGGAGGCCGCAACCAACTATGGCCAGGAAGACCAAGAAGAAAAAGGACAAAGGAGGCGGTGTCGGGGCCTGGATGATGACCTACAGCGATATGGTCACCCTGCTCCTCACCTTTTTCATCCTGCTCATCTCCATGTCCACAATCGACGAGATCAAGTTCGACAAGGCGGCCGGATCGCTGCGGGGGGCCTTCGGGGTCTTTCAGCAGGTGGGCGATGATCAGGTCCAGTCCTCGCAGACCACGACCATTGCTCCGGTGAAGAACGAGGCTGTGCAGCGGGTGTACAAGCGGATCCGGGATCAGCTGCAGCGCCTGGAGCTGAACAAGGACATCGAGCTGGTCAAGGACCGGGGAGCGGTTGTGCTCCGGGTCAAGGAGTCCATCCTTTTCGGCTCCGGGGAGACCGCCCTGGAACCGGAAGCCCACGGCGTATTGAAGGATGTGGCGGATCTGGTCCGGCCCTGGCCCATGGATCTTCGCATCGAGGGACACACGGACGATGTGCCGGTGCGGGGAAGCGGAATGGGCAACTGGGAGCTGTCCGCCCAGCGCGCCCTGTCCGTGCTCCGGTTCATGGCGGAAAGGGAGCTGCTTTCCCTGGATCGCCTCTCCGCGGTGGGGTACGGGGCGGAGCACCCGGTTGTGCCCAACGATACCCCTAAGCATCGGGCCATGAACAGGCGGGTGGATTTTGTCCTGGAAAGCGTCGGGGGGTACGAGGAAGAGCTGCCCCATCTCATCGACACCAGATATCAACTGCCCTTTTAATCAGACGGAGAAAGGCAATGGCGGAAAACAGCGACATGGAGCGGAAGGGATTTTTGAGCGGCAAGAAAGGCAAGTTCCTGATCTTGTCCATTGCGGTCCTGCTCCTCCTCGCGGTGGGGCTGACCACGTATTTCCTGCTCTATCAAGGGGCCTGGGCCGGACTGACCGGCGACGAGCAGGGGGGTAAGGGCGAGAACGCGAGCCAAAAGGCCTCCGAGAGTTCGGGCCTTGGGCCCACGATCAAGCTGGACAATTTCGTGGTCAACATAACCGACGGGGAAAGGACCCGCTACCTGAAGACGGGCATTACCCTGGAGGCCATGGACAAAAAGACCAAGAAGGAGATCAAGGAGCGAAAGCCCCAGATCCGGGACGCCATCCTTTTCCTGAGCAGCAATAAGAATTTTCGCGAGCTAAGGGATCTACAGGGGAAGAAACAGCTGCAGGCGGATCTCCAGCACAAGATCAATTCCATCCTGCACGAGGGCGAGGTGAAACGGATCTTTTTCACCGAGTTCGTGGTCCAATAGAGAGGGCTGGCTGTGGAAAAATATCTGACGCAGGACGAGATCAACGATCTCCTGGACGCCATCCGCAGCGGGGAGATCGATCTGGACGCCGAGGGTGCCGGGGATGCCGCCTCGGACAAGGGCGTGGAGAAGCTGGATCTGTTCCGGGGGCAGGGGGCAGGCCGTGGCCGCATCGCCAACTTCGACATCATCCTGGATGCCTTTGCCCGGCACTGCGGCATTTCCCAGGCCAATCGCCTCAAGCAGACCGTGTCCGTGAAGCGGGTGGCCATCGAGACGGAGGTCTTTGATAGTTTTGTCCGGAATCTGCAGGAGCAGGGCGTGATCGCCATACTGCGCTTCGAGCCCCTGGAGAGCGGCGGGCTGCTCATCCTGGACTCCACGCTCGCCTTCGGGCTGATCGAGATCATGCTGGGAGCGACCACAGAGGACAATCTCCATATCCCGGACCGGGAGATGAGCATCATCGAGATGAATATCCTCAAGGACGTGATCAACGATATCTGCGCGGACTGGGAAAAGGCATTCGAGCCCCTGGAGCAGATGCAGTGCTCCCTGGTCCAGGTGGAGACCAACCCGCGGATGGTCAATATCGTGACTCCGGACACCGAGGTCCTCATCTCTCGCTTTTCCCTGAACGCGGGCAATCTCTTCGGCCAGATGAGCATGGTCATGCCCTATTTCGCCCTGGAACCGTACAAGGAGCAGCTCAAGAACCGCATGCTCAACATCGCTTCCCTGGTGGGCAGCCGAACCTGGGCCAGCGAGCTGAAGAGCGAGCTGGTGCAGGTTCGAACTGACCTGAGCGCCCAGTTCGCCGAGCTCTCCATGTCGCTGCGCCAGATCCTGAATCTCCAGGAGGAGGACATCCTGACCCTGGATCGGGACATGGACGATCCGGTGGAGGTCCTTGTGGGCGATCGACCCAAGTTCCAGGGAGTGGCGGGAAGCAGGAAGGGAAAGAAGGCGATCCGGATCACCGGGGTCAAAAATGTCGTGGGAGGCGATTATGGCATCGAATGAGAGCAATGGCGAAGCGCAGGAGCCCCAGGAGAAAGAGGGCGGGACGGAAAACAGGGAGCTCAGGGAGCTGGGCTTCCTGTTGGATGTCCCTCTGCAGGTTTCCGTGGAGCTGGGCCGCAGTCGTGTCTTGATCAAGGACCTGCTGCAGATGCGGGAGGGATCGGTTGTCGAGCTGGACAAGCTGGCGGGCGAGCCTCTGGAGGTGTACGTCAACTCCCACCTGATCGCACGCGGGGAGGCGGTCGTGGTGGATGACAAGGTGGGGCTCCGCCTGACCGATGTGGTCAGCCCCTCGGAGCGGCTGGAGAAACTGAAATGAAAACCTGCCTTTCCCTGCTCTTGGCCTTGATTCCGACCATCGCCGTGGCCGCCCCGTACGAGGCCCCGGGGATGCTTCCGGCCCTGTTGAAAATGATGGGGGGACTGGGCCTGGTGCTGGGCATCCTCCTCGTCGTGTACGCCCTGATTCGGAAGGGGCGCTTCTTCGGCTCCGGGAAAAAGGGCGAGATCCAGATCCGGGAGATCCGGCAACTGGGCGGCAAAAAGGCCATTTGCCTGGTCAGCGTCCGCGGCAGGGATATGCTCCTCGGACTGGGCCAGGATCGGATCGAGATGCTTTCCCATGTAGCCGGGGAGGGAACAAGCGGCGGATTCGAGGAGGAGCTCTCCCGGGAGAGGGAAAAATAGCCATGTCTCGTGGAAAGCTCGGTCTCATCCTTCTTCTGCTGGTCTGCCTGGGAGCTCCCCTGGTGGCCCATGCCCAGGGGGAGCCCTCGGTGACCTTCAACATGGGGGAGAGCGGCGATCCGGAGCAGGTCTCCCTGGCCCTCAAGATCCTTTTCGCTCTGACCATCATCACCGTCGCGCCGACCATCCTGCTCATGACCACTTCCTTCGTCCGGGTGGTCATCGTCCTCTCCTTCGTGCGCCAGGCCATGGGAGTGCGCAACATGCCTCCCAACCAGGTGATCGTGGGTCTGGCCCTGTTTCTGACCATCTTTATCATGACCCCGGTGATGCAGAGCGTGAACAGTCAGGCCCTGCAGCCCTATCTCCAGGAGGAGATCGGCGAGGAAAAGGCTCTCAACGAGGCGGTACAGCCCATGCGGGAGTTCATGTTCTCCCATGTGCGGGAGAAGGATCTCAGGCTGCTGGTCAATATCGCGGACCACGAACGGCCGGACAATCTCGAGGACGTGTCCACCATGACCCTGATCCCGGCCTTTATGATCTCCGAGCTGAAGATGGCCTTCCAGATAGGGTTCATGATCTTCGTGCCCTTTTTGATCATCGACATGGTCACCGCTTCCGTGCTCATGACCATGGGTATGCTCATGCTGCCTCCGGTGATCATCTCCCTTCCCTTCAAGGTGCTCCTCTTCGTCCTCGTGGACGGATGGCACCTGGTTGTCGGGTCCCTGGTGCAGAGCTTTCATTAACCAAGAAAACGGAGAGGGCCCATGAGTCCGGAAATGGTGGTGGACATCTCCCGCAATGCGGTCCAGACGATCCTCATGGTCTCGGCGCCCATGATGCTGGCTGGGCTGATTGTGGGCCTGATCATCGGAATCTTCCAGGCCGCCACCCAGATCAACGAGCAGACCATGACCTTCGCCCCCAAGATCGTGGCGGTCATGGTGGCGCTCATTCTGGCCGCCCCGTGGATCATCAACCTTGTCGTGAGCTATACAGAGAATCTGTACCAATCCATCGGCGGCTTTTGACCCCTGCCTCCCCCCATCTCTTTGCGAGCCCGAGACGCTGCCCAGGGCCGACCCATCCCTCGCAAGCCGGTATCCCCCCTTGAGCGGTTCCTTGGACCGCATTTTGCATTAAGGACCCCTGCCCCAAAAGCCATTGCTGGGCCAAGCCGCACGGCGGGATGGGTCAGGGCATTTCCCAGCGCCCTTTCGTTTGAGGGGGAGCGGGTCTGTTTTCCCTTCAGCAGGGAGCCCGCGATTGGGGATTCTGGCTCGTTGCCCTCCGGAAAGCCCCTTTCCGCGGGGAAGCGAACCCGATCTCTTTTTTTCCAAAGGAAGACGTCAAGCTCGATCGAGGCGGGAGGCATCCGTGGAGCTGCCCCTCATTCCCTGGGAATCCTGGCAGGGCTTTCTGCTCTGCTACATTCGGGTTGTCGCTGTGATCGGGGCTATGCCGGTCTTCAGCGGGAGTCAATCTCCCGTCAAGGTGCGCGCCGGACTCGCGTTCATGGTGGCTGTGCTCATCTTTCCCGTGGTCAGGACATATGTTCCCCAGGGCACCCTGGAGCCATTCGGATTGATGCTGCTCATGGTTCAGGAGACGCTGTTCGGGGTGATCCTCGGTTTTATCGCCAGGCTCATCCTCATCGCCATCCAGTTCGGCGGAACGGTTATCGGCTATCAGATGGGATTCGCGCAAGCCAACATCCTGGATCCCCAGAGTGAGCAACAGGTGCCCCTCATGGGCCAGTTCCTCAACGTGGTGGCCGTTCTGGTCTTTCTCGCTGTGGACGGGCACCACGTTTTCCTGAAGGCCCTTGTCCGGTCCTATGAGGTGCTCCCTCCGGGAGGGCTCGATTTTTCCGGAGGGACGATCCCTTATGTCATGGAGTTGACAGGGGATATGTTCGTTCTGGGTCTCAAGCTCGTGGCCCCGGTCATGGTGGTCTTGATCCTGTCCATGTTCGCCCTGGGGATCATGTCCCGGCTCATGCCCCAGCTCAACGTGCTCATGCTCTCCTTTCCCATCAAGATCGCGCTGGGGGTCTTTCTCATAGGGGTGGGCATGAATGTGACAGTCGCGATTCTGGGGCAGGAATTCAACGACCTGACCCATACCTTTCTCCAACTCTTCCAGACGCTGTGAGCCCGAAATGGCGGACGACGAGCAACAAGAGGAACGCACCGAGGAACCCACCGAGAAACGGCGGCGGGAATTCCGGGAAGAAGGGAAGGTTGCCCAGAGCCAGGAGGTGAATACCGCCCTTCTCTTCTCCACGGTGCTGCTTTTGTGGTACTTCTACATCCCCGATTTCTGGGAGAGGCTGCAGAGCTTTCTGGCCTATTTCTGGCGCGAGGCCGGGACCTTTGCCATCACCTCGGAATCCATAGTCCATCTCCTGCTCCTCAGCCTCAAGCGCTTTGCCGTGCTCTTGTGGCCCCTCATGCTGACCGCCCTGCTTATCGGGATCGCGGCCACAGCGGTGCAGATCGGCTGGCTCTTCACCCTCAAGCCCCTCCAGCCCAAGGCGTCCAAGATGAATCCCATCAAGGGCGCTGCCAGGCTTGTTTCCAAAAAGGCCCTCTTCGAGGTGGCCAAATCCCTGATGAAGATCGCCGTGGTGGGGATCATCGTGGCCACCACGGTCATGGGAAACCTGGAGGGCCTCCTCTCTCTGAGCCAGGCGAGCCTGGGGGCGTCCCTGGGCTTCTTCGTGCACCTGGCCGGAGTGATCCTTCTCAAGTGCTGTCTGGCGCTCCTGTTCATCGCTGTTCTGGACTATCTCTACCAGCGCTATGAGATGGAGGAGCAGATGAAGATGACCAAGAAGGAGCTCCAGGACGAGAACAAGGAGACCGAGGGCGACCCCGAGCTCAAGAAGAAGATGAAGTCGGTGCAGAAGGAGATGGCCAACAAGCGGATGATGGCCGAGGTGCCGGAGTCGGACGTGGTCATCACCAACCCGACCCATGTCGCGGTGGCCCTGGCCTATCGCCGCGAGGAGATGGACGCCCCGCAGGTGATGGCCAAGGGGACAGATCATCTGGCGCAGCGGATCCGCTCCCTGGCGGAGGAGAGCGACGTGCCCGTGGTCCAGAATCCGCCCTTGGCACAGGCCTTGAATAGGGTGGATCTGGGAGAGTCTATTCCGGAGGAGATGTACAAGGCCGTGGCCGAGATCCTGGCCTATGTATACAGTCTGAAGGGACAACGCGTATGAATTTCGCCCAGGCCTGGAACAATTGGTCCCACATCCTGTTTCGCGGAGATGTGGCCGCCTCTCTGGGAATGGTGGTCATCCTCCTATTGATGATCATTCCCCTGCCGCCCTTCCTGCTGGATATGTTCCTGTCCCTGAACATCACCACCGCGCTGCTCATCCTGATCATCAGCCTGTATACCTCCCATTCCCTGGAGTTCGCCATCTTCCCCACCGTGCTCCTGGCCACGACCCTGTTCCGCCTGTCCCTGAACGTGGCCTCCACCAGGCTCATCCTGCTGCACGGCGACACCGGCCCCATGGCCGCGGGGAAGGTGATCTACTCCTTCGGGCAGTTCGTCGTGGGCGGGGATTACGTGGTGGGCATCGTGATCTTCGTGATCCTGGTGGCCATCAACTTCATCGTCATCACCAAGGGGGCCAGCAGGGTGGCCGAGGTCTCGGCCAGGTTCACCCTGGACGCCATGCCCGGGAAGCAGATGGCCATTGACGCCGATCTGAACGCCGGGTCCATCAGCGAGGAGGAGGCCCGCAGGCGCCGGGAGGAGATCTCCCAGGAGTCCGACTTCTTCGGCGCCATGGACGGAGCCAGCAAGTTCGTCCGGGGCGACGCCATCGCCGGCATCGTGATCACCTTCGTCAATATCTGCGCCGGATTCGTCATCGGGGTGATGCAGCAGGGGATGAGCCTGGTCGAGGCGGCCCAGAACTACACCATCCTGACCATCGGGGACGGGCTGGTGAGCCAGATCCCCGCCCTGATCATCTCCACGGCCGCGGGAATGCTGGTCTCCCGGACGGGAGGGACCTCGGATCTGGGCTCCGAGCTGTCCAAGCAGCTGACCTTCAAGCCCCGCGCCATTTGGGTGGTGTCCGGTATTCTCCTGCTCTTCGCCATCATCCCCGGTCTTCCCTTCCTCCCTTTTCTGTTCCTCTCCCTTGTGCTCGGCGTGCTCGGCTTCTCGCTCACCAGGAGACAGAAGCGTGTCAAGGAAACGTCGGAGGAGGACGAGGCACCGCAGGAGGTCCAGAAGGAGGAGAACTACGAGGATATGCTCACCGTGGATCTTCTGGAGCTGGAGGTGGGCTACGGGCTCGTTCCCTTTGTGGACGCCTCCCAGAACGGCGAGCTCCTGGATCGCATCCGCTCCATCCGCAAGCAGTTCGTGCAGTCCCACGGATTCATTATTCCGCCCATCCACATCAAGGACAACCTGCAGCTCAACCCCAATCAGTACGCCCTGCACCTCAAGGGAGTGCGGATCGCCACAGCTGAGATCATGCCCGGGCACTACATGGCCATGGATCCGGGGACGGCAAGTGAAAAGATCGAGGGCACGGAGACTACGGAGCCGGCCTTCGGCCTGCCCGCCCTCTGGATCGCGGAGGAGAAGAAGGAACGGGCCCAGATCGCGGGGTATACGGTGGTGGACTGTACCACGGTCATGGCCACCCACTTGAGCGAGCTCATCAAGCGCCATGCCCACGAGCTCCTCGGCCGGCAAGAGGTACAGAATTTGCTTGATACAACTGCCAGGAGCTATCCCAAACTGGTCGAGGAGCTCGTGCCCAATCTAATGAGCCTCGGGGGTGTCATGCGGGTTTTGCAGAACCTACTGCGCGAAGAGGTGTCCATTCGGGACATGCGCACCATATTGGAGACTCTTGCGGACCACGCCCCGAAGACCCAGGACGAGGACCTGCTCACGGAATACGTGCGCCAGGCCCTGGCCCGGCAGATCAGCAACAGGGCGGCCGGGGAGAACAGTCTTCTGCCGGTGATTACCCTGGATACCGAGCTGGAGGAAACGATTCAGAAATCGGTGCAGTATTCCGGCCAGGGCAGCTATCTGGCCCTCGATCCCCGTACGGCGGAGCGGCTTCTGACCAATCTCTCCGAGCAGATCAAGAGCTCAGGCTCCGGAGCCCATCCCGTTCTGTTGTGCGCGCCAAATATCCGACCGCATGTAAAAAGATTGACTGAACAATATCTGCCGCAACTGCCCGTGCTCTCCTACAACGAGATA
>Ga0207714_1002502_pt1 | contig 11065 bp, 10 predicted proteins | sample PonA232FremontCA_2_FD_187270 | JGI IMG/M metagenome (GOLD analysis project Ga0207714, IMG submission 187270) | Marine sediment microbial community from Fremont, CA, USA - Pond A23 Sediment 2 (SPAdes) | ecosystem: Environmental > Aquatic > Marine > Unclassified | place: USA: Fremont, California... | reverse complement strand
ACGGATACCTTTAGCTACGGTTACTTTAGCTACGGATACCTTTGAGCTAAGCGCCGCCGTCACGTATCTCGTCGACGCGTTCCTCCACCTTCTTGTCGACGAACTCCTCGACGCGTTCCTCAACGCGCTCCTCAACCTTCTCCTGTACGTGTTCTTCAACGCCGCCCTCGACGCGTTTCCTGACATCACCGACCTGTTCGTCTACCTCGGTCGAGACCTGACGTTCCGCCTCGGCGGAGACGGTCTCCTCAACCTTGGCTTCGTACGTCTCCATCTTCCCCCAGACGTGTAGGAAGTAGCCCGCGACGAGACCGCCCGTGAACCCCGCGACGACGGGCTTCATGTCGTAGACGAGGGAGACGAAGGCTGAGAAGAACAGTACGCCATAGAGAACGTCGATGTAGAAACGCGTCGTGTGTCCGCCCGAATCGAACATACGGAACCGTCCTCACCGCACGGTTTTCTGCTTTTCGCTTAGGAAGCCCTCGCGGTGGCTACGAAGGCGAGTGCGACGAGGGCGACGAGTGCGCCGAAGCCGGGCATTCCTTCGCCGCCGCCGTCGTCAGTACCGTTCGCACCGCCGTCGCCCTCGGTTCGGTTGAGACGATCCGAAAGGTTGTTGCGCGTCTCACGTAGCTGGTTCCTGCGGTCTTCGAGGCTCTCGACATCGTCCTCAAGATCACCGACGCGGTTCTGAAGATCTTCGACGGTCTCCTCCGCACCCGCCGCCGTCTCTACGGATCTCCTTAACGTTACCTCGTAGGTCGTCGTCCCGTCGCCGTCGGTCGCCTCGACGGTGAAGACTGTCTCGCCCGAAACCGTCAGCGCCCGCGACGTCGTAAACGTCGACCTGTCGAGACCCGCGAAGCTCGACGACGAACCCGTCTCTGTGCTGACCGACGAAAGCGTACCGTCGGACTCCACGGAGACGTTCACGACCGCCGTCGATGAGTCGAGTTCGACCGTCTCGCCGTCGTCGACCTCGTCGCCGTCGACGGTTACTGTAACGTCTGCGGTCGCGGCTACGGGGGACGCGAACAGGAGCGCCACCGCGGCACAGACGGAGACGAGTACGAGCCTTCTCGTGTTCATACTCCTCACGTATGTGAGGGGCTGTAATATATCTGACGTAGGCTCAAACGCGTCTTTCACCTACCGTGCCGCAACCGTTAACCGCCGTCCGGTACGAGTACGGTGTATGAAGACGGTTGAAGACGTTATGACGACCGACGTGGTGACGTGCGAACCCGACGAGGAGGTTAGCGTCGTAGCCCGGCGTCTGCGCGAGGAGGACGTTAGCGGTGCGCCGGTTACCGACGGAGACGAGGTCGTTGGCGTAGTGAGCGAGGCGGATCTCCTCGACCTTCTCGACGCCAAACAGGAGGACACAAACATCTGGCTTCCGTCGCCTTTCGAGGCTTTCGAGCTTCCGTTACGCGCGTTTCCGTGGCGCGAATGGGCGGAGAAACACGGCTTGCTCAAGGAGACGTTACACGACGTAGGCGAGACGCGTGTACGTGACGTGATGTCGAAGGATCCGCGTACGGTCGCGCCGACGACTGCGCTCGACGAAGGGGCGGGGGTTATGGTACGTACGGGGTACAACAGGCTTCCGGTCGTCGAGGACGGTACGCTCGTGGGTATCGTAACGCGCGGGGACGTTCTCGGCGGTATGTCGGGGGGTGGCGAAGATGGGGACGCGGTTCAAAGCTCCCAGTAGTCGCCGAGCTTCTCCTTTACCTTACTGACCGCGCCGTCGACCGTCGGTCCGTCGGCAGGGGGTTCGTACGTCGCGGGTTCGCGTACGTTCGACGTATCGAGACCCGCGAGCGACGCGATTACGGCGAGGTTTGTGTAGGGTAGACCGCCCTCGACGCCGTAACCGCCCGCGAGGGAGGCGACGACGCGTCCGTCACATACGTCCTCCGCCGTCTCAACGGCTGAGTTCATCAGCGACGCGTAGCCCTGCGCCGTCACGCCGAGGTCGGTGATAGGATCAGTAAAGTGGTTGTCCTGCCCCGCCTCGACGAAAAGAAGATCCGGGTCGTACTGACGCGCGATAGGCTCGAAAACCTCCTCCACGACGCGTTCGTAGCCCTCGTCGCCCGTCTTGGGTAGCAGGGGTACGTTGACGTTGTAGCCCTCGCCTTCGTCCTCGCCGACCTCGTCGGTGTAGCCCGTGCCGGGGAACAGCGTCCTTCCGGTCTGGTGTGTCGACATCGTGAGAACCGAAGGGTCGTCGTAGAAGACCGACTGCGTACCGTCGAAATGGTGCGCATCCCAGTCCCATAGGAGTATACGGTCGAGGTCGTAAACCTCCTGTGCGTGCTTGAGAGCGACGGCTGTGTTGTTTGTGAAGCAGAAGCCGTGTGCGTGGTCGGCGAATGCGTGGTGACCGCCCGGACGCGACATGACGAAGGAGGTTTGGTTGTCGCCTTTGAGGACACGGTCGACTGCGTCCGTAACGCCGCCCGCGGCGAGACGCGCAGAGTCCCACGTATGTTCGGAGACGTGCGTGTCGACCGTAAGCGCGCCACCGCCCTCCTCCGACATCTTCTTGAGACGACCGACGTAGTCGGGCGTATGGACGCGGAGGATCTCGTCCTCGGTCACGGCTTCGGGTTCGACAAGTTCGACATCCGTATGATCGAGCACACCCTCCTCACGTAGCTGATCCATCGTGTACGTCAGACGTTCGCGGCGCTCCGGATGCGTCGGCGTGTTCTCGTGGAGAAGGTAGTCGTCGTGGTAGACGAGTGCGAGCGTCACCGTTTCCTCCTCCCGGGTTCCGCACGGGCGGTTGCGTCGGTTATCTGCCCGACGACGCGTCCGTCCTCGACGACGTTGAACGAACGGAAAGCGGTTATCTCGATCTCGTCCAACGTAGCGTCGCCGCCTGCGCGGCGTGTCGCCTCCGCGGTCTCACGCGCAACGAGTTCGCGCGCCTCGTCCTCTTCGTACTCGACGCCCGTCTCAACCTCCTCGACCTTTTCGGGACCCGCCGACGCAACCGTCATCTCGCCGCGTGCGGTGTCGACGTGTACATGCGTACGTACGCTGACCGAGGCGACGGCACAGCCGACAGCGCCGCAGACAGCGGCGTTCTGAGGAACGATAACGTCGGAGATACAGTCGAGCCTGTCTGCGAGACGGCTTGCGAGAGCGTCGGCGAGCGCACCGCCGACGACGACCGTACCGGGTACGTCTTCGTGTCCTTCAAGCGACCGTACCGACTCGGCGATCGCGGAGACGAAGCCGTCGACAACCTCCTCCGCAACCTGTTCGGGATCGCCGAGCGCCGACAGTGCTTCGCGCGCCGCCGTCGCGTCGCCCTCCGAAACCTCTCCGAGAACATGTAATGCGTCCGTAGGCGTCGGCGAGGGACCACCGAAAGCCACCGCGGGTCCGTCACGGACGCCAGTAAGACCGTCCTCGTCGAGACGTGTATCGCCGCCTGCGGTCGTGTTGACGGCGACGACGCCGTCGTAGAACGTCGATATACAGCCCGCCTCAACCTCGTCGACAAGGGCAGGGAAGCCGTCCTTGACGAGCGTCACGTCTGTGGTCGTACCGCCGATATCGACACAGACGGCGTTGGTCAACGAAGGCGTCTCTGCGTAACGTTCGGTGAGTGCGACGAGACCGAGGCTACTCGAAGCGGGACCGCTACGGAGCGTATGCGCAGGTGTGGTACGCGCCGATTCGCGCGACAGCATGGCGGCGTCGCCCTTGAGGTAGTAGACAGGGGCGTCTATACCCGTCTCGTCGAGCGCGTCGTGTAACGAAGACTCGAAGCTCTCGAAGACGGGCTTCGACTTTGCGTTTGCGACCGTCGTCTCCGCGCGCGACGGAAAGCCGAGCGCACCTCCTGACTCGTGTCCAAGAGCGACCGTGGGTGCGTCGAGAGACTCCGAAGCCTCTGTTTCGAGCGACGGGTTACGCGTCGAGAACTTCGCCGTGACAGCGACGACGCCGTGCGACGGCTCACCGTCGATTTCGAGGGGTTCGGTGACACGCCCACGGTGATCGACGCATCCGTCCGCGACGAGGTTTTCGTCGCCTGAGTAGGCGAGTTCGGGCGAAAGACCGACACCCGGAACCACGACGTTTGTGCAGTCGGGGAGACGGTTCTGTACGGCTGAGTTTAGGACGCGTGTTGTCGAGACAACCACGCGGTCGACCTCGGCGTTACCGCTCCCGTCAACCTTTTCGACGACCTCCGCGAGCAGGGTCTCGAAGCCATCGTCGGTGTCAGCCGACCTCTTGGCGGCAGAGACGACTGAGCCGTCTTCGAAAGCGACGGCGTCGTAGTTCGTACCGCCGGCGTCTATTCCGAGAATCACTCTTGTTCCTCCTTTTCTACGCGGACACGTAGTATTCTTGTGTTTTCCGTCTCCTCGACGGTAAGCGTAACGCCTTGGTCGACGACCGTCTCGCCCTCCTCGACGAGCCTTCCCATACGGTTGTAGATGAAGCCCGCGACGGTCTCGAACTCGCCCTCCTCAGGGAGATCGATACCGAGTTCCTCGTTCACCTCGTCGAGGTTGACCTCGCCCTTGACGGTTATCGTACCGTCGTCGATACGTTCGATAGGCTCCTCCTCCTCCGTCTCGAAGATCTCGCCCACGATCTCCTCGACGATATCCTCGACGGTAACGAGACCCTTTGTGGAGCCGAACTCGTCTATAACGATCGCGAGATGTATACGTTCGTCCTGTAGCTCACGGAGTAGGTCGTCTATCTCCTTCGTCTCGGGTACGTGGAGCGTAGGCTCGACGATATCCGCGGGGGTCGCATCGGTTTCGAGAGCGGGTATTATATCGCGTATATCGACTATACCGACGATGTTGTCGAGGTTGTCGCGGTAGACGGGTACGCGTGTTACGTCGTTCTCTACACACGTCTGGAGCACCTCGTCGAGCGACGAGTCGGCGGTGACGGAGACAACGTCGAGACGTGGCGTCATCACCTCCTTGGCTATGGTGTTGGTGAAACGGAAGACGCTCTGTATCATCTCGCGCTCGTCCTCCTCTATGACGCCCTCCTCCTCGCCGGTACGGAGAAGACCCTCGATCTCGTCACGTGTCACGTACGACGTCTCTATGTCCGAACGTCCGCCCGTGAAACGGTTTACGCCGCGCGTGAGATGGTCGAAGAAGACGACCGCAGGGTACATGACGTACTGAGAAGCCTGTAAAGGACGCGCGATACGTAGCGCCCACTCCTCGGTGTTCTCGACGGCGTACGACTTGGGTGCGGACTCGCCGAAGACGAGTACGAGTACGCTGATGATGACGGTTGTGAGAAGAACCGCCAGACCACCGGGGACGTAGATGGCGAAAAGGGCGGTCGCTATAGATGTCATCGCTATGTTGACGACGTTGTTACCGACGAGAATTGTTACGAGGAGACGGTGAGGGTTCTCCCTCAGGCTCTCCAACGTAGCCGCGCTCGCCTCCTCACCCTCTGCGAGGGAGTCTATACGGTGACGTTCGAGCGAGAACATAGCGATCTCGCTACTCGAAAAGAACGCACTCAGTATCATGAGTAGGACGACAGCCGCGACGCCAGCCAACACTATCGGTTCGACCATACCTTAGTTTCTACGAGGGGGACAGTTATCTTTACGGTCGTCCTCGGATGCCGACAGCCACTTGTCGATCCGGGGTGTAGGTGGCACCGATGAAGAGCCTCTGCGTCCGTGTTCGGCGCCAAGACGGCGAGGAGACGCGTAAACGTCTCGCCGGCGACGGCGTTCTTGACCACGACCTGCGTATAGAAGAGGAGGACGGTTACCTCTACATACCCGTGACAGAGGCGTACGACGACCTACCGACGACACGGCGCGCGTTCGACGAACGCGACGACGCGACGGACGCCGCGGATATACTCGGACACGAGCCGCGTTTCGAGACCGTGGGGGACGTCGCGCTTCTCGAACCCGAAGAGAACGACGAGGCGGGCGAGGCGCTCGTAGAGGCGGACAACGGTATCGAAACCGCTCTGCGCGTCGAATCCGCGGTCGAGGGACGCGAGAGGACGCGGCGTATGTCGTACGTGGCAGGCGAACGGAAGACACGGACGGTTCACCGCGAGTACGGGCGCGGCTTCGTCGTCGACCTGACCGAGGTCTACTTCACGCCGCGTCTTGCGGAGGAACGTCAGAGGGTCGCGTCGGATGTATCGCCCGACGAGATGGTTTTCGATATGTTCGCGGGCGTTGGTCCCTTCTCGGTCGCTGTCGCGGAGGCGGGCGCGGATGTCGTCGCGTCGGACATAAACGGGCGCGCCGTCGAACTCCTACGCGAGAACGCCGAGCGCAACGGGGTTGGCGATAGTGTCACGGCGTACAACGACGACGCACGCGACGTTGGGCGACGTGTCGCAGACGCCGGCGGTGCGGATCGCGTCTACATGAACCTTCCCCACACCGCCGACGAGTTCCTCGAAACGGCGTGTGAAACGGCACGGAGCGGGGGTGTACTGCATTACTACGACATACGCCACGAGGACGACCTGTTCGAAGGTGCCGTGGAGGAGATACGTGAGACAGCTGTCCGGTGCGGGTACGAGGTAGAGGTTCTTGAAGAGGTCGTCGTGCGGTCGTACGCGCCGTACGACTACAACGTCTGTATCGACGCGCGTCTCGTTTAACGACAGGCTTACGACGGAGGCGCGCCTGCCGACCGTATGCGCATAGGCGTCGATGTTGGCGGCACGTTTACCGATATTACGCTTTCTACTGAAAACGGTCTCGTAACCGCGAAGACGCCGACGACGGAAGACCAGACGGTCGGCGTCGTACGTGGTATAGAGAAGGTATGTGACGCTGAGGGTGTCGAAGCCTCGGAGGTCGAGGGTACGGTGCACGCCACCACCGTGGGCGTCAACGCTCTGTTGGAGGGCGAGGGCGCGCGAACCGCGGTTGTCACGACGGAGGGCTTCGGCGACGTTCCGGAGATCAGGAGGCAGACGCGCGACGAACTGTACGACCTGTGCGCCGAACGTGCCCCTCCTGTCGTTCCTTCGGAACGCCGTTTCGAGGTCGACGAGCGCGCGACGGTTGACGGTACCGAACGGGGCGTGGACGAGGAGGAGATACGTGACCTACCTCTCGACGGGATCGAAAGCGTCGCCGTCTGCTACCTACACTCGTACGCCCATCCGGAGAACGAGGAGGAGACGGCGCGTGTTCTACGCGACGAGTTCGACGGGCACGTCTCCGTATCCTCCGACGTACTCGCCGAGTTCCGCGAGTACGAGCGCGCATCGACCACAGCGATCGACGCGTACGTGACGCCCGTTGTGTCGGGGTACCTGAGACGGCTCAACGAACGGCTCGGTGAGATAGGCGTCCCTGAGCCACGCGTTATGTCCTCGAACGGCGGCGTCAAAAGCCCTGAGCGCGTCGCCGAGACCGCCGTCGATACGGTCATGTCGGGACCCGCGGGGGGCGTTGTGGGGGCGTCGACGTACGGCGACCGGGTCGTTAGCTTCGACATGGGCGGTACGTCGACGGACGTGGGTCTCGTGCGCGACGGCGTGGAGAGGACGACGGGGACGGTCGTCGAGGGCGCGCATATAGGCGTACCTTCGGTCGACGTAACGACCGTCGGTGCGGGAGGGGGGAGCATCGCGCGTACCGATGACGGCGGCGCTTTACGCGTAGGTCCCGACTCAGCTGGCTCCGAACCGGGACCCGCGTGCTACGGACGCGGCGGCGAGAGACCGACGGTTACGGACGCGGACGTTTTACTCGGCTACGTGCGCGACGGCAAGGGTCTGGGTGACGAGATCACGGTGGACGCCGATGCGGCGCGCGAAGCACTGTCGGCGCTCGACGGCTTCGACGACGTAACCGAAGCGGCTCTCGGTGTGCGCCGCGTGGCGGACGAGAAGACGGCGCGCGCCGTGCGTTCGGTGACCGTCGAACGCGGCTACGACCCGTCTGAGTTCGTCATTGTAGGCTTCGGCGGCGCGGGTCCGGCGCACGCCGCGTCCGTCGCCGGCTCCCTCGGTATCGAACGCGTCGTCGTACCCCGACCCGCGGGTGTTCTGTCGGCGTACGGGCTTCTCTGCGCCGACGAAAAAGCCGAGGCGTCGCGCACGCTGACCGAGGGCGAAGGGGTCGAGGAGGTTCTACGGAAGCTTGAGGACGAGGCGCGCGACGGCGTCGGCGAGGGCTGTCTCGTGCGCCGTTACGCGGATATACGTTACACCGGTCAGGGAACCGAACTGACCGTACGCGTCGGTCGTCCGTTCGACACCGACGAGGCGCGCGAGGCATTCGAGGACGAGCACGCGACACGGTACGGGTACACGATGGAGGAAGAGGTACGTGTCGTCTCGGTACGCGCCGAGGCTGTGGTCGAAAGGACGCCGCCAGCCACAGGCGGAAACAACGGAGGGGCGGAGGTCGATGTACGCGATGCCGTCTTTTCGGAAGGTGTCTACGAGACGGCGTTCTACGACGGAGTCCCTGAAGGTACGGTCGAGACGCCCGCCGTGGTTGAGTACGGCGAGGCAACGGCGGTCGTCCCTCCGGGATGGACGGCGCGTGTCGAAGGCGGCGACCTGTACATGGAGGCTGAGGGGTGACGGAGACCGACCCCGCCGAACTCGAACTCGCGCGCAACAGGCTCGAAGGGATCGCCGAGGAGATGGGCGACGTCCTCGTCTCGACGGCTTACTCGCCCAACATCAAGGAGCGCCGCGACTGCTCCGCCGCCGTCTTCGACGCCGACGGACGGTGTGTTGCGCAGGCGGCGGACGTACCCGTCCATCTCGGCGCTATGCCGGCTTCCGTCTCGCACGCCGCACGCCTCGAACCCGGAGAGGGCGAGGTCGTAGCCGTCAACGATCCTTTCGCGGGCGGTACGCATCTCCCCGACCTGACGCTCGTCTCACCCGTCTTCGTCGACGGGCGCGCAGGCTACGTTGCGACGCGCGCCCATCACGCCGACGTAGGCGGAACGGCACCGGGGAGCATGCCCGCGGACTCGACGAGTATACACGACGAAGGGGTTCGTATACCACCCGTACGTCTCGTCGAGAACGGTGAGACGAACGACGCGCTTCTTGAGACGTTCCTCGCGAACGTACGCGACCCGGACGAACGCCGCGCCGACCTCCGTGCCCAGATTTCTGCGAACGAACGCGGTGTGAGCCGTCTCTCCGGATACGTCGACGAAAACGGGACGGGGTCATTCGACGCGCTCATACGGTACGCCGAACGTAGAACGCGCGCAGAGATAACGTCTCTCGCGGACGGCGTCGGGGAGGCGACTGAACGTATGGACGGTGGGAACGGCGACGATCCGCGTATCTCAGTATCCGTCGAGGTCGACGGTGACGAACTCATCGTCGACTTCTCAGGAACGTCGGAGGAGGGCGACGGCAACCTCAACGCGCCGCGTGCTGTCGCGGAGAGCGCAGTCGGCTTCGTCGTACGTTGTGTGACGAGCAACGACGTGCCCGCGAACGCGGGTTCGGTCGCACCCGTCGGTATACGCGTTCCCGAAGGCTGTCTTCTCGATCCCGAACCGCCTTCAGCTGTCGCGGGAGGGAACGTCGAGACGAGCCAACGCGTCGTCGACGGTGTCGTGGAGGCGTTGCGCGAGGCGACCGACGTGTCGCTACCCGCGCAGGGACAGGGTACGATGAACAGCGTCACCATCGGTAACGACGGCTTCTCGTACTACGAGACTGTGGGCGGCGGTGGAGGCGCTACGCGCGAACGCGACGGTACCGACGGCGTACACGTCGGTATGACCAACACGTTAAACACCCCCGTCGAGGCGCTCGAACGTGAGTACCCTTTACGCGTCGAGGAGTACGCGTTACGTGACGGAAGCGGCGGGGAAGGGGCGCACGACGGCGGCGACGGTATCATACGTGCGCTCGTCGTACTCGAAGGCTGTTCGGTTTCTTTCCTGACCGACAGACGCGAGAACCCGCCGCGCGGTGCCGAAGGGGGCGACGACGGCGAGACGGGCGTCAACCTCGTGGACGGCGAACGTGTCGGTGGGCGGGCGGTCGTCGGTGTCGAACCCGGAACGCGCGTGGAGATACGGACGCCCGGAGGCGGCGGTTACGGCGAGAAAGAAAACGATTAACGGGATCCGCGCGAACACAGTCCGTGAACGTAGCCGAGAAGATACGTGCGATCGCCGAGTTTACGCGCGTAGAGCATACGCTGTTCGCGCTTCCTTTCGCATTCATGGGTGCGGTTCTCGCCGTCGGCGGCGTGCCCGACCTGATGCTCATGCTCTGGGTCTTCGTGGGTCTAATCGGCGGAAGAAGCGCGTCGCTCATGATAAACGACATCGTCGACGAACCCATAGACTCGGCGAACCCGCGCACCGATGACCGTCCTCTGCCCTCCGGACGTCTGTCGCGCGCGGAGGCTTACGTCCTCGTCGGTGTCGCCGTCGGGGTGCTTTTTTACAGCGCCTACCGTATCAACACGACGGCGTTGGTTCTGTCGCCTATAATACCCGTACACGCCTACGTCTACCCTTACACCAAACGTTACACGAGCGCGTCGCACTTCGTACTCGGTCTGAACGGCTCGTACGCGCCTATCGGGGGATGGATCGCGGTACGCGGCGTCGATAGCTTAGGCGGGGTCACGGCGTACCTCGGAAGCTTCGAGTACTACCCGTCGCTTCTCCTCGGCGGTGCGCTCGTCTTCTGGTACGCCGGCTTCGACATCATCTATGGCTTTCAAGACGTTGAGTTCGACCGCGACCAAGGTCTGCACTCGATCCCGGCGATCTACGGGCGCGAGACGGCGCGCCGTGTGAGCGCGGTGTGCCACGGGATTATGATCGTCTTCCTCGTCGTTCTCGTCGGATGGACGGCGACGGCAGGGTTCAACACGGCGGTCTTCGGTGCGGGTGTGGGCGTCGCCGCCGTTCTCCTCATCTACGAGCATCTCATAGCCGAACACGACATAGGAAAGGCGTTCTTCACGGTCAACGCCGTCGTGAGCGCGGCGCTGTTCTTTTCGCTCGTCGCTTCTGTTCTTCTGTAAGTATACGGAACCGGGCAGAGCAACGGAAGG
>Ga0207714_1002501_pt1 | contig 11066 bp, 10 predicted proteins | sample PonA232FremontCA_2_FD_187270 | JGI IMG/M metagenome (GOLD analysis project Ga0207714, IMG submission 187270) | Marine sediment microbial community from Fremont, CA, USA - Pond A23 Sediment 2 (SPAdes) | ecosystem: Environmental > Aquatic > Marine > Unclassified | place: USA: Fremont, California... | reverse complement strand
ATCGGCGTCACCCAGCCGGTCACGAAGTACAACACCTTCGCCGACGACTCCGACGCGGTCGGGACCGATGTCGGCACGGCGTGGGCGCTGGCCAACGACGGCCGGCAGGGCCCGACGCTGGTTGACCTGCCCAAGGACGTCACACAGGGCGAGACTGACGCCGAGCCCGGGCTGCCCGAGACGCCCGACACCTACCAGCCCCCCGAGCGCGCCGAACCCGAGAGCGTGGCGACGGCTGCGGAGGTGCTTGCCGGCGCGGACCGGCCGGTCATCCTGGCCGGCGGCGGCGTGATCAAAGCGGAGGCCAGCGAGGAACTCCGGGAGTTCGCCACCGAGCACGGGATTCCGGTGATAACGACGATGCCCGGGACGGGGGCATTCCCGGAGACCCACGACCTCTCGCTCGAGATCGCGGGGATGCACGGCACCGGTTACGCCAACCTGGCAGTCTCGCTGACGGACTGCCTGCTGGCGGTCGGTACCCGCTTCGACGACCGGCTGACCGGCGACGTGCGCACCTTTGCGCCCGACGCCGACATCATCCACGTCGACATCGACCCCGCCGAGATCTCCAAGAACATCGAGGCGGACTACCCGCTTCTGGGTGACGCCGCGGCAGTGCTGGACCAGCTGGCCGAGGCCATGCCCGCCTCGCCCGGGACCGACGAGTGGCTCGAGCAGTGCCAGACCTGGAAGGCGGAGTACCCGATGGACTACGAGACGCCGGAGGACGACCCCCTCAAGCCCCAGTACGTCGTCGAGAAATACGACGAGCTGACGCCGGCGGACACGGTGGTCGCGGCCGGCGTCGGCCAGCACCAGATGTGGGCCTGGCAGTACTGGACCTGGACCGAACCCCGCACGTGGGTCACCTCCCACGGCCTGGGGACGATGGGCTATGCGGTCCCGGCGGCCATCGGCGCGAAGCTGGCCGCTCCCGACCGCGAGGTCGTCGCCTTCGACGGCGACGGCTCCTTCCTGATGACCGGCCAGGAGCTGACCGTCGCCGTCAGGGAGAACCTGAATATCACCGTCGTCGTCCTCAACAACGAGGCGGTCGGGATGGTCCGCCAGTGGCAGGACGGCTTCTACGAGGGGCGGCGGATGGCCTCCGAATACCCGTGGGTCCCGCAGTTCGACAAGCTCGCGGAGGCCTACGGTGCACAGGGGCTCCGGCTGGAGTCCTATGATGAGGTCGAGGAGACCATCCAGGAGGCCCGCGAGTACGACGGCCCCTCGGTGATCGACGCGGTCATCGACCCGGCCGAGAACGTCTACCCGATGGTGCCCAGCGGGGGCAACAACGCGCGCTTCGCGCTGAACGAGGACCACCTGGAGCAACTATGACACAGGGCGAACTCCCCGGCCCCGGCCCCGACGCTCGACAGTTGCCCGAGGGCCGGCGCAACGAGGACGGCATCCGCATCGACCCCGAGGCCGAGGCCGAACACCCCCCCGAGCGGACGGTGCTCTCGGCGCTCGTGAAACACGAACCCGGAGTGCTCGCCGAGATCTCGGGGCTGTTCAGCCGCCGACAGTTCAACATCGAATCGCTGACCGTGGGCGCGACAATCGACGACGACCTCGCGCGGATGACGATCGTCATCGAGGAGTCCCGGCCGGGGATCGACCAGGCCAAAAAACAACTCGAGAAACGGATTCCCGTGGTGTCGGTCCGCGAGCTGGACGACGAGGCGGTCCAGCGCGAACTGGTCATCCTGAAGGTCAACGGCGACCGGCCCGACGAGGTCAACGCCATCACCGACATGTACGACGGGACCACGCTGGACGCCGGTCCGCGCACGATCACGGTCCAGATCACCGGTGACGAACAGAAGATCGACGACGCGGTCGACGCCTACGAGCAGTTCGGCATCCGCGAGCTGGTGCGGACGGGCTACGCCGCCCTGGCCCGCGGGGAGGCCCCGACTGCCCAGGTCAAACAGCCCAACAAGGCGCCGACGGAATCGCAGGTGGCAACAACGGAGGCAGACGATGACTGAATTCGACGCGAGTGTCTACTACGACGACGACGCGGACGTATCGACAGTGCAAGACGAGACGGTCGCCGTGCTCGGATACGGCAGCCAGGGCCACGCTCACGCCCAGAATCTCGACGACTCCGGCGTGGACGTCGTCGTCGGCCTTCGGGAGTCCTCGGCCTCCCGGCGGGAAGCCGAGGCCGACGGCCTGGAGGTGGCGACGCCGGCAAACGCCGCCGCGGCGGCAGACCGCGTCGTGATGCTGGTTCCCGACACCGTCCAGCCCGCCGTCTACGATGATATCAGGGAGGGGATGGACGCCGGCGACACGCTGCAGTTCGCCCACGGGTTCAACATTCACTACGGCCAGATCGAACCCCCCGAGGACGTGGACGTGACGATGGTCGCGCCCAAGTCGCCGGGCCACCTGGTCCGGCGGACCTACAAGCGCGGCGAGGGCGTCCCCGGTCTCCTGGCGGTCTATCAGGACGCCACCGGCGAGGCCCACGCGGAGGGGCTGGCATACGCGAAGGCCATCGGCTGCACCCGAGCGGGCGTCATCGAGACCAGCTTCCAGGAGGAGACCGAGACGGACCTGTTCGGCGAGCAGGCGGTGCTCTGTGGCGGCGTGACCGAGATGGTCAAGGCCGGCTTCGAGACGCTGGTCGACGCCGGCTACGCCCCGGAGATGGCCTACTTCGAGTGTCTCAACGAGCTCAAGCTCATCGTCGACCTGATGTACGAGGGTGGACACATGGAGATGTGGAACTCCGTCTCCGACACGGCCGAATACGGCGGCCTGACCCGCGGCGAGGAGGTCATCGACCGCGAGGGGATGCAGGAGATCCTCGAAGGCGTTCAATCCGGTGAGTTCGCCCGCGAGTGGATCTCGGAGAACCAGGCCAACCGGCCCGCCTACCGCCAGTACCGCGGGGCCGAACAGTCCCACCAGATCGAGCAAGTTGGCGACCGCCTGCGCGAGCTCTTTGCCTGGGACGAGCAGGGCGAAGAAGAGGTGGTCGCGGATGACTAGCGAGCCGCGAACGGGACTGAGCGTCTCGGAGACGCGAACGGCGACCGCAGGAGCCGTGAGCGCAGTCACGGGAGGTGACTCCCGTGACTGAGATGCGAGACGTCGACCACACGCACCCCCACACCGGGGAGGCCTTTGGCTTCCGCTTCCAGCGGGGGGCAATCGTGGCCGACGGTGGGGAAGACCAGCGCGGTGAGCCGGACGACGAGACGATGGCGGACGTGACACACGACACCGAGGAAGACGAGGCCACGACGCGCACCTTCGAGCGCGGCACCGAAGGGCGCGACGATACTGTATGAGCCGGAACACGCTGTACGACAAGGTCTGGGAGAAGCACAAGGTAACGACGCTGCCAAACGGCCAGGACCAGCTGTTCGTCGGGCTGCACCTCATCCACGAGGTGACCAGCCCGCAGGCGTTCGGAATGTTACGGGAGCGTGACATCGATGTCGCGCGCCCGGACCTGACGCTGGCGACCGTCGACCACATCGTCCCGACGGCCGACCAGTCCCGGCCCTACAGCGACGACGCGGCCGAGGAGATGATGGCCGAACTGGAGGAGAACGTCCGCGACGCGGGCATCGACTTTCTGGACCCGACGACCGGGGACCAGGGGATCGTCCACGTCGTCGGCCCGGAGCAGGGCCTGACCCAGCCCGGCAAGACCATCGTCTGTGGCGACTCCCACACCTCGACCCACGGCGCCTTCGGCGCGCTCGCGTTCGGCATCGGGACCTCACAGATCCGAGACGTGCTGGCGACACAGACCATCGCCATGGACAAACAAAAGGTCCGGAAGATCCAGGTTGACGGCCGGTTGCAGGAGGGCGTCGAGGCAAAGGACATCATCCTCGAGATCATCCGCCGCCTCGGCACCGAGGGCGGCGTCGGTTACGTCTACGAGTACGCCGGCGAGGCCATCGAGAACCTCGGGATGGAGGGGCGGATGAGCATCTGTAACATGTCCATCGAGGGAGGCGCGCGCGCGGGCTATGTTAATCCCGACGAGACCACCTTCGAATGGCTCGAAGAGACCGACTACTTCCAGGAAAACCCCGTGGAGTTCGACCGTCTCAAGCCCTACTGGCAGTCCATCCGCAGCGACGGGGACGCCGAGTACGACGACGTGGTCACCATCGACGCCGGCGACCTCGAACCAGTGGTCACCTGGGGAACCACACCCGGACAGGGGGTCGGCATCACGGACCCGATCCCGACACCCGAGGACCTGCCCGAGGACAAGCAGGACACCGCCCGGCGCGCACAGGGACACATGCGAGTCGAACCCGGCGACACGATGGAGGGCTACGGGATAGACGTGGCCTTCCTCGGGTCGTGTACGAACGCCCGCCTGCCGGACCTGCGCCGCGCGGCCAGCATTGTCGAGGGCCGCGAGGTCCACGACGATGTGCGTGCGATGGTCGTCCCCGGCAGCCAGCGCGTCCAGCAGGCCGCCAAAGAGGAAGGCCTGAAGGACGTCTTCGAGAAAGCCGGCTTCGACTGGCGCAACGCCGGCTGTTCGATGTGTCTCGGCATGAACGAGGACCAGCTGGAGGGTGACGAGGCCTGTGCCTCCTCCTCCAACCGGAACTTTGTCGGCCGGCAGGGGAGCAAGGACGGCCGCACCGTCCTGATGAACCCCCAGATGGTCGCAGCCGCGGCGATCACCGGGGAAGTGACTGACGTGCGAGAACTGGAGGCGGTGGTGAACGTATGACGGGCGAGGACGAGGTCGAGATCCCCGAAGTGACGGCAGTCTCCGGAACGGGCATCCCCATCCGCGGGAACGACATCGACACCGACCAGGTCATCCCGGCACGGTTCATGAAGGTCGTCACCTTCGACGGCCTCGGGGAGTTTGCCTTCTTCGACCAGCGGTTCGACGACGAGGACAACCCCAAGGACCACCCGATGAACGAGGACCGGTTCCAGGACGCCTCCATCATGGTGGTCAACAACAACTTCGGCTGTGGCTCCTCGCGCGAGCACGCCCCGCAAGCGCTGATGCGCTGGGGCATCGACGCGCTCGTGGGTGAGGGCTTTGCCGAGATATTCGCGGGCAACTGTCTGGCGCTGGGCGTCCCCACAGTCACCGCCGACTACGAGATCATAAACGACCTCCAGCAGTGGGTCGAGGACAATCCCGACGGTGAGGTCGAGATCGACGTCGACGCGGAGACGGTCTCGTATGGCGGACAGGAAGTCGGCGTCACTGTCAACGAGGGCCAGCGCAAGGCACTCGTCGACGGCATCTGGGACACGACGGCGCTGATGAAGTCGAACCAGAACGCTATCGAGGAGACTGCTGCCGGACTCCCCTACGTCGAGAGCGCCGAGTAGGACGCTTTTACTCCCGTTCAGTTCCTGTGTTGCCGTTGGTCAGCGGATGACGATCCGAACCAAACGTTGATTAGGAGAAGATTACAACGATTCACTGAACGGAACTAGATGGAGGAGAGACAGGTGAACCGCGACGAGACCTTCGAGCTACTGAGCAACCACCGGCGCCGCTACGCGCTCCACTACTGCAAGCACCGGGAAGAGCCAGTGACGCTGTCGGACCTGGCCGAACAGGTCGCGGCCTGGGAGCACGACAAGTCCGTCGACGAGGTGACCTCGAGCGAGCGCAAGCGAACCTACACCTCCCTCCAGCAGACCCACCTCCCCGCGATGGAGGAGGCGGGGATCATCGAGTGGGACGACGAGGTCGAGCTGACGCCGGCCGCCGAGCGGCTCAACGTCTACATGGACATCGTGCCCGAGGAGTCGGTCCCGTGGGGAGTGTACTACCTCTGGCTCTCGGCGATCGGCGGCGCCGTGCTCGTCTTCGCGTGGTTCGACCTCGTGCCAGTGTCGGCCCCCGACATCGTCTGGGCCGGGCTCGTGGTCGCCGCTTTCGCCGTCTCCGCCGCCGTCCACGTGTACCGGAACCGACAGACGAAACTCGGCCGGACGGAACGGCCGCCGGAGCTGGAGTGACCCGGAGCCCCGGTCCGGGCCACAATACCGGTCAGGACAGCACCCGAACATGACCGACCAGATCCCCCTCACGTTGCGGCTCCGCCGGCTGGTCAGCGACTGGTTTCCCGCGGTCGTCGTGGGGCTGGTCGTGCTGACGCTTCTGGCCGGCGTCGGCACCTACGGCGCCCACGCCAGCACCGAGTACGAGACCGAGGAGGTGGTGGTCTCGTCGCTGAACGAGTCGACGGCGTTCGAGCACAGTGCGCTGGTCCGAAACGACAGCACCGTCTGGTCTGGGGGCGAGACCGTGCGCGAGCGCCCGCTGTACTACATGCGCCTCATGCCGGTTCTCGACGCGAACTACACGTACGCGTACGACATCAGCGGGGCGGAGGACGGAGACCGGGACCCGGAGGTGACCGCCCGGACGGAGGCACGACTTCTCATCCGTGCGGTGAACGAGGACGGCGAGACGCTGTGGCGTGACGTCCGGCCGCTGGCTTCCGGGACCTCCGGGTCGCTGGCGCCCGGGGAGGCCCACGAGGTGTCGCTCTCGGTCAACACCACCCGCATAGCCCGGCGGATCGCCCGGGTGGAGTCCGACCTCGGCGCGCGGGTCGGCGACGTCCAGGTGGTCGTCAGGGCGCGGACGTCGGTGAACGGCTCCGTGGCGGGCCAGGACCTCTCCCGCGAGCACGAGAGTTCCCTCCCGCTCGTGGTCCGGCCGCCTACCTACCGGGTAGACGGGGCACAGACGGTCGCGGCGGGCACGCAGTTGCGGACGGACACGGTCCGGAAGGCCGTCCAGCCCCCGCTGCTGACGCGGGTCGGCGCGCCGGTCGGACTCCTCGCGGGCCTCCTTGGCCTCGCCGGTCTCGCCTACGCCTCCCGGCGGGACCTGATCGAGTTGAGCGAGGCCGAGCGCGAACGGTGGCTGCTGGCGGACAAGCGCAAGCAGTTCAACGACTGGATCACCCGCGGGGAGATCCCCGGTATCGACCAGTACCAGACTGTCGTCAAGGTCAGCAGCCTCTCCGGGCTGGTCGACCTCGCCATCGACACTAACAACCGCGTCATCGAGGACGACAACGCCTTCTACGTCCTCCGGGGCCGGGAGGACGTCGCCTACGTCTACGCCCCCTCGACCTCCGCGGTCCACAGCTGGCTGTTCGGCGGCTTCGACTTCGAGGACGACGGGTCATTCCCCGAGGTCGAGGCGGCCGGGAACGGCGGGGACGCCTTCGGAGGCGGCACGGAGGCGCCCGATGTCGAATCCCTCTTCGACGACGATGGGTTCGGTGACACGGAGGGTGCCGACAGGGGCGACGACGCGGACGCCTTCGAGTGGCCCGAGGAGGACGATGAGGCTGCGGGAGACGACCTCTGGTCCGGCGGGACGGAAGACACCGGGGACGACAGCCGGGAGTGAACCCCGGTGAGACACGCCAGCCAGCGGCTCGCTCCCGTCTCGCCTGTCCCACTCACGTCGCGACCCGTTCCTGTCGCCGCCGCCCGGTTCACTCCCGCCGCAGGGCGTCCCGGAGCCTGTTGCCGGCGGACTCCTCGCGGGCCCGCGAGCGCAGCCGGACCCGTCCGGTCCCCACGGTGTAGAGCGTGACCGCCGCGACGACCGCTGCGATGACGACGTTGATCACCCCGAGTGCCACGACCGGGTGGACCCGGTGAAGCGTCGCGATCCAGGACCCGGGAAGGATCCCCAGATACCGGTGTTCGTGGACGTAGCGGGCGTAGGTGCCGGATTGCTCGGGGATCTGTAGCGCGACTCCCGTCGACACACTCCCCTGGAACGGGACCGAGAGCTGCCGCTGGTCGACCCGCACGCCGCTGCTCGCGGGCTCGACGACCGCGTGCAGGGGGACGAACCCGCTGTTCTGGACGGTGTAGCGCAGCTCCAGCGTCCCGCCGGGCTGGACGGCGTCCTCTCCCTCTGCGGGATTTTCCGAACTGATGACGGTGTACTCCGCGGTGCCACCGGGGATCACCATCGACGCGTTCGCGGGGACGAGCACCGCGAGCACGAACAGAACCGTGAGCACCTCGCCGCGGAGGACGAACGACCCCCGGCGCCGGTTGTAGCTCCGCGAGGGCCGCTGCCCGCTCAGCAACACGCTCGCCAGCAGCATCAGGAGCCCCGCCACGATGGCGACGATGCCCACCGCGCCCCCGCCGGCGGCTTCGAGCCCCACGATACCCAGCAGCGCGCCCACGACGGTGGTCACCAGCCCGCGGACCGTCGTGACGAGCACGCCGAGCCAGGGGATGGTGACGGGGCCGCCGCCGACCTGGAGGGCGACGCCGACGACCTGGCCCTCCTGGACCGGGGGCTCGCCGCCGTCCTGGTCGGTGAAGGGGTTGTTGTCCCCCTTGGTGATGTACCCCTCATCGGTCTCCCCGACCACCCGGTGGGTCGTCAGCCCACCCCCGTCGAACTCCTGGGCCTCGTAGAGCACGATGTCGCCCTCGCTCACGCCGCCGGTGACCGAACTCGGGAGGACGATGTAGCCGTCCCCGGGCTCGATGGTCGGGGACATGCTGTCGGTCTGGACGTACGTCAGCAGCAGCGGCTGGCCCAGCAGCTGGCCAAGCAGGAGTGCGAGCAGGAGGACCACCACGACTCCCCCGACGGCGTACCGCGCGTACGTTCCAGCCCCCATTCGCTGTATCACACTACTCGGTCAGACGCGTATATGTTTCGTGGAGGTTTTCGCTCTCTGAAGCGAGTGGAGTAGTTTTTATTGCTTGACCGGTAAGGTAAGCATAAGGAGAGCCGACGGGCACTCGGGGGGTGCTCTGTCGGGAACACAAACACGATGGTCGACCGCAGACGCTTCCTGGCCGGACTCGGTTCGCTCGCCATCGGGAGCGGTGCGCTCATTCAGTCCGGGGCGTTTAGCACGGTGAGGGGAGACCGGAGGGTGAACTTGCAGACTGCCGACGACACGAACGCCTTGCTCGGACTCGGCGGTGTCAGCGACGCAGGAACCACGCCGACTTTCACTAATAACTCTGCCGGTTCGATGGATGTCACACTTGACTCAACCCATACGAGCGTCGAGTTCGATGTCGACGATACAGGCTCGTTCACGAGCGGCCCGGTGTCGTTTACGCTGTCCCCGGGGGGGAGCAGAAAGGTAGCGGTTAGTGGCGGGAATCAGACTGTCCCGGTCTCGGTGACTGGTGTGCTGCTCGACAGTAACGGAAACTCTGACGGACGGATCTCACTGACACGGGAATACGCCGTCTCTCAGGCTGGCCAGATACAGCTCACGCCGAACGTCTTTCCCGGTGGCCAGAATGGAAAGTACGAGTTTGAACTCGAAAATACGGGCAGTATTGACGTAACTATGATAGCGGTGGGTATTAATGAAACCTCCAACGACCGAGCCACCGAAGTGGCAAAGGGGGGAATACTGAACGTCGGCGGGACGTCCGTCATGTCAGAAAAAATCCCGATTAATAGCGATAATCCGGATCAAAATAATCCCGTTGATTTCGATGCTAACTCACTTGTGGACCTTCCTATTGACGACACTAAAACATTTGAATTCGATAAGTTCCGAGCCGGCAAGGCAGGCGGTCCTGGTGGTGGGCCAGGCAACTCTCAAGGCGGCGGTAATAGTGCTAATGTTGATATGACCGGAGAAACAGTAACGGCAACGTTCTATTTCAGTGACAAGAGCTCGAAGACTATCTCAATGTCGCCGTAGATCATCTATCACCCTGCGCTGTAGCAGGTGCCTCCGCAAGGAGTGGGAGGAGAAAATCTCCGGGTGACCCTTACTCTGACATAGAACGCTCTCGATTACGTTGAGTCAGTCGCCTTGATAGTGACAGAGCCTGGAATATTGGCATTAGACTTCTGGGTCGTCCCAGTCAGGTCGAACACCACGTCGAACTTGACAGTGCCGCCGTCCTTTGAAACGCCGTTTTCGTTTCCGTTTGTGGCGGGTTCAAAGGTCAAGTCAGTGGTAGTCGAAGCGGATGTCGAACCATTAACCATCGACTTATCGCTGGGATCTTGAATATCGACGTCGACTGCATTCGTACCGTTGTTGGTGATCGTGAGAACATCGTTAAATCGGGTTTTGGCGTCGAGGTTTACGCCATTACTGGAAAGAGCGAACTGGATCGTATCGTTGTTCGTCCCAGCGAGATCACCGGTGAGGTTGATGCCCAGCTGCGCGTTTGCGTCGGCCGCACTACTGACACTCACTGTCCGGTCTGCCTCAACACTACTGAACGCGCCCGTGCCCACGAGCGCACCGCTGCCTGCGACCAGCGATCCAAGTCCGATCAACGCGTTTCGTCTTGTGAGCTTCATTGGTGGTAATCTCCGCTTGTGTTGCGGTAGGAGTATCTTAGAACCCCAACCACTTTGTATTGAGCTGCTTGAAGCGTTTTCCCGGTACTTTTCCGGTTTTCAAGCCCTGCTTGAGGACGGTGATCGCACCGGGATTTCGACCTCGAAACGCTTCAAGCACAGCCATACCATCTTCAAGCAGGTCAGAACAAAGACCTTACCGCTCTTTTTCAGCGAGTGAAGAGACCTCATGACGTCCCGCCGGAACTTCGTCATCGGCGCCGGCACGCTCCTGACGGGTAGCGGGACGTTTCTCGGCTCCGGAGCGTTCGGGGTCGGCGCCGGCGACGACCCCCGGAGCTGGGTTCCCGTCGGCGTCCGAACGCCCTCCTCGGAGGGGTTGGAGTCGTCGGTCGGTCTCCAGGACCAAGAAGGCGAGGGGGGCGACGACTCCGACGGTCAGCAGCCTGACGACCCCGGGGACGACGATGGGGATTCGGGCGGCGAGGACGACGGCGACGATCCCGACGGAGAAGACGAGGACCGCGACGAGACTGACGACGGAGACGACCCAGACGACGACCGGGACGAGGACCGCGATGACGGCGACCGGGATGACGACGACCGGGCGGAAAGCGGGGCCCCGAGCGGCGAGACGAGTATCCGGCTGGCGGTCGACGACCCGGACGTGCTTGACTCCGAGCACGTCCTGACCGACGACGGCGGCACACTCCGGGGGCTTCGTCTGGAGGACCTCAACATGAAC
>Ga0207714_1002500_pt1 | contig 11066 bp, 7 predicted proteins | sample PonA232FremontCA_2_FD_187270 | JGI IMG/M metagenome (GOLD analysis project Ga0207714, IMG submission 187270) | Marine sediment microbial community from Fremont, CA, USA - Pond A23 Sediment 2 (SPAdes) | ecosystem: Environmental > Aquatic > Marine > Unclassified | place: USA: Fremont, California... | reverse complement strand
GAATAGCCCCGGTGCAGAAGCTTGCCGTTCTCGCCGTCTATAAAGGTAATGCGGGACTCGCAGGCGGCCGTGGACTGGAAGCCCGGGTCATAGGTGAAGAGGCCCTGACCACCGAGCCCGTTCACGTCCACCACATCCTTGCCCAGCGTGGGCGAATACACGGGCAGTTCGATATCGTCCTGGCCATCCACTTGGAGAACGGCTTTCTTCTGGCTCATGGAACTCTCCTGCGCGGGACTGATAAGGAGGGCATCCGGGGGCGAGGGACAGCCGGCGAAGCCTCCGGATGCAGCGAACGGTAATGTTTTGATACATGGTTGTCAACGCGGCTCACCGGACCGGCCGGTCACATAAAGTCGACCATAATCAGCGGGTTATGCTGATGGGTTCTGAAGCGGATTTATGCAGCGCCTTTTCGGGGTGCGCAGGGACGGGGAATTCACGCCACGGGGACGCGGATCATGGTCTTGTTGCAATTTGTCATGGTTTCCGCCGAGCGATATACTTGCGGCCCACCGCGCGGTGTCCATCGACATTGATGGACGACCGATTCGGGGGACGCAACAGCGTCTTGCCGACGGTTTCCGTTCCCTTGGTAATCGCTCCGGCCACCCCGGAGCCCGGCATACAGTGATAGCGACCGTGACCGATAAAAGACCTGTCAATCTGGATCTGACCACGATCAAGTTCCCGTTGCCGGCGATCGCTTCGATCTCCCACCGTATCAGCGGGATTGCGCTGTTTTTCGCCATGCCCTTTCTGCTGTGGGCGCTGGATCGTTCCCTGGCCTCGCCGGAAGGCTTCGAGCAGGTTCGAAGCATCATGGCCACGCCCCTGGCGAGCCTGATCACCTGGCTGATTCTGGCGGCACTAATGTTTCATCTGCTGGCCGGCATCCGGCATCTGATCATGGACATGGGCTGGGGCGAATCGTTTCAGGCGGGTCGGCGTAGCGCCGCGGTGGTGTTCGCGGTGTTCGTGGTACTGATGATTCTGGCGGGAGTGTGGATATGGTAACCAGTGCTACCAGTCTGGGTCGAAACGGCCTGTATGACTGGCTGATGCAACGCCTGACCGCGGTACTGCTGGGCCTCTATACCCTCGGGATGCTCGGGTTTTTCCTCTTTTGTCCGGATCCGGACTATCAGAGCTGGTCCGGTCTCATGGGGGCGCTGCCCATGCAGGTGGTGAACACCCTGGTGCTGTTGTCGATCGCCGCCCATGGCTGGGTGGGGCTGTGGACGGTGGCCACTGATTATCTGACGACGCGGCATATGGGCGGACCCGCCACCGCCGTGCGCCTGGTTGTGGAAGTATTGATTGCCCTGGCACTGCTGGTCTATGTGCTCTGGGGCCTGGTTATGATCTGGGGAGGCGCGTAATTCCATGAGCATCCGAACGCTGTCTTTTGACGCAATCGTGGTCGGTGGCGGCGGTGCAGGCATGCGTGCCTCGCTGCAGCTGGCCGAATCCGGGTTCAAAACCGCCCTGATTTCCAAGGTTTTCCCGACCCGTTCGCACACGGTGTCGGCTCAGGGCGGCATTACCTGCGCCATTGCCAGTGCCGATCCCCAGGATGACTGGCGCTGGCACATGTACGACACGGTCAAGGGCTCGGACTATATCGGTGACCAGGAAGCCATCGAGTATCTGTGCTCCGTGGGCCCGGAAGCGGTCTATGAGCTTGATCACATGGGCCTGCCGTTTTCGCGTTTTGAAAACGGCCGGATTTACCAGCGCCCCTTCGGCGGCCAATCCAAGAATTTCGGCGAGGGCGGCCAGGCCGCGCGCACCTGTGCGGCCGCCGACCGTACCGGCCATGCGCTGCTGCATACGCTCTATCAGCAGAACCTGAAGAACGAGACCCAGATCTACAGCGAGTGGTATGCCTCGGACCTGGTGACCAACGACAAGGGCGAGGTCTGCGGCGTGGTGGCGGTGTGTATAGAAACCGGTGAAACCGTGTTCTTCAAGGCGCGGGCCACGGTACTGGCCACCGGCGGGGCGGGGCGGATTTATTCGTCCACCACCAACGCGCTCATCAACACCGGCGACGGCGTGGGCATGACCCTGCGCGCGGGTTTCCCGGTGCAGGACATCGAAATGTGGCAGTTCCATCCCACCGGCATTGCCGGCGCCGGGGTGCTGGTGACCGAGGGCTGCCGCGGCGAAGGCGGTTATCTCATCAACAAGGACGGCGAGCGCTTCATGGAGCGCTACGCGCCCAACGCCAAGGACCTCGCCTCGCGCGACGTGGTGGCCCGGTCCATGATGATGGAGATTCTCGACGGCCGGGGCGTGGGGCCGAATGGCGACCATGTGCTGCTCAAGCTGGATCACCTGGGCGAGGAGGTGCTGCATTCGCGCCTGCCCGGCATCTGCGAGCTGGCGGAAACTTTCGCCCAGACCGATCCGGTCAAGGAGCCCATTCCCGTGGTGCCCACCTGTCACTACATGATGGGCGGCATTCCCACCAATATCCACGGTCAGGCCCTGCGCCAGTCCGAGGGCTCCGAAGGCAGCACCGAGGTTATTGACGGACTCTTCGCGGTGGGCGAGGTAGCCTGTGTCTCGGTACACGGTGCCAACCGCCTGGGCGGCAATTCGCTGCTGGATCTGGTGGTGTTCGGCCGGGCGGCCGGGCTCTTTATCGAGGATGCCCTGCGCCAGGGCATGGAGCAGGCGGAGCCGGCCCAGGATGATATCGACCAGGCCACGGCGAGGCTGCGGCGCTGGAACGACTCCGAGGGTGGCGAGCCGGTGCCGGATCTGCGCAAGGAGCTGCAGCACACCATGCAGCAGCACTTCGGTGTCTTCCGCAAGGGTGATCTCATGGACGAAGGGGTGGAAAAGGTGGCGGATCTGCGCGAGCGGATCTCGCGGGCCTATCTGCCGGACAAGAGCGACACCTTCAATACGGCGCGAATCGAGGCGCTGGAGCTGGACAACCTGCTGGAAGTGGCTGAAGCGACCGCCGTGGCGGCGGCCGAACGGACCGAGAGCCGGGGTGCGCATTCACGCTATGATTATCCGGACCGGGATGACGAGAACTGGCTGTGCCACTCCATCTATGATCCGCTGGAAAAAGAGCTGGGCAAGCGCGAGGTGAACTTTTCGCCCAAGACGGTGGACACCTTCCAGCCCAAGATGCGCACTTACTGACGGAGAGATACTCGCATGAAAGTCAGTATCTATCGCTACAATCCGGAAACCGACCGTGAGCCGTACATGAAGGATTACGAGCTCGATACGGGCGGTCAGGACCTGATGGTTCTGGATGTCATTACCCGGATCAAGGAACAGGACCCGACGTTGTCGTTCCGCCGTTCCTGCCGGGAAGGGGTGTGTGGCTCGGATGGCATGAACATCAATGGCAAGAATACCCTGGCCTGTGTGACGCCGCTTTCCGAGGTGGCGCCGGGGGTTCGCGAGGGCAAGAAGCCGCTGATCATCCGTCCGCTCCCGGGGTTGCCGGTAGTGCGGGATCTGGTGGTGGACATGACCATGTTCTACGACCAGTACGAGAAGGTGAAGCCCTGGCTGCAGAACGACCGGCCCAAGCCCGCCAAGGAGCGGCTGCAGTCGCCGGAGGACCGCGCCGAGCTGGACGGGCTTTACGAGTGCATTCTCTGTGCCTGTTGTTCGTCGGCCTGTCCGTCGTTCTGGTGGAACCCGGAGAAATTCCTGGGGCCCGCGGCGCTGCTGCAGTCCTACCGATTCCTGGCGGACAGTCGGGACGAGGCCACGGAGGAGCGGCTGGCCGAGATGGATGACCCCTTCTCGCTGTTTCGTTGCCGGGGCATCATGAACTGTGTCGCCGTCTGCCCCAAGGGCCTGAATCCCACCCGGGCAATTGGCCATATTCGCTCCATGCTGGTTCAGGAAGGGGTATAGCGATGGAGCAACTCGTCCATGGCGTGCCGGCTCCCGAGGCGGTCTTCGACCGGCACGGGGCGCGCGCGGACGGTGCTGTAACCGGACACAAGTCTGTGCATCAAAAAGCGGCTACGGGGCCGCTTTTTTTTGTATCGGTATCCGGCCAGCGCGCTGGACCCGGAACCCGTTTTTTTGCGTTAATGAACACGGTGTATCTGCATCGAAGGAAGAGCAATCATGCGTGACAGTTCGATGTATCGACAGTGGGCCAACTCTCATATCGCGGGGGTCAATGCCGCCTATGTCGATGAACTGTACGAAGCCTGGCTGACCGACCCGAACTCCGTACCGGAGGACTGGCGCAACTACTTCGAAAAGCTGCCCGCGCAGAATGAGCAGGTGGAGGCGGACGTGCCCCACAGGGCGGTGCGCGAGTACTTCATTCTCCAGGCCAAGAACCGCTCGCGGGTGCAGAAATTCGGCCCCAGCGCGGTCAGCACCGAGCATGAACGCCGCCAGGTACGGGTGCTGCACCTGATTGCCGCCTATCGCAACCGGGGTCATCAGGTGGCGCGGCTGGATCCGCTGGGGATCATGCGCCGCCAGCATGTGCCTGACCTCGAACTCAGCCATCACGGGTTGAGTGAAGCGGATCTGGAGACGGTCTTCCAGACGGGTAACCTCTTCATCGGCAAGCCCGAAACCACGCTCCAGGACATTCTGGATTGCCTCAAGTCCACCTACTGCAACACCGTGGGTGCGGACTACATGCATATCGTCAACACGGCCGAGAAACGCTGGATCCAGCAGCGTATCGAGTCCGTGCGCAGTCACCCGGAGTTCAGTCCCGAGATCAAGAAACACATTCTGGAACGCATGACTGCGGCAGAAGGACTGGAAAAGTATCTGGCCGGGCTCTATCCGGGCACCAAACGATTCGGTCTCGAAGGCGGCGAGTCCATGATTCCGCTGGTCGACGAAATGATCCAGCGCGTGGGCAGCTACGGGGCCAAGGAGATGGTGATCGGCATGGCGCACCGGGGCCGGCTGAATGTGCTGGTGAATACGCTGGGCAAGAGCCCCAGCGATGTATTCGGTGAGTTCGAAGGCAAGATGGTCAATGAGGATGGCTCCGGGGATGTAAAGTATCACCAGGGCTTTTCCTCCAATGTGCAGACCCCGGGTGGCGAGGTGCATCTTGCGCTGGCGTTCAACCCGTCCCATCTGGAGATCGTGTCGCCCGTGGTGGAAGGTTCGGTGCGTGCGCGCCAGGACCGGCGCGATGATAACGAAGGTGATCAGGTGGTGCCGTTGCTGATTCACGGCGACGCTTCCTTCGCCGGTCAGGGCGTGGTCATGGAAACCTTCCAGATGTCGCAGACACGCGGCTACCAGACCGGCGGCACCGTCCATATCATACTGAACAACCAGATCGGCTTTACCACGAGTCGGCGCGAGGATGCCCGCTCCACGGAGTACTGCACCGATGTGGCGCGCATGGTGCAGGCCCCCATTTTCCACGTGAACGCGGATGATCCCGAAGCTGTGTTCTTTGTAACCCAGCTCGCGGTGGACTACCGCATGCAGTTCAAGAAGGATGTGGTGATCGATCTGGTGTGCTACCGGCGGGCGGGGCACAACGAGGCGGATGAGCCGTCGGCGACCCAGCCCACCATGTACCAGAAGATCAAGAACCATCCCTCGGCGCGCACACTTTATCTGCAGCGCCTGATTGAGGAGCAGGTGGTTACCGAAAAGGAAGGCGAGAAACAGGTAGAAGAATATCGCCGCATGCTGGACGAGGGCGACCATGTGGTGAAAAGCCTGGTCAAGCAACCCAGCACCGAGTTGTTTGTGGACTGGACGCCGTACATCGGTCACGACGTGGTGGACGACTGGGATACCGGTGTGGAACTGAATTATCTTCAGGAGCTGGCGGGCCGGCTTGAACAGATTCCGGACGGTTTCGTGCCCCAGCGTCAGGTGAAAAAGATTCTGGAAGACCGGCGCAAGATGACCGCGGGAGCGCTGCCGGTGAACTGGGGCTACGCGGAAAACCTGGCGTACGCCACCCTGCTGGACCAGGACATCATGGTGCGCCTGACGGGGCAGGATTCACGGCGCGGCACCTTTTCGCACCGTCACGCCGTGCTGCACAACCAGAAGGATGGCTCGGAATACATGCCCCTGGCGCATGTCTCGCCGGATCAGGCACGCCTGGAGATTTATGATTCGCTGCTGTCCGAAGAAGCCGCGATGGGCTTCGAGTACGGCTATGCCACGACCACGCCCAATGCGCTCATTGTCTGGGAGGCCCAGTTCGGCGATTTCTGTAATGGCGCCCAGGTGGTCATCGACCAGTTCATTTCCTCGGGCGAGGCCAAGTGGGGCCGCGTGTGCGGGTTGACCCTGCTGTTGCCCCACGGCTATGAAGGCCAGGGCCCGGAACATTCATCGGCTCGGCTGGAGCGTTTTCTGCAGCTGAGCGCGGAACACAATATGCAGGTGTGCGTGCCCACAACGCCGGCGCAGATGTTCCATCTCTTGCGCCGTCAGGCGGTGCGGCCGCTGCGCAAGCCGCTGGTGGTGATGACCCCCAAGAGCCTGTTGCGCGCGAAAAAGGCCACCTCGACCCTGGATGATCTCTCCGGGGGGCGCTTCCAGACCGTGCTCTGCGATCACAACGGCGTTTCGCCGGAACAGATGCGCCGGGTGATTCTGTGTAGCGGCAAGGTCTTCTATGATCTGCAGGAAAAGCGCGAATCCGACGACATCACGGATACGCTGCTGGTCCGCATCGAACAGCTGTATCCGTTCCCGGAGGCGCGGCTGCGCGAGGCGTTGCAGGCGTATCCCCATCTGGACACGGCGGTCTGGTGCCAGGAAGAGCCCATGAATCAGGGCGCTTGGTACACCAGCCAGCATCACATGCGCAATGTCCTGCGTGACATCAACCCGGGGATGCCTCTCCATTTCGCCGGTCGGCCGCCCGCGGCGGCGCCGGCGGGCGGCTCCATGACCCTGCATGTGGAACAGCAGCAGGCGCTGGTGGAGGATGCTTTCACCGTGGACGAGACCCGCTCCGGGTCCTGACTGTAACGACATACGGAAAATCAAGGGCTGATCATGGCAACCGATATCAAGGCACCCCAGTTTCCCGAGTCCGTGGAAGACGGCACGGTCGCGACCTGGCACAAGAAGGAAGGGGACGCCGTCAAACGCGACGAGCTGATCGTCGATATTGAAACCGACAAGGTGGTGCTGGAAGTGGTGGCACCCGCGGATGGCACCATTGGCAAGATCCTCAAGCCGGAAGGCGAGGTGGTCGAAAGCCAGGAAGTGCTGGGCAGCCTGGAAGAAGGCTCTGTGTCCGCATCCGGCGACGCTGGCGAGGCGGATCAAACCGGGCAAGCTGGCGAGACTTCGGAAGGTGAAGCGGACAAGGCGGCCGAGCCCGAGCCCCAACCTGAATCGAAGCCCGCGCCGGAGCCGGAACCGGAACCGGAGCCGGAGCCGGAGCCTGCCCCGGCCAGCGAAGCGCAGCCGGCGCAGACGCAGTCCGGGTCAGCGGATACCAGTCTGGCCCAGGCGGATGAGACCACCATGGGGCCGGCGGTGCGCAAGCTGATCAGCGAACATGGCCTGGACGCATCGAAAATCCGCGGCACGGGTCCGGGCGGGCGTATTACCAAGGAAGACGTGCAGCAGTGGATCGTGCACAAGCAGGAAGAACAAGCGCGCAAGGAAGAACCCGCGCCCAGTGCGCCTCAGCAACCCGGCCATGCCGCCGTGCCGGCTGTGCCCGGCGAGCGCGAGGAACGCCGCGTGCCCATGACACGGCTGCGCAAGCGCATTGCCGAGCGCCTGGTGGATGCGCAGCAGAGCTCGGCCATGTTGACAACCTTCAACGACGTCAACATGAAGCCGGTCATGGACATGCGCAGCAATTACAAGGATTCGTTCGAGAAGACCCATGGGGTAAAACTCGGTTTCATGGGCTTTTTCGTGCGCGCCGTGGTGGAAGCGCTGAAGCGTTTCCCGGCGGTGAACGCCTCCATTGACGGCGACGATATCGTCTATCACGGCTATTACGATATCGGCGTGGCCGTGTCCACGGACCGGGGTCTGGTGGTGCCCATTATCCGCGACGCCGATCAGAAGGGTCTGGCGGAAGTGGAGTCCCAGATCATCGAGCAGGGCAAGAAAGCCCAGGAAGGCAAGCTCTCGATCGAGGAGATGACCGGCGGCACCTTCACGATTTCCAATGGCGGGGTTTTCGGTTCCCTGTTGTCCACGCCCATTATCAATCCCCCGCAGACCGGGATCCTGGGCATGCACAAGATCGAGGAACGCCCCGTGGCCGTTAACGGCGAAGTGGTGATCCGGCCCATGATGTATCTGGCCATGTCCTATGATCACCGGCTGATCGACGGCAAGGAAGCGGTGCAGTTCCTGGTCAACATCAAGCAATTCATCGAGGATCCGGCACGGCTGCTGCTGGATATCTAGGCGCAATCGGGAAACGACTCATGGCGGACAACTACGATGTGATTGTAATCGGCGGCGGACCGGGCGGTTATGTGGCCGCGATCCGCGCCGCGCAACAGGGCTTCAGCGTAGCCTGCATTGAAAAGCGCACCCACCGGGGCAAGCCCGCGCTGGGCGGCACCTGCCTGAATGTGGGCTGCATTCCCTCCAAGGCGTTGCTGGATTCGTCCTGGAAATTTTACGAGGCGAAGGAATACCTGGGTGAGCATGGCATCAAGCTCAACCAGAATCAGCCCAAACTCGACCTCCAGCAGATGCACAAGCGCAAGGACGAGATTGTGGCCCAGCTCACCGGCGGCGTGGAGCAGTTGTTCAAGGCCAACAAGGTGACCTGGCTCCAGGGGGCCGGCCGGTTGCAGGCGGGCAAGAAGGTGGAGTTCGCGCCCGGCGAGGGGGACAAGCAGACCCTGCAGGCGAAGTATGTGATCCTGGCCTCGGGTTCGGAACCCATTCAACTGCCCGTGGCGGAGCTCCATGAGGATGTGGTGGTGACGTCCACCGGCGCGCTGGAATTCGAATCCGTACCCAAACGCCTGGGTGTGATCGGCGCCGGCATTATCGGCCTGGAACTGGGCAGTGTCTGGGCGCGACTGGGCGCCGAGGTAACGGTGCTGGAAGCGGTGGACACGATGCTGCCCATGGTGGATCGCACCGTGGCCAAGGAAACCCAGAAGCACCTGAAGAACCAGGGCCTGGATATTCGCCTGGGCGCGCGGGTAACGGGTACCGAGGTGAAACAGAAGAAAGCCACGGTCAGTTTCTCGGACAAGAACGGGGATCACCAGGAAACCTTTGACCGATTGATCGTGGCTGTGGGGCGCGCACCCTGCACGGATCATCTGGTCTCCGGCGATGCCGGTATTACGCTGGACGAGCGCGGCTTCATCGATGTGGACAGTCAGTGCCGCACGGAAGTGCCCGGGGTCTACGCCATCGGCGATATCGTGCGCGGCCCGGCGCTGGCGCACAAGGCCATCGAGGAAGGCTCCATGGTGGCGGAGGTCATCGGCGGTGAACACACCCAGCTCAACTATGAAACCATCCCCTCGGTAATCTATACCCACCCCGAGGTGGCCTGGATCGGCAAGACCGAGGAGGAAGCCAAGGCGGCCGGTGATGCCTACAAGACCGGGATGGTGGCCTTTGCTACCAATGGCCGGGCTCTGGCGGCGGGCGATTCCGGCGGGTTGGTGAAGTTTGTGGCGGATGAAAACACCGATCGGATTCTGGGCATGCATGTGGTGGGTCCCCAGGCCTCGGAGCTGGTTCAGCAGGGTGTGATCGCCATGGAGTTCGGCGGCACCATGGAAGATCTGCAACTGATGGTCTTCAGCCATCCGTCGCTGTCCGAGACCGTGCACGAGGCGGCGCTGGCCGCGGACCAGAAAGCCATTCACGCGGTCAACCGGCCGCGCCGCAAGAAATAGTCGGCCCGCGGGCCGTAGATGACACGGGGCCCGGCTATGCCGGGCCGTTTCTGTAAAGGCTGAAACGGAAAACATCATGAATCTGCATGAGTATCAGGCCAAATCGCTTTTTGGCCGTTATGGCCTGCCGGTGTCCGAGGGTTTTGCCTGTGAGACACCGGAACAGGTAGCGGAAAAAGCGCGTCAGATCGGCGGCAACAAATGGGTGGTAAAAACCCAGGTGCATGCCGGCGGGCGTGGCAAGGCCGGCGGCGTGGAGCTCGTTGACTCGCCGGAACAGGCATCGGAGTTCGCCCGCAAGTGGCTGGGCCAGCGCCTGGTGACCTTTCAGACGGACGAGCACGGCCAGCCCATTCACCGCATCCTGGTGGAAACCGCCACGGATATTGCCGATGAACTTTATCTGGGGGCGGTGCTCGATCGCGCCAGTCGCCGTGTGATCTTCATGGCGTCCACCGAGGGCGGTGTGGAGATCGAGGAAGTGGCCCGCGAAACCCCCGAAAAGATCCTCAAGGCGGAGATCGACCCGCTGGTGGGGCCGCAACCCTATCAGGGGCGCAGCATTGCCTTTCAACTCGGGCTCAAGGGCGACCAGATCAAGCAGTTCGTCAAGATCTTCGTGGGCCTGGCGCAGTTGTTCGAGGACAAGGATCTGGGGCTGATCGAGGTGAACCCGCTGGTGATCACCGGCGAAGGCAATCTGCTGTGTCTGGATGCCAAGGTGAATGTGGACGGCAGCGGACTCTTCCGTCATCCGGACGTCAAGGAAATGGAAGATCCATCCCAGGATGATGAACGCGAGCGCGAGGCGGCGGCCTGGGATCTCAATTATGTGGCCCTGGAAGGCAATATCGGCTGCATGGTGAACGGAGCGGGGCTGGCCATGGCCACCATGGATCTGATCAAGCTCAAGGGCGGTGCGCCCGCCAACTTCCTGGATGTGGGCGGTGGTGCCACCAAGGAAAAAGTGACCGAGGCCTTCAAGATCATTCTTTCGGACAATCAGGTCCAGGCCGTGTTGGTGAATATCTTTGGCGGCATTGTCCGTTGTGATCTCATCGCCGACGGCATTATCGAAGCGGTCCAGGAGGTCGGTGTTGACGTGCCGGTGGTGGTACGCCTGGCGGGTAACAACGCGGACGAAGGCGCGCGCAAGCTGGCCGATAGCGGTGTGAACATCATTGCCGCTGAAAGTTTTGATAACGCCGCGGAAAA
>Ga0207714_1002497_pt1 | contig 11081 bp, 10 predicted proteins | sample PonA232FremontCA_2_FD_187270 | JGI IMG/M metagenome (GOLD analysis project Ga0207714, IMG submission 187270) | Marine sediment microbial community from Fremont, CA, USA - Pond A23 Sediment 2 (SPAdes) | ecosystem: Environmental > Aquatic > Marine > Unclassified | place: USA: Fremont, California... | reverse complement strand
TCTTCCATCCGGCATGGGGCTATTTTGCCCGCGCCTACGGGCTGAACCAGGTTCCGGTCAAGCTGGCGGGCAAGAAGCTCACTGCCAGGCGGATGAATCGACTGATCCGGATCGCAGGGGAAAAGGATCTGCGGACCGTTTTTTATCAGCCGCAGTTCTCCAGCCGTCCCGCTGAACAGGTGGCTGCGAACCTGGACCACGGCGAGGCGGTCGGGCTGGACCCCCTGGCGGCTGACTGGGCGGACAACCTGCGGGAATGCGCCCGCAGCATTCGAAAAGCCCTGGATGAGCAGTGACCGCTGATCGGATCTTTTGCGTTCCCCGTTCCCCGTTCAGGGTTCAGGGTTCAGCGTTTCTGGGGTGATCAATGACTGGTCACTGGCGTGTTCCGGAGGTAAAAAGATCGAAAGTCACAGATTGGGGCGGCAGAGGTCAAAGAGCGGATCCAGTGCTCCACCAACCCCATGTCTTCTTGACTCATTGACTCACTGATTTACTGATCCTTCGCCAATAGCCGAACCCGAACCCAGAACCCTGAACGAGAAACGGGGAACCCTGAACCCTGAACCCTGAACGGGGAACGGAGAACCCCAAAAAGGCGCACCCATGACCCCTCTCTTGCAAGTGGAAAATGTCTCCTTTGCCTTCCAGGACAGGCCCGTGCTGGAGGATGTCAATCTCACCGTGCATTCCCGGGAGTACATTGCCCTGCTGGGGCCCAACGGCGGCGGGAAGACCACCCTGCTCAAGCTGATTCTGGGGCTGCTCACTCCGGACAAGGGGCGCATCCTTTTCAATGGAACGGCCGGTGGCGACCGAAGTCGCAGGATCGGGTATTTGCCCCAGCACGCCGGGATCAAGGACACCTTCCCCCTGACCGTTTTTGACGCCGTGCTCATGGGGCTCGTGGACGTCGGACACAAGGGATGGCGCTTTTCCCGCAAGCAGAAGCGTGACGCAGAGGCGGCCCTGGAGCAGGTGGAGATGCTGTCCATGAAGAACGCCTTCCTGCACAGCCTCTCCGGCGGTCAGCGGCAGAGGGTGTTCATAGCCCGCTCCCTGGTGTCCGGACCGGACCTGCTTATCCTGGACGAGCCCACATCGAACATCGATCCCCAGGCCAAGTTCTGTTTCTACACCTTTCTGGCCGAGCTCAAGAATCGGATCAGCATCCTCATGGTGACCCACGACATGAGCCTGAGCGCCGCGGGGGTGGACAGGCTGGCCTGTCTCAACCGCTGGCTCATCCAGGGCTCCGATTCCGTCTTGAGCAAGGAGATGATGGAGCTTATGTACGGAGTGCATGAGAATCACAACTGTCCCATGCATCAGGAGATGCGGGAGTGGGCGGGGTGAATCAGTGAGTCAGTGAGGTCGGAGTTCGGTGAGTCAGTGAGTCGGTGAGTCGATGGGGGAGATTTGGCTCATTAGCCCAAAAGGCAAAGATTGCCTGACTAAAACACTGACCAACTGATCAACTGACTTAATGATTCACTGACAAGTCGGATGTCGGTCAGTCGCCAGAAAACGGAAGACGGTCGGAGGACGGAAGGCGGAAGACGGAAAACAGAGATCAGACGTCAGACGGAAAAAGACGGAAGATGGGCGTGGCTTCATAATTGGCTGATGCCTCTACGTTGCCTCATACCTCAACGAAGAACGAAAAACAAAGAACGAGGAACTGTGCACGGGGAACGCGAATCGGTCACGAGTCACGAATTACGCGGTTGCTGAGCTGCGCCAAGCGAAAGCGGAGACGAGATGTTCGATATCCTGCAGTACACCTTCATGCAGAATGCTGTGCTTGCCGCGCTTCTGGCCAGTCTGGCCTGCGGGATGGTGGGCGCGCTGGTTGTCGTCAACCGGCTTGTGTTTCTGGCCGGAGGGGTCGCGCACACAGCCTACGGGGGAGTGGGGATCGCCTTTTTCTTCGGGCTGCCGGTGATTCCCTGCAGCCTTGGGGTGGCCCTGGTCGCGTCCTGGCTCGTGGCGGGGCTCAGCTATCGCGACAGCGAGAACCTGGACAATCTGGTGGGCCTTGTCTGGGCCGGGGGCATGGCCCTGGGGATCATCCTGGTGGATCTTTCCGCGGGATATAATACGGATCTTATGAGCTATCTCTTCGGGAGCCTCCTGACGGTAACCCGTCTGGGCCTCTGGATCACCGCGGGACTGGTCCTGCTCATCCTTGCCGTGGTTCTGGGCGTGTACAAGCAGTTCTGGATCATGTCCTACGATCCGGATTTCGCCCGTTCACGAGGGGTGCCTGTGCCGGGCCTGTACATCCTTTTGCTATCCCTGGTCGCTCTCACCGTGGTGATCCTGATACAAGTGGTGGGGCTCATTCTGGTCATCGCCCTGCTCTCCATCCCTCCTTTCATCGCCAAGTACCAAACCGGCTCCATGTTCCGCATGATGTTCCTTTCGGCAGGCTGGTCCGCCTTCTTCTGCATGGCCGGCCTGTGGCTGGCCTATGCGGGAAACATATCCTCCGGGGCGGCAATCGTCGCAGTGGCGGTGGCCGTTTCTCTGGGGTACTTTGGTATCCGTGGTATCCGGATTCGAATGGGAATGTCGGCAGCTCGTACCTGAGCCCTTGAGCGCTGAGACAGGAGCCGTTTCGCGGCAGGTCGTGCCGGCCCCTGAGAGGTCAGCTGCGGTGCCTGAGGGAATGATCCGCGTAGCCGGTGACTGCATTGAAAAGCCTCTTTCATGGGACCCTTATGAGGCCTTGGTGACTATCGGAAAAGAGGAAGGAAAAATGGTGGAGAAAGTCGAGTAATTTAGTCTGGTTAATAGAATGGGGCATTGACAAGCTCACAGAATGCATATAAAAAGTCTCAAAATTTTTGTGACCACGAGCTCACTATGATTCCTGTTATATAAATGCAATAATTTTGCATATATAGTAAAAAGTGAATCAAGGAAACCGATAGGAAGGAAATGTGGAGATGGACAGAAAAAGATTCTTTATAATCCTTATCGGGACCATTTTCATTAGCTCTCTTATCTTTGCCTTCACTGCAACGAGCAAGGAATATCAAGAGCAAGGGTCCGATTCTGAGGTAGGGAGTGTTCGCATCGATGCCATCTCCCAGATCAAAGAGCTATCCATGCCCACGGTTCGCTTTTCCCACGATATGCATACCGACGTCCTGGAAAAACAAGGCAAGAATTGCCAAACATGTCACGTACAAAAAGAAGACGGCCTTATCTTTTTCTATGAGCGGAGCGGATCAATCCAGGATTCCGAGGCTCTCAAAACGATTTATCACGAGAATTGCATCGGGTGTCACGCTTCCAGGCACGAAGACGGGGCCTCCAGCGGACCGCTGGATGGCGAGTGTCGCTCCTGTCACACCGGAAATGCCGGGAAGCGCAGCCAGTCCTTTGTCATGGAGAAGGCCCTGCACTACACCCATTGGTCCTCGGAGGACATCGCCTATCAGGACGCGGAGAAGAATTGCGGGGCTTGCCACCATCAATACGATACGGAAAGGGAAGTCCTGTACTGGGAAGAGGGAGCGGAACAGAACTGCCGTTATTGCCATAAGGACTCGGAACAGGATGAAATCCGTACCATGCGCCAGGCGTCGCACGACCAGTGCGTTCGCTGCCACGCCCGTAAGCGGGACGGAGTGAAGGATGCCGGAGAGTCTGGCCCCATCCACTGCGAAGGCTGTCACAGCAAAAAGGCCAAACAGCGGATCGAGCACGCGAGTCGCAAGCTCAAGGAGAAAATGGGCGAGATACCGCGGCTGGAGAGGGGCCAGCCAAAAGTCGTTCTGATGCTCCCTGCTGACGGGGGACAGAATACGGAGAGGGAAAACCAGCAGGGCGGCGTGGGGCCCGTACCCTTCGATCACCGGAGCCACGAAGCCTCTATGGATACCTGCCGCGTATGTCATCACAAGAGCCTTGAGGCCTGCAGCAAATGCCATACCGTTTCCGGGTCCGAGAAAGGCGGCTTCGTCCAGCTTTCCCAGGCCATGCACGAGACACAGTCCCAACGCAGTTGTATGGGTTGCCACGAGCAGGAGAAAAAGGCCGCGTCCTGCGCCGGATGCCATGATGCCATGCCCGCCCCGGAGCAGACTGGAGAGAGTGAAAAGTGCCGGGCCTGTCATATCCAAGGGGATCAGGTCCCGAGCGTCGCTGAGGCCATTGAAATGAATGCTACAAATCGGCGGGAAACGGCGCGTCTCTTCATCGAGGCCCGGGATACGACCCAAAAGCTGTATGAACGGGAGGATATTCCCGAAACGGTCACCATCGACGTGCTGGCCGACGAATACAAAGCCGTGGAAATGCCCCACCGCCAAATTCTGCTGGCCATGGCCGAGGACATCGAGGAGAGCAGCATGGCGGGGTACTTCCACAGGGAAAGGGGAACCCTGTGCCAGGGCTGCCATCACAACAGCCCGGCCTCCAAGGATCCTCCCTCCTGCCGCAGCTGTCACGGCAAGCCCTTCAATGAAAAGGATCCTCTCAAGCCGGGGCTCCAGGCCGCTTATCACCAGCAGTGCATGAACTGTCACGAGGCAATGAACGTGGACGAGCCGGCGAATCGGGATTGTACCGCTTGCCACGAGAAACAGGGCACAGATGAGGCGGCTCATCAATAAGTAAGGAGTGCTGGAGGTTATGCATCGCCGAAAATTTCTGGGGCTCATGGGTGCCGCGGGGGCGGGCAGTGTTGCCGCCTCGACCGCCCGGGCAGCCAGTGGAAAACACTTTGAGGGCTATCCGGACAGCTTCGCCGTCCTCTTCGACAGCACCGAGTGCATCGGCTGCCGGGAATGCGAAAGGGGCTGCAACGAGGTGAACGGTCTGGACGATCCAGAGCGGCCCTTCGATGATCTCTCGGTTTTGGAGACCAAGCGCCGCACCACCTCAGATGCCTATACGGTGGTGAACAAGTACGATGTGCCGGAACAGAGCGAGCCGGTTTACCGCAAGATCCAGTGCAATCACTGCATGGAGCCCGCCTGCGCCTCGGCCTGTTTCGTGGGCGCCTTTCAGAAAACCGAGCTGGGAGCCGTGACCTACGACCCCACTGTCTGTGTCGGGTGCCGCTACTGCATGATTGCCTGTCCCTTCCACGTCCCGGCGTACGAATACGACAAGGCCCTCGAGCCCAGGATCATGAAGTGCACCATGTGCTACGAGATCAGGCTGAGCAAGGGGGAGCTCCCGGGATGCGTGGAGGCCTGTCCCACGGAGGCCCTTCTGCTGGGCAAGCGGGAGCAGCTCTTGCAGGTCGCGCGCCGCAAGCTGCAGGCCTATCCTGATCGCTATGAGCAGCACATATACGGGGAGACGGAAATGGGGGGCACGAATTGGCTCTATATTTCCGGGACCCCGTTCGAGAATCTGGGCATGAATACCAATCTTGGCGATACGCCCGCGCCGAAATTCACCTCCGGGGCCCTGAAGCTTGTTCCCGGTGTGGTCGCGCTCTGGCCCCTGCTGCTCGGCGGCATCTACGCCATTTCCCGGCGCAAGGACAAGATTGCCGACCAGGAGCGGGAGCAGTCCGTGGAACAGGCCGTTGCCGAAACCAAGGAACAGGCTCGCAAGGAGCTCGAGGAGTTCAAGGACAAGGCGGAGCGCGACAAGAAGAAGGAAATCGAGAAGGCGGTGCAAAAGGCCAAGGAAGAGGCCGAAGCGGAGCGAAAAGATGAACAGGGGGGCTCTGATGAGTGATCAGGAAACCGGAAAGGGCGGATCGAAACTCAGCCTCTTTCACATAGTCACCGGCGTGATCCTGCTGATCGGCGTCGCCTTGACCGTATACCGCTTCACCCAGGGCCTCGGGCCCATGACCAACCTGAACAACGAGTATCCCTGGGGCCTGTGGATCAGCTTCGACCTGCTCTGCGGCGTGGCCCTGGCAGCCGGCGGATACGTGACCACTGCGGCCTGCTACATCTTCGGGCTCAAAAAGTTCCACATCGCGGTGCGACCGGCGGTGCTCACGGCCATGCTGGGCTACCTCCTGGTCGTGCTCGCGCTGACCTACGATGTGGGCCGACCCTGGCGCCTGCCCTATCCCTTTTTGGTGCAGTCGGGCACGACCTCGGTGCTCTTCGAGGTAGCCCTGTGCGTGATGATCTATCTGCTTACCCTTATTGCGGAGTACTCCCAGGTGGCCTTTGAGTGGATGCGCATGAGCGTTGCCCGGAGCCTGGTCATGAAGTCCATCCTCTTTCTCACCGTGCTGGGAGTCATCCTCTCCACCATGCACCAGTCCTCACTGGGGGCCCTGTACCTCATCGCCCCATATAAGATGCATCCTTTGTGGTATTCCTCTTTCATTCCGGTCTATTTCTTTGTCTCCAGCATTGTAGCGGGCATGTCCATGGTCATCCTGGAAATGAGCCTGGCCAGACGCTTTTTGCGCCATAAAATGGACGAGGCCCACGAACAGGGGTATGAGACCGTGGTGCTCGGTTTCGGCAAGGCGGCCGCCTTTGTGCTTGCCGGATATGTCTCCCTCAAGGTTTTGGGCCTGGCCGTGGAGAACGACTGGAGCTATCTCTTGACCGGGTTTGGAGCGCTGTTCCTGGTGGAGCTGCTCGGCTTCTTCGCCCTGCCGGCGTACATCTTCGCCATCGCAGCGCGGGAGCGCAGGGTCGGCATTATCAAATGGACCGCCCTTTGGTCCGTGCTGGGAATCGTGCTCAACCGGTTCAACGTTTCCCTGGTCGCCTACAACTGGAACCTGAAGGTGGGTGAGCACTATTTTCCGGGGTGGATGGAATTCGGGATCACCATTTTCATTGTTACCCTGGGGCTGGTGCTCTACCGCTACTGCGCGACCCGCATGCCGGTGCTTCACGAGCACCCGGATTATACGGACACCCATTGAGTTGAGCCCGTGCGACACGAACAGCCAGTTTAAAAAGTCCTTATCAGGCAGGGCGGTCAAAAATTTCAAGGGCAAGGTCGTAGGGTAGATAGCCTACGGTAGAGTTTGAATTTTTTGAAGCAACGCAGCAATTGGAAGGTTTTGGAGGCCCTACTAAGAGGAGTCATGTATGCAGGACAATTTCCACACCCTGTACGACTTTTTGCTTCATTCGGAAACCACGGCCTACATCACCATGGGCCTGGTGCTTCTTTTCCTGCTCTTTTTCTGGCTTTTCCTCATTCAGCGGGATGAGGACTGATATTCCCCCGAAGGGCTGAACAAGGACACGAAAAGACCCCCTTTTCTGGAGAGCGACGATGTATTCCTTCATCTCAGGACCTCTGCTCTGGTTCGCCTTTGCCGTCTTTTTCCTCGGCCTTCTGGGCCGGATTATCTGGTACATCAGGGGATTGGACTGGCGGATCGATCGAGTGGCCTACAGCGAGCATTTCGGTGCCGGTGTTAAGGGCGCCCTGCGCTCCATCATTCACTGGCTGGTGCCCTTCGGCTCGAGGAACTGGCGTCTCAGGCCTCTCTTTACCATTGTTATCTTCGGCTTCCACATCGGGGTGGTCATCACCCCGATTTTCCTCACCGGCCATGTGGAGCTCCTGGAGTATCGTCTGGGCATATCCTGGCCCACACTCCCGGGGCCTGTCGCTGACGGGCTCACCATTGCGGTACTCGTGGGTGCGGTGTGCCTGGTCCTGCGACGCGCAGCTCTGCCGGAGGTCAGGATCCTGACCTCATGGTACGACTATCTGCTGCTCCTGATCACCGTTCTGCCCTTCCTGACAGGATTCTTCCTGGTGCAGCGGGTCGGGGATCCCGGATTCTGGCTTCTTGCCCATATTCTCACCGGCGAGCTTTTGCTCGTCGCCATTCCATTCACCAAGCTCTACCATGTTGTGGGATTCTTCCTGACCCGGATGCAGCTGGGTATGGACTACGGTATCAAGCGAGGCGGAAGAAGGGGGCGCGGCATTGCCTGGTAAAGGGCAATAACGCCACTTCTGGCAGCAAGGGTTCGACAGCTTGCTTTAAAATGGTTATGATAATGATAGGCACTTTCCATCGCTAAAGGGAGTGCCGGGGAAATGTTCATCAATGGAAAGACCAAATCCGAGCTGACTCCAAAAGCCCCAGATTGGGCCTCGGCAAGCAGCTCCCGGAGTGAGAGACTATGCCGGAAGGAAATTTGTGCAATCAAGAGCCGGTGAATACCAAGGAACAGCTGGACACCCTGCTTTCGGACAAAGGGGGTGCGCAATACTATGAAGAGATGAAGCATCTGGAGGTGGACCGCAAAAAGCTGAATGATCACCTCAAACGGACTTTCAACTCCAAGATGCGCGCATGGCTGGAGATGTGCGCCCATTGCGGTCTGTGCGCGGATAGCTGTTTTTTTTACCTGACCAACAACCGCGACCCCAAGCAGGTCCCTGCGTACAAGATCCAGTCCACCCTGGGCGAGCTGGTCAAGCGCAAGGGCAATGTGAGCAACGAGTTCATGCGCTACTGCATGGACACTGCCTGGGGCAAGTGCACCTGCTGCAACCGGTGCGGCCAGTACTGCCCCTACGGGATAGACATGGGGGTCATGTTCAGCTATCTCCGGGGTATCCTCTTTTCCCAGGGCTTCATTCCCTGGGAGATGAAGGTGGGCTCGGGCATGCACCGCGTGTATCGAGCCCAGATGGACGTGACCAACGAGGATTTCACCGAGACCTGCGACTGGATGTGCGAGGAGTCCGAGGACGAGTGGCCCCAGCTGGAGATCCCGGTGGACAAGGAAAACGCGGACATCATGTATACCATCAACGCCCGCGAGGTGAAGCACTATCCCGAGGATATCGCGGACGCGGCCATTTTGTTCCATATCGCTGGCGAGGATTGGACCGTGCCCAGCCGGGGCTGGGAATTGACTTCCCTGAGCATGTTCGCGGGAGACTTTGAAGGCGCAGCCATGCAGGTCAAGACGGTGTACGACGCCATGGAGCGCTTAAAACCCAAGAGAATGGTGGGAACGGAATGCGGACACGCCCACAGGGCCACCATGGTGGAAGGTCCCTACTGGGCCGGCCGCAAGGACGGCGATCCTCCGGTTAAATGCCAGCACTACGTGGAGTGGGTGGCCGAGGCCCTGCGCACGGGCAAGCTCAAGATCGACCCGGACAAGAGGATCAAGGAGCCGGTTACCATCCAGGACGCCTGCAATTACGTCCGCAATCATGGACTGGGCGAGATTACCCGGGAGATCATGAGCTATATCGCCGAGGACTTCCGGGAGATGGCCCCCAAGAAGGAGCACAACTTCTGCTGCGGCGGTGGCGGCGGCCTTAACGGAATCGGGCGCTATCGCCATGAGCGCAATGTCGGCCTGCGAAACAAGATGGATCAGATCCAGAAGACAGGGGCCACCTTGGTGGTTGCTCCCTGCCACAACTGCTGGGACGCCATCAGGGACCTCAACGAGGAATACGATATCGGGATCCGCTGGTCCTTCCTCAAGCCGCTTCTGATCAGCATGGTGGAGGTGCCGGAGCACCTCAAGCCGGAGGAGGAGTAGGTCGGCCAGAGGTCGGAGGTCTGAAGACGGAAGTCAGAAGACGGAAGACCGATAACCGATAACGGATAACAGAAATCAGAGGCCGGATGGCGGAGGAGAGATGATGTGTCAGAGATGAGCGCGATCATTGCTTCTTTCGTTCGGCGATACTGCAAAGCCCGGGTCTTCATTAAGGCCCGGGCTTTTGCAGGAGAACCACCCGGTTGCTGTTCGTTCCCTTGCTGTTGTTGCTGATGCCCCAGATGTTGGCGGTCTTGGTGAAGCGCTGCCTGTTGATCAGGACACCGCAGCAGGACAGGCCGGCAGCTTCCGCAAGCCGGACAACATGTTCCTCCAGCCTGATGGTCCCCTTTCTGACCTCTCCCACCTCGAAGGCAATCCATCCACCGGCCCGCGTGACCCTGTGGAGCTCGCGGAAGACATCCTGCATGAGCCGGCACCAGGCGTCGAGCCCGGAGAATACGGATGGCCTTTCCTCTCCCGGATCGGCATCCAGATTGTTGAACCAGGTTCGGAGCCAATTGTCCCGCTCGTAGTCCACCACATCCAGAAAAGGTGGGGAGGTGACCGTGAGCTGAACGCTTTGGTCCGGAATTTCCCGTGTGAAGCGTGCATCCCGTTGAAGGAGGAGGCCCCGCTCTCCGGCCCGTACGAGCCGACGCCGGTCTGTTTCGGTGAGATTGCGCTGAAGCGAGACAGACTTTTTGCGGATGCGCTCCTTGGTATCCTTGTATTCCGGGGTTTGGCCGCGCTGTTTGTTGATTTCCAGCTGGCGTCTCCGGCTGACTGCCTGGTTCGGAGGCAGGGTATACACGGAGAAAAAACCGGGTGAGTGGCCGGTAAGCCGATTTGTGGCCACCATGCGGATCCAGGCGTCCACCGCATCCTCCTGCTCGGTGGAGCTTCTGTGGATCAGGTAGTCCCGCAGGGACACGATTTCCGCTTCGGTATCCGGATGATAGAACATGGAGAGATCCAGCTCGGCGCGTTTCCGGTAATCCACGGGTATGGACGCCAGCCTCTCCCTGACCGAGTCCAGGGAGGGGACGAGGAGTCTGGGCCGAGTGAAGATCTCGCTAACCGGATTGATATCGTTGGCAACGACCTCCCTGCCCGCCAATCCGGCCTCAATGGGCGTGGTTCCCCGTCCGCTGAACGGGTCGTACACCGCATCCCCCTCGCTGGTGAAGAGGTGGATGAAGAAGCGGGGCAGCTGCGGCTTGAAACAGGCCCGATAGGAAATTTCCTGAAGCGAGTGGGCCTGGCGCTGTTTGGAGGTCCAGAATTCGTTGGTGAAGTATTGCACCCGTCCATGGGGCAGATCGACCTCTTCGACCAGCGAATCGCCATCTGGGGATGCGGCATGGGGGGATTCGTCGTATGCCCGAAAAGTCGCGAGATAGTCGCGAAGCATTTGAGCGCGCTTTTCCGCGGGAGCTTGCTGTACCTGGTCCATTCTGCGGCTCCTGGCCCGTTGTTTCCTGGGTTGCCGTGCGGCGTTTTTTGTATGAAAATGTGAATAACGTTCTGATTTATAAGTAAAAATCGTACAAGCGAGGCGAGTCAGGGATTGCGTTGAAGCCGTGTTTCATAGAAAGG
>Ga0207714_1002496_pt1 | contig 11082 bp, 5 predicted proteins | sample PonA232FremontCA_2_FD_187270 | JGI IMG/M metagenome (GOLD analysis project Ga0207714, IMG submission 187270) | Marine sediment microbial community from Fremont, CA, USA - Pond A23 Sediment 2 (SPAdes) | ecosystem: Environmental > Aquatic > Marine > Unclassified | place: USA: Fremont, California... | reverse complement strand
CATGCAGGTTCACGGCCAAATAATAAATAAAAAAAATCGTATGAAACAGGACACATATACAGGGATTCCATTGGACTTATCGATAGCCTGGTTCCTATCATATTCGAGCTTTGATTTAAGGTTTTGAACTTTTGCAACTTATCCCGACAGGGTGGGAACGTTTCATATAAAAAGATCTTTTTATTTACATTGAACGGTTAGAAAATTAAAACCACCTGTTATAGTAGGGTTGAGATTCTTGTACCGACGAATTTCAGCCCCTACACTTTTTATATAATCATCCCAAAATCAGAACAAAAACTTATGGCATTGAATCCTTCGATGGATAAAAGGATTCATCTTATCTAGATTGGTTCTAAATGAAATTTCTGTTACTTTTAGGCCAATACCCTTCTTATTAAAACTTCCCTAAATCATGGTTATATGGAAAAACCTCTACTCCTGAACAAAATGTCTTCAAGGATTTTGTTCCCTTTTATCGTTTTTTTGTGTTTCTCATTTACACAGGTTGATGCTCAAAACAGAATGTATGTAGATGCTTCTGCCGGTGGAAGCAACACCGGTACCTCCTGGACCGATGCCTACGTCGATCTTCAGGATGCGCTGTCCAATGCAACTACAGGCGATACCATCTGGGTGGCAACAGGAACTTACAAACCCACTTCCTCCACCGACAGATCCATCAATTTTCAGATTCCCGACCAGATGGCCCTTTATGGTGGTTTTTCAGGCACTGAAAGCCAACTCAGTCAACGCGACTGGAGAACCAATGAAACCATCTTGAGTGCGGACATCGGGACTCAAAATGATTCCACGGACAATTCCTATTACCTGGTATACTTCAATAATGTGAGCAATCAAACCCTGCTGGATGGCTTTACCATTAGGGAAGCCAACAATGATGATGCAGGGAAAGGCGGCGGCATTTACCTCCTGGCATCGGGCAGCGGCAACAGCTGCAATCCGGTGATCCAGAACTGCAAAATCTCGGACAGCCACGCCGACAATGGAGGCGGCATCTTCATCCACGGAGACGGCGGAACAGCGGCACCGGAGGTGATCAATTGCAAGATTAGCGGAAACCACGCCAGCTCTGGAGGGGGAATATACAATGAAGCGGACAACTCGGGCACCGTAACCCCCGTATTTAAAAACTGCATCATCACAGGAAATAAGGTTTCCAACTTTGGCGGAGCGGTCCACAACTGGATTGCGCTCGGCGGATCGGGTACAACAGCCCCGGTCTTTGTCAATACGACCATAAGCGGAAATTATGCCGGTGATAGTGGTAGTGCACTCTACAACGTATACAGTGATTGTACGCCCACCCTGAGAAATTGCATCTTATGGGGCAACAACGAGGCCTATTCTCAGATATCGAACAATGTAGATGCCAATCCTACTTTTTCCTATTGCAATATTGAAATGGGATTTATCAATGGATGGCATACCGATTTTGGCACGGATGGCGGCAACAACATGGATGCCGATCCATCGTTTGTGGATATGCCGGATTTTTCAGTCGCCCCGACCAACACGGGCAATGTTGCTTTGGATGACCATTCTCCTTCTATCAACAGTGGCAATCCAACGGAAGATACCACCGGCTGGAGCCTGGACAGAGCCGGGAACCAGCGGATATATGCGGATACCATCGACATGGGGGCACTGGAAAGCCAGAACCTGGCTCCTTATGTGGTCACCCCCCTTGCTGACCAGGCATTCCCGGAACATGCTCCGGACACTGTCATCGCCGATCTGAATGAAGTTTTTACCGATTACGAGCAAAACGGGGATCTTACCTTTAATATTGACGGCAACACCAATCCGGATTTGATCACCCCGGCCATTCAAAGCGCAGATTCCACCCTTCTGCTTTCCTTTAGCGCTATGCCTGGCGGTGTTGCTGAAATGACCATATCGGCCACCGATGATGCCGGGGCAACAGATACCCTCTCTTTTACAGTCACCGTTAACAAAATTCCCGAGCTGTTCTATGTGGATTCTTCTGCTACGGGAAACCAAAGCGGGAAGTCATGGGAAAACGCTTTTAACCATCTTCAGAATGCCCTGGCCTGGGCTTCAAAAGACGATACCCTCTGGATGGCTTCAGGCACCTATTTCCCCGATCAGGGGGAAGGCTATCAGGATGATGCCCGCGATGCCAGTTTTGTGATCCCGGACAGTGTATTGGTGTATGGAGGTTTTGCAGGAACAGAAGAGGATTTGGATGAAAGGGACCTGAGCGGGGAGCCAACCATCCTGGATGGTGATATTGACCAGGATGGAACCATAAACAACAACGCCTGGCATGTGGTGACCTTTGTGAATGCCTCGGAACAGACTGTACTTGATGGTGTTACCATAACGGGTGGTTCGGCAGACGGATCCTTTCCCGACAACAGGGGCGGTGGAATACTGAATGATGGTACAGGCAACGGCAACCGAAGCAATCCCCGCATCATGAACTGTATCATTGCCGGCAATGAGGCCGGTAAGGGAGGTGGTGTGTACAACTATGCACGATCGGCAGGTGTCACCAAACCGTTTTTTGTCAATTGTGTTTTCAAAGGCAACAGCGCCGGAGAAGGTGGTGGCATGTTTAACGATGGTTACAACGGAGAAAGCAGTCCCACCCTGATCAATTGTACTTTTAGCGGAAATGCAGGATCCAACAGCGGTGCCCTTTACAACTGGGGGTACAGCGGGGTGAGCGCTCCGTCACTTGTAAACTGCAATATATGGGGCAATGAAAGCAAGCTTCAACAGGTCCGAAATGATGATGCCACCATTTCTTATGAAAATTGCAATATTGAAGGAAGAGCAGCGCAGGGAACCAACATCAGTTCTGACCCGTTCTTTGTGCAGATGCCCGACCATACCAATGCACCGGCACGAAGCGGAAATGTAACGCTCTACAGCAACTCCCCCTGCATCAATGCGGGGAACAATACAGCTGCAGATACCCTGGTGCAAACGGATCTGCATGGATCGCCAAGGATCCAGGAGGGCACCATAGACATTGGTGCCTATGAAGGAGGAATTTCCATAGATGCCCGGCGAATATATGTTGATGCGCAAGCAGGCGGAGACAATGATGGTACTTCCTGGAGCAATGCATTTACAAGCCTTCAGGATGCCCTGGACCAGGCATCCTTTGCCGACAGCATCTGGGTGGCAGCCGGAACCTATCTTCCTGAAAAAGACAAACATGGCAACGGCACGCCCTCCGATCTGCGTACCAAAACCTTCTTCATCCCCAATTATGTAAAGATGTATGGTGGTTTTGACGGTACAGAAACATCGCTGAGCGGGAGAAACCCGCAGGAGAATGAGACCATCCTGAGTGGCGACCTGGGTACCGTGGGCGACAGCATTGACAATGCCTACCATGTCGTTTATTTTGAAAATGTACATGCATTAACCCTGCTGTCGGGTTTTACCATACAACATGGCAATGCCGATGGCTCCGGTGAGAATGCCCGCGGAGGAGGGATTTATAATGTGGCTTCCGAATATGGACAAAAAAGCAATCCCCAAATCAGCAATTGCCTGATCACTGAAAATGATGCTGCCAGTGGAGCCGGAATCTATAACGACGGAGAAAAGGGCGCCTGTCAGCCGGAGCTGTTCCATTGTAGCATCAGCTTCAATGAGGCAACATCCAACGGAGGCGGGATTTACAACATGGGATGCAGTCCTGAACTCATAAGTTGTATTATCAGCCACAACACTGCGGCTGGCGATGGAGGCGGAGCTTACAACAATCCTTACTCCACAAGTTCCGTGATCAAGCCTGTTTTTGCCAACTGCCTGATCTATGGCAATCATGCCAGCAGGGGGGCAGCTATGATGAACCGGGGCAACGGGTCGCCCTGGCCTGAACTGATAAACTGTGTGCTGGCCGGCAATCAGGGGGACGAAAGCATGTACAACAGGTCGGAACCCACCGGTGGCCCCACCATTGCAAATTCCATCATCATGGGCCATATCGTAAACGACATGAATGCAGTACCCGATATATCCCATTCCAACATAAGGAATTCAGGCGGCAGTGGCCCCGACTGGAATGAAAACTTAGGCAACGACAAGGGATACAACATCGATGCCAATCCCCGTTTTACCGGTGCCTCCGTCTACAATCCGGTTCCGGAGAGTCCGGACGGCTTCCGGCTTTATGCAGGCTCTCCCTGTATCAATGCCGGCTCCAATGACTCCATTTCCGAACCCCTGGATTTGGCAGGAGACAACCGCATCCAGGATGGAACCGTAGATATAGGTGTATTTGAAGGGGGTACAGCGATGGATGAAAAAGTGCTGTATGTGGATTCTGCTGCATCGGGCAATCAGGATGGTTCTTCATGGGCCGATGCTTATAACGACCTGACCGATGCCCTGGCTTCTGCCAGGTTCGGAGATACAATCTGGGTGGCTGAGGGGACCTATTATCCTGCAGCCCATCGATCCGGCAACCCAACCCCCTCCGACAACCGCGCCAAAACATTCTCCATCCCCGACATGGTGAAGATCTACGGTGGTTTTTCCGGCAGCGAAACCCGTTTGAACGAACGCCACCCCGATACCAACAGGACCCTGCTCAGTGGTGACCTGGGAACCCCAAACGACCCCTCAGACAATGCCTATCACGTGGTGTACTTTGATCATGTGGGGGAACAAACCCTACTGGACGGATTTGAGATTGCCGGAGGCCAGGCTGATGGTTCAAACAGTGAAGGAGGGGGCATCTTTAACGATGGTTCTGGTTATCCTACCAGCAGTCCGGTCGTCAAAAACTGCAAGATAACAGGCAACCAGGGCAGTAAGGGTGGCGGAATCTACAGCATTGCCGAAAATTTCGAAAACCGGCTGCAGCTGGTCAATTGCTTTATCAGTGGTAACCAGGCCGATAAGGGGGGCGGTTTGTACACCTACGCCCGAACCGGCGGCAATGACAGTACGGTTTTGATTAACTGCATCTTCAGTGGAAATGCGGCTGACTATGGCGGAGGCATCTACACCTACGCCGATAATGGTACCTGCAATCCCAGGCTGATCAATTGTACCCTGAGCGGCAACCATTCATCTGTCCTGGGAAGTGCCATGTTCAATGAAGAAACAGCCCCCCACCTGACCAATTGCATCATCTGGAACAATTCCGGCGGCGGCATATCCATGCTCAATGCATCGCCCTCCTATGACTATTGTAATATTGAAGGAAGCGGCGGCAGTACTTCCTGGGATGGCTCCTATGGCAATGACCAGGGAAACAACATGGATGAAGATCCCCTCTTTGTGATGGGTGTTTCTTATCAGGATGCTCCCACCACCGCCGGGGATTTTCGTTTGTATGAGGGTTCGCCCTGTACGGACACGGGTGATGATGCAGCAAATACGGAATCATATGACATTGCAGGCAATGCCAGGATACAGAATACAACGATCGATATGGGCGCCTATGAAGGAGCCGTAGCGATTCCGCAGGCCTATTACGTGGATAAAGATGCCACCGGTAACAACGATGGCTCATCCTGGAAGCATGCCTATACCAACCTTCAGGACGCCCTTACCCGTCCCAACGAATACAACGTGCCCATTTGGGTGGCAGCGGGTACCTATTATCCCGATGAGGGAGCCCATCAAACGGCAGACGACCGCAACGCAACCTTTGAAATACCCGACAGCGTAAAGGTGTATGGCGGATTCACAGGCAGTGAAACGCAACTGAGTCAACAGGATCCACAAAGCCATGAGACCGTCCTGAACGGGGATATTGGGATTGCCGGTGACAACACCGACAATGCCTATCATGTGGTGTATTTTGAGAGTGTGGGTGAAGAAACCCTGCTGGACGGATTGACCATCACCGGGGGAAATGCCGAAGGAGGCCATGGCGGGGGGATCTTCAACATCGCAACGGAAACCGGCGGTCCCAGCAAGCCCCACATTACCGATTGTATGATTCAGGCCAACACAGCCAATGGAGCTGGCGGGGGCATCTACAACAAAGGTGATTTTGATACGGACGGATGCAGCCCGGTGCTCAAGAACACCCAAATAATCAACAACAACGGGGGAGGAATCTTCAATGATGCCGAAGGCGGTTATGCAGCCAGTCCCATTCTGATCAATTGTATCATCAGCGGCAACAACGGAGATGGCATCTATAATTATGGCAACGGCTGCCAGGCCAGTCCCCGCCTAACCAACTGTCTTATCAGCGGCAATAAGGGTGATGGAATAAGAAACTATACCAACAACAGCGGAGAAAGCAGCCCTGTTTTGATCAATTGCAGCGTGGTGGGCAATGAAAGTTATGCCATGTCCAATTCCAACAATGGCGGCACTTGTAACCCCGAGATCATCAGTTCTGTTCTTTGGAACAACAACACCATGAACTCAGGAATCCAGGTGAACAACAACAATGCATCCCCCTCCTACCTGTATTCAGATATCCAGGGATCAGGCGGCAGTGCAGGGTGGAACACCGAACTGGGTGTGGATGAGGGCAACAACATCGATGCGGATCCCCTCTTTCTGAATGAGCCGGATTACACGAGCTTCCCCACCACAGAAGGAAATTTTCATTTGTTCACCGCCTCACCCTGCCTCGATCAGGGATTCAATGATTCGGTAAGTGTTGCAAATGACCTGGACAACGAAACCCGCATACAAAATGGCACAGTGGATATGGGGCCTTTTGAAGGCGGCGACCCGGATGACTTATCACCGGAACTGCAAACCAAAGACACCACTGTATTTTTGGATGAAAGCGGAACAGGCAGCATCGAGACAGGAGATGTTGTTCTCCAGGCTTCTGACAACATCCATGTAGCCGATACCACGGTAAGCCGTTCTGAATTCAATTGTTCGGATGTTGGTGTGGTGGGCATTGAAGTGGCCATAACAGATGGCTCGGGGAACACGACAACCGACAATGCAGACATTACCGTTCAGGACACCCTCCCGCCGGACTTAACAATTAAAAACATATCCCTCTACCTGGGCGATGACGGGAGTGCCACGGTGGATCCCTCTGATCTGATAACAGGTGTCTCCGATAACTGTAGCATGGCAGATACCTCGTTAAGCCAGACAAATTTCACTACGGCAGATATCGGGGATGTCAATGTAGATGTTACTGTGACGGATGTCAGCGGCAATTCAACCACAAAAACAGCGGTGGTTGCCGTCACCGATCAGCCCCTTACCAAATATACCCTGACCTTTCATGTGGATGACCAGGGTGGGAGTCCCATAGAGGATGCGGAAATTACCCTCGATGGTGAATTCCTTGCAATGACCGATGCGGATGGTATGGCCTCCGTTGATACGACCAATGGAACTTACAGCTATACGATCACAAAGACGGGTTATGAGGAAGCATCCGGTTCGGTGACCATCTCCGACAGCGATAAAAATGCAGATGTGACGCTGACTGAGGCAGTAACTACATATACGGCAACTTTCAGCATCACCGATGACAATGCTGATCCGGTGGAGGGAGCAACCATTAACATCAACGGCAACAACCTCACTTCAAATGCAGATGGCATGGCCTCTGTTAAACTTCCCAACGGGGAATACGATTATACGGTAATCAAAACCGGTTACGATAATGCCGCCGGAACGGTAACAATCTCCGATGCCAATATTACGGAAGAGGTATCGCTTACCCCTGCTTCAGTTGACAGGTATGCCGTGACCTTCCATGTGGTTGATGAAAATGCCGGTGCGCTGCAGGGAGCTGCTGTAGCTATTGACCAGTACAATCTTTCAACCGATGCGGGAGGGCAGGCCAGCATCGAACTGGCAGACGGAAGCTATGATTATACCGCAAGCCTGAGCGGGTATCAAAGCGTGGAAGGATCGGTCACCGTTTCAGGAGCCGATATCACAGAGGAAGTTGCCTTAAGCCTGTTAAGATATACCATCACCTTCCATATTGAGGATGAAAATTCCAACGGCATTGAGGGTGCTGAAATCGCCATCGATGGAAGGGCTATGGCATCTACCGATGCAGGCGGGGTTGGAAAAGTCGATACGACCAATGGCACATATGAATATACCGTGTCGAAGAGTGGCTATCACAGCGAGACTTCATCACTTACCATTGAAGGAAGCGACGTGGCAGAAAATGTCACTTTAACCGAAGAAAGCACCGGCATACTCACCATAAACGGTAAAAGTGTGAAAATTTATCCCAATCCTGCCAATGGCAGGGTATATATTGAGACCGAAATAAAAGACTTATCGGTTGCGGTATTGAATGTAACAGGCAGGTTGATCTACAATGGGATCATTCAAGACAGCCGCCATCAAATCAATGTGGAATCATACCCTTCCGGAATGTATATCATCCGGTTGAAAAAAGACGGCCGGATTCATAACCACCGGTTGCTGGTCAGGTAAATAAAATTGTAAAAACTGGGGTGGCCGGATTGGGTCACCCCTGCCTGCTATCTTATCTATCAATTTGTTACTGATACAATTTCATCCAAGGGCACCGAATAGGGCACACACACAATGTGCTCATTGGGAGCAATTTAGCGACCCTTGTTGATCAGCTTGTTAAAGAACTGTTATGTGGTATAAAATACACAAAAAGATTCAAAAAATATTGGGGATGAAAAATTTTTGTTTCTTTATTTATGATTCGCGAACTGAAAACCAAAGTAATAAATGAGTAAAGAATACGAGCAGTCTAAAATTATTGGGTTTACTATAAATGGAGAACCCATCACAAAGGAAGACCTCAAAAACAGAGTAAAGAATGCTTCAGAAAGAGTTAAATCAGGGGATTATATTACCCAGGAAGAAGTTGATGAAGAGATCCAAAAATAAACGGAACAAAATTTCTTGTCACTTTATATCATCTTTCTCATGGATGCCAGGCAATATTCTTTCCTTCTTCCTGGCAAAATATTCTTTTATTTGTTTATAGTCCATATCAGCAATATCTTTGCTAATTTTATCACGTTTTTCACGCATAAATTTCACTGCATCAAAGTCTTTCTTAATTTTCATTTTCATAATCGATCATTAATACCTCCTTTTCATTTTTATTGCCTCATTATTGAGTTATCAATCAATGATGTGCTCTTTAATAAGCTCTATTGGTAATCTAGTATAATTGGAGAATTCTTCCAGGCTTACAAACTGATGGGCTTCTTTGTCATTTGCTTCTTTGATCGTTCTGAGCAGCTTTCGCCCGTATCTTTCACTCTTGCCGGTGATTCTGCTGACATCCTTTGGATACACCACTACCCGGGTGAGTTTATGTTTTAATGCTTTATGTATGCTTTATCTAGTGTTGTCACCATTAAATTAGTTTAGTTTATTTTGTGGGTTCCATATGTCCACTGAAAGGGTTTGGCTTTATGATTATTGTACATTTTAATGTATCTCATTAATTCATCAACGAGCTCTTTCTTTGATCGCCATACACTATCTTTTAGAACATCTCTTGTCATGATACTAAACCAGGTTTCAATTTGATTTAACCAGGAAGAATAGGTTGGAGTATAATGAACATGAAATTTTCTTTTACTATTAAGCCATTCCTTCACTTCCTGGTTCTTATGTACAGCCAGACTGTCAATAATAATGTGGATTTCAACATTCCTATATTTTCGGTCGATAAGTCTTAAAAACTTCAAAAAATTGGTGGCATTGTTGCGATCAATGTCACGGGCAGTAATTTCGCCGGTATGAACCGCTAATGCGGCTATCAAATTTACTATACCATTTCTTTTATAAGTATTAGTAAGCCTTCGGACCTGTCCTTTTTTCATCGGCAGTTCTGGCTGAGTCCTGGCCAGTGCCTGAATCTGTGTTTTTTCATCTACTGATAATACTATTGCATTGGAGGGTGGATTTAAATATAATCCCACAATATCAATCATCTTTGTTTCGAATTCTGGATCAGGGCTTTTTCCGCACCAATATTCTGTTTTATGAGGTCGCAATTCATTTTCCAAAAGGATTTGAGATACTTTACTTTGACTTATACCGGTAAGTTCAGCTATATCTTTCTGGCTTCTTTTTCGTCGACCATCATCGGGTTTAGAACATGCAAGATGAATCACTTTTTTCCGTATTTCTTCAGAAATGGTAATTGGTTTCCCAGTACGTTGTGCGTCCATAAGTCCTTTTAATCCATCTTTGGAAAATCGTTTACGCCATTTAGCAATGACCATTTCTGTGACGCCATTTTTGGTCGCAGAGGCCTTATATGGAAGACCTTCCATCCAATCAAGGATGATTTGCGAGCGCAGTGCCATACGATGTTCTACCTTATGGCTATTTACATATGCTATCAATTGATTTTTAGTCTCTTGAGGGATGTTTGGTAAATTATATTTGCGTCCCATAGGCTTTGTTTTGACACAAATATAATAAAAATTTTAAACTATACCAATTAAAAGGTTATTACACTAGGATGTATACATGCAGTAAGTGCCTATTACAAAGATACAATAACCTTTTGGAATATAACAGGAAATAGTGGCAAAATCCTGCAAGTTTGGTCATTAGCGGAACGCCTCCCTTCCCTCCCACCCTATTATAAGCTATATTTGGTTATTCAACCCATAAATTATTGTATCATGGCACGACAAAAAGGCATTATCAAACTGGAAGGGACTATCGGAGATATTTCCTTCTACAAGTCCAAAGACGGCCACCTGGCAAGGACGAAGGGTGGCGTAGACGGAGATCGGATCCATAATGATCCGGCGTTTCAACGGAACAGGGAAAACGGGCAGGAATTCGGCCGGGCCGGCGCTTCCGGCAGACTATTGAGAACTTCCATCCGCCAGTATCTCAAGAATGCGGCAGATTCCCGTGTTGTAAGTCGCCTGACCCGGGAGATGCTTTAGGTGATCAAAACGGATGGGGTCAATGAACGGGGCCAGCGGACGGTTCTGGAAGGAGGCCTCTTGCTGTTAAAAGGCTTTGAGTTTAACATCGGAGGAAAACTGTCCTCTACGTTTTACACTTCCTATGAAGTCTCTGCAGACCGGGCAACGGGTGAACTCAGGGTGAACATTCCTTCTTTTCCGCCGGTCTCTGCGATTGCCTCGC